>Ga0153942_1000692_pt1 | contig 13386 bp, 8 predicted proteins | sample TSNJ026MetaG_FD_104731 | JGI IMG/M metagenome (GOLD analysis project Ga0153942, IMG submission 104731) | Attine ant fungus gardens microbial communities from New Jersey, USA - TSNJ026 MetaG | ecosystem: Host-associated > Fungi > Mycelium > Unclassified | place: USA: New Jersey, Brendan T. Byrne... | reverse complement strand
GAAGCACAGAAAACTATAGAATTTGCTGTAGCGGCATCTTGCTTGAAGCATTCCATTGAGGGAGACCTTAACCAGGTATCCATGGATGAAGTTGCGAAACTGGCAGGCGGGGACGCTTCTGGACGCGTACAGCGATAATGTAATATTGAAGGTACTAAGGCATGTTATGTAAAGTGGATGTAATTTGAAAATATTAACAAAAATCAATCGCCCATCCAGATTGTCCAGATTGGAGGAGGACTGGAATTGTTAAAAAACATATGATATACTCTTTGTATGATGTTTGGAAGTATTAGAACCTTTACAAGGGGGAAATTCTAATGATAAAAATTGCTATAGTAGAGGACGACGAAAACTATATTGCAACCATAAAGGAATATATTAATACCTATATGAAAGAGAAGGGTACGTCTATTAGTTTAGACGTGTTTCGGGATGGCAAACAGATTGTTTTTGACTTTCAGGCTATATACGATATTATTTTGATGGATATTGAGATGCCGGACATGGATGGAATAACGGCGGCTGAGCAAATCAGAGAAAAGGATAAGGAAGTTATTATCATTTTTATTACTAATATGGCTCAGTACGCCATTAAAGGTTATCAGGTCAGGGCTCGTTCTTATATTTTGAAGCCGGTCAATTATTATTGCTTTGCATTTGAGCTACAGGAAGCAATTGGAATCATTTCAAGGAGAACAGACGATTCATTACTTGTATCAGGGGAAGACGGACTTCAAAAGATTTTGATTGGAGATATCTATTACTTAGAAACTCAGAAGCACCGAATGATCATACATACGAAAGAAGGGATTATAAAGATACGGGAAACCATGAAAAACATGGAAAGGAAGCTGCAGGAATTTTACTTTGAGAGATGTAATGTCAGTTATCTTGTGAATTTGGCTCATGTATCATCAATTATTGAAGATATGGCAGTTGTCGGTGGTGACAAGGTGCCAATCAGCCGTCAAAAACGAAAGTCTTTTGTGGCGGCTCTGACAAAATATATTGGAGGTGACATGGGTGATTGACAATTTTTTGTTTGATGGTCCAATGACCTTTATGATCATTTGTGAATTAATGATAATTACTGCATTTTCTCTAACTTATAAGAGTAAAAGGAATAAGAATGTGTGGCTTAAAATTTTAATGGCAGCCGCATTGATTATAGTAGTTAAACTGTTAGATTATTATTTTGTAGATTTCAACACGGCATCAACGGCGCTGCAAGCACCGATTTGCTTTATTGCAACATTTACATATGCGTGCCTTGCTCTTAAAATACCAGTCAAAGAAGCGTTATACTGTACAATTTGGTCCTATATTATTACAGAAATAGCTAATCAGATTGTTATGCCGATTACAGACCCGTTGGTAGGAGGAAGCAGCGGAATCATCTATTATTTAAAATATATTTTTACTTTTAGTGTAGGAATATTTGCGACATTTTATTTGGTTAAAGTTTTTTTGATAAAAAAACTGCAAACTAATGAACACTATCATGTAGGGCGGCAAAAAATATTACTGTCTGTTTTGGTGGCGTGTCTGTATATGTTGCTTTCTAATTATCAGTTCATTTTCTGGCTGCTTGGATTTGAACCTGAAAGCCGTTCTAATATGATAACTTTTTTTCGCCTTATAGTGGGATTGGCTTGTGCTTTATTCCTGTATATGCAGAACAGTATTGAGAAACGGCAGATGGCAGAGCAGGAATTGGACATGATTCAGCAGCTCTGGTATCGACAGCAGGATCAATATAAGCTTTCCCAGGAAAACATCGATTTGATTAATCGGAAATGTCATGATCTGAAGTATCAGATGGCGGCACTTCGAAAATTGGATAATGGAGATGAAATAAATGCACAGTTAAGGGAAATGGAAGATTATGCCATGATTTATGATTCAGTGGTTAAAACAAAAAATCCTGTTTTAGACACGGTGCTAACAGAAAAGAGCCTCTATTGTGAGGCGCATCAAATCAACATGACGCGTATGGTGGATGGAACTAAGCTGGATTTTGTGGGGAAAGTTGATTTATATACGATGTTTGGAAATGCATTGGATAATGCTATTGAGAGTGTTATGAAACAGAGGGATATCGAAAAGAGAGTCATTCAGGTTGCCGTGTTTCACGAGAAAAACCTTCTGCTGATTCGTGTAAGGAATTACTGTGAAGAAAAAATAAAGTTTATAAGCGGACTTCCTGCCAGTACTAAACAGGACAAAGGGTATCATGGATTCGGGCTGAAAAGCATTCAATATACTGCCGAAAAGTATGGCGGCGGAATTGTATGTCAGGCAATTGATAATTATTTCGTTTTACAAATTTTACTTCCGATACCGGAGAAAATAAAATAATAATTAGGTTTTGAGAGTGTGTTATCAAGATTAAAACTTGGTAATGCACTTTTTTTCTGTGATAAAAGTTTTTCTTATGGATATGTATAATATGACCAATCGTGCTATGAATATGACCAATTGTGCCAAAATAATAAATAAAAAATATTTATATGATATTTTATCCTTGTACTTATTAGACAAACATCCGAGGACGTTTGCGAAAAATTAATATGTAGGAGGAAGGAAAATGTCAGAAGAAATGATGAAAATTGGCAAATCGAGATTATCAACCATTGCCGTACTGATATGTCTGTTGATTATTGTGAACAGCGTATTGACCCGGATGCAGGCGGATATCTCAATGTATCTGGGAGGTACTACAGTCGATGAATCGACGCTGGAGTATGATTCGGTAGCGAGCTTTGAAGAAGGTACGGAGGTGGCAACTTCAATACAGGAAGAGGGTTCAGTGCTTCTTCAGAATAATAATAATGTGCTTCCCTTGGCCGAAAATGCCAAGGTATCTGTGCTCGGGGCAATGTCCTATAACTATGTGGAAGGCGGTACAGGTTCTGCCGGTGGGGCAGACGATGTTAATACGGTCATGATGAATGATGCGCTGAGTAATGCAGGGCTTGATGTTAACCAGGAATTGTGGGACTGGTTAGAAGAAGCCTGTGGCGACTCACGCGGAGCAGATGCCAGTTATGATGGTATCACAAGTTCTGACTGGACAGGTTATGAGACAATCAATGAATTTTCGAAAAAAACTTATGAGGAAAATGCAAAAAGCTTAATAGGTGATTATAATGAGTATGCGATTGTAACTTTTGCCAGAAGTGGTGCAGAAGGAGCATCTCCGGCCATGGACTATGATGGTGATGGCAGTACTTTAACCGGAGAGTCCTATCTGGAATTGGATGATAATGAAAGAGATTTGCTTACATTCTGTAAAGAAAACTTTGAACATACAATTGTGTTAATCAACTCATCAGCAGCTATGGAACTTGGATTTCTTGAAGCAGAAGAATATGGCATAGAGGCGTGTCTCTGGATTGGACATCCTGGTGAAGCAGGTTTAAGTGGTGTGGCTAATATTATCTCCGGCATAGCTAATCCATCTGGCAAATTAGTAGATACATATGCGTATGATTTAAGTACGACACCTTCTTTCTACAATACAGACAACAATCGTTATGTCAATATGGAAGATACAGAAATGTATGGATATTATCAGTATGAGGAAGGCATTTATGTAGGCTATAGATATTATGAAACTGCGGCTGCAGAAGGATATTTCGATTCTGATTCATTCAAAAATGCAGTTTATAAAAATGATGACAGAGATGTTTCTGAAGGGGGAGCCAGAGATGAAGAAGGTGGATATGACAATGTGGTTCAGTATCCATTTGGATATGGTTTATCCTATGGGAGTTTCACACAAACCATTGAGTCTTCTGATATTTCCCTGGAGATTAACGGAACCAATACAGTTGAAGTGAAGGTTACAAACGATGGCGATTACGCTGGAAAACAGACCGTTGAACTTTATATGGAAGCTCCTTATAATACAGATGAAAATTGTGGTATCCAGGGTAGAGGACTGGAAAAATCATCTAAGGTATTAGTTGGGTTCGCAAAGACAGAGATTCTACAGCCGGGTGAAAGTGAAACGGTAACTGTTACATTTGATACAGACGATCTTGCTAGTTATGATTATTGCGGTTATGGATGTTATGTGCTGGAAAAGGGAGATTATCAGTTCCACGTATCCTCTGATGCACATACTGTTATTGAAACTGCATCAGCTTCTTTAGCTGACAGTTATGTTTATAATGACGATAATGATGGAAAACGTGCTTCTGATGAAGTCGCTGCTGTCAATCAGTTAGATGATGTGTCTGCCGGTGATGGAAACATGCTGGATGGTTATCTTTCCAGAAGTGATTTTGTGACGGGAATGGATACAATTAAACTGCATGAATCTAATTTGAATGGTGAAGCCGCAGTTGAAGAGCTTGGAGATCAGCAAAAAGAAGCGGTAGAGCTGCGCAGTGAAGGAAGCATGGAATACACTTATGAATATTATGAAAATGGTGTAAAAACAACGGGAACAAAGACTCTATATGTACATGCCGGTACACAATCATTCTATATGGATGAAACACCGGACGGACTGGACTTAAATGATGAGTCTTACAGCGTCATGTTTGATTCCACCGAGACAAGCTATACGCTTGCAGATATGGTGGATGAGGATGGTAAAGTACTGTCTTATAATGATCCAAAATGGGATGATTTACTGAGCCAGCTGTCTTTAGAAGAGTGTATTAATGTACACGGTAATTCGGGATGGGGTTCTCCCGCCGTAGAATCTGTTGAAAAAGTAGCTGATAGTGTTGTAGATGGACCTGGCGAAGCTGGAAATGGAAATATTGCCGGAGGTACATGGTGGCCATCTGCAGTTGTGATTGCTTCAACATGGAATGAGGAGCTTGCAAATGAGCAAGGTGTTGCATACGGTCATCAATCTATTCTTGGAGGATACGTTGGTGCATATGCTCCGGCAATGAACACACACCGGTCTCCGTTTGGCGGACGTAATTTTGAATACTACTCAGAGGATGGACTGATTGCCGGCAAAATTGGAGCAAAGGTCGTAGCAGGAATCCAATCGGACGGTGTTATGGTATATATTAAGCACTTTGCATTAAATGACGGTGATACAAACCGTAATGGTGTTATGACATGGGCAAGTGAACAGGCGATTCGTGAAATTTATTGTAAACCTTATGAAGCCGCAGTAAAAGAAGGCGGAGCACTTGGTATTATGGCATGCTTAAATCGTATCGGCATGAGCTGGGGACATTATGGATTGTTCAATAATATCCTGCGTGACGAGTGGGCATTTGAAGGATATCTCATCACTGACGGTGTAGGACCTGGATTTGCAGACCTTTATAATCCACCTTCATTGTGTCTGGCAAGTACTGTGGCAATGTTGACACGTGATGACCGCGTTGATGAAGAAACATATACCGTAGTAGAGGGTACAGGGGCAACGGATACACTTTATGGTCAGTACATGCTGCGGGAGAGTATGCATCGTTTGTTCTATCAGATGGTGACCACAGGAAATGATACAGGCGCCGATAGTGCTGCAACAAACGCAGTTTCTGCGGATAATAATGCGTGGAAGCTTGGGTGGGTTGCCCTTAATGTGATTCTGGTGCTTGCCATTGTGATGATGTATGTTTTTGGGGTGCACAGACAGTTTACGATACCGATGCTAAAGAAACGCAATGAGAGGGAGCAGGTGGATAAATATGAGTGAATTAAAACAAGCAAAGGTTATCAAAGTGAAAAAAAACAGTAAAGTAAGTATGGCACTGGATAAATACTTCCATTTTTCAGACAGAGGCTCTACCCTTAGCCGGGAAGTAAAGGCGGGTCTTTCAGTATTCTTTATTTCTGTGTGTGCTCTGTTTATGAATATTCAAATTGTAGCTGAGGGCTTTTCAGATAATGTTCCTTATAGCGGACTTTACCTGGGAGCAACCATCGTTGCCTTTGCAGGAACGCTGCTTCTGGGCATTGTGTGTAACCTGCCGTTGGTGCAGACAGCCAGCTTAAGTATGAGTACTGTCATGATCTCCACGCTGGGTGCTGAATCGGGACTTACCTATGCAAATCTTCTAGCGGTAACATTTATAGCGGCGCTGGTCTATTTGGTTGTTATGATAATTCCGGCGCTGAGAAAATTTGTATTTCATTTGATTCCAAATAGTGTGAGGACTGCACTTCCGGTAGCAATGGGGTTTTATATAGCCTTCATTGCACTAGGCAAGATGGGAATTATAGACGGTCTTTCATTGGCGTCAATTTCTGATGAGGCTCTTGGAGGGGCGACAATTGCACCTTATATGCGACTCTGTGTCATTGCAGGACTGATTGGATTTGCCCTGGTGCTTTTTAATAAAAAAAGAAAGTCAGAAACACCGGTTTTTTCGGGATTTCTGACAGGTACGCTGATTTTCTTCTTAATTGCAGCAGTTGTTGGAGGAATTGCATTTACATATGTTTATACGCAGAACCGTATCTGGGTCGGGATCAATCCGGATCCGTTAGGTGAAATGTATACGATTGGACGCGGACTAAAAGAACTGCAGCTGGGAACTTTGTTTACGGAAGGATTTGACTTTACAGCATTTACAAATGCAGGCGGAAATGTTATATGGCTGTTTGTCCATTCAATCTTAATGTTCTTATTTTTGGGAATGTATGAATCAGAAGCTTCTGTGCAAGGAGCAGATTTGAATGGAGCCATTCTTAAAGAGGATGAGTATGAAGAAACTGCAGGAAAATTTCTGACAGTCAATGCTATTACAAATGTACTTGCGCCAATTGTTGGAGCAGCACCGGTATCGGTTGGAAAGCAGTCCGCAGTGGCTGCAGCAGATGGCGGCAAAACAGGTCTTTCTTCGATTGTGTGTGCAGCCGGATATTTGATTTCCATGTTTACCTGGCTTTCATTTGTGATTTTTGCAACTTATACAAAAAGTGTTCCGGAATATGGTCATGCTGGATTTGTATTCCCAAATGTTATTTACGCAACTTTTCAAATTGCTGATGCGGTCATGCTTGTAATGGGACTTATGATGATAAACGGTTTTAGGAAGCTTAAGAATATGGAATTTGGAGAGACTGTCCCATTTGCGGCTACAATTGTAATGACTGTGTTTACACAGAATATTGCTTATGGTGTGGCTGCCGGCGTTATCGTTTCTGTATTCTTAACGCTGGTTAGCTTTAAAAAAGAGGAAATAAAATCAATAAAAATCCCGCAGTATATCAAGGTGGTATTAGCAGTTGTACTATTATCTTCATCACTGATTGTGTCAACAAGCGGCGGAAGTGCTGCAGGGACAAATCAGACAGGACAAGATTCTTCTGTGGCAGGAACGGTTTCCGAATCCAATACAGAGGGATTCAGTTTTGATAGTGAAACGGGAGACTTTTCTTTTACAGGAAGCGAGGAGGTTGCTTACTATACAGTCTGGGTATATGAGATAGATGCAGACGGAGTAGAAGCAGAGAGCTATTCAGCGGCTTCTTCAAGACTTACAGGAAGTGGAGAAATCACAGGAAATGTAGATATCAGTACACTGGCTTTTGGAAAATATAATGTAAAACTAATGACATTTAATGAGAGCGGCACGAATCCGGATCCTGTTGTGAATGAGTTTTCTGTGTCAGGAAAATTATCTGCGCCGGAATTTATGTATGCACAGGATGGAACAACAGTAACCGTCACCTTATATTCCGATACATTAACACTCTATAATGAAAGTGAAATGTTTACGGATATTGATATAAACATCTATGATGAAGCCGGAACTTTGATCCAGACAGAAACGATTACAGATGCAGATCTTACGGCAACTCAAATGGGACCTTTCTTAAGATATAGCTGCGAAAAAGGAATCACTTTAGAGGCGGGGACATATCAGATTGGTTTGACTGCAAAAGGTGATGGCGACTTGGCTTCGGTTTCTGATGAAAGTGAAAAACTTAGTCTTGTTGTTGCTGACGGATTATCTTCAGAGGGAATGACTTCTGGATATATTGTAGAGGAAGGCGGCATGGAAGGTGCTCCATAATATGAGATATCAATCATTAATTAAAAAAATGACATTAGAAGAAAAGGCATCATTATTATCAGGGCTTGATTTTTGGCAGACAGTAAATATTGACCATCTGGGTATTCCGTCTATGTTTATGGCTGATGGACCTCATGGAATTCGTAAACAGGCAGGAGAATCCGATCATCTGGGATTAAATGCCAGTGTGCCGGCAACCTGTTTTCCGACAGCGGCGGCTATGTCGAATAGCTGGAATCCTAAGTTAGGAGAACAGGTGGGGCAGCATCTGGGAGAAGAGGCTGCCGTTCAAGGTGTGAATGTATTACTGGGACCTGGACTGAATATTAAAAGAAGTCCTTTGTGTGGACGCAACTTTGAATACTTTAGTGAAGATCCATATTTGTCAGGAAAGATGGCAGCCGGATATGTAAGAGGAATCCAAAGTAAAGGCGTTGCTGCGTGTCCAAAACACTTTGCAGTAAACAGCCAGGAATTAAGAAGAATGTCCAATGACTCTGTTCTTGATGAGCGTACTTTTCGTGAAATTTATACGACAGGATTTGAAATTGCGGTAAAAGAAGGAAAAGCCAAATCTATCATGTCATCTTATAATAAGATTAATGGTGTATATGCCAATGAAAATGAGAATCTCCTTCGGGAGATTCTCGTAGATGAATGGGGATTTGATGGTTTTGTTGTATCAGATTGGGGTGCAAGTAACAGCCATACAGATGGAGTCAAGGCTGGGAGTCATTTGGAAATGCCGACTACAGGTGCAGATGGAAGAAGGGAGCTGGTAGAAGCAGTAAAAAGTGGAAGCTTAAGCGAAGCTGTATTGAATAGAAGAGTAGATGAGCTTCTATGTGTGATTTTTGAAACGCAGGAAGCGGCCAAAAGCGGCAAAGGTCAGAAGTTTGATGTGGAGACACATCACAAAATGGCAGAAAAAGCAGCTGAGGAATGTATTGTTCTCTTGAAAAACGAAGACAATCTTCTTCCTCTGAGCGCAGGAACCAAAGTGGCTGTACTTGGTGATTTTGCAGACAAACCGCGTTATCAGGGGGCAGGTTCCAGTATGGTAAATCCAACAAAACTGGATAGTATGTTGGAAAGCTTGAAAAAAAGTGAATTGGAAATCAACGGATATGAGCAGGGATTTTTAAGAAATGGAAAAGCTGATGAAGAACTAAATAATAAGGCAGTAAACCTTGTGAAAGCCGCAAATGTTGTTCTTCTGTATCTGGGCTTGGATGAACTCTCAGAGTCCGAGGGCATGGATCGTACACATATGCAATTAGCACAAAACCAGATTAATTTGCTGACAGCAGTTGCAAAAGTAAATCCGAATATTGTGGTGGTCATGTCCGCAGGTTCAGCAGTGGAAATGCCTTGGCTTCCACATTGTAAAGCAATGGTTCATGGATATCTGGCAGGGCAGGCAGGCGCAGAAGCAATTGTTAATGTGATTAGCGGTAAAGTGTGTCCCAGTGGACGATTAAGCGAAACTTATCCAATTCGTTATGAAGACACTCCGTGCTATCATTACTATCCTGGTGAGGAAAAGACATCAGAATATAGAGAAGGACTTTTTGTAGGATATCGTTACTATGAAAGTGCCAATGTGCCGGTATTATTCCCATTTGGATTCGGATTGAGTTATACTACATTTGCATACTCTGATCTTATGGCAGATGAAAAAGAAGTATGTGTAACTGTGAAGAATACAGGAGCTGCTGATGGCGCAGAGGTGGTTCAGATATATGTGTCAGCAGACAATAGCAAGATATACCGTCCGGTTAAAGAGCTGAAAGCTTTTCAGAAAGTATTCTTAAAAGCAGGAGAAAGTAAAACGGTCACTTTACCATTGGATGATAAGGCGTTCCGATACTATAATATAAAAACGAATAATTGGGAAGTAGAGGGTGGTACATATACCATAATGGCAGGATCAAATGTGGCAGATATTCACCTAAAAGCAAATATAACAGTAGAGGGAACAAATGCACCGGTTCCATATGTAAAAGAAACTATGCCTTCTTATTATACGGCGAATATTTCAGATGTGAAAAAAGAAGAATTTGCAGTGCTGCTTGGAAGAAAAGTTCCAGAGAGCAAGTGGGACAAAAATGCGGATTTGGAACTGAACGATGCTGTTTGTCAAATGTACTATGCTAAGAGTGGTTTGGCAAGATTTATTCTGAAAGTGTTAACCAGGATGAAAGACAAGAGCATGGAAAAAGGTGAGCCAAACTTAAATGTACTCTTCATTTACAATATTCCATTCCGCGGTATAGCAAAGATGACTGGTGGGGCGGTAAGTATGGATATGGCTAGAAGTATGCTGGAAGTGGTCAATGGTCATTTTTTCAAAGGAATGGGACATCTAATCAAAGCATTCTTTGCGAACATGAAAAAATAGGAGGACATTATGGAAAATAAAGTAGATGGGACAATTAAAGCAAGTGCATGGAATACTTTTAAAGAAAAACATCCAACCGCGGCACAGTTTATTGTATTTTTTATTATCAGTAATGGAGTGACCGTACTCCAGATGATCATGATGCCGCTGATCAAATGGGCATTTGGCTTCACCTCCCTTGTAAGTACAAACTTTCAGGTGTTTCAGATTGGAAGCAATCTGGATGGTAGTGCATATTATGTGTTTGATTATGCAGCAGGATCTATTGTAGAAGGCGGTGGTGGTGGGCTTGCATATTTTTTGGCGGTAGAAATCACGTTGCTGATTGCTCAAATTATTAATTTTTTTTTACAGAGAAACGTAACATTCAAATCCAATACAAGTGTTGTAAAAGCAGCGGCATGGTATTTTATTGCATGGGTAATTATTTCGATAGGTGCAGCAGCATTGCAGGGACTTTATAAAACACCGATTTACAAGTTCTTCATGGATATAATGGGACAGGGTGTTGGAATGACAGTGGCAGATGTTATCACGATGTTAATTAACTGCTGTATCAGTTTCTGGGTATTTTTCCCGATTATGAAGATTATTTTCAAACAACAGCCAAAGATTAATGAAATGTAAAGAAGGATATTATACATGAAGTTGTTCTACTATGCTGCTGGTGTTGAACGTCTGGTTCTTACGGGCATTTAACAGCTCAGTGGCAATCCAGTGTTGGGCGATCTCTTCATCTTGACGAAAGTATAGGGAGATGACGGATATGACCTCACAGGGCTAACGGAAAGTGAAATTGCATATATAAAAGAAAAATACTCTTAAAAAAAAGACTGCGGGAATTGAACGGCATAATGTGATCTTCGCTATTATCCCAGGGCAATCGTAAGAAAATATTTCATAAATCTGTCCTTTCCAGTATTTACAAAGAAAACCATGTATAAAGAGAAACTAAAGCTACTTTAATTTCTCTTTATTTTTTCCTCAATGTATAATATAATGTATTATACATTCGAAAAGGAGGGGTTTCCATGTCAAGATATCCAGATTGGGTCAATGAATACAAAGAAAAAGGAACAAGCGTTAAAAGGGTTGGCAATTCATATTATCTCTACCGCACCACATCCCGAAGAGTACCAGGGAAAAAATATCCACAGCCAGTTCAGAGCTTTATCGGTACAATCACAAAAGAAGGCTTGGTATGTTCCAAGGTAAGGAAAATTTCAACAGAGACGGTAACCGTGTATGAGTATGGATTTTCTTATGCAATGAAGAACCTTATGCCCGAGAAATTCCGGAAGGATTTCCAAGATGACGTAAAAGCGGATGCCGTTTTGTTAAACATTATATATCAATTCTCACCAACAAGTTATCTGCTTCGAGATAAGGAACCGCCAACATGTGAAGAACTTCGCATTTCGTTAGGAGTGCAGACAAAAAAGTTTGAACGGCTGCTAGGGGTTGCGCTCTCGAAACTACTGCCACTGTGCGGGGTTTATCTGGTAGAGGCAAAAGAATGCGACATGATTTCCAAGATAACTCCGGAGATGGAGTTGCTTTTTACTGAACTGGGGGTGGATATTCATGCGTTATGAAAATAAAAACCTAAATGCTCTCGCCAGAATAATGGGAACCATCGAAGATCCAAGGGGAGAGCAGGGTAAGCAGCATAAACTGCTCCATATATTTATATTGGCAATTTACGGAGCGTTATGGGGACATACGGATTTCACAAATATGGCAAAGGAACTGAAATATAAGGAAGATTATTTTACGGAACTGTTGGGGCTGGAGAATGGAATCCCATCACATGATACATTCAGCGCCGTGTTTTCCATAATTAATCCGGAGGAGTTTCTTGAGTGCTTTATCAGTTGGATTACTTTTATAACAAGAACAAAGGGAGGGCATGTAGCGCTTGACGGGAAGGCGGTTCGTGCAGCCTGCGACAAGATACATAGAGGAAAAGTGCCTTATCTGGTTAACGCTTATCTGGCCGGAGCCGGATTATGCATTGGTCAAATACGTATTGATGAGAAAACAAACGAAATCAAGGGAATCCCGGAAATGATAAAGTGGCTGGACCTGGAGGGAGCCACCGTTACCATAGATGCGATAGGGTGCCAGAAGGAAATTGTTCATCTTTTACTTGAGAAGGGAGCCGATTTTGTACTTCCCGTCAAGGAAAACCAGCCAAACCTGCATCAGGATATTCTGTTGGAAATGGAGAGGATTAAAAAGGAAAAAGCGGAGGAGGAGGAACGGTTTAAAAAGAGCCGGGAGGGCGGATACCGGATAGAGACACCTCTTGCCAATGTATTCAGCAGTTATGAAGAAATAGGCCGTGACCACTCACGCATAGAGCACAGAAAGTATTATGTGTACCATGCACCGGAATGCATAGACCCAAAGGAATGGGAACATGTGGAAAGCTTGGGGATGATAATCCGCGAAAGGCAGGAGATACACAAAGATGAAGAAGGAAACATACTGGAGGAGGAAGCCACAAAAGAAGTGAGTACATATATCATGAGTCGTAAAATGGAGGCGGAGGAGTTTGCCTGTATAGCCAGGGGCCATTGGGGAGTCGAAGGCTTCCACTGGGTATTGGACGACTGCTTCAGGGAGGACAGATGTACTACCCGGAAAGGTCATGCAATGGAGAATTACGCACTAATGAGGAAAATCGTGTATGACTTAATGAAACTTGATGAAAACGTCAAGAAGGAATCCATGAAGGGGAAGCAGGTTTATTATCGAAATAACTTGGAAGCAATCCAGAAATTAATATTTGAGGAAATTCCCAGTAAATATTAAGAAAAAGAAGAATAAATCCAAAAAAACATTATTATCTGAAAAGGGGGTAGTCCGCTCTTTTTTAGAAGTGAGGAAAAGTATCTCTCTTAAGATAGATAGTTTTTTGAAAACAGGATTATTCAGGGCCTAAAATAGTGTAGACAAAATTTTCTTGCGATTGCCCTG
>Ga0153942_1000690_pt1 | contig 13400 bp, 9 predicted proteins | sample TSNJ026MetaG_FD_104731 | JGI IMG/M metagenome (GOLD analysis project Ga0153942, IMG submission 104731) | Attine ant fungus gardens microbial communities from New Jersey, USA - TSNJ026 MetaG | ecosystem: Host-associated > Fungi > Mycelium > Unclassified | place: USA: New Jersey, Brendan T. Byrne... | reverse complement strand
CCACCACCTCCTCCGCCGCTGCCGCCGCCGCCTTCTGCCCCCGTAACTACCACATCTGCACTCTCCCCACTCCCACCAAGTGTCGTTGCGTATGATGAGATTGTTGTAGCGACCAAGATCACACCTTGGGTTGAGCTCTCAAAAAGTCTAGATGTCCCTCTGATTACCGAGATCGTAAGCGCTGATTGTATCTGAAAAATTTCATCTACCGATCTTTTTGTTGTTAAGGCAAACCTAGTTTCGAAGGAGTACGAAGAACTTCGCAACTTCTTGGTGGTCGTTGGGTCGTGCCAGAAACCCAATCAACAGGATTTACAGGATCTACTTTTGCCTCTACAGAAGGCAATTGAAGCATTCAACAGGGCCAAGGATACCAATAGACGCGATCGAGAATCATTTGGACATCTGCAATTCGCTTCTGAGGCAGCCGTTGCTGTTGGTTGGGTAGTTAATGTAGGTACCTGACATCAAATTTTGAGACTGGGCAGTTCACAGATGGCATTTAGGATAATCCGTCACAATTCATTAAGGACGTTAAAGAATCCTCAGAATACTATGGTAACAGAGTTATGAAGGACTACAAGGAAAAGTAAGTGATTTTGAGACTTCACCTTGTCAATATCCAATCCGCTTCTAGGGATCCTCGACATGTTGAGTGGTGTCGTGGCTTAAATGGTATTCTCGACTCCGTTGGTGAATATTCAGCTGGAAATCCCCTCACATGGAATGCATCGGTACAATATCATCTATATTATGTCGTTCCCCTTCAGACTGATAAATGGAATTCATTAGGGTCCTACCGTCCAGGAATACAGGGCCACTACCGCGTCACCAGCGGTACCTCCAATCGATGGAGTTGCGGCTGTATTCGCTGAGCTCAACCGTGGTGAAGAGGTCACCAAAGGTTTGAGGAAGGTTGATAAGAGCGAGATGACGCACAAGAATCCCTCTCTAAGAGCGGGCAATACTGTCCCTGCGGGACCTTCTAGTCCTGCTGGTGCGTAAAGTTGATCTCGGACCTCAACCTTGGCTGATGTACCGTCCTAGCCAACAAGAAACCTATCCGTCCAACAAAACCCGCGGCCCTAGCAGGAAAGAAACCCCCCAAATTTGCATTGGAGGGCAATAAATGGATGGTTGTGCGTTGATCAGCATGCTCCGCTAAATCTCTGTTGGATGACACGCTTGGATACAGGAGAACCAGGAGAACGCAAATCCCATTAAGGTTGAAGAGACATCGTTGAACCAATCTGTCAATCTCTACAACTGCAGTAATACCACTGTCGTCGTCGAGGGCAAGATTAATGCCTTAAACCTGAGTATGTTTTTCTCCGCTACATACAGAGCACATGACAATTTTTATGCCCTAGTCCGATGCACGAAGACATCCGTACTTATCAACTCTGTGGTAGCCTCGATTTCGATCACTGCTTCCCCATCCTTCACTATACAGGTCATTGGTACGGTTCCCATGATCCAGGTAGACACTACAGATTCCGGTCAGATTTATCTCTCCAAGGCAAGTCTGACTGCAGAAATCACCACTGCAAAATGCAGTGCGATCAATGTGAGTTTGCCGGTTGAAGGAGAAGAGGAGGGTGTCTTTGATGAACACCCTATCCCTGAGATGTTGAAGACTGTCGTGAAGGATGGCAAGCTTTTTACGACTGTTGTGGAGCACGTTGGATAACTGTTACCTGATGTTCCGGAAGTGCTGTTGTCTGGAAAGTTTCAATTCTGTGCAGTATACCCTCATCTCTTGCTCACTACCATCTGTGCATCAAATACTCCTCGTCAATAATTGATAGATTCTACATATGTGGCTCTCGACCATTGTTCCGTCGAAGGTGTCGCTGCAACTCCAATGCCGGTGTGAAAAGCAACTTTCGTCTTGGAGATGGCTTTTCCACCAATGATGTAACGAGTGCCAGATAATTGTTTTCTATGGATTTGATGATATTTCGGTAATGTTTGGAGATATAAAGAAAGGACCCGTTTTACTGCCCCGAAACTGCAAGGTTTTCGGTGCGCGGAACGAGTTTCCGTTGCCCCCTCTTCTTCTATCTGAACTCAACAGATGGACAGTTGAAAAAAGCAGCCGACAGAAACTCCGAATGAATTTTGAACGATCTTGACCTTTTCCGTCCAGAGAAGAAAGCTTTGCCAAAGCCGACTGATGTCGGTGGTTTTTTGGTGTTCATTCCATCACAGGAAGTGTTTATAATAATACTCCATTACGTCGTGATCGCAATCGTCAATTTAGGGAGGGATACCATGTATTCGTCATAGACAATGTGTATTGTGCAGAGAAACTCATTCAACGTGATGACGGTGCTAATCTCGTATGATGCTTCCTATGTCGAAAAGTTGTCTCAAGACGGAAACGAATTGTCGGCTCCCAATTATAGAAGTAACCTGGAGTCAGTAAAGAACCCCACCGGTTCGGCTAACATCAGCCGTATTTTTGACATTCAACGAGATCACCAGCAACCGTAAGTTAATCGATACCAGGTTCAATACATGCCCTTCATGGAAAATGTGATATGACATCATCTCTATGTTCTATGTTGCCTACGGGAGTGGGGTCCTATTAGATGCCAAAATTTTTTGTTCAGTCATCCAAAGGTCGGCTATTCGGCTGACATCGGCCATTCTTCGGATACCAATATAACATTGTGTTTCTAGCATACTTTATATTAGGAACCGATAAGTGCTGACAATGATCTGATCTTAGCCGAACTGAGTCGGCCAGTACGGTTGCCGGGTCTATTTCCTTTGACAATCAATATAACTGATGCTAACCAAGCCAATGGATATTCGAATCTTTTTGGATGCTGTGTTTATATCATCAACCAAATGACTCTAATAATTTGACTAGCCCGACTTTGACGCGGGCCTTCGTACAGGCCTAGAGACAGTTGAGTCAGGAAATTTACATAAGAAATATATTTAGGTATCGAGAGATCATTAATACCATCATCTTGCGGATCAATCAACGATTACAGGATAATGTAGTTTCGATGTCAGATTACCGGGAATCCATCGACATCTGAGACTGAAAACAGAGTTTATTAATTGCGGGCTCATGAGTAAGGTTTACGATCGACTCTGAGATAACCTTCAATAACCCATACTCCGTAATAATCAATAGATTTCTTCATCTCTCAGGTTAATTACTAGTTGATTACTAGGTGTTTCTGACCTATACTCTGGTAAACCTTATGTCCTGAGCCTTCACCAACTGCTCTGGATTATCTGAGAGTCATTTGTGTATATGCTTTTAGATGCCAATTCAGTGAATCCTCATGAATAATTTCTGTCCCGGGAAACCCGCTAAATGTATCATAAACTCGCATGAGAGTTACAATCAAGATAGATCACGGAGGACGAGCATACTAAGCAACTTGACAGATAGACGTTTAGACAAGAAAGTAAGCGGAATCATTCACGAGAACTAACTAGGAATAGATATTACACATTAGTATAAAGTAGCACAGAGGTCACTGAAGATGAAACATATGGGAAAGAAATTTAAAAATGTATGATACATTTATGGTCTTCTAGATGAGATATCACTGCCAAGTGTCAATACGCGTGAAAAAAGAGTGAGAATGAGAAAAACATAATCAGAAGTCAGTATGTGCCTTTATCGGGCCTTTTGACGTCAGGTGAGGCGAATAATCCAGGCCACCGGTCCCGGTCGACATTTAACCGAAACTTGATCTCCTCTTGTGTAAAATCTTGCCAGAGACAGGACTAGTTCGAGTACTTCTCAACTCCGCCGATTTCCCGCTATTTTTGCCGAAATTGGGTAACAAGCGTTGCAGGAGAGGTTTCTTCTTCGGCAGATAGTACTCGTGAGGCACTTGGAACAGTTCAGGGTGCTAGCCACAGAAGGTCACCAAAGAGCGGTGCAGATAGGAATGGGACATACCTGTAGAATTCGCGACCTGTCTGCATTTGGAGGGTTCATGTACAGTATCTTGCCGTTAGGGAAAGTGACTCTGATAGAACCTGGCTGTGGCTCCACACTGAAGCCCGGTGAAGGTGGTCGAGAGGATGATCGGGAATATGACTGGGAGGGTTGGAGCTGATGCCAACTCTGCTGGTGTGAATGTCCCGGAATATTGTAAGGATATGAAGCGCTATCAACAGGCTGGTGCATCATATGAGAAGGTGTAGCATGCGATAGAGATTTCTCATGCTGACGAACAACATCAGAGTCTGAGTAATGTTGGTACGGCAGAGGATAGCCGAAACGGTTCGTGGAGGTACGTGACCCAAGTTCGGGTCCTGGTCCTGGTAGAGGCATGACGGCCACTGTAGATGGGAAGGGTGAAGATGGGTTGTTAGCAGAGTGATTACGAAGAGACGAGTGATGGGGGGTATTGAAGGGGTAGTGAGCCACTGGTGACAAATTATTCAGCGGCCGACTAGCGGCCACGGAGAACGACATGGAACGCTTTCTAGCCGCTCGCTCTTTAGCATAAGTATTATCTGAGTCATATCCAGGGAGATAACTAGGACGGACAGGTTCTGAAAGCTCCCTAGAAATTACATTGTAACGAAGCGAGGGACGACTACGAGGAACAGAAGAATCCCGACGCTCATGTGGAGTGGACATTCGACACGGTTCTGGAGAAGTGGTTTCTGGATGAGGTGTAGATGCTTTTGCAGACTTGGGAGACCATGGGTGACGATACACTGGACGACCAGGTGAAGGAAAATCATCAGGTGCCACTGGAAGTTCTTTCGTGTGTTCGAATGGTGTCGGTGGCCGAGCGGCTGTAGACCTAGAAGACTTTTGACCAGAGGGCTTGGTAGATTTCTCAGGCCGAGAGCGAAACTTGCGTTCCCTATTACGAGGTAACGTTATGTTCTCATCGGGACCAACCGGTGTTGGGGGTACGTCTGGTCCTACGAGAACTGTCTGTTGGGTGGCATCTACCCAACGGGCTATCCGGGACTGTGTGGCAAGGTATTTCTCGTAGGCTTCTGGGGAATAGTCATATTCTGTCATGGTAGAAATAGATAGAAAACAGAAAAGAGTTTAGGGCGTTCATTGTGATCGGGGTTACCCGGTGGGAATTTTGAACTGGATCAGGATCGTAGAGGCGCACTGAGATCTGACGCCAGAAATAAAGACAACCGTTTTGGATCTCGCTGTCTTTCAGACATCTCCACCATGGACAATGCTGGCTGGCGTGCTCAAAGGCGTGCTGCAAAGGTTTTCTTCTCAGCGCTCAGACAAAGCTGTTACTGATCAAGTGGTCCAGGGATTTCAGTATTATGACCCAGCTGAACAAGTAGGGCCGATGGAGCCCTTCATTGGCGGTTTCGTCAATCCTCAGCTCTCTCTCGTTCCACCGCCAATCCCGCCGAAAGATGGCTTGTTTGTGCCCCCACAACCTACTGACGGGTTACTCGACGTAGGACCTTTCCATCATCACGGTCCCACGCATCACCCTCAATCTCCACCTCAATCCCAGCTTACAATTGCGACCGATCAGCTCTTACTGTGCACCGCTGTCGAACGGTCTCAGAAGTTTCAAGTTGCCCGAATGGATCCTCATCTACAGGCACGTTGTATACATGTTTCATGTTAGCCACGATATTGATCCGAAATATAGTTCATGTGTGGACCGTTACTCAAGTCGGTTTTTCTTGTGGAAAAAAAATGGCATTCTTTGACATTTTTCCTAGATTTGATACAATCGACTCTCAACAAACCTGGCTTGGCGCGGCACTCATCGTCACCGCAGATTCTGGGTCCATCTATCAGCCTCCTCCCATGCTTTCATACCATTGGGACCCTGACAAAACGACGGCTACGACTCTATCTTCTGGCGAGCGGGGGTATCCTGCCTCAGATCGGTCATCCTCTAGCAGCCCTCAAAATGGAAACGGACAGCTTTCGTTCAATTTGGGACCTCACCCCGCAGATCCCCACTCTACTGGGCACCCTGGATCGCCTATAAGTGTATCTACCTCCACCAGTATGATGGCCAGCATGCCAGGTCCCAATTTCAGGAAAAAAGACGCATACGGTCAGGACATCTGGTTTTATACTGGTCCTGGAGCGTATGTCACCCTTATCTCAGTTCCTACATTTGTCAATTAACACGAGTTTCTCAGTACCTATACTTTTTGGCGGTTTATGATCCGAGTCCCGCTAAGTGATCACGAAATGGAAGTCACATACCGGATCAATAATGGACTAACGATGAATTTTTATGTACCCGGCCGACAACAGAACATGAGATGGGCTGCTCATTCTGTGCGTATATTGTGCATTCTTATCTCCATAGCTTACTTGTCTTAGTGTAATGGTTTTTCTGCCGGCGTCAATCCTGATAATTTCAGAGGTCCTGGATTTCAAACAGGATATGATCCGCTTTGGGTTGATCTTCTGAGCCATCATGCCCGATTGCCATTCCATGCTCTCGTCGGGGGTGGCGATCAGCTATATTGTGATCAATTAACTCGCGAACCAGAAATGCAGGACTGGGTGTCGAAAATGAGACCTGAAGAAAGGAAGCAGTATCCGCTGTCAGAGGAGATTAGGGTTTGTATCGACAGGTTCTTGTTCAATCATTACTGTCAGTCTTTCAGGCGAGGTGCCTTTGCCCGAGCCAACAGCTCCATGTGTGTCCTCTAATCCCTTGATGTCGAAAATGCTCATTCATGTTACTAGCCCAATGGTGAACATGCTTGGTATGTAACTTTATATATTGTGTCTTCTTATAATAATGTTCCGGTCTATCGCCGAATTTCTAGATGATCACGGTGTGTTGCCATGAATGCCTCTCTCCTGATCCTGCTTAACTGATTCGTATCTTTTTCGCCAGACCTTGTATGCTACAAATGCCATTTAATCATATATCTGATTCATTGGTTGCTCCAAGATTGATGGTTTTGGCAGCTGTGAGATAAATCAACGATCCTGATTCATCTCACTCAATCTCACTGTAGATCCTGATGATATGCAGCAAGCACCAGTATTCCAACAGTAGGTGTACTGTATATACATGAGAGAGCAACATTTTGACAATACCTGTAGTATAGGCGCGCGTGGTTATTTCTTTTTCCTACTGTTCCAGTGTTTCTTAAATCGTGAGTTTGGTTCATTCATACATCCTTACGCTATCACTTAGGATATCAGCTGATGTCGACGGATTGAGCGATGCACCTGGAAAGCATGTTTATCAGTCACTTATACTCGGCGAAGTGGGTCCATATATCAAAGTACCTTCACATTCGTTTTTGGTCAATATGGGACCGCAGACAGCGTTGTTGATGTTGGATTGCAGGTGAAAAAATTTCAGCAATAAGTGCCGGTACTTATTACTCTCACAGGGCTGAGCGGCGTAAAGACCAAGTATGTAGCCCGTTCGAATATGAGAAGGTATTTCAGCGGATAGGTACCTTACCGTCAACGATGGAGCATCTCATTGTCCTGCTTGGTATTCCTATTGCCTATCCTCGCATGGTTTTCCTAGAGTCCGCTCTTGAATCCAAGCTCAATCCGTTGGTTGCTCTCGGGCGAAATGGGAGCTTCGGTCTATCCGGATTTGTCAACAAGTTTAATGCTGATGCTGAACTATTGGATGACTTGAATGACCATTGGACGGCTCGGGCACACAAGGTATTCGGACTTGTCGATTGTGCTCACTTGCGTGCTGACATTTGGCAAATCTATGAGCATGAGCGTAATTGGCTTATTAAGCAAATGCAAAGATTAGCCTTGGCTCAGCGAGTGCGAATATCGTTCTTGTCTGGAGATGTTCATTGCGCTGCTGTTGGTGTGCTGAAGACGCATCGAACTAAAAAAGAGGCCGAGATACCTATTGGTCTAGACCATAGGTACATGCTCAACATTGTGACAAGTTTGTGCTTCTTTGTTCGATGTTCGCGTCTCCTGTTGATGCTATTTACTTTCGCTTCAGGTGCCATTGTTAACACACCTCCGTAAGCTCTACCAATTGCTCAATAAGTCATGCTGAGCATCGAAAAACTGTCAGGCCTGGTGGTGTATTAGCCATGGTCAATTCGCTTGCCACCAAGACACACAAGACTCTTCATCACGCAGAAACTGACGAAACTATGGTGCGCTTTTCCCTCAGAAACGAGTACATTTAACCTAGTGATGTTCTACTCTCATAGATGCCGCTTTTTGAGTCAGATACTGATAACTCCTCACGCAAGCAGAAATACATCATGGGAAAAAGGAACTGGTGTGCCGTTGACTGGGATTGTAACGACGGCAAATTGCATTTCACATTGCAAATTGAAAAAGACAAGGGCAGTGGAGTGACCTTGGCGTGAGTTTTTTCTTTGAAGAGTAAAATCATTATTTATTATCGGATAATTAGTTATCCTACATATTCGCCGCCTCCTGGTTGGGCTCGTGGGCCCCATTAAAAACTTGGCACCTCATCCAAAAAGTTTTCTCTGTATTTAATATTTAATTTGTTGAAATTCCACATGGTTCAGATAGTGTATTCGTCATTTCTATCTGACTGTCGAGAACGAGGAAAGAAGGGGAGGGGGGAAACTCGCTGCAGATGCACAGCGAGCCTCATCTCCCTTGCTGGTATTTGTCTCTATCTACCATCTTGAACTGAAACATTTGGTAGCTGAGAGATGAAACATAACCTATTTTAAATGTAGCGTTCGATATTCCAACATGGTTCCCATGCCATCTCTTCCTGCCCACACCCTTAGGATTTGTGAGAGGAGGGTACAAGAGCATAGCGCAGTACACAATTGCACCGGCAAACTCACCTAGGTAAGCCTTGAGTGATATATTGTGAGTTAAAGGCAAAGCGAAGTCACTTCCATTATTTTATTGTAAAGATGAGTTATATACAAAACAGAGAGTAGTGATAGTAGTGCAATAGTAATGATGAGAACAGCGAAAAATGATCTCAGAATCTATAGATAGCGTCCTAAAATAAACGCGTTGGATTTGAAGCCATGCTAGGTGGGTTGTCTCGTATCTTTAGCACCCAATTATCTGTCAGGCAGGAACAAAGAATGATAGAGTATTTAGACATAAGAATGTCACTGTCTTTCGATCAGTCTGACCCAGATACTTGGACTAAAGACTGTCCGAAATCGACGACTCTGGTAAAGTGCAAGGCATGGAAGGATCCATTGACAGATTCGCGATGTTATTGGGAGTTCTTGTTGTCTTAGGTGCGATCGTGAATGGATCGGTTCTGCCTCGAGCTAGCGATCCCTGTGCGGCCATAGGCGGACAGAAGTGGGTTGCTCCTGGAGCTGTTAGAGATTGTTACAGTGCGGTCAAGGTCAATGAGACTCTAAAAAATAATGTTAGTCATTTTCATCAGTTTCCTCCTGCTTTCAGTGACACTTTAGTTGGTAGATTCTCGACGTTGTCGGCAGAACGTTGAATTTCCATGCTTCTGTGAACTATCAAATTCAAGCACCTCCACCATTTAACAACGACGTCCACGAGGACCTTTTTAAGGATTTGGATAGGATTAGAGCGACAGATTACGCTAGTGATTATGACCTGCACGTTGATCTTTCCCGAACTCTCAAGAGTCTAAACGATGGGCACTGCGTCTGGGTCAACAGTTGCTATGTGAGTGCCAACTCAACCACTTTTCGGAGATTTGCTCATTCGTCATCTTAAACTATAGGACAGTATGTCTACCACTCTATCTGACTTTGAAATTGACTCGAAAATAAATCAGGTTTTTTCATCAATTATCTTCCTACGCCCTTGGTTCTGCTGTCCGACTCTTGTGGAAAACAAGCAGTTCACATTGCACCTGAAGCATTCGCAGTCGCCTCGGCCGAATTTCCTGATCAGATTGATTTCTGGCAAGATGCTCTACCAGGAGATTTGAAAGGCCAGCTTGAGTCTGTGTGTGATCTTTTTTTTTGTTTGACCAGTCCCCGTTTGACCTTGCCACAAGCTCTCCGGTGCAAAAGTTCTAACTATCAATGGAAAAAGTCCCAACGTCGCGATTGATGCCAATGCTCTCATTACTGGCACCTTCCAGGGGATCGGTACCCGCCAAAACTCGTATGTTACGCGGTGGATGATCTCTTTGGTAAACTGAAGAATACTCTAGGTTTTTTGCCAGCTACTTGGCCTCGGGATCTACGTGGACTTACATTTTGGGGAACTTCGCTCAGCAGGCACTGCCGCTCAGTGATCAGGTTACTCTCGAGGTTCAACTAGTCGGAAGCTCTCACACGGATACAATCACTGTAAAATCCAATTTGATTATAGCAAAACACATAACTCATCATATGGAAAGCTGCCATACAGGTCTCGAATCTCCGGGTCTGGGAACTTCACCGATGTTACAACCTTCTTTGATAGCCACTGCCTCGCTCAACTGGGCACAAATGGAGTTGATCTCAATGCTCCGAATTCCCAGGAAGTCCCACCTCAAGAAAAACCAGTGGCTCGATTCCAACAGAAACCGGCCTTCTCTTCCCCAGATACGTCTAAGGGACGAATCAATGTCATGCTCGATACTTCACCTTTAAGTGATGTCGTCCTTCCTCCACACTTAACACCTATGTCTCCAGTCAATGGAAGTAGAAATGTTGCACAGTTTTTCCTGTTGGATGACAATAAGACAGGAGTTTTGGCATTGGGTAGTTTCGGTGATCCAGATTATGACTCATTCCTGGATAGTTTACTGACCGGCTTGATTACCCTGAAGTCTTTGGGTGCAAACCAACTCGTGGTGGATTTGGTACGTTTTTCCCTGTGCCTTTGGAGTTAAAATGATGAATTACGGGTCGTTCCAGTCGAACAACGGAGGTGGTTTTGTCTGCGCCGCTTATGTGAGTATTCTTTTCCTATTCGATCCCTCTCTGAGATTGACAGAAACATGATAGTACTTGCACCGTATCGTGTGTCTTGTTGATTTCTCCAGCCACCAAGCTGTTCACAGTGGAGTTAGATTATAGGGTCAAAGGCTACCACTGTTCCCCAGGCTGGTTTCAACACCACAGTTCGTGATGGAACCCTCGCTCGAGAGATCGTGCAACAGCTTGTCGACCACCCAGATCTCGACCCCGACCTTCAATTACTCTACAACCCCCAACAATGGAGAGATGAGAACAACACGTTCTTCCCTGCAGATGATAACTGGTTGCTTCCGCCGGTCCAAAAGGAGATCAATGGTCATCCGGATGCTTTCAGTCAGCAGTAAGTCTCCACCATGTTTGGGCCGACCCGAGTGCTCAATGTCCTTGTAGGCTAGGCGAGGAATGTCAACCTGAATACTTTACCTCACCTACTCCGAATGAGGCATTGTTCGACCCTAAGAAGGTTGTCATCATCAGCAATGGAAGGTGTGCGAGCTCGTGTGCGTTATTTAGTGTGTGTATATCATATTTTCTTGCCCGCGCGACTTTCTGGATGAGTACATTCAGGTAACGATGGCAAAGGAGGAAGGCGTCAAGACTGTTGTATATGGAGGCAGGAAAGGCGTACAGCAACATTACTGCGGTACGGTTGGCGGCCAATCCACAGACTTCTCAACCATCGACACAGAGATCAAGGTAAGACCCATGAGTCCAAAGTACAGGTTTGAAAAATTTGTTCATGTCTACCCTGTCAAGACGACACAGCTCAAGAACGATCCCCTCGCACCATTTGACCTGTGAATATATATTTTTTCAATTTTTTTCTGTTGGCTGACTGGCCGGCAGCCTCGTTAGTGGTGTACAAGGAATTACATGGAGACTTGCTTTTGGCATCGATGATCCCACACAGCCTGAAGGTTGACTGTCTACCGGAACATAATCTGAGTTTATCACTAACGGTTCTCTTTTAGAGTGGCAAGATCGTCCAGCCGACATCAACTTACCACTAACCACAGAAATGTAAATTGATGATTTCCATGACATGTGGTCGACATTAACTTCCTGTTACAGAGTTAATAACCCAGTCGCAATCTGGAAAGCAGTCGTCAAGAGAGTTTTTTCATAAATTATATATGATACCGCGAGATATGAAATCTAAGTGCATCTCATATCTATTTGTTATAATTCCTGATGTAGCTAGGACTTTGTTCCACTGTGGAAGTGAAATCACACTAAATATCACACGGTCTTAGTTATTACCCACTGTTGCATTTGGATACCGGAGTCCACCGGTAGTTCTCTTTCCGAAAAGGGTCATCATCACGCAATATTTTTTATCTATACAATGTAGAAGCACCTCTCCATCTTCCACCTACTACTGCAAACTATGGGGTATACTCTCTGTGTCCTTGGTGTGCTCTTCAGGTTCCCCGAATCTCAGCAATGTCGATTCTAAAACACCGTGTGTTAGGGTGTGGTACCATGGGCATCGCCATCACCTCTGGCATGATTGAATCCCTTGATACTGCCAAACGGTCCCTCTCCAATGGTGCTCCAAAATGGGAGGTGCACACGCCGGGTACTCTTACACCTTCCGGCACACCAGATCCTTCGATGCCCTCACGCTTCCTCGCCTGTGTGAAACGTGAGTCAACTGCACAAAGGCTTGTCAACGTGTTTGCGACGAATGGGAGCGATAAAGTCGAAGTTTATGCCTCGAAAAACGTTCAAGCTGTCACCCACTCTGATGTTGTACTTCTCTGGTAATGTAGTTCCCATCCAGGTGCTTGATGAAGAGACATTAAATCAAAAACAATCCTCTCTTCTTCTTTACTACAGTTGCAAACCTCAGCTGGCACAAACTATTCTAAGCGAGGAGGGAATGACCGAAGCACTGGAAGGAAAACTTCTCATCAGTATCCTCGCGGGTGTTACCATCCGCCAACTCACAAGCTGGGTTTTGCCCTCGACTCGAGTCGTTCGAGCTATGCCTAATACCCCATGTAAAGTATGTCATCTTAACCTCTTTCTCACATATGCAAAAAAAAAAGTCCACACCCTCCTGATCATTCTCACTTTTTTTCATTTTTCATTCATCCCATAGATTCGTGAAGGCATGACCGTCATATCAAATCTCCCACCCTCTCCACACCACGAGACCGACAACAACATCATCCTCAACATATTTTCGTCCATCGGTCGATGTCGTTTTCTGGATGAAAAACACTTTGATGCATGTACGGCTTTGGCGGGTTCTGGTCCGGCGTTTGTATGCACCTTTTTGGAAGCGATGGCGGATGGTGGCGTGATGATGGGGCTGCCCAGAATGGAGGCTTTGGAACTTGCTGCTCAAAGTGAGTAACAATGCCCTAATAAAAAAATTCTTTTTTGGCGATGTGTGTATGTATAGCGTTCCAAGGTGCGGCTCGAATGGTATTGCAGGGAAACATCCACCCAGCACAAATTAAAGATGCAGTCAGCAGTACGTTCTTCTCTTTCATCTAATATCAAATCCAAAAAAAAATAATTCATCTTGCAAT
>Ga0153942_1000687_pt1 | contig 13437 bp, 12 predicted proteins | sample TSNJ026MetaG_FD_104731 | JGI IMG/M metagenome (GOLD analysis project Ga0153942, IMG submission 104731) | Attine ant fungus gardens microbial communities from New Jersey, USA - TSNJ026 MetaG | ecosystem: Host-associated > Fungi > Mycelium > Unclassified | place: USA: New Jersey, Brendan T. Byrne... | reverse complement strand
CTTCCGCACTTGCTTCAATTTTTTGTGGTAAGCCACTGTTGGATACAGATCCACTGTCACCCCGTTTTGAATTTAATTTTAGCCTGCAACGAGTCTTGGTGGTGTCGAGTCACTCGTAGAGCATAGGCTCGGGAGTGACCCAGGCGCTGATCCTTGTCTTGTTCGTTTAAGTATTGGGGTTGAAGAATTGGAGGTCAGTTCCTATCGAATGACTCAAAATTTTACCCAGTTGATGTTTGTCTTGCAGGATCTTAAAGCAGACTTACGTCAGGCACTTCAAAAATTGGCCAAGGTAAGCAAAAATTGTCTATTGCTCGCTTTGCATTGGCCTGAACCTATGTAGCTGGTGCCAGCAAAGTAGACAGAAATAGTCTATCTGCATATGGACTGCGTAAGAAGGCACTATATTTTGGATGATCTAGAAGTCGAACTTCTGTCGAAATAGGAACTTTATTTAGAACACTATGCAAGCATGACATTTGCGAGTATCAATCTACATGAGTTTGAGATCGCGGTAATGGACAAAGCTTGCTTTATCTTCCCAACCTAACCCCGTTCTCTTGAGCCTTCCAATTTGAGAAATGAGGCTCGCGCTAGATTCTGCTAGTTGGTCTTCTTGATTGAAACTCTCCTTGACGTAGTCATTGGCTCGAAAGGGTTGTGATCCAGGGGACTCAGAGGGTAACAGCAGCCGAATTGAAAGGGTGAGAGGGATGATAGAGCTCGTAATCGCAAAGATGTGGGTTAGTGTATTCAAAAATTTAGGCCCTGGAGTGCTGATCGGTAAAGTTAAGGTGGGGGTATACGTCGTCGGTGGATCATACCTGACTTGTTATGAATGGACAGGAGGTAATAAGATGATGCCACAACTCACCGAACGCACATGACAAAGACTTGGTATCCTTTGACCGGCACTTTTTCATTAAAAACATTAGCAAAGCGAAGGAGTCCACGTCCGTTGCTTGTAGTACATTCAGGAAACACGACTACAGGTCGTCCTGCAGATTTGCGTATTTCATCGAGTGAACACATGCGAGAGTCGTTCGTGAAGTATGGCGGGAAGCGACCGGTGAGACATATGATATGCAGAAGAGAGACCTGGCGGAATCCCTTGATTGAAATCGGTGGAATAGCAGAGTGTTTCCAGGAGGACTGGATATTAGCAGAACCGGTTCCTGTAGCCCTACCAGGTCTATTTGTGATAGGGGCCGAATCTTTCAAATCCTTCTCAAATTCTGGTAGAAACTCGGGTATTGGAAGTACAAAAACAGGATTGCAGCTTTTCGGAAGTTAACTGGGAGGGTAAGGACAAGTTTGGCCTGGAACTCACCGAGCTGCAAGCCAAAGGATTTCTATCCACGATGCCCAGTTGGACACTATGATATCACCGGCACCCGGGCTCCAAGTTTCATTCCTGGAAGCATTGCGAACTCTTGAAATCAAATCTTAGTGAGTATCAGAGCAAAGAGATGCTTTGAGCAACAGAACGTACGGTCCTTTCTTGGTGACGGTCTCAACCGCTGGCCAAACAACACCAAGAGTCCATAACACCAATTTTGCTAACAGGAAAGTGAAGATACGCGTGATTGCGTGGTGAAAAAAAGGTACTGGAACCTACAAAGGTGTGAGAGATTGATAGAGGTATCTCAGTTGACATACGAGCACTAAACACAGAGTTTCTACCACAACCAAGTAAACCAGGGCAATGAAGCATATAATTCCCGTTCTAACTATTCCGAAGAATAGGCCCAACGTTCGTGCGATTGCCTGAAGGGAGTCAATCGAGCTTGCAGGCGGCAGGGGAATGGAAAAAGGCTATTGGAGTGTTTGGTTGAGGATTTCTGAGAAAATGCTATTGAGAGTACCTGTATACCAGTTCCAGGATCCTAGAATGGTTAGTTATAGTACTGATGGACTGGCAAACAACCCACTCGGTATGCACTGAACTTTTCCATAAAGAAAAGGCGGCTATTTTCGTACTGCCACCTACAGAAGCATGGAATCCGGGATTCCGCTGACTCTTCCCTCTAACATCTTTCCGAATAGATGGTGGCTATCCGTGCTGGGAGCTCTGTTGCACACGCTAAACACTTTCTGAACTTGGCTTCTCAACGGTATCAGAAGTTACATTTCCTCGGAAAGGTCTGTCCGAGTTGGTCTATAATTCGTCATTGACATAGAACATTCAACAGCTCATCATTTCGCTCGCCGCCTTATTCTACATCTCTTTAGGTTTCAAATTGAGTTTCTCATTTATCCACACTGACGTTGGCTCTAGGCATATTTATAATTGTGGTCACTCCTGCGCGAATCTTCCAATACTTTTACGATAGAGCGAAGGAGCTCTCGGAAACGAGCTGGGGTTGGTTGGCGCTTGGTTCAGCTATATGTGAGTGAAGCAACTCCAGGACTGTTGAAACTTGATACCATCTTGCATTATAGGCATTATATCCGTTCCTCCATTCGTTGGTCATACCATGCTCACTTCCCTTTGTGGTTTTGCATATGGCATGAAGGGGTTTTTCATTTCCTCCACTGCTTCCCTTGTTGGTTCTGCAGGAGCATTTATCATGTTGCGGTATCTTCTCAGTGAAAGGATCCATCAATGGTCGACGCAAAATCAGAAATGGCAGGCACTGGAGGCTGTTATCGTAAACCCTCATACTATCTTTCTGTCACCAGAAACGCTGAAAGGTTTACTCCTTCTAGAAAGCTCAAGGCATTCCTCTAATCATCCTTATTCGAGTTTCGCCGTTCCCGCCCTGGGTCTACTCAAATTCATTCTTTGCTGTGAGCGAGCGCTCAGTTGCTCTATCATGAATATTAAATCCTTGTTTATAGTCAGTCGAGGCCGTCTCCTTATGGCAATTTGTTTTCGCGACGTGTTTTGTTTTTCCTAAGCTTGCTTTGCACACTTTTATTGGTTCCCGCATGGCTGCGCTTTCGGACGGTCATCAACGAGACCATATGGCCACCCGTAAGCTTCATTTGTGAGGTTGAGTATAGCTCAGGCCAACAAAATTCATACAGATACGAAGGCTCTCAATGGCCTCCTTGTTGGTGGCGGCTTGTTGATTGCTGTGTTTACAAGCTGGTAAGCTGCCAGTCATTCCACCCATGTTTCCAGCTCACTTATAAGACAGGTTGATTTATACGCTTGTGCAAGGTCATGTCCAGAAACTTGAGGCTTCTGCTGACATCGATGAACTGGCCGTTGAAGCAGTGAACCAATGCGGCGAACAGTCTCCCTTACTAGGGTCAGGCACCAACTACTCATGAAGCGTTTTCGGATATCTCTTTTACAGCACCGCTAGATACCTAAATACCATTTAACATAATAACAGATGGGTATAGACTGTTGAGTGTATATGCATAATAAATATTTTCATGTAACGCATAATCCTAAGTTGGGCAAGATCTCAATAACAATGTAGGAACAGTAGACTGAAGCTGGCTCCTAGAAGGAAAACGAGAAGGAAAACTCGACCATCTTTGGATCTTCGTCGAGTCTCCCTTAGTTCACGGTTGCCCTTGTCCACCATGGTGGTAGTTACAATGGCGTCATCGTAGAGTTTCTCTGTCAGCTCAGTTTGCCTTGTCAAGTGGTCGACTAGCTCTAGCTGCAAAGCACTGATGTCCATCAACCGTGCCTCAGCCTGCTGGATGGATTCCAGATTATCTTGGACTTCCCGCAGTATGTTGGCATTCTCATTCTCGAATTGCAGTATTTGCGAATGAGTTAGCTCGATATCATCCTCGTCATCCTCATCAGAGATCACCGAAGGTTCAGAAATCGTAGACCCCTTTTGACTCGGGGGCATCCCAGACGGCCCAGCTACACTAACCCCAAGTTTCGTCGCAAAGAGATTTGATGCTGCAGCACCGACCCAACTCGTACTCCCATCACTACCGCTTTCCCACCTCGATCTCGAGTCTTCGTTGTTTAGCGAGGGTGCTCCAGAACTAACACCTAGAGATTGCGCTTCTCGAGTCGCATTGGAAGCAAGCGTATGTGTTCGCTCGAGTTGACGTTTGACACGCGCTTCCTGGAGCTCCCTCTGAGTTTGGCTCAATTCGGCCAGCCGACGATTGAGAAAATATGTGATGCTCGCATGGTGCACGGCTCTAACTTCTGAAGAGAGTGTGGAATCATCTTCAGGACGAAGACGAGCTAGGAGAAACCGTGCCAGAGGATTTGTTCTGCTTGCGACAAGGTCACTGCGTTCTGAAAGTGAATAGAGAATAAAAGGGACTATGATGACATTAAACGAATGATGCACGAACTTTTTTCGAGGACTTCCATTTCTTTGACCTTGTCTGCACATTTCGCGAGAATCATGCGGGTTTGAAGGTCAATTTGGTCTCTTTCCTCGTTTGTAAGGTAACGCAAAGAAGACCATGGGACTTCTCCACTTTCATTGATAAAGTCGACGTTTCTTGGCCCAAGACAGGAAGGTGGGGGTACTCGTCCATCCAGGTTGAGATATTCTATACGAATGCTAGACAGCATCTGCGCAAGTTTTCTAATGTGGTGGAACTGTTGGAAAAGACCCTCGATGAGTCGATTGGACGTATCGATCACTGAGGTAACGAACGATTTTGTAACCTTCAGAAAGATACTCCTTTTCCATCCTTCCCAGAGTATCTTGGCTACGTCTTGAGAAATTTCGTTGTTTTGCTTCTGGGATCACCGCTCTTCGAGCTTTAACAGCATCCCGAAAGTCAACTGTCCTGTCAAGAAAAGGCATGTCTCTTCTACTTAGATTTGATGACCGAGATAAAGTAGAGTCTCTATACAACGAGCCAGCGAGGAGAATATTAATACACGATTCCAGTCGTACACACTGAAACAAGAAAATTCTTCACACGTCCCACGTGGTGACAGCATGGCCACTGGTTCAATTTCTTGCATTGGTCTTGAACCTACCACCATTGTGCGATACTTTCTGCCCAGTTTTCGACCTCTGATGTAATCGTTGCATCATTTGTCATACCTTCAGTGGAGAGTGGGCTTTTACCTAGTGGAAGACTGAAGTTGTCTTAGTTTGAGGTGTCCGATGTTCTTTCACCATCGGCTGCCATAAGAAATGACTTACATTAGATTAGTGTATGTGTATGTAGTCAATTGCATTGGTATATCATACACTGTAGGCCGAGGCATGTGGTGGACTGGACACAACAAAATGAATATATCAAATTAATACTCTTTCTATACATTTCTGCACTCATCTCTACCCCGTCAAGTTTGCCCACACTTCCCTCCTTTGGTTATCTGTCTTTTGTCGATATATCCTGTATATATTAGAAAATTTCAATTGTCATCAACGTTGAGCAATCCCTGATCAATGATATCAGTCCTGAAAGAACTACAGGATCATGTACTAACGGTCGCGTAGCTTCCATAACTTTGTAAGCAGTCACAAACACTTGAAAGGGCGATTGATCATTCTTAGCTTAAAATAAAAGTCGGAACATTTCCCGAGATGGCTCAAAATATATTGGCTTGAATGATGTCATATGGCACCCGGAGCTAGCACCTCGTCACCTACGGTTGGCGGCTGGGACAATGGATTGATTATTCTTATGATTGATGTGGGAAGCACGGATGAAATACTGTGCCGGGACCCCATGCACTAGCAACTCGTCCATCGCTATTGGTGATAATTCCCATATCACAGTACCTCAGCGAAAAATAACATAGGTACAGGCATTTTGTTGATGGTAATTGTATAGTTCGATGTTTCACGATATCTATAGACTGCCAACCAGGTCTACTTTATGTGGGATGTGACTTGACAACAGACCAATCGGGACCCCATTAGGGAGCCCAAGTCCTTGCCTCATCAATCATAGATAAAATGAATTACCCCATTGTTCCAGTCACCGACAGTTAAGTAGAAAGCATGCGAACACCATATGAAGCTATTATTCGAAGGAGGGAGATAGAACTGTTCGAGTCGATATAAAGACGGCATTCTCTGACTTGGCAAAACTTCGAAGACATTTAGTCTACCCGTTATGTCCAGTGAGCTCTATGATAATTAAACAATGAGTCTACCTGTTCGTCCAATACCTTCCAATACAAGCCTTTTCCGGTATCTATCATTTGAACAACAGCCTACAGTGCCTTTGAAAGAAGTCCTGAATTACAACTCAGATTTATCGGATAGGAATACTCACGACAATGGTCAGTCAAATCCACAACGACTTGACAAAGTGTTAGTGAGGCCAGATCTGCGATGTCTTGTTTTTGCACGAAAGAACAATAAATGACAGTCACTTTGGCGATAGCGTCCGGCAATACGTGTGTGCCCGTCTTTGAAGTGCTCGGATGATGGAGGCGACTCCGTACTAGCCCAACCAAAGTTCGACCTGTTAAATATCCGCACCAGCGGAAATCAAGAACAGAGAGGATAGGACAAAGGCCATTCTGTCCGTACAATTGATAGAGAACGTCATCGGAGATCTCACTCTCATGAAGTCGGAGTATTTTCAATTGACTCAAACAGGAGAAGCACTGAATCAGATACGACGCTGGAATATCAGCGTCGCGCAACTCCAATTCTTCGAGGGGTGGAGATGCCCGAACCAGAAAAAAGAGTAAACATTGACCAGTCCTTTCATCAGGCACGCTACCTAGGTCGTCAGGGGACCGAAGATGAAGGAATCTGAGGCATGGAGTGACCAGATGTAACAAAAGGTTGTACATATCTCGCCCACCGGTAAGGGTGATTGAATATAAGTGGGGCAAGCTAACAAGGCGCGTAGTGTCTTCAACAGACTCGAATGCATGGATGGGCCCTGCCGGAAGGACCATAGAAAACTTTTCGAGATGATGCAGGTCTTCCAGAACCAAAAGGACAGATTCAATTGAAGAAATGGATTCAAAGTGATACGGTGGAAGAACCAGTGACAGATTGGTAATTGAGGAAGGAAGAACACTTGGAGCTGGAAGATCATTTCTGACTAGATGAACTGTTGATAACTTGGGGGCATCCTGGAATGCGGTCCGAAGACTGACAAGTTCCATAATCATGCCATTTTCGTCACTTTCGAGGTACTTCTGGGGAATGGAGACATGCAACGTATGAAGTTGGGGAAAGAGACCAGTGCATGCCATCAGGGTGCGATTGACATCGGCATGAAGGGCGGAATTAATGGTAAGAATCCCCCATTTGTTTCTCTTCTCCAACAATATGCTAATGACATCAAGAAGTCGGGTCTGGTCTCGTCGGATTTCCAAAGTTATGCGAAGACTACTATCTCCGGCCCTGGCAAGCCAGAATCTCGTTCTGTTAAAGGAATCATAATCATCGAGATCAACATAAATGTGGGACCAAACGCTTGGAAAACTGGCGGCCTTCCTCCATTGCGCGCATACGTGGGATACTACAAGGGGGGTTCTAGTGTATCCATCCTGTATACACATTTCGAAGATACTGGCCAAGATCTCAACTGGCAACCGCCGTGCCAGGGTGATCAATCCCTTGCAGTGCCTTATATCCTCTGCGTGCTTGAGTTTTTTGAATTGGAGATGGCGAACGGCCCGCATGAGCCCACATATCTCATCATCAATGATAGCGATGGCCGACTCATGGGTGCGTATTTGGATATTAATAGCCTCTGTATTCCCCTCTCCATCAGTTTCTTGAACCGTTCTTGTCATCATCTCGCCGCCAATAAGAGATTTGATCGACGAAGGCCCAAAAATTTGTGAAATGTTTCATAATTACGCTAAGGATCAATTTTCGTTGGTTTCTGGGTTGTTTGTCGCTGTTGTGACCGTGCGGTTTACGAACTTTCACCTGTTGAAACACCTAGTCCCTGGTAAGTGTATCAGACTTGACCTGAGTCCACGATGATTCGGAGTGGAATCTGAATGACCCTCTAATCTCTGGCATGTAATAAATGATGGGTCATTGAGAAGACCAGATGTTCTGGATACTGCTGAGCTTGCACCGGGTACTCGCCTGACACTACACAATTTACTCAATTTCTTGTCTTCTAGACGAAATCCCTGATGGATCCTCGAAGAGCTCGGGATCCCAGACTGGCTCGCGTTGACCGACCAACATCTACCCAGAACAGTGATTTCCTGCACTCTGTAAACGCTGAAAATGTGCCAATGGATTTGGGAAGAGATCAGTTGTCACAAATGGAACCGCAACTCTATCCACAGACCAGTTCTGTACAGATCACAAATGCTGGAAGAAGTGACGTATTGAATTCTTCTCAATCACCGTTGCCATTGGCAGGTTTTAAGCGCCCTTTGTTCTGCATTGTTTGCGCAAGTAACCAGGTTGGTCCACTCTCGAGATGACGTACTCCAAAATCGACTCCGGAACGTTTCAGAACCGTTCCATGGAAGGACATCATGTGCTCTCGTGCGTTGTTTTTTGGTGTCATTTACGTTGGCTGAATTTTACTGCCCTTATCAAGCAAAGCAGGGTACAGAGTTATTTCATCGGGCACTGGGTCGGCAGTGCGATTACCTGGCCCATCAATAGACAAACCCAATATTTATTCCTTCGGTACCCCATACAATTCGATTTATGAAGAGCTGGATGGGAAGGATTCTAGACTGTGAGCAAAATAATTGTTTGCACGATGAAATCTCATGTTTGGAGATCAGTTATAGTGCCAATGGACTTCTGCCGATGCTAGATAGGAATCGGCACATTAAATTGGCTCCAGAAAGATGGCAGGAGAATAAGGCGATTGCCGACATCGTCATCACCTGCGAAGAACGGTGCTTCGACGCGGTCTGTGATGGTAATGATCTCAAAATTGGCAATTGTTCTACTCATAACTTTTCCACAGATCTCTTGTCTCGCGCAAGCGAATTCAACAAACCAGTACACATCATAAATATGGAGATTAAAGATAACCATGAAGAAGCACTGATCGCTGGGAAAGCCATGCTAGATTTAGCAGCTGCGGTTGGTGTTCAGGCTGGTAACATGCACAAAATTTGATATCACGATCATAGATCGAAACAGCGGAGGACATCGATGAAAACATGGATAAGATTCTCCAAGATCAACAAGAGAAACATCCACATAGTCTTTTACATGCAGTTGCATACTATTGATTTTCCTCAGGTCCATCACTTTCAGTCTTCGCTGACCCGGAATTTTGCTGACGTTCTCCGTCCACGTAGCACAGGATATTTTACAACGGTCTAGAGTCCTCATGACATCATCAACATGAAAGCCGTATTATCATTGCTCTACAGGACATAGGGATCAAAGTATCCAACGTGCATAAGGGGTAGGACGCCTTGCATGACTCTATCGCTTGGATATCAGTAGCTCAAGAGCTGTTCGTTTTTGAGCAGATCTAATAATAGCTGTGCAAATTTAGCATCCGCATCAGAATCACGATAATCTTCATGTGCAGTATTCAAGTCATCCAAAGCAATGCACATGCCATAGGTACTTGTATAGCTGCACTGAAAATTCTTGAGTGTCCTGGCCGGCTGTGATTGTTGTTGAAATAACTGTGTACCATTTCCTTGTGAGAGAGGCAAATGGATAGAATTAGTCAACAATGATCCACATTTGATTCAAACATGCCACTTACCATGCACGGGCTCGCTCAGATTCCAATATATTGTATCATTGCATACCCATCGGTTTCTATCAAGCACGCAATCTGTGCGCCAAACGGGCGTGAGAATCAAAGACGTGATCGATGTGATAACAGAAACGTATTTAGCATCCCGGAGTCTGATATTCTTCCTTCTCACTAAACATGTCGTCTCTCCGCCTTGGTTACACTGCGCCTGATTTTGAGGCTCAAACTACTGCTGGGCCGATCAAGTTCCATGATTGGATCGGTGATTCTTGGGTAGGCAAACAGATTAAGTGAGTTTAAGAATCGTATCACTAATTATAGTATGCAGGCAATCCTTTTTTCTCATCCTGGTGACTTTACCCCTGTATGCACTACAGAACTCGGTGAGGTTGCTCGTCGTGCCGCCGATTTTGAGCAGCGTGGTGTGAAAGTCATCGGTCTATCCGTGGACAGCAATGAACAGCACGGAGAATGGATCAAGGACATCAATAGTTATGGTTCGACTAACGTCCAATTCCCTATCGTACGTCTGAGTGACATGCTAGTTATTTTCGGGAAATTCAAAGGGTTCTTTCTAGATCGCTGACACCGATAGGAGGATCTCTACCCTATACGATATGTTGGACGAGCAAGACCCCACCAACAGGGATGCTAAAGGGCTTCCTTTTACTGTAAGTCTGCTATCTTCACATTTACGGTAATTTTTGACTGAGGCATGATAGGTTCGCACTGTCTTCATCATTGATCCCAAGAAGAAGATTCGTCTAACCCTTGCTTATCCTGCCTCGTGTGGTCGCAACTTTGATGAAATCGTCCGGTATGTATCCCGACTCGGTGAATAATGACCAAAGTTGATTTAAATGAACTACAGTGTTGTTGACTGTACGTACTGACACAATTTTAGATACCTGCTATTGACGCATAATCTAGCTTTGCAACTTAGCGACAAACAACCTGTTACCACACCTGTTAATTGGAACAAGGGTGATGACGTCATCATTCATCCTACGGTGAACAACGATGAAGCAACTGAAAGGTTCCCAAATCATACCCGTCATTTGGTAATCATCGATGCTCTGATTTGCTGAAATCACGCTAACATTTTGAACCTAGCCCTATCTCAGAACTACACCAATTGATGCCTGAAAATTGCTCCTCACGATCACTGACACTGAAAATTGGAATTAGGTATTTGGATTGATGTATTAGAGGAGCATGTAAAATATTATGATCTTGTCTGACCTAAGTCTCAGCTTGATGTCCTAGAAGTGTGGGAAGCCTTGTTGCCTGTCAAAAGTTTTATTTCCAATAGAGTTGCACTATTAAGTAGAATCTCTCAGCTCGTGGACGCACGGAACTGATACTCTTTAGTATACCTATTAAATAGAATCTCTAGGCAAAATCAGTAATTGGTACTTAGGAATATAACAAATACACCTCAGCTCATGAACAAACGGAGCTGAGGTTTCTACACTGCGTGACAAAGATATCAGCTTACTAATATATGTGAGGTAAAAAAATATGAAATATGGGTCGAAGCAACTAAGATGAGACACCCGAGGCAACCTGTGAAGGAGAAAAGGATAAATGACACTGCGAAGTTCACAACAAAAAGTTCCAAATTTCCAGCCCAGGCGAATACCGATTCTGTTGGACAGGACAACAACATGAACAAACAATTCATGAGAGTACGCGTCATGGACCCTACCATCTCCACGTTCTTTCATCCATGGCCAATGCAGAAGGTGGTGCATACAGGTTCACATATTTGCTTCTATGAAATGAACCATGTTGATGAAATTCCAGCTACTCCCTGACTGTCTTCTCGCCAAGCGGCAAGTTAGTTCAGATTGAGCATGCTCTCGCTGCGGTCTCGCAGGGTACAACAAGTCTTGGAATTAAAGGTGCATGCATTCCATCAGGTACTAGGTCAATCTAAGTGTTATGCCTCTAGCCTCCAATGGCATCGTCATTGCCACTGAAAAGAAGACATCATCCATCCTGATTGATGATTCTATGGTGGATAAGGTGGCCATAATCTGTCCTAATATCGGCATCGTGTACTCGGGTATGGGTCCAGACTTCAGAGTGTTAGTTACAAAGGCTCGTAAAAGCGCGCAAGCCTATTGGAAGATTTATAATGAGTATCCGCCGACACGGGTGTTGACTCAGGAAATTGCGAATATAATGCAACAAGCAACACAGTCTGGGTAGGTACATCCACTCCATACCAACGAGCCTATTTATCTTCACCATTCAGCGGTGTACGACCTTATGGTGTCTCTTTGCTAGTTGCTGGTTGGGATCCCAATCGTGGGCCTTCATTATATCAAGTCGACCCGTCAGGATCGTTTTGGGCTTGGAAGGCAAGTGCAATCGGGAAGAATATGGTCAATGCGAAGACTTTTCTGGAAAAGAGGCAAGATTCTAGTCTTGTCTTTGGTTGATGCATCCACTAAATCATGATTGCCATCTAGATACAATGACGATATTAGCTTAGAAGATGCCATCCATACCGCCTTATTAACATTGAAGGAAGGATTTGAGGGTCAAATGACTGAAAAAACAATTGAAATAGGGGTGGTGATGGTACCAACGGCGGAAGAATTGGAGATGAGTGCTGTTGGTCCCAACGCCCGACCCAAGCCAACGTTCAGGAAGCTAAGTGAAGAAGAAGTTCAAGATTACCTTGCATTGTAATCCATAGTCCACGTGTATCATTTATTGTCACCTGTATTCGCCTTGCCCCCGACCTTCGCAATAGGCCTGATCATTACTTGATCATTACCTGCTCAAAGGCTGAGGAACGATCAAGTGGAAGCATCAGCTCTCGACACAGGATGATGGATAAGGTGATACTGACACTGAAAAGCCAATGTCCAGGGATGGCCAACGATACTCTTATTTCACAGGAAATTAAGTCTCTTTGGAGCCTGATCCAATCTCAGATCCTGACCAAACCAACCCTGGTCTATCCAAGCCACTGTTCATTTACGAGCCACAATCTGCAGTTCTTCAAAAGAAAAAACCCAGAACGTTTATGCATCTGATCTGGCCCGGATACCAGACGACTATGTGGTTGTAGTCAACTCTCCAACACGCCGTGCCCGTGTTCGATGCTCGGATAAAATATGTCACTGAGGTGAAGCACCTTGATTGTGTGCTCCATTCACGTGTATAGAATCAAAGTGCCATATCTTGGCAGGTATGGAGCAACATAGATCTCAATATTAGCCTGTTTCTGATGCTGTCCCTTCGTTCGTTTCCCATGGCCGGCCAGTATATAAATTACAATCAAATCGGACGAGGAAAGCTGATCTAGTTCCAGTCTTGTTCACCACCCCCAGAATCATTTGCTATCTTTCTCACCTCTCTTCGACATGCCCTATCACCCGGAAAAACCCAAACGACGCTCGGACATGGCCTGCACACGGTGTCGAGCCCGTAAACTCAAAGTCCGTTATTTTCATTACTAGTGAGACCTTGCTTGTTCCTGCTGACCTTTCAGCCGTGTAGTGCGAAAATAAGGACAGTGTGGCGCCGTGTAAAAGGTGCGAGGGAGAAAGAGCTGAATGTATTTTTGTACCCGTCGCCAACGACACCAAGCTACCAAAGACCGCAGATTCAAGTCGCGGCAGCTCAGAGGATCGCCGAAGCTTCAATCAACGAGCGGCATCTACTTCCCCAACAAATGCGGGGACAACGATACAAAGGATGCCTCCGCAGTCCTTCGAAACATTCTTGACAAGGCACGCTGTTGTTCTCTCGATCTTTGACTTATGAATGTGCCCCTGATACTCCTGCTTTTCGTCCAAGTAGTCCTGGATGTTGTCGGCGCCCCGGCATACATTCCCCGACTAG
>Ga0153942_1000683_pt1 | contig 13482 bp, 11 predicted proteins | sample TSNJ026MetaG_FD_104731 | JGI IMG/M metagenome (GOLD analysis project Ga0153942, IMG submission 104731) | Attine ant fungus gardens microbial communities from New Jersey, USA - TSNJ026 MetaG | ecosystem: Host-associated > Fungi > Mycelium > Unclassified | place: USA: New Jersey, Brendan T. Byrne... | reverse complement strand
TACCAGATCCGTTATCACCACATATTAAAACTAAATTATTATGTTTATTACAATCAAGTGTAATTTCTTCTTTTTTATATGGACCAATATTATGCAATTTTATATCTAATAATTTCATTAGTTACCCCCTTTTTTACTATTAATGTTTTAACAAACATTGTTAGTATAGAACTTAGAAATAGAAATTGATACTTCAATCTATTAACTAAATATGTAAATAGTCTTTTGTAAGAATAGAAGATATTTCATCCTGTATTCCTTTTTTGAATTTATTTCCATCATTTTTTTGTTCAAGTTTAATTAAATCAATTAATGGAGTGATAGAAAGATTTTCTTCATCACATAATTCTTGCAAAATTATATGCTGATTGCTATTTATTAAAACAATATCGTTCTCTTCACAAACTAAATCTACTCCATAAACCATTTCATATATATTAGGTAATTCATCAGTTAGCAAACCATGTCGATTCCATTGCCTTCTAATTTCACGTAATTCATTATCAGTAATTAGCTCTATAAAATGACCTTCACTTCTTAATTCTAATTGTATTTTCAATAATTTTTCGAGCATTTCAAACCTTGCTTCAAAGGTATATGGTCCCAATCCTAATTGATTATAACTTCCGTCGTCTTTCCTAATAATCAAGTTAGGTGCTTCAGCATTACTTACATCAATACCATTATGGGCAATATAATTTCTCAATTCATTTTCTGAAATCAATACATATTCTTCTCCATTCGATGCTGTAAGAACACCTTCTTGAGAAACTAACGGTATTTCTACTCTTCCTCTTCCAGCTTTTTTTCCTATTACCAATATTTCTAGTCCCCGAACAACATTTGTCGAGAGTTTGAGCATATAGATTTCACCACGAGCTCTTCTTTGCATACGCTTACTACGATCATCTCGATGCTCAAATAACCAATTTCGATAATTTAGAAGTGGCCTGAGCCAGGTTTCCCCATTTTCAATGAAACCTGTTAATGCTTTATCTTTAGCAACAACTGTACAAACCCAGCAACCAAATCGACCATTTCCGCATGAGCCATTTTCATCTTTAGTCTTTGTATCAATTATTAAGGGACATTCATTAGAATTAGAATCTGAATAAAGCTTATATAATTCGTGATTATCGGCATCCCATGGACATTTGTTACTCAACAAATACTCCCAAACATCATTAATATCAAATGCTCTGATTGGAGCAAATGTATAAGCATTTGTCAAAGTAGAGTGTTTCATTAAATCTTTACCTTCTATTGTTTTGTCTTTGATAACACGATCACGCGAGTTACTTTCTCCCTCACGTACACCTAATAATACTACAACCTCGCCATGTTCAGAAATCTTATCTAATATAAACTTATTGGAGGGTTCAATTTTCATTCTATCTGTACACCATCTAAATGATTGGTTCGGTGCAGGATATCCTCTACCAATAATATTCACCCAAAAAGTATTATCTATTGCTGGATAAACCAATTGAATTTGGACAGGTATCCCTTGTGTTTTAGCGAATTCCTGTACCATTTCTAAGTTAGTATTAATATTTCTAATGATTAAGGGAGTTTCGACCATCGTATTAGATGAAATCACATAAACCATCTTCTCTAATTGAATTCCTTCATTATTCATTTCAAGCAAGGTTTCAATGACTAACTGTAAAACAGTGGTAGAGTCTTTCCCACCACTATATCCAATCACCCATGGTCTAAGATCAGATAGATATACTCTACGAATCGTTTTCTTAGCCTTCTCGACCTTTTTGTTATTACTAAAAACTGAATCTAAAACACCCATATATTTCTCCCATCTTACAAAATATACAAATTCTCTTTTATCCGTTATCTTAATTTGTCATAATTTATATTCCATTTTATTGTATATTTTCTTTCTTTTTCCTCTTCATCTTTAGTTAAAGGTATCCCTAATACCATTTTAATATAGTTATTCGTCAAAACAATAGAGCTATTATTAACAATTATTTTGCCATTTTCATTAATATTTCTCAATTGCCAATGAGCACCATTTCTAGACCAATCTATTTCAGTAAGTTTAATTAATTGCTTATCAAACTCTTCTGAATTATTTTCAAAAAAATGTTTACCTAGATACCCAAATGCTTTAATTACTATCGCTTGACAAATTATATATTTGTTTCTTAGTTCTATTTTTGAAATCTCCCTATTTTCTAATTCTTTCCAAAGAGTAATATTTTCCACAACAGAATTCCAATAAGAAATTAAAAACTCTTTTTGCTCAGATACATCAGTACATCTTTTTAATATTGTTCTATTAGCATTGCAAATTGTGGAAAGAGTAAACAAACAAGAAGAATATTTTCCTAAAATATCTTTTTCCTTATTGGTATATTTATTCAAAAATGGAACTCCATTCAAAACTTCTCTTGTTACAACGGCAATTTCATTTCTTGTATCGTATAATTCGGCAATTGAATTAGGTACTTTTACAGCATGTTTATTTAAATCGGTAAAAATCTGTTGACTTCTAACTAATCCTTGATCTCCATAAAAAACTACAGAGATGGTTTCATCGCCTAATTCATTACATTCGCTAAAAGCCATTAATAAAGCAGCCTTCCGGTGCTGACCATCATTTATCAAAAGTGTGGCATCCATAGATATTTCCAAAACTCCAATATTAGCATCTTTATTAGAAGTAATAAACTCAAACTCTCCATCTATTGACGCAGAGATGGCAGAAAAGACATAATTATCTAAGTTTAGTAGAATATACCTTTTCATATCAGGTAGGCGTTTTTCATTTAATTGCCGTTGTGCTCTAAATTCTGGATCTACATGTTCTTGTTCATCAACGAATAATTTTCCCAATAATTTTATCGGAACCATAGCTATGTAATATTCGCTTCTACTCTGTAGTCCTTTAACAGCTGGAAATGAATAATTAATCACAATTACCTCCTCAAAAACACTATACACAAGTTATTATACTTACGTATAGTGTTAGTGTCAATTTTATTAAGTATTTTTATATTTATTAATCTTAAATATTTAGTTCGAATTCAGAATCATCTATTGCATCATGCAAATCTTTTTCTGGCAATTCATAAAGATCAAAATTGCTCTCCTCCATAGTGGAAGCTAAAAAATCATTTAAGTTTTTCATAGTTAATAAAGGATCGTTACTAACCAAAACAGATAATTTAGTAATGCCAAAATTTGCAAATTTTACTAAATAATTTATTTTCCTGAATTCTTCTGGAGCTTCATCATTAAACGCTAATTCCATTCTTTTTTCTTCACTAAAATCAACAGTTTTTGAAGTAACAATAGCAGCTTGAAATAAATAGTCTAAAATGTTTGTATTTCTTATTAATACATTTCTTGGTATTTGGATATCATCTTCCCCTTCAAAATCTTCATTACCAATCTGTTCGTCATACAGAATACCGATTGAAGTAGCCATTAAAAAGATACTAAAATTTGTTCTTTTGAAAAAAATTTCCTTCATTTTTTTTCTCGCTTCAACCCAAATATCGCCTTTCAAAATAATATCCGATGTTATTTCCACAGATGTCCCTCCTTAATATAAGCTACATTTTTTTCATCATTGCTCTCAATCGTCCAAACATTTCCAATAGAATCTTCATTAAAATAATTATGTAAGTCATCTTTTGAGAAAATAATTACTTGTGGTGCATATTGCGGTATTGTTTCAATTACATTTTTCTTTTGATCTTCATCTAACTTAGAGAATGGTCCATCCAAAACTAAAGGATATTCTTTATTTGAAAGATAATTATCTTTCAATAACTTAAATATTCCTCCAATATACGCAAAAGAAACAACGGCAAATTGCCCTTCTGATTTGGACTCGTCATTATAACTATCAAAAATACGGATAGAAAATTCATTGCTTACTTCGACATTTCTTTTAGTTGTTAACATTTTTTTAAGCAAATCATCAATTTGTAGCTGAAGTTCTTTACTATACTTCTTCGACTTGTTTTCTAATTCACTCTGAAATTGTAATTGAACTTTATTAATGATTTCAATTTTTTTCTGTACTATCTGATTGTTTTTTTCATTACTTACTTGTTTGTTGAATTCTCTCATCTGTTGCTTTTTAAGTTCTTCCCATTTTAATCTATCTAGCCTAAATTTGCTAAGTTCAACATTTATTTTTTCAATATTAATTTCCGCCGTACTTCTTTCATCAACTAAATGGTTGTCATCAATGCTTTGCCTTTGCTCTTCATCTAAATCTTTTATTTTTTTGTCAAAATTCCTTGATTCTTCTCTACATTGAAGCACATCAATTATAAAGCTATTAAACAATTTTTCATCATAATCATTAGCATACTTCTGTGTATCTCTTTTAAAATCATCATACATTGATTTGTATGAATATGGTGGTAAAAGTTGCCTTAATTCTTCAAATTTGGTTCTTGTTTCATCTGCTAATATATCGCCACAAATACACTTGTTTTTTTCTAAAACATGTTCGACAATCTTTCTGTTTAACCCAGGTATTAAATCAGTTTCATCAACTTTTAACTTAATTTTCTTTTGAGTATCCCTAACTGCTTTTGATACTAAAATTGCTGGATATATTAATTCTATTTTGGTACCATAATCATGTTGATAGGTTTTTATTAATGTAAGATAGCGGTCTCTTTGTTCAATGAAATCATTTCTCTCTTTATTATATTGCTCACCAGTTTTATTCTTTCCTATTTTTTCATATACTTGTTTAATAATTTCCTGTTCCCTTGTTTGGTCTGCTTGTAATTTTTCAATGTTTTCATCAATTTCTTCTATTTTACTTTGTATATTTTTAATAATCCTTTTTGTTTTTTGACTTTCATTACTACTATTTAAATTTGCTTTACTTAAATATAATTTACCAAGAACTGTAGTTTTTAAATCAGTACGCCCGAGGTGATTAAGTGCATTTTCATAAATATTTAGATCAAAGATACTATAAAGAGCCTTTCTTAATTTCTTAGCCGAATCTTTTCCCATTGTCTTTAAATCTGCGACCATTGTTTCTCCATCAAAAAAGAAATATTCGGATAGACCCGTAGGTAACATGTTTTCTATTGCTTCTTCTGGACTTGCGACACCAACCCAATTATTATCGTTGTCCTTTTTTAAAAGGGAAAAATGTTGTTTAATAGATTTTGAATCGTTAAGTTCCTTTTTGTACAACTCCTCTCTGGTTAAACTATAATTTATTTCTTCATGAAGAAATTCAATTATCCCTTTTACTGAAAATATATCTCCATATGCTTTTTCATTTTCCAATTCTAAATTATACAATTTATTACTTGTTGTTTTGTTAAAATGGATTGCATCTTTTCCGTAAAAAAGCCATTTGAAAAATTGATGAAAAGTAGTTTTACCATCTCCGTTCTTCCCATAAACAATAGTAACTTTCCCATTAATTGAACAATCAATAATACTTTTTTCTTTAAAATTTCTAAAATTTTCTATTTCAATTCTACTTATTATCATTACTAAATACTCCTTCCAATACATCAAGAATTAAGTTGACAACATCATATTTTACTTGATTTTCGTCTGAATAAATATCCTTCGATTTCTCTAATTCAATGTTTTTAATCTCTTTCACTAATTTTTTAACAATTACATCATCATTCATCAATATCACCATCCTCATCTATGCTTTCATTAAAAAACATTATTTCATTCAAATTCAAATCATAATAATCTAATAATTTATCTAATTTGCTAAGCAAATCGTTTGAATTTATGGCAAATCTTCCATATTCATAAAATCTCCTTAGTTCAATAATCGCCATACCCTTAGTATCACTAGAAGGCAATACAACAACATCATAGATTTTTGCTGATTCTTTATTAGGATGCTTTCTTAGAATTCTTCCTCTTCTTTGAACAAATTCTCTATAATCATCATTACTAGATAGTATTAGTGCACTTTTAATAGATGGGATATTTATTCCTTCATCCAAACATCGTATTGCAGATAAGGCAGTAATTTCCTGACTATTAAAAGTGTCTACTATTTCCTTTCTTCTATCCATTTTTTCTGCAGCTGTAAATTGTGCAGTTTTATATCCCAGATCAGTTAAAATTTGTTTTACAAATTGTATATGTCTTTTCTCATTTGTTTGATCGTTAAAGAATAATTTCCCATCACCACAATAAACAACAACATGATCTTTTTCCTCTACATTAGAAATGATTTTTTTAATACTAATAATCTTTTCATCCGCCATTGATATAGCTCTTAATCTAGCTCTGTATGCTTTTACATACTTTTCCTGATTGACCAATTTTTTATTTTTATAGCATGAAGCCATTCTTCTTGTTTCTAATTTGAATTTGCTCTCATCTTCTTCAGATGCATAGACATAAATCGGTTTATAAAGATATGGAACTAAGAAATTTCTTTCCAAAGCTACTTCGATAGGTAAGCTATATACTATACCACCAAAGAAGTTAACGAGTTCATCACCTTTAGATTTATCTTTTCCATTATAAGGAGTTGCACTCAATCCTAACATATATGAATATGTCTCAGAAACATATTCTGGTTTTTTCGTAAATCTATGTGCTTCATCAATAATTAATAATTTTGATCGCTTTGAACCAAAAATAGTGTTTTTAAATCTAGGAAGGCTAAATGAAGCAATTGTTGTAAGAACTATTACTAATTTGGAATCATCAAACTCATTTCTAATTATTTCTTCAGATAATCTAGATTCCCAGCCCTTATTTTCCGAAGATACCATTATGATTCTAGCCTCAGGAAATACATTTATAATATCATCATACCATTGGCTTATTAAATGTTTATAAGGCATAGCTATAACTGATAAAACTTTTTCTTTCTTCAATAGCTCTTTGATAGAAAAAATTGCAGTCCATGTTTTTCCAGTACCAGTTGCCATAGCATAGAATCCACGATAATTATTTTTTATCCAAGCATTAATCGCTTCTTTTTGATAATCATATAATTTTATAGGTGTTTTAACTACCTTCCTTTTGCTTATAACTTCAAATATATTAGCATTCGCAGTTTCTTTAAACTCATATGTTTTAACAAATTGATTTTTATTATTCCATAAAAGTCTAAATTCCTCGATTTCATCTTGAACTTGCTCTTCTTCTCCGAATTTCCAACTACATGACACTCTAACTTTTTCATAATTGTTTTTATACCCACCAACACTTGAATTAGCAGACCCATAAAATGCAATTATATTTCCATTAAAATCTTCTAATAACCCAAATTTATCATGGTAAAAACCATCATTAGTGCAAGCAATTTTAATATCTAAAACATCATATGCAATTAATTGTGCTAATAACGCAAGTTTTTCATCTCCTAGGTTTTCAAGTTCCTCCCTAAAACGATGAGAAACATTATTAATAATAATATCTTCTCTTTCTGAATATCCTAATTTAATTGCTTCTATATCATCTTCACTTAATTTAGGACTAGTGATTAGGCGTATTTTGCCCTTGTTTCGTGATAATTTAACAACACCATCTAAGATCAGATTTAATACACCTGAAGAAAAGAATCCCACACTACGATAATAATTCTTTGATAATTTTAAAGCAGGTATTATCAATGAATTAGAAATATTTTTTTCTCCATAAGAAATATAGCTTCTGTCTATATTTAGATCCTTAAAGTTCATCTCTATACCGCCTTTCATATTTTGTCATCAAAAAAATCAAAATCCATTTCCTCTAGTAATAAATCAATATCTTCTAAATAATCAAAATTTGATAATTGCAAATCAAATCTATTATCTTGTAAAGTTTTAATATCAATTTCATCCTCATATCCTCTTACGCACACGATCGGAACTGCCCTAGAGTAAAATCGATCAGATAAACTTACTGATAATACATCAGAATATTTATTTAAAATACTATAAACATTCCATTCATTCCAAGAATAGTTAATAGTAGGAAATGATTTAAAACATTCTATCTCTCTTATCAGACTAAATTTTTTATCCTGTAATTCATTTTTAATATTTTCTTCCATTATTTTTACTATATTTTCATCAATTCCAAATTCGCTGATTGCTGCTAAATAGTTATTATTTTTTATTAAAACATATTCATTGCACTCATTAATATAGTCTATTAGAGAGTGACTTAACATCTTATTTTTCTTCAAAAATTCAGATAAATCTTTGGTAGATACCTCAGTTGTAAGAGATACAAACTCTTTTAATCTTTCAATTTGCGTCTTAATTACAATACCTTTTTTAGCAATATCACCTTGAGAAAAAGAATATTCATCTTTAAATAAATATTTAGTAATGCTAATTAGTCCATAAGGACTGGTAATATAATATCTTAGTAGAAAATTGTTATTTCTTGATTGTATAAATTTATATACATCCCGAAAATTATGAATTTCTTCATCAATTACAATATCATCAATGCTTTTTTTTAAGAACATTTTATCTTCTTCAAGAAAATCTAAATAATCAACATGTAGATATTTTCCAAAATAATTTATAAACTCTTCTTCTGCCAAAGCTAATGTCACCATAATATCAGTAATATTTGAAAATTCATTTAGAATTTCGTTCTTCGATACTGGATAAGAATGAGATTTAACAAACACCCGAATTGATTGAACTAAAGATTCTTCTGAAGAATCTTTCAGTAGATAATCTCTTTTGAATGAATACATCCTACCGAAATGCTCTTTCAGTAATCCATGCAGAAAATATCGGTTATTAATTTTTGCTTTTTTCAGCTTGTTTTTAAAAAATCCATAAATAGTGTGCATAGAAATAATTGAATATGAGTAATCATCTATAAATTCTCTTATTTCATTTAATAATTCAATTGATATTGATACTCTAGATTTGGAAATATAAGTTCCTCTATCGTATAAAATTGCTGTAGATTGTATTCTAGCAATAATAGCTCGCGTTCCCTCAACTAATTTAATGCTACCATATTCTTCAATTATCTTTTGCTTAAATTCATCAATATTTTGCTGGTCACACTTCAATCCATTTGGGTAATACTTATATAAAATTTTATCACATACGTCGCTGATTTTTAACCCCCCTTGATAAAACATATTCCCAGATTTTTTATAGTTAAATCCAATATACTTAATAATTACTTTGCTAGGTAAATTAACTTCTAAAGCCCATTTATCTAAATATTCCCCTAATTCCATTGCATGAAAATCAGCAGGTATTAATGATGCCAAATGTTCTAATTTACTATCTATTTCCACATCTATCGAAAATATTTTCAAATCATTATTATACAAATATTTGGATACAGAAGAATCAATATGCTTTAAAATATACACCATCTCATCAGTTCTATCACAAAAATACTCACTTAGTTCTTCTAATGTTAATATTTTATCACTGCCACATTCTAAGGAAATTAGCCAAATGAAATTGTAATTCGGTATATATTTTTCAGCACGATCTAAAACTTTCTTTTCTAGTTGCCTGACCCGTTCTCTTGTAATATTTAATTCATTTCCTATTGATTCTAGTGTGCTATTACGAACTCTTTGAACTAGTACTTTCTTGTTTCTGCTTTCAGTATCTTCATGTTTTGCATAATAAACTTTTTCTAAAAATTCATTAGTCATTTCTTTTATATCAAAATTTAACCATTCTATGAAACTATTCATTATTATACTATTATTAGCTTCAAGCAAAGATAAATTAACTTTTGATAATTCAGTAATTGTATCATTAGCATCAAAACCCATACATTCTATTAGTTCAACAGCCCTAGAACAATCTTTTAGAAATACTAATAAATAATTCAACAATTTTTGTTTTTTTCTTCTGATAGGAATTGTTAAGAATTCCTTTTTCAAATAAATATTATTTTTTAATGAAAAATCAATATCTTTATTGAGGTTGTCAACTATTGTATGAAAATATTCAAAAGAATCTGTATTATCAATAAATTCTTTACATCTCTCGTCACCGATATAATATTTTAATAATTTTATAGAGTTGCTGTAGTCAGTATCCTGATTAGTATTTTCTAATAAGTCATAAATTAAACCAAGATCTGTTGTCTGGTTTGCTAAAATATCAATAGTCTCTAATCTTTGCTTAGGAGTTAGAGTAATAGATTTTTTGAGAATACCTTTATCTATAAAATTATTAATTTGATTTTTGACATAGTGACTAAGCTCACGTATTGTTTTTCTGCCAGCACAATTAAAATTAGAAAAATCTTCTTCTGAAAATTCTAATATTTCTCCAAATGAATTTATTGATTCACGAATTAAAACATTACTTAATCTAGCTGATAATTCAGCATAATTAATTTTTATGTCATAATAATTTTTAGGAATAACATCATATATTAATGAGTATTTTTTTGTAGTAAAATTTTTGTTTTTTTTCATAAAAACCCCTAATGTCAAATATTTCCAATTTTCTTATTTTTATACTTCATTATAACAAACAAAATACTCTAAATAAATAAAGTTGATCAATTTTTCACAAAATCCTAATATATTATAGAAATACTTGCACTATAGAAAATAAAAATTCATGATTTAAGACCTCAGATGGTTATGTAGGAGAATTTGCTAAATTAAAAAAACTACTTTTTTATATTATTTAAGAATCAACTATTTTAGAAATAATAGTTGGTATATCGTTAAAATCGTCTATCCATATCTCATGAATTCCTAAACTATCAAAATAGCTATCTGTTTTGAATATTTTTGATAAAGTTTATAAGAATCACTATTTATGTTATTACCTTAATCAAAGAATTCATAAATCAATTCTATCAACATTTAAATAAAGAGATTCAGTTAGTAATTCTAAATATTTTTCTGGTTCTATATTTTGTTTAAATCTGTAATTGCATTTATATCAATAGACTTTTCTACCATTTCAATACTTTCTTTCACTTTCGTGCTATATCCATGTACTCTTTGCTTTTTTTGACGAAGAGATAGAGTATTCTTCAAAATATAAATCGGTTGATAATAACAACTCCCGCAATTCAGCAAAATCTCTTAAACCAATTTCTTTACAAAAACGTGAAATAGAACTAACTGCAACTTACATTCCTCAGCCATTTCTTTAATACCAATATTCTTTACTTTTTCTAAATGATTCAATATATAAGTCGCAATCTGGCTAGTTGCTGGTCCTTGACTTGTAATAATATTTTGATCTAAAACTACGACATCATTTTGGAAGATACCACCCTCAAATTTTCAGCATATCCAGTATAACCAGTTACTTTTTTACCTTCTATGACTTTCGCATCAGATAACACCAAAATCCCAAACACATAACTGCCAAATATTTTTTATGTTTATTATAATATTGAACCATTCCTATTACTTCTGGATTTTCTTTTAAAGTAGCTCCACTTGGTCTTCCTCTAGGTAAAACCATTAAATCATAGTCTTTAACTTCTTCACTAAATACTTTATCTGCTTTGATATACAAATTGTGCATACCTTTTACAAACTCATCACCAAAACCAAATATATGACATTTAATCCCTGCTCTTCTTTATAAATTATCCCTTATCAGTATAGGAATACCTTTCGTGTTATTAATTTCAAGCCACATAAGACCCATTAAAATCATTCCATTACTCCCATTGCTAAATCCCCATGTTCTCTCATTAAGATTGCTGTATACTATTTTCTTATATATTCTTATTTCACCTCTTTTATTCATCCAAATATCTATCAAATTCAGGATTGTTGTCGGTACAATAGAGATTACAGCTCCTAAAATAACTAATATAACATTTTCTTGAAACTCCATTTTAAACTTCCTACCAGTACTTTTATCTGCTTCTCCTGCTGACATTGTCAAATCTTTTTGCATTTTGCCATCATTATCTATAAGATCCATAATACTATTTGAAACACAATTTATTGAATTAACTGATTCCGAATACTCACCAAAAGCGTTAATTGACAATGGTTGTTCTGTCACTTTAAAACGTCCATTTACTCCTGTATATATTATTCGTGAAAACATTTTTTTCTATACTCCGGCAATTCATCATTATTCTTATACATTTAGTTCACTCTTAATCCATCTTTTTAATTCCTCATTTTCTAATTAATGAAATTACAAATAGATTATTTAAAGCAACATTTACTGAAATTTCTTCATTAACCAGATCTTTATTTATTTGGCTTCTTGGCATTTTATTAGCCCCCTTTTAATCATTTTGTATATTATACCAAATATCTTTTTTCCTCTGTCTCATCAAATCAAGAGATAATCAAAATTTCGTTTTCTCTATTGGGCTCCTCAACAAAATTTCTTATCCCAATCAAATATTATATTTTCAAACAACCTTCTTTAAAACATTGCCTGAATGTTTAAAGGCTTTCCCTTTTCATCCTTCATATCATTAATAACTTGTGCTAATAAATTAAATTGACACATTTCCTCTCTAAACTCATTATCTACTCTTAATATATCTATAATTTCTGTCAAAGTTTTTCCTTTGCCACCATTTATTATGGTAGAATTAACTCTCTTAACTTTCCAATCAAATGGCCTGTATTCTTTATACTTTATAATATCACTTCTGAACTCAAACAATGCTGTCCCAGGTTTTGCATCCCAAGCAATGATTAACCACATAATTGCATTATATAGTTGCTTTGCTATAGGGTCCCAAACTAGTCTTTCTCTTCCACCGCTACCTTTGCCACCTTCTGATTTACTATCCCCACATAAAGGATTAAATAATGGCAATCCCCGACGATTTAACAATCTTAAAAAATCTCTAGCAGCACCCATTCCACATTGAATAATTTCTTTTGTTCCATTATTTTTATTTATTGCATTAAAAATATAATAATCATTTTCAATAATTGCAGCTGCATCACTATGTTTAGTCTGTCCAGCAAGTAATTGAATATGTGCAACTGGTTCCACATCATAATTACCTATAATCCACTTTCTTTTTTCTGTTCCTCTGCAATCCATACTATTTATCCTCCTTACATTAAATCTCATTAAAACATTATTTTATATTTCTAGTATAATATATAGATAAGAAAAATGACAGTTTATCACATAGATAAACTGTCATTTTATATAAATATTTTACTCCCATTCTATCGTAGCAGGTGGTTTAGATGTAATATCATACACTACTCTATTCACATGCTTTACTTCATTCACTATTCTTACTGATATCTTATCTAACACCTCATAAGGTATCTTTGCCCAATCCCCAGTCATTCCATCAATACTAGTCACAGCTCGAATTGCCACCGTATAATCATAGGTTCTTTGATCTCCCATAACACCTACAGATCTTATATCAGGTAAACAAGTGAAATATTGCCAAATTTCCCTCTCCAATCCTGCATTCCTAATTTCTTCTCTTAAAATCAAATCAGAATCCTGCACAATCGTTAACTTCTCTTCGGTAATCTCACCTAATACTCGAATTCCAAGCCCAGGACCTGGAAATGGTTGT
>Ga0153942_1000681_pt1 | contig 13502 bp, 14 predicted proteins | sample TSNJ026MetaG_FD_104731 | JGI IMG/M metagenome (GOLD analysis project Ga0153942, IMG submission 104731) | Attine ant fungus gardens microbial communities from New Jersey, USA - TSNJ026 MetaG | ecosystem: Host-associated > Fungi > Mycelium > Unclassified | place: USA: New Jersey, Brendan T. Byrne... | reverse complement strand
GGAGTGCTTGCACTCCTAGTCCTTTAGGGAGGGGCCGGTGCCCCTATTTAAATATCGTAGATACTTATAAACTACTACAAGATTACCAAAAACAGCTACCCATAGTGCAGGGGGGCCACGGGGGCCCTCCCCCGTGGGAATTTTGGTTACTTTTGTTCCTCCAAAAGTAACTGCCCGTCGCGGCATGAGCGACATGCCAGCCCGTGGCACAGCGGTAGGCAAAGCGCACAGCAGTAACACAAAAAAACAGCGCAACACAGCACAGCGGTAACGGTACCGCCAAGCGCGCAGCAAATTTTCACATTGCACACAAACCCGAAGTAGTTTCTTTGTGCATAAACAATATTGACAAGGATTCCAAAAATCATTACAATAAGCTTATAAAAACTTGTAAGACAAGTTACCAGTTATTTTTCACTATGGAGAGAGACAATCAGCTATGGTAATAATAAAAACCAATATAACAAATCAGGTTGTACAGTATTTAAAAACAAATATAGAAAACGCGACATGGAAAGCCGGAGATAAAATACCCTCCGAAAATCAGTTGACTCAAATTTTGGGAGTGAGCCGGGCAAGCGTCCGCGTTGCGATTCAGCAGTTTATTGGCGTCGGCGTATTAGAGAGCGTACATGGCAAAGGAACCTTTGTTGTTACCAACAACCTGCATGTATTGGGCGGGGGCAACAACATTACAAAGGAAGATTACCGCGATGTGGGCAAGGTTTTGGAATTTCGCCGCATATTGGAATCCGAGAGCTGTTACCTTGCGGCCCAAAGCACCACCCCCGAATTAATTGCCAACCTGAAGGGTTATTTGCAGCAGATGAGCAAGAATATAGGAAATTCCGAAGAATTCGTCAAGGCGGATATGCTGTTCCACGAGGAGATCAGCAAGGCATCCAGGAATCCGCTTATTGAAAAGACCCTGCACGATGTATTTCAGCAAACCGCGCATAACCACAAACAAATCAATGCTATCTTTGGCTATAAAGACGGTATCTATTATCATACGATTATTATCAAAGCCTTGGAGGAAGGCAAAGCAGGCTCCGCACGAAAGCTTATGCGTGAGCATCTTCAGCAGGCGATTGATCGGCTGGAGATTCAATAAGTTGTTTTAAAACGGCCAAACTTGTCAGTCATGTTACAAGATTGCCGGGAAAGAAGGTTTTTACGTATGTCTATTAAAATCCGCGACATCAAGGTGATTTGCACCGCGCCGGAGGGAATTAACCTGATGGTTGTAAAGGTGGAAACCACCCAGGATGGGTTGTACGGTTTGGGCTGTGCGACCTTTGCCTACCGTCACTTGGCGGTAAAATGCGTAGTGGAGGAATATCTGAAACCATTGCTGGTGGGAAAAGACGTCCACTACATCGAGGACATGTGGCACTTGATGAACCAAAATGGCTATTGGCGCAACGGTCCGATATCAAACAACGCCATATCGGGCGTAGACATGGCTCTTTGGGATATCAAGGGCAAGATGGCGGGAATGCCGCTGTACCAGCTGTTTGGCGGAAAATCAAGGGAGGGCGTGCCTATCTACCGCCATGCGGATGGAAGGGATGCGAGCGAGATCTGCGAAAACATTGAGCGTTACCGCGCGCAGGGCATTACCCACATCCGCTGTCAATGCGGCGGATATGGCGGCGCGGGATTCGGCGTAACCCCCGAGACCGCCCCGTCCGGCGGGCTTGACGGAATTTATCTTGATTCAAAAAGATACATAAAGGATACCGTAAAGCTGTTTGAGGATATCCGCGTAAGGGTCGGGGATATGGTGGCCCTTTGCCACGATATCCATGAGCGCATCAGCCCTATTGAGGCAATTCAAATGGCAAAAGCGCTGGAGCCCTTTGATTTGTTTTTCCTGGAGGACGCCATCCCCCTGGAGCAAGGCGAATGGTACCGCCAGCTTCGCGCCAAGACCACAATCCCCCTCGCCCAGGGAGAGCTGTTCAATAACCCGCAGGAATGGCGCTATCTCATCACCGAACGGCTGATTGATTACATTCGGGTTCATATCAGTCAGATTGGCGGCATCACCCCGGCCAGGAAGCTGCAAATATTTGCCGAGCAATTCGACGTCCGCACCGCGTGGCATGGCCCCGGCGACATGTCCCCCCTCGCCCACGCCGCCAATATCCACCTAGACCTGGCCGCCCACAATTTTGGCGTACAGGAGTGGTCGGGCACCGAGCCGCCGAATTTTGTCATTCAGGAGCTGAAAGGCCCCAGGGAAGCCCTGCTTGAGGTATTCCCCGGCCTGCCGGAATTCCGTGACGGCTATGTGTATGCCAATGACAAGCCCGGCCTCGGCGTAGACCTTGACGAGAGGGAAGCCGCGAAATACCCCTGCGAAAACACCGTCACCACCTGGACGCAAACCCGTTTGCGGGATGGAAGCCTGCAAACACCGTAAATATAAGCCATACAACAGAAAAGAAAAGAGAAAAGAGGTTTTATTATGTTAAAGAGAGTATTCAGCGGTATCTTGGCGTCTTTGATGATTGCGGCCTCCCTTGCCGGCTGTGGCGGCGGCTCCGCCCCGCAGCAGAGCGCGGCGTCCGGCTCCGCTCCCGCCGCGGCGGAAAGCTCCGGCCAGGCGGCCCCGGAGGGCGCGATTACCCTGCGCATGAGCCAGGCCTCCGCCGCCGACGGCGCAATTGGCCTGTCCATGGAGAAGTTTAAGGAGCTGATCGAGGAAAAGACCGGCGGACGCTACTCCATCAGCACCTTCCACAACGGGCAGCTGGGCAGTGAGCGGGACAATATTGAAGGCTGCCAGATGGGCAACCTGGATATTGCCGTGGTAAACCAAGCCCCCCTGTCCAACTTTGTTTCCGAAATTGCGGCGGTTGACCTGCCCTATGTCATTACAGGCCCCGAGCACGCCGACAAGGTGTTTTTGGGAGAGGTGGGCGACGGCTTTCTGGAGAAGCTGGGCACCACCGGTATTCACGGCCTGACCATTTGGGAATCGGGCTTCCGCAACCTGACCAACAGCAAAAAGGAAGTGAACTCCGTTGAGGACGTAAAGGGCCTTCGTATCCGCGTTATGGAAAACAAGATTCATCAGGATCTATGGAAGGAGCTGGGCGCAGATCCCGTGGCAATGGCTTGGAGTGAAGCGTATACCGCGCTGCAACAAAACGCCATTGACGGACAGGAAAACCCCGCCACCGTTATTGATAAAAACAATGTGGTCGAGGTAAACAAAAACATGGCCATTACCCAGCACGTTTACTCCACAGTGTTTATTATTATGAGCCCCAAGGCGTGGAATGCCCTTAGTCCGGAGGATCAGGCGATCTTTAAGGAGGCCGCCCTGGAGGCCGGTCAATTTGAGAGGGAGTTAAGCCGCAAAATGGATACCGAAGCCATCGAAACCTTGAAAAGCAAGGGAATGGTGGTTACCTACCCCGACAAGCAGGGCTTTATTGACGCCACCGCCGCGCTCCGTGAGCGTTATGGCAAGGATTTTGCCGATACCCTCGCAAAGATTGAGGCCGCGAAATAATACCCGAATAGTATTACATCGGAGGGAGAGAACTTATGGAGCGTATAATGGGCGTGTACAAGAGATTGCAAGAAGTTTTGCGAACAATTATCGCAATCGCGTTATCGGTGATTATGATTGTTATTTTCGCCCAGACCTTTACACGGTACGTCATCTTTTACAGCCTGCCATGGTCGGAAGAATTATCCCGTTACCTGTTCGTGGTGATGATACTTTTGGGTATTGGGGTTGGTATCAGCGAAAACCTCATGGTTCGCATTGATATTATTGATAATTTCCTTTCCAAAAAAGCAAGGTGTGTATTTGATATCGGCCGCGAGTTAATGGCGCTTGTAATCGCATCGGTGTTTTTATACAGCACAATTGATATGATTAAGATCGGCTCGTTTCAAAAAAGCCCCGCAATGCAAATTCCCATGAACTTAATGTACACCGTGCTGTTTGTAGGGTTCCTGTTTGCGGTGGTGTCGGTTTTGATCCGCATCATTGCCATCATTAAAAATACAAACGGGGAGGCTTCATAATATGGCAATTTCAGCCACTGCGATGATAATTGTGCTGCTTGGGTTAATGTTACTGGGATTGCCTATTACCTGGGCCCTTGGCGGGGCGTGCATCTCTGCCGTTTTGCTGGATCCCACCCTGTCCTTTACGATTCTGGCGCAGAAAATATTTACAGGCTGTGACAACTTTTCCATGCTCGCGGTTCCCGCGTTTTTCCTGGCTGGTGATATCATGTCCAAGGGCGGGTTATCCAAGCGGCTGGTGGCCTTCGCGGATTCTATTATCGGATGGATTTCCGGCGGCATCTCGCTGGTTTCGCTGGTGGCCTGTACCTTCTTTGCCGCGATTTCCGGCTCCTCGGTGGCGACAACCGCCGCCATCGGCGGCCTGATGTACCCGGAAATGGTCAAGCGGGGTTACCCCAAGGATTATTCGGCGGCGGTTCAGGCTATCGGCGGCACTCTGGGCATTGTCATTCCGCCCAGCGTTGTGTTTGTAATCTATGGCAACATTACAGGCGTTTCCGTTGCGAAGCTGCTGATGGCCGGTGTGGTTCCGGGTGTATTTACCGGTATTATGCTCTGTATTTACGCCTTTTTTAAGGCAAAGAAATGCAATTTCCCCAAGGAGGAAAAGTTTTCCTTCAAACGGTTTTTGGTTTCCTTTAAGGACGCCATATGGGCATTGGTTATGCCGATTGTTATTCTCGGCGGCATCTACGCCGGTGTGTTCACTCCCACCGAATCCGCCGTGGTCGCGGTATTCTATGGCATTATCATATGCTTTGCCGTCTACAGGGAGATCACCGCAAAGGACGCGTGGGAAATACTCAAAAACACCGCGACAAGCACGGCTAACCTGATGTTTCTGGTTGTTACGGCGCAGATGTTCGGGTATTTAGTAACCTACTATCAAATCCCGCTGTATGTTACCAATGGGTTTATGGCGCTGGCTTCCAACAGATACACGTTTATGATGCTGATTATTGTGCTGTTAACCATATGCGGAATGTTTTTGGAGGTGGGCGCGACCAACTTGATTTTAGGCCCCATACTGGCGCCCATCGCTGTTGCGTTCGGTATTGACCCCGTTCATTTTGGCATGGTATTTGTGTTTCTGCTGGCAATGGGGCAGGCCACGCCGCCCTTTGGCACGACTATGTTTGTGGCCTGCGGAATCAGCAACGAGCCGGTGAGCCGGGTGGCAAAGCAATTGATTCCGTTTGTGGCGGTTGAATTGGGGTGCGCGATTGTCTTTGCGTTTGTTCCCGCGTTGTCTACCTTCCTCCCCGCGTTGGTTTCCGGTTAAAGCAAGGACATTCTTCGATAATGTGAATTTTATTATAAGGATGGTGCTTACAATATGAAACAGGTAGTTGTCACGAAACCCCACGAGTACGCTGTCCAAGAGGTGGATATTCCCGAGCTTCAAAACGAACGCGAGGTATTGGTGCAGATGAAGGCCGCCGGAGTTTGCGGCTCCGACCACCATATTTACCATGGAGCGAATCCCTGCTCCACCTATCCCAGAATACCCGGGCACGAAAATGCCGGGGTGATTGCCAAGGTCGGCAAGGAGGTCACAAAGGTTAAAGTAGGCGACCATGTGGTTGTTGACCTTATTATTACTTGCGGCAAATGCTACCAATGCAAGCTTGGCCGGGAAAATGTCTGCGAAAACGTTCGCGTGCGCGGCAGCGGCGCGGACGGCGGATTCCGCGAATATTTTACCGCGCCGGAGGATGATGTGTATATCATCCCCGACAGTATTCCTTTTAAAGACGCCGCGTTGGTAGAGCCTTACGCCATCGGGGCGCACTGCACAAACCGCGGGCGGGTTGTCGGGGACGACATCGTGTTTATTTTAGGAACAGGAACGATCGGCTCAATCATCCTGCAAACCTGCAAAAGCATTGGATGCACCGTTATTTGCTGCGATATTAACGATGACACGTTGGAACGCGCCAAAAGCTATGGCGCCGACCACATTATTAACAGCAAGCGTGAGAATGTAATTGAGGCGGTTCAAAAAATCACAGGCGGAAAAGGGGTAACCGTCGCTTTCGATTCAGCATGTTTCCCCGGCTCCCTTACAAGCCTGTTTGAGGTCGGCCTTGTCCGCAACGCGGGCAGAATTGTAAGCCTCGGCTTTTCAACCGCGCCGGAAGCGATATCCCAGGCAGCCATTGACCAACGGGAGCTGGACTTGATCGGCTCGAGAATGTCCTGTTATCAATTTGAGCCGGTTATTAAGAAATTCGCGGAGGGCGCCTTCAATCTGGAGGGTATCGCCACCACCTTTATCAAGCTTAGTGAGATTGATAAGATGTTCTATTACATGGATAATCCCGACCCGTCGGTAAAGAAGATGGTCATTTTGTTTGATGAAAATTAATCTGTAAAGGAGCTTGCATCATGGCAATATGCAATAAGTTTGATGTAACAGGCAAATGCTGTATTGTTACCGGCGGAGCCCAGGGCCTTTCCCGGGGAATGGCGGAGGGGCTGCTTGAAAATGGCTGCAAGGTCGTTTTGATGGATGTCCAAAAGGAAAAGCTGGATAGTGTTGTGGACGGGTACAAGGCAAAAGGCTATGAAGCCTTCGGTGTCTGCGGCGACCTTGCGGACAGAACGGATATTGACCGGATGTTTCACGAGGCGATGGAGTATCTTGGCGGTAAATTGGATGTGCTGATTCCCGCCGCCGGAATCCAACGCCGTCACCTGCCGGAGGAGTTTCCCATTGAGGAATGGGATCTGGTAATGAGAATCAATCTCGACCATGTGTTTATTATGATACAAAAGGCTCTTGACATTATGCTGAAGCAGCCTGCCGGCGGCAAGATTATCAACATAGCCAGCATGGTATCCTGGTTTGGAGGCACTACGGTTCCTGCTTACACCGCTTCAAAAGGCGCGGTGACACAACTCACAAAAAGCCTGGCGGTGGACTGTGCCGGGCGTGGCATCAACATAAACGCCCTTGCGCCCGGCTACATGGATACCGAAATGTGCGCGAATATGCTCCAGTCGCGCAAGGACGAGGTCACTCTGCGAATTCCCCAGAACAGATGGGGTACTCCGGAGGATATGAAGGGGTCTGTTTTGTTCCTGGCCTCCAGCGCGTCGGATTATTTGAATGGCGCCGTTATCCCGGTGGACGGAGCCTATCTGGTGAAGTAGCGGAACGCGGGGGATGCGTTGCGGTTATTTGATAATCATACGACAGCGTGGGGCGGGGTGCCGTCGGCAATACTGAATTTGCGCTCGGGTAAAATTACCGCGTCCAGAGAATCAACATCGGAGGAGCAGTGGATAATTTCCATATTCGGGGAGCTGTCCTCATAAGCTTTTGCCAGCTTTTTCATCATGGTGGATTTTCCGCTGCCCGGGCCGCCCTTTATAACATATTCCCGCCAACCGCCGTCTTCGTCAGATAGCTGGTCAAAGCGTGAAACGAACCCCTGGGGGGTATTGGCGCCAAGAAAGAAATGCAGTTTGTTTTTATCGGAATTCATTAAGAGGCCTCCTTATTCGTTTTGCTACCGGTCTGGTAATAAAATCTGGTAAATGCTAATTTGTCGCATCTATTCCATGTTATTCGCTTGCGCCTGAAGTTGTGAGACTTTGGGACAAAAAAGCGAAAGGAGGCCCATGGATTCCGCAAAGGGAGGAAAAATCAAGGGGGAACAAGCACATAAAAAGAGAGAGGGGACGGCTTGGGCTCCGTTTTTTCGGAATCGTTTACGCGCCGCTTCTGATGGGCGGGATTTAATTGGATGCATTCACACCCTGTCCTTCTTATAATACAAATTAAGCCTCTTGGGCAATGGCAAAGCATGCTTGTGCGGCTTTTAAAATTTCCCATATTCTAAAAATTATGGTATAATAACCGCCAAGCACACGGAGAATCCCATAATCATAGGGGTTTAGGCAGACCGCTTGTTACTAGCGTGTAACTAATCCTTTAAAAATTCGATGGCTATTTTCAGTTCTTCAAGGGTTTTATGGGTGTAAACCCGCTCGCCCGTACCACTGGATTTGTGTCCCATCATCAAGTCGATGCAGACCTTGTTCGCACCGGCGGAATCCAGTCTGGAGCGGAAGGTATGCCTGCATTCATGAGGCGTATGCTCCATTTTCAGATCATCCATGATGGCGCCCCAAATTCTATAATATTGTGTATCTGAACATTTCGTTTTATCAAAAGAAAATAAGTATTCGTTGTTCTCCTTAACCCTGTGTTTGACGAGCGTCAATATCTTTGAGTGGATGGGAACGATCCGGTTCTTCCCTGCCTTTGTTTTAATCCCGCCGGTAATGGTTCCAGCGTCCAGATCCACATCCGCGGTTTTAATCCCCAGCATTTCGCTGATTCTGAACCCGGTGTACAGGAAGAAAAGGACGGAATCAACCCATGGTTTGTTCTGCAGGTTCCAAACAGCTTTTACTTCTTCTTCGGTAAAAGGACGCTTGCTGGTTTCGGGAATCGGTGCAGCCGAAACCATCGTTGAATTTGACCTTGTGATAATATCCATTTCCATCGCAAACTTATCAAGATGGCCAAACAAATTCTTAACCGCTCCCTGGGTGGCGTAACTGCCGGATTTGTCAATAATATCCTGTATCTGAAATGCCTTGATATCCTTGTATCTCATATTTTGTAGAGTACCGGTTTTTTTATAGGCAGCCTTAAGAGCGCCAACAGACGCCTTCGACATTTTGGGGAAGTCCCTTGCAGACCATTTTGAATATAATTCTTCCAAGGTCATCCTGGCCAGATCAATATCATAGGGCTTTCTGTTGTATTCCGCAAGAATCATCATTCCTTCCTCCCGGGTGGCGCAATATGCGATCTGCATATATACCGGATGCTTCTTCTCATTCCACCCCACTGTTTTTCTTACCGCGAAAGGATTCCTTCTGTTGCCGGAAAGCTTGACCACACTTCCGTAGCCGTTTGGATTTCTCATTTGCACATCAACCCTTCTTGAAATTAGATATAAACCTCCCCAGGCCGGAATAATGAGGCATGGGCAGAGTTTTCCTATTGCAAGACAGGCATGAAAGTGATACAATTTCAAATGGAGGGTGTTATATCAGATGCCTGTCTGATGTAATATCTGAAAAATCGTTCCTGTTGGTGGCAGGGGCGATTTTTTTATTTTGCTGCAAACAATCATATCGTTAATTATTTAACACATTAGTTCACATATATAGGTTTAAAAATAAGTTTCATGCACTAAAAAATGGAGAAGCGCCACTATTGGTGACGCTCCGTACCTAGCAGTCCTTGCCGTCAATCGCGGCAAGCGGTTCACCTATTATTTTATGATTACAGTCTTCATTAACTATCTTCCGATTTGATATACTCCATCAGGTCTCCGGGCTGACATTCAAGTAGGGCGCATAGCTTATCAATGGTTCGCGCATCAATACCACCTGTCCCATTTTTAAGTTTGTCTAATATTGATGGACTGATACCGTTTTGCCGGAGATAGTATTTTGTCCTTCCGCGTTCTTTTATCAGGACAAAGAGCTTGTTATATACAATCAAAGCCAGACCTCCTTTCTGTCAGTATTCTATCACACAATTATGGTCGCTTACAAGTACAAATATGCACAATAATATGGTCTAAAGATTGTTCGACTTACCATTTGCAATTATGGTCATCTTTCAGCACAATAAAACCATTGAGAATTTCTGAAAGAACTCAGACAAAGACAGTCAAAATAACAGTTTTTCATCATTTAGATAGGAAACTGAAAATAAAGGAGCGTAAGATCATGACAAAAATTATCGCGGTAGCAAACCAAAAAGGCGGTGTCGGCAAGACCACAACGACGCTGAATCTGGCCGCAGGGCTACAGGAGAAAGGAAAAAAGGTGTTGGTGGTCGACCTGGATCCACAGTCCAATCTCAGTGAATATTTAGACCATCAACAGGATGACCTCCCCACCATCAGCGAGCTGCTTTCAGGCGCGACCACCGGGGGCGAAAACCTAGTAGGCTAGGCGATCCGAACCAATCACGAAGGAATAGACTACATCCCCTCCAGCATCGCCCTCTCCAGCGCGGACTACTTTCTCATTAACGCCATAAGCCGGGAAACGGTGCTAAAGAGGGTACTGCAAGCCGACTGCCTGGATGTGTATGACTACATTCTTGTGGATTGCCTTCCGTCCCTTGGCATACTCCTCATAAATGCGCTGACCGCTAGCGACAGCGTCATCATTCCGGTGCAGACACAGAAGTTTGCCAAGGATGGGTTATCCCAACTACAAAACGTACTGAACATGGTTAAGGCAAATTTGAATCCACAATTAACAATCGAAGGTATCCTCCTCACCCTCCAGGATGACACCAATATGAGCAAAGCGGTGGAAGAAGCGCTCCGCTCCGAGTTTGGAGTCTTGGTATTTGGCACATCCATCCGGCGGCTGGCGGACGCAACCTATTCATCCTACGAGCATACAAGCCTGATCGCCATGAAAAGCCGGTTGGGCAGACAGTATCAAGCCGTCGCATCTGAAATGCTGAACAAGGAGGCCGTCTAGTATGTCCGGTGCAAGAAAGGTTTCTTTCGCAACAAAGACTATAGCTCCCAATGACGCTTTCTCCATGATGTTGGGGATGACGGGCCAGGGTGAGCAAATAACGCTAATTGCGGTGGATCAGCTTACCGAATATCCCAACCAGCCCTTTAAGCCATACACTGAAATTAAGCTACAGGAATTGGCTGATGACATAGCGGAAAACGGCATCCTCTCCCCCATCCGGGTGCGGCCACACAACGGAGCCTATCAGATCCTAGCCGGGCATAACCGCCGAAACGCCGCCATTCTAGCCGGGCTTTACAAGGTGCCCTGCATTGTAAAGGACGCAGACGACGACAGTGCAGCCCTTATCGTTGTGAATACAAATCTTAACCAGAGGGAGGAGCTGCTTCCCAGCGAGAAGGCTTTCGCCTATAAGATGCAGATGGAGGCACTTGAAAAACGTGGTACGACAAGTTGTCGCACCTCTGCTTATTTGTCAGAGGTTACGGGAGAAAACAAAAGGCAAATCCAGCGGTATATCCGCCTTACTTATCTGATGCCGGAATTTTTGGAGATGCTGGACAATAAAGTCCTTTCCTTTATAGCTGGTGTCAACCTGTCCTATCACCAACAGGCAGCGCAAAGAGAGCTAATTCAATTTATGGAGAGGCATGGGCTTCAAACCATTTCCCTCAAGCAGTCCGAGGCACTCAAGGCATTGCCTGCGCTGACTGATGATACCCTGAAAGAAATTTTTGGACTAACACGGAAATCTGCAAACCCCGCGGTCAAAATAGGCGCTGCAACAAAAGGCATTATTAAGAAGCATTTTCAGGGAACCAATTATGACGACAAGGAAATCTCAGAAATAGTGAATACTGCCCTCAAAGCATACTTTGAGCTGGTAATCCGCTAAGATGCAAAAACAAAATATATAGGGCCGCTGCAAAATCAGATCCATGTAAAAAGCAGCGGCCCTGTTTTTTTATGCCTATTCCCATCGATACCCTTTGCATATCGGTGGTTTATGATAAATAGCCCGGTATCAGAAAAACAACAGTAGGAGGAGAAAATGAAAAGAATATTAGCAAGCCTTATGGCGGTGGCGGTACCCGAAATATATTTAATAACATTGCGCCCACAGCCCCCTCGGCTATCGCTGTTCCTGATAAAATCGAGGGCGGAAGCACTATCACCGTAAGTTGGGGGGCCGCCAGTGACAGCAACAATAACCTGACGGGATATCGTCTTGAGCGGAGCGTTAACGGCGGCGGCTATACCAGAGTATTTCAGGGAAAGCTCAAGGCCAAGTGGCTGGGCATCGGGGCATTGATCTCGATGATATTCTTTATCTTGCTAAAGCTGTTGAAGATTTGGTGAACCCCTATGACCCGGAGCGGGAAAAACAGGAGAAGAAAAAATACAGACCCAAGTCAGAGCGCAAGCGGAAGAAGAAACTCAGTCAGGAGCAGGAATATGATCTCAGCCTGTAAAGGAGGGCTTTTATTGAAACTCAAGCACCGGTTTTTATTATGGTGGCGCGATATACAGCCGTTTCTCAAGCGCGCAAAGGAAGTATTAACCGATCGCCGTGGCGAGGGCACCATCGAGGACTGCATAGAAATCCTTAATTTGTTCAGTCAGGTGCTGATCGGCAATCAGGTGTTTCTGGTGGAGCGGCATTTCACCGGCAGCCGCGACTTGCGGGAGGCGGTTTTCGCTGCTGTGGAAAACGAGGCCAAACGCGAGGGAACACCGGAGAAAAGCGCGTAGTTAGTTGATTCGTATGGGGAACAATGGTATACTTGTTTTGCGTGAAGTCGCGGGCAAAATACTGTTGTTCCCCATCAAAAGGAGGATTTTTGTGGAACAACAAAGCCATTACAACGCGGCTATCTATTGTAGATTATCCAGAGATGATGAGACCCACGGGGATTCATCCTCCATCCAGACGCAAAAGACCATGCTGACCAAGTACGTGGCAGACAACGGCTGGCGCATTGTGGACTATTATGTGGACGACGGCATTTCCGGTACCACCTTTGAGCGCAGGGATTTTCAGCGGATGCTCGACGATATCGAAGAGGGCAAGGTCAATATGGTGTTGACCAAAGACCTGAGCCGCCTGGGGCGGGATTACCTCAAGACAGGCTATTATACCGAGGTCTACTTCCCAGAGAACGATGTACGGTATATTGCGGTCAATGACGGCATCGATACGCTCAAGCAGGACAACGACATCGCCCCGTTCAAAAATATTCTTAAGGAAATATGTAACTAAGGAACGGTAGGAGGCAACAAATGATCAATTGCAGTATCAGTCCATAAATCCGACAAGCCGGTAAAAGATTTTCACGGCCTGCCGCCTTTTTTTGCCCTTTCCTTCGCCCTCGCCAACCTCAATTCTCTCAATCAGCGCGCGGAGGGTATCGGGATCAGGCGTATCCAAAGAAAGATAGGAGCGTATGCCGGATACCCAGCGGTCGATGCCGAGAACCTGCCGCTCTGCGGTTTCAAGCGCCTGTGACAGCCGCTCATGCTCCGCCTGTGCCTCACCGCGTTCGACCTCCGACTCAGCGGAAAGCGTCATGTAGGTGTCCAGGTTGATAGCTCCGTCCAACCGATCCTCATAGAGCCTCGCGGCATATGCGTCCAGTTCATCGAGCCTCGCGGAAAGCCGCTGAAGCTCTTTTTTTGTGTCATCCAGCGCGATGGACGACAAGCGGTTTTGAATCTCGCTCACAATCCTGCCCTCGTCCACGGAAACGCGCTCAAGCTGCCTTTGCATATCCTCACGGATTACCCGCAGGAGCGCCAACTCGGAAATATTGTGCCATGAGCACTCCGTGCCGCCCGTGGTTTTGTGCAGCGAGCAGACATAGGAACGGTATTTCTTCGCCTCGCCGTACTGCCGCTTGGTCGCCAAATTGCAG
>Ga0153942_1000680_pt1 | contig 13509 bp, 10 predicted proteins | sample TSNJ026MetaG_FD_104731 | JGI IMG/M metagenome (GOLD analysis project Ga0153942, IMG submission 104731) | Attine ant fungus gardens microbial communities from New Jersey, USA - TSNJ026 MetaG | ecosystem: Host-associated > Fungi > Mycelium > Unclassified | place: USA: New Jersey, Brendan T. Byrne... | reverse complement strand
GGGCTTAACCGTCAGCTTGACCGGTTCCGGTACATATGAGATAAAGGCCGATGATGAAAAGCCTACCGAAGCAAGACCGGCTGCACCCGAAGCCACCGTGCCGGACGCCCCGGCGAAGCCTACCGGGAACAAACAGATTCCAATGGGAAACTCCGCTCTGCAGGCAGAACTTGAGCAAACGCAAACCGGCGCGGAGCGGGAACCTATGCCAGCGGTGACAGAAGTAGAAAAGACAGCGCCCGTACCGGAGCCAACTATGAAACCAGCAGTAGATGCCATGCTGAAAACAAACCTCGTGATAAGGGATGCCTCCGCCGGGAATGCGAAGACAATGGCGCTTCCGGTCTGTTTTGCCGCCGCATTGTTTATCGTAGGCGCGGCCTTCGGAAAAAGAATAATGAAACGGTGACGCCATGAGGATAAAGCCCAAAGCGATTCAAAAAGCGATCCGCCTGCTTCTGCCGGCCGCACTATGTGTGCTGTCGGTTTTCGTTTGTCTTTTTCTCTATCATAGCGACAACAAATATTCCTCGCCTGGCCCGCAGCCTATGAACGGCGTGCTGATTGTGGACCAAAACGATCTTGAGGAATATCCAGTCGTGTACCTTGTGAACGGCTGGGAGTTTTATCACGGTCGGCTGCTTGCGCCTTCCGACTTTGAAATTAATCCGCCTCTGCCGGACGAAACGATTTTCATCGGGCAATACGGGGGCTTTGAATACGAGGGAAGCGCCTTGCCTCATGGCAGCGCCAGCTACAGGCTGAACATTCTCCTGCCGGATAAACCGCGGAGCTATATGCTGGCTATGCCGGAGGTTTACTCCGCGTACCGCTTGTACATTAACGGTGAGGAAAAGCTTGTGATGGGCGAGCCGGAGCCATCTGCCTACCGCTCGCAAACGGGAAATCAAACTGTGACCTTCGACGCGGCGGGGCGGGTGGATATCCTCTTGGCAGTGTCGGACTTTTCCCATGTGTACAGCGGCATGGTCTACCCGCCCGCGTTCGGGTTGCCTGGCGCGGTTCTTAAAGCGCAGAACAGCCGTCTCGTGTTTTGGAGCGTACTTTGCGCCGCCGCGCTGTCGGTAGGGATGCTGGCGCTACTGATCGGCATCGCGGGCAAAAAAAGCGTGTCGGCGTTATTGTATGGTTTATGCTGCCTGTTCTTTGTGGGCTACGCGGGCCATCCCGTGACTGCCGCATTCGGATTAACCGGGGAGGTGTTGTATGCCGCCGAGGGCTTTTTCTATTGCGCGATGCTCACAGTGGTGATGCTTCTGCAAAAGAGGATCAGCGGTCTGAACAGAAGGTGGAGCATGCCGTTTCTGTTGTTCGGGGCGCTTGCCTGCCTCTGCTCGCTGATTCTTCCGTTCGTGGTGAAAAACGAAAGCCTGCCGCTGATGGTCGGGTACTCCTACTTACTGGACGCTTACAAGTGGGTTGCAGCCGTGTATCTTACCGCCGCGGCGGTGTGGGCGCTATTCAAAAATCGGGTAGATTCCATACCTCTGCTTTGCGGCGTTCTGATTTTCGACGTATCGCTTGTAATGGACAGGCTGCTCCCCATGTACGAGCCGATTGTCACAGGCTGGTTCCCGGAGCTGGCTGGCTTCACGCTGATTCTATGCATCGGCGCCGCGGTGGGGCGCGACGTAGCCGGGCAGCTTATCGCAAACGTAGTGCTGACCCGGCGGGCTGTGGAAGCGGAGCGGCTCATGGACGTCCAGCGGACGTATTACCCTCTCTTGCAGGAAAAAATCGCCGAGGCGAATACGGCGAAGCACGACCTTCGGCATCACCTTCTGGCAATCAGCGGCTATGCGGAGAGCGGCGATCTGGATAAGCTGCGGTCGTATCTTTCGCGGTACGGTTCCACTGTGCCCGACAGCGAGCCGCTTCTTTATTCGGACAACGAGGTGGCGAACCTGATGGCCTTTTACTACAAGCAGCTTGCGCGTAAGCACCAAATACATATGTATCTGGACTTGGATATTCCTGAAGAAATCAATATTTCATCCTCCGACCTGTGCGTTATACTGAGCAATCTTCTGGAGAATGCGGTGGATGCCTGTCTCCGCACTGACGGTGAGCGGTCGGTCAGGCTTTGCGCGACGAGCATGGAATCTGCGCTATTTATCGAGATGGAGAACACTTGCGTTGCGGTGAGGGACGACGCGGTAGGCTTTCTGTCCTTCAAAGCTGAGGGCCGCAAGGGATACGGGCTGGATTCGGTGAGGTCCGTCGCGCGGCAGTACGGCGGCGACGCGCGGTTTAAGTATGATGCAGATAAGCGCGTGTTTTTTAGCAGTATAGTAATTGGTTTGGAGGGAGATAAAAGCTGATGGCCTTTGCGGCAAGGATATAGGTGCGGGGAAGGGTGTAACCGGCTGATGCGTATTATGCGTCAGCCGGTTTTAGTTGTCAGTCGAAAAACCTTGGTTTGGCAGGCGGCGAACCGCTCTCGTCTTACAATAAATATGCCAATGGATTTGTAGTATATCCAATTAATTTATTAGTTATGTTTTATTTAGGTAGTTATAATATTAATTACATTTATAGGTATCATATCAATAAATTAATTGAGGATGTGAGTACATGAAAACGCGTAATAAAATTGTCCACACTCTTGCGATTGCGCTATCGGTCGTCCTGCTTGCGACCGGATGCGCGCAGACTTCGGTGAGCAGTGGACCGCAGGCATCGGCTTCTACTACGGCGGGAGCGTCCGATAATGCGAGCAGTTCAACGGCTCCAGTTAAAATGACGGACGTGGGCACACCGCGAGCAGAAACTCTCATCATGGATATGGTTTTTGGCCGTGCCACTGACCCGACCCAGATGAACAGCTACCTCCCGGGAGCCCTCAACCCCGCATACGGCTTTCGCCAGTGTATCTGGGAGCCGCTGTGGGAGCTTGACACAACAAAGGGTGAGCAATATCCTTTGCTTGCCGAGACCATGGCAGAACCCATGGACGACACCTTTACCAAATTCAAGGTTAAGCTGAGACAGGGCGTCAAATGGTCAGACGGCGTTGATTTTACCGCCGATGACGTTGTGTTCACCTCTGATATGATTCTGAACACCCCAGAGTTGACCTACTCCAGCGCGTTCAAGAACATAGTGAAAAGTATTACCGCTCTTGATAAATACACGATACAGATAGAAACCGTATCGGAGCAAAAGCGCATTGAGCAATCTTTAGGCGTAATCGGAAGCGGCACAAACTTCAACATTGTCCCTAAACACATTTGGGAAACCGTAGATCCCAAAACATACAAAAACGAAAAGGCAATCGGCACAGGTCCATACATTTTAAAGGATGTGGACCCAAACGGAAACTGGCTCCTTTATGAAAGACGCGCCGACTGCGACAAGAGCGCGACGAGTATTCTTTTCGGCGAACCGGCTCCAAAGTATGTGGAGTGGCGTTGCTACGGCACGGAAGAAAAACGCATAATGGCGGCGAGCCAAAACGATTTGGATACGTTATGCGATATAACCTTTGAAAGCTGGCAGGTTCTGAAAGCGAAGAACCCCGAAGCAATGAACTGGACTAGTGATTTCCCGTATGGAAGTGTTGACCCTGCAGGACCGTATACTATCGTCCTCAACTGCATGGCTGCCCCGCTTGACGACGCGGATGTGCGGTGGGCACTGACACTAGCGCTTGACATGAAGAGCATTCTGCTATCGGCTTGCAGCGGTATCGTCAAGGTGTCTCCACTGGCTATCTGTCCTACTGACGCTTTTGTGGAAGCCTATGAGACTCCGCTTCAGGATTGGATTAAGGACTTTGCCCTGCCTGACGGATATAAGCCGTTTGACGCGAACTTTACCGAGAACCTTGTCGCGACTCTGAAGGCTCAGGGGATCGAGGGACTGCCCACCGACGATAAGGGAATGAAAAACGCGTTTGGTATTGGCTGGTGGAAATACGATACATCACAGGCAGAAAAAATGCTGCTTGCAAAGGGCTTCACCCGTGACTCCAAGGGCATGTGGCTCAAGCCGGACAATACTCCTTTTAAGATTACAATATCAAACCCATCCGGCTTCAACGTGCTGCTTGAGCGACAAGGCTATTTGGTTGCCGACTACTGGCAGAAGTTCGGAATAGAAACGGTCATTCAGCCTGTTGATGCCGCGGCTTTTCAAACTACTATGGCGCAGGGAACCGCCGACTGCTTCATGGCTTGGCCAAATCTAAGCGCGCTTACCGATACGACGGTCGCCCTCTATAACTGGCACAGCGACAACATGACCCCAATCGGCGAGAATATCCGCACGTCCTATAACACGTTGACCAGCGCGCGCTGGGCTAACAAGGACATCGATGAGATGACCAGTAAGATCATGTCGCTAAAGGCAGACGACCCTGCGGGAATCGAATTGAGGAGAGATTTCTACAAGCTGGTCGCCACAAACATGCCATCAATCTTCGTGACTGGTGTCAACCACCTTGTTCCGACAATGAATCATTATTGGACGGGATTCCAGGACGCGGAGAATGATTACGCGGGGCCGTTGTGGTGGTGGTCGGGCACAAGAGTAACCTTCGCCAAAATCAAGCCAACTGGCAATCAATAAAGACTAAGCCTTGATATAAAGCGCCACATAGCTTTACAATTCGATATCGAATCAAATTATGTGGCGCTTTTACCTTGTCCACTTTGCAGACGTGGAGGTTATTATGAAATTTCTTACTTACTTTCTTTCGCGCACTCTGACCTTTATACTCATTATCTTTATTGGGGTCACGTTGGTGTTTTTTTTGCCTAGGCTAATGCCCACCGATCCAGTGGAAATTATGCTAAATAACATTCAGGCCAACTCCTCTACAATGGACGCGGATTCTGTCGCGCAGATGCGTGAGGTGCTCACTCAAAACTTTGGGCTTGGCGGCAACCTGTGGGATCAGTATACCGCCTTTATGAGGCGCGCGGTACTTACGCAGGACTTCGGCCCGTCACTTAGCATGTATCCCACGCTTGTAACCGAGCTTATCGGCAAAGCGCTGCCGTGGACGATGGGACTCATGCTGACATCGACGATCATCGCGTGGGTTATTGGTAATATTATTGGCTTGCTCGCGGGTTTTCGAAAGAATAAGCTGTTGTCGAAGATACTGGAGTCCGCGTCGATTGTGCTTTATCCCTTGCCCTATTATGTATTCGCGCTCACGCTCATAATGCTATTCGCGTATATTATCCCTATATTTCCGCTGGCGACAAACGTCATGGGCATGCCATGGTCGTGGGAATACATAAAAAACCTTTTGTACAATTCTTTTCTGCCCGCTTTGTCGCTTATTCTCATAGATACTGGATGGTGGGTGCTAAGCATGAAAACAATCTCATCCGACATCACCGAGGAGGATTACATAATATTCGCAAAGCTCAAGGGGCTTTCCAAGAACAAAATTATGTGGAATTATCTCGCCCCCAACGCCATGCTGCCGCAGGTTACGGCGCTCGCCCTTAGAATCGGCACGGTGTTCAGCGGAGCCATGATAGTTGAGATCCTGTTTAGCTATCCCGGCATCGGTATGCTGATTTATAATAGCGTCCTGCAATCGGACTACAACATGATAGTCGGAACCATTACCATATCTATTTTGGCGGTTTCAATTACGACGTATGTAATCGACTTAGCTTATCCACTGCTTGACCCAAGAATACGCCTCAGATAGGAGGGGTCATTATGAAATCTTTTTTAAAATACTCCAACCTCCAGTTAAAAATTGGCCTGATTCTGCTTATAATCATCTTTACTATCGGATTCATCTTCCCGTTATTCAGGGGCTCCCACGCGGATGAGTGGAACACCTACCCGAAGTATCTCAAGCCTGGCATTGAGCACATCTTCGGCACAAACGCGCTCGGCCAGGATATCTTCTGGCTGCTTGCCAAGTCAATACGCAGCTCGCTGATTATCGGGCTTATCGTAGCCTTTTTCGCGACGATAATAGGTGTGTTCCTGGGGATGCTGGCGGGCTTGCAGGGCGGATACGTCGATCGGATCATCTCGCTTGTAATGGACACCTTCATCGTTGTGCCGTCCTTACCCATCCTAATCCTCATCGCGAGCCTGCTCAAGGGGCAAACCTCTGTGCTTGCTATGGCGGCAGTTTTAATTCTGTTCAGCTGGTCGTGGCCTGCCCGTCAAGTACGCTCAATGGCGTTGTCTCTTCGCGAGAGGGACTTTATCGACACGGCGTGCTTTTCAGGTGAAAGCAAGCTTAAGATACTCATAAAGGAATTTCTGCCGTTTATATTAAGCTGGTCAGCGGCAAATTTCATCAACACGATCCTGTCTGCTATCAGAATGGAGTCCACATTGGCAGTAATAGGTATGTCAAACAACTCGTTGGCGACTCTCGGAACCATGATATACTGGGCGCTTCAGTATCAGGCTATGCTACAGGGCAAATGGCTCTGGATCGGCGTTCCCGTCATTGCCACCATTGTCATCTTCGGAGCGCTGTTCATGACGTTGTCAGGCGCACAGAAGTATAACGCGACAAAGCGCGGCCAGCTGGCGTGACAAGCAGATAGGAGGTTATTATGCTTAAATTAAGCAACGTCAGCGCCCGGTATAACGTTTTCGATTACTATGTCAATGTGATTAACAACGTTAGCTTCACCGTCAACGAGAACGAGATATTCGGCATCGCGGGGGAATCGGGATGCGGCAAGTCGACCTTGCTAAAGGTTATGTACGACTTCATTGAGTATCCGTTTGAGATTACCTCAGGCAGTGTCGAGTTGGAATCGGCCGGGGCAAACGGCGAGATCAATAAATACAAAAACGGGGAAATCCGGAACAGGCGGTGGCGTGAAATCTCCTATGTGCCGCAGGGCGCTATGCATGTCCTTAATCCCGTCACGAAAATCGGCGCGCAGTTTTATGATACCGTAAGCAGGCACAACAAAAGCGTAAATAAAAAGGAACTCAACGACAGGATTGTCGCCTACCTCAAGGAACTTGAGCTGCCGCCCGAGGTTATGAAGTCATATCCACATCAGCTTAGCGGCGGCATGAAGCAGCGAGTGATGATTGCGCTTGCTACCTTTCAAAACCCGGCGCTTATGCTCGCGGATGAGCCTACCACCGCTCTCGACGTTGTCGTACAGCGTGGAATTCTCGGTATGCTGTCGCGGGTTCAAAAGCGGATAAACAATTCCATCGTGATTGTCTCGCACGATTTGGGCGTGCATTATCAAATCACCGACCGCATGGGAATCATGTACGCCGGGGAGATGGTAGAAATAGGCCCCACCGACGAGTTGTTTACCAATCCAAGGCACCCCTACACGAAGATGCTGATTAACGCGCTGCCAAGGATTGGCGACATCAGTCAAAAGGAGGGCATATCCGGCACGCCGCCAAGCTTGAGGTCGCCGCCGCCGGGCTGCCGCTTCGCGTCACGATGTATGTACGCTTCGGAGCTTTGCAAAAAGCTGCCGCCGTGCAAATACTACATATCGGGCACGCATCAGGCCAGCTGCCATCTTCTCAAGGGGTTATACCCGAAGCTACAGCCGGAGGAGGCGATTCCGCGTGACTGAATATTTGCTTAATGTAGAAAACCTGAGCAAGAGTTTCCAGTTCGGCGGCATATTTATGGGTTCGAAAATTATGGCGGTTGACAATGTAAGCCTACGGCTGCCCAAGGATAATCCTTGCATCACGAGCATCGTAGGCGAGTCGGGCAGCGGAAAGACTACTCTCGCCCGCATGATTCTCGGATTACTCGACCCCACATTCGGAGAAATAAGCCTTGATGGCAGAAAGCTCAAGGGCTTTGGCAAAAAAGAATTTTACCGCCTTGTGCAGCCGATTTTTCAGAATCCATTCTCCACATTCAGCGCCCGCAACAAGGTGGATACATATCTCTATGAGACGGCGCGCAACATAGCGGGCTGCAAAAGCGCGGCACTAGCGGATGAGGCGGTAGGCCGGGCGCTGGATTCGGTCGGTCTCGGTCTCAATCAGGTCAAGGGCAAGTATCCGAATCAGTTCTCGGGCGGTGAATTGCAAAGAATCTCAATTGCACGGGCGCTGATACCCAGCCCCAAGCTCATTATCGCAGACGAGCCTGTCGCGATGGTCGACGCGTCCATGCGCATGAACATTGTCAACCTGTTCAAGCGGCTTCGGGATGAGTATAAAGTCAGTTTCATCTACGTGACGCACGATTTATCTACTGCCTACTACGTGAGTGACTACATCGCGACCATGTACCGCGGCAACGTGATAGAATACGGCAACGCAAAGCTCGTTCTTGGAAACCCCGCGCACCCGTATACAAAGCTGCTGCTAGACTCAATCCCAAAGGTCGGGCAGCGCTGGAGCAAGGACGTCGTGCTGCCGGATATTGAGAGTAAGGAGTACGCAAGCGAGTCGTGCCGCTTTGCACCAAGGTGCCCGCATGCAACGGAGCAGTGCAGGCAGAGTATGCCTGGCCTTGCAGAGATAGAAGAGAATCATTTGGTGCTTTGCTACAAATACCACACGGAGAAGAATTGTCCTTCGATGTGAAAGGAACGTGTACAGCTATGATAATGGGACTTAGCCATGTCGCACTCGTCGCAAGCGACATAGAGAAGGCGTTTAGCTTCTATTGCGGCGTTCTAGGCTTTGAAAGGCTATTTGATATTAACAATGAGGACGGAAGCATACGCCTTTCCTATATCAAAATAACTGACGGACAGTTTTTTGAGTTGTTCAACGGTAAAAACGCGAGTCCGTCTCACGAGCGGGATACCGGATTGCTGCACCTGCCTGATTACCTCGGCTTCTCACATCTGTGCCTTGAGGTCGACGATATACACGAAATCGCGGAGCGGCTAAGGACAAACAACGCGCTCATAGCCGAACCCAAGATAGGCAAGGATTCAAACTACCAATGCTGGGGACTTGACCCCGACTTAAACAAAATCGAATTCATGCAGTTTATGGCAGATTCGCCCCAAAAACAAACAAAGCCCAGCGGTAAATAGTCATCTACTTATTACACGAGGAGAATAAGAAATGTCAATGAAACCACAGGAATTAAGAGAAAACCTAAAAGGAGTAATCCACCTGGTAATGACCCCGTTTAACGAAAGGGATGAGTTGGACGAGGACGCGCTCCGAGTACAGCTGCGGTACGCTGTCGACAGGTTTAAAGGCGAGGAGGTAGTGTTCCTCGCAGGCGGCAGCACCGCCGAGTTTTACGCTATGAACGACGAGGAGTGCAGGCGTTACACCAAAATCGTCGTCGAGGAGTCGAGCGGCAAATTTCCCGTCATTGTCGGCACCGGACGCGGCGGCACAAAATATACGCTTGAGATGAGCAAATACGCCGAGGAGGTTGGCGCGGACGGCGTTATGGTGGTTAATCCGTTTTATCACGCGACAACGGCCGACGGACTCTACAGGCATTTTAAGATACTGGGCGAGGCGCTTAACATCGGCGTTGTCATATACAATAATCCGGTTACGTCCTCCATGTGGATTCCTCCTGCGCTCATGGCAAAAATCTCTAAGATTGACAACGTCGTCGGCAACAAGGACAACATAGGCAGCATAACCGCGCTTTACCGCATGTATAAATCCGTCGACCCCAAGGACATGACCGTATTTACCGGACTTGGCTGCGATATGTACCAGTACGCGGCGCTCTTCGGCTGCCCCGCCTATGTTACCGAGCTGACCAACTACGCGCCCGATTTGGCGATAGAGATATTCAAGGCGGGCAAGGGCAGAGACTTCGACACACTTGTCGCGCTAAACGAAAAGGTTGACCCGTTTATCAAGTTTATCGGCGACTGCGCGTCGAAACGGCCGTCCATCCCTACAACAGCGTCTCCACTTGTAGTCGGAGCAGGCGTTCCTTTCTACCAGAGCGTGTGCAAGGCAGCTATGGATCTCGTTGGCCTGCCGGGAGGAAAAGTCCGCGAGCCGATGGAGAATCTAAACGAAGCCGAAAGAGCGGAGCTAAAGCAAATCCTTATCGGAATGGGAAGCAAGGTCGTTTAATTGTTTTAAAGGAGGCTCTTATCCGATGATCGGTAAAATCAAGTGGGGGATTTTAGGCTGCGCAAGAATTGCAAAGGAGCATTTTATTCCCGGACTGTTAAAGACGTCAAACTCCGAGTTTTACGCGGCAGCGTCCAGAGACGGCGGCAAAATTGACGAGTTGAGGCATAGCTTCCAGTTTCAAAAAGGCTATGCGTCGTATGAGGAACTGCTTGACGACAAGGACGTTGACGCGGTATATATCCCGCTGCCAAACGGTATGCATAAGGAATGGACCGTCAAAGCGGCTGAAAAGGGCAAGCATGTTTTGTGCGAAAAGCCCATCTGTCTTAACTCAGGGGAATATCTCGAAATGCTTGACGCGTGCGAAAAGCATGGCGTAAAGCTCATGGAAGCCTTTATGTACAGATACACTGACAAGATGAAAAAAGTACAGGAAATTCTTAGAAGCGGAGTCATAGGCGAGGTCAAACACGTCATTTCGAACTTCGGATTCTACCAGACGCGGGAGGACGACTACCGCCTTGACCCGGATAACGGCGGCGGCGCGCTCTATGACGTGGGTAGCTACACCATCAATTTTATAGGCATGGTGACGCAGGATACGCCCGAATCGGTCACCTCTGAGCTCATAAAGCAAAATGGTATTGATGTAGCGGCGTCGGCAATATTTAAGTATAAATCCGGCATAATGTGCACCTTCAATTGTTGGTTTAACGCGTTTATTAGAAGATATTCCGAAATAATCGGCACAAAGGGCTGTATTAGACTGCCGCAGACGTTCATGAGCGAGGAAAACATCTTTGTTATGACACGGGATGGCGAAGAGGAAATCGTAACGGAAAACACCGACAGATATCAAGCCGAAATCGAGGACTTTGCCGACGCTATTATCAACAATCGTCAACCCATGATAGGCGCGGACGAGACATTGAGAAACCTGCGCATCATGGAGCAAATTCTCGGCATAGAAAGTCAAACGTAACAAATATATCCCAAGATTAAGCGCGTCGGCGCAAGGGGGCGATACGGAATGAACAATATCCAAGAAGTGAGTATCCCGTGGGGGAACTGGTATTTACAAGGCACAAAAATGCTTGCGTTCCCCGCCGGATGGGACGTTACCCTGTGCAAAATGGAGCACAGCTTGGCGCTTTCCGAGAGAGAGCTTATTTCCAAAATTGACTTGCCAATCGGAGCTCCAAATCTCGACGAGCTTGCGCGCGGCAAAAAAAGCGCCTGCATAATCATAGACGACATATCGCGCCCTACGCCAGGCAGCTTTATTCTTCCACCTATTATCAAAAAGCTGCTTGGCGCGGGCATACCTGCCGACAAAATCAAGGTGCTTCTTGCGCTCGGCGGCCACCGCCCAATGATTCGTCAGGATATTGAGAAAAAGGTCGGGCGTTACGTGTTCAATACGTTTGAGGTTCTCAACCACAGCCCGTTTCGAAGCGACCTCGTGTGCGTTCAGGATGGCGAGGGCAAGCAAATAATAAAGGTGAACCGCACGTATGCCGAGGCCGATTTAAAGATACTTGTCGGCTGCATTGTTCCGCACAGCTTAGCGGGCTTCAGCGGAGGCGCGAAAAATGTCATACCCGGTGTCGGCGGCATCGAGACGCTCGAAATCAATCACAAGCTTTGCTTTAAAAATTTAGAGGAAAGCATGGTGCAAAAGACGAATTATCTTAATCCCGACAATCCGCTGCGCAAAAATATGGAGAAAATCGCGGGCGGCTTCGGAATTGATTTTATTGTAAACGTCGTCCTAAACGACAAAATGCAGGTGACCGACGCATTCGCGGGGCACTACATCGAGGCTCACCGCGAAGCATGCAAACGCGCGGCCGCGCTCTACCGTACCAAGCTCGTGCCCGGCGCGGACATCGTCGTGCTAAACGCATATCCGAAGGACACCGAATACAATCAAGTAACGTCTGCGTTTTCAGTGCTCGGCGAAAACAAAAAGCTTTGCTTTAGCGAGAACGCGTCGCTTGTGCTGACTACGGCGGCAAGTGAGGGCGCGGGCTATCACGCGCTTTTCGGCCCGGGAATGCGGCTCTTTACCCCGCAGGAGGAAAATCTGCCGCCTTCCGAAATTAGCCACATCAAGACGTACATCTATTCGGACGGAGTCAACAGCAACGAGATAAAACAATTTTTCTCAAAGCGCTTTTTCCCCGTGCACAACGAATGGGAAGGCGTCATCGAAAAGCTCAAGGCGGATTATAAAAATCCAAAGGTCGCGGTGTATCCTATCGCGAGCATGCAAATCGGCTATATTGACTCGGAGGAACAGTGAATATGTGCTTGCGTAAAGTCTATGACGCTATCATAATTGGCGGCGGAGTCGTGGGCAGCAGCGTTGCCCGCGAGCTTGCCCGGTACCATATTAAGGTGTGCGTGCTGGAAAAGGAGGCTGACGTGTGCTGCGGCAACAGCAGCAGGAACACGGGCGTGCTTCACGCGGGGTTTCTCTATAAAACCGGCTCGCTTCAAGCAAAATTCGCAGTAGAGGGCAACGCTGCGTTCGAGCAGATTTCGAAAGAGCTTGACGTTCCCTATAAGCGCACTGGCAAGCTCACAATCGGGTTCACCGAGGGGGAACGGGAGCGTCTGCTCAAGCTTAAAAGTCAGGGCGACCGTAACGGAGTGCCGAACCTCTCAATCATTGGGCGGGACGAGATAAAGCAGGTCGACCCGAACGTCGAAGCCGAGTTTGCGCTTTATTCACCGACAAGCGGTATTATGTGTCCATATATGTACACAATCGCGCTCGCTGAAAACGCGAAACTAAATGGCGTGGATTATTATTTCGAAAATGAGGTTTGCTCCGTCAAAAAGGAAAAGGACGGCGCGTTTTCCGTTTCAACTGCCAAGGGTCGGCTATACTCAAGGTGGATTATCAACAGCGCGGGACTCGGCGCCCCTACCGTCGCCGCGATGCTCGGCTCGGCGGGATACGCCTACAAGCCGGTCAAGGGCGAATACATACTTCTTGACAAACGAGCTATCGAACAAATCCGCGTACCTGTTTACCCCGCTCCTGATGAAAAAGGCGTCACTGACCTCCACGCGACCCCGACAATTGACGGCAATGTGCTCATGGGCCCGACGTGCAACGACGTGGTTCAGTCTTGCGACTTAGACACAACGGCGGACTCACTTGACTATATTGTGAAAAAGGGCGCCTCCATATTCAAGGGAATGAAGACTGAGTGGATTATCCGCAGCTTCTCCGGCATTATGCCAAGGTTTGTCGAGCGTGGTACTTCGGGGTATCTGGATTTCCTTATCGAGCACCATCCTGATAACCCCAACGTCGTCAACCTGCTCGGGATGGACTCTCCTGCCCTCACAGGAGCTTATCCGATAGGGAAATATGTAGCGGACATTGTCGCGGCACAGGAAAAATTAGCTAAAAACAACAGCTTTGACCCTTGCCGTAAGGGCATAAAAAAATTCTCGGAGCAGGAT
>Ga0153942_1000679_pt1 | contig 13510 bp, 10 predicted proteins | sample TSNJ026MetaG_FD_104731 | JGI IMG/M metagenome (GOLD analysis project Ga0153942, IMG submission 104731) | Attine ant fungus gardens microbial communities from New Jersey, USA - TSNJ026 MetaG | ecosystem: Host-associated > Fungi > Mycelium > Unclassified | place: USA: New Jersey, Brendan T. Byrne... | reverse complement strand
TTTATATACATCACCCTCCCCCTTTTAGCCCGGATGCTTCAGCTAATTCTAATGCTGGCTATCATTGGCAGCTTACAGATGTTCGATATTGTGAAGGTTTTGACTGCGGGAGGTCCTTCAGGTACCACTGAGGTGATGATGACCTATATTTACTCTCATTTCTTCCCCTCCTCCTATGCGCAGAGCGTGGTCTCTCAGGTGGGGTATGGCAGCGCCTTGGGTGTTATCGCCTCCTTGATTATTGGAGTGGTCACCAGCATTTATCTTTATGTATCCCGTAAAATGGACGATATTGCGTGAGGAGGTGGAAAGGTGAGCAAATTTGGCAAGAAGCCCGGTGAAAAAACCACGGGGAGCCGCATATTCAACTTGTTTTCCTATGTGTTTCTGATCATTAGCAGCTGTGTGAGCCTCTTCCCTATTTTTTATGCCGTCATGGGATCATTTAAATCCAATCTGGACTTCATTACCGGCAAAGGGGGCGTCATTCCCCAGTCCTGGCATCCCGAAAACTTTGTTAAAGCCTGGGAGACCGCAAACTTCGCCCGGTATACCCTCAACAGTGTTTTTGTGACTCTCTGTGCTATTATTGGGTGCCTTTTAGTCACTTCCATGGCGGGTTATGTCTTTGCCCGGGGAGCCTTTCCCGGCAAAAAGCTAATTATGGGCCTGTTTTTGGGCAGCATGTTTTTGGCCACTGGCGCTATTACCATCTTCCCCATCTTTTCCCTGGCCAAAACTCTCGGTTTGAATACCAGCCTGTGGGGGTTGATTGTGATCTATATCTTCTCCATCAATGTGGCCAACGTTTACCTGGTGATGGGGTACGTCAAGGGGCTGCCAAAGGAGCTTGATGAGGCGGCACGCATTGATGGATGCGGCTTCTTCGCCACCTTTATGAGTGTGATTTTACCCTTGTGCAAACCCATCCTGGCAACGGTGGCTTTATTGGTCTTCAAGCTTGTGTGGAACGATTACCTGATGCCTATGGTGTTTACCTTAAGCAACGATAACCTGAAAACCTTGACGGTGGGTGTCGTCTCCCTTAAAAGCAGCGGTGGTGGCGCGGGTGCTTATGACATCATGCTGGCAGGCACAGCCATCTCCCTGATTCCTATGTTGACTTTCTACGCCTTTACCAGCAAGTTCTTCATCTCCGGTATCACTGCTGGCGCGGTCAAGGGCTAAAGAGTGCCCTCCGGCAATAAAATATGGAAACCGGCCGTCTATTGAATTTGACGGGACGGCAATCTTGCCGTCCCCTCTGCCTATTCTAGATAAAATCGATTACAATCTTCTTCAGAAAAAAGCGGGTAATCATTTTATTAACTGGTATAGGCGGGCGGCCGGCGCAGCAGGAAAGCGTACATAAAGCGTACGGCCCTTCTCATCTAAACGATATTGACTCTCCAATGTTGTGGGATAGAGCTGCCGTGCTTGGCTGTAGATTTCCGGCAATGGGATAGCGCTTTCTTCCAGATCATACTTCCACACTGCCAGTAGGCTAACATCCTCCAGATGAAGGCCCAGGCATAGGGTATTTTCCCCCGGCGAGGGCAATCCAAGGGGCCAGAAAGGGATGGACCGGGGGATCTTTCTACGGTAGGTTTTGTATAGGGCGATGGCCTCCCGGATCAGTATAAGCTGGGTTTGGGGTAGCTTATCAATCTCACCGCTCTGGTGGATGCGCATAAGGAGGGTGTTGACCATATGGAATACCACATCCTCATCGCTCTGGCCTGGCTTAGGCAGAGACCAGATGGCCGCTTGCTCTGGCGTTACTGCGGTGGGGGATGCGGCGGCCATCGGTGAAATCTTATGGAGGTCGCCCTGGTCGCTTATGGATTGAATATCCAGCAGGGAGAGCAGATGGTAGGTTATGCGCATGCCGCCGCTGGCGCAGTTCTCGATGACCAGTCCCGGGTGGCGTTGGACGACGCCGGCCAGCCAGGACCGGTAGGCCTGCGTGTGGTCCAGAAGCGCTTGGCCCAAACTTTCCCCGTTGATCTCGGTGCCATGCCCACCGTCAATGTTATAGTCCAATTTTAGATATCCTGCGCCATATTGGTCCACTAACCGGTCCACCACCTCATCCAGATAGCGGATTACTTCCGGATGGCGAAAGTCCAACTGATAGCGGCCGTGGTCTACCACCCGGCGTCCATTCCTTGAAAAGTAGCATTGGGCGGGGAGACGCTTTGCCGCCGGGGAATTTATCCCCATCACCTCCGGTTCCAGCCAAAGGCCGGGGATCATGCCCCTTCCACGAATGTAATCCATCACGTAATCCAGCCCTGATGGGAAGCGGTGGTTCGCTGGATACCAATGGCCCACATCATTCCACCAGTTGTTGTGGGCGTACCAGCCGGCGTCAATGCAGAAGTATTCACACCCCAGCGCCGCAGCCTGGTCAATGAGGGGCAATAGGTTCTTCTCCATGGGTTCCCCCAGGGAGGACATATACTCATTGAAAATAACCGGTAGGTTTTGGATGTCTTCGCTGGGGCGGTAGATGCGGCGGCGAACCTGATTTAAGGTAGCAAAGGCCCTTTCCCGTTCCCCGGGGGCAAAGGCTACAGTAACCGTCGGAGTGGAGAAATGTTCCCCCGCGTTTAGAGTTTTGTGCCAGTGATGGAGGCCGTCATCAGGACCGGAAACCTGAAGGTAATACCGTCCGGTGATGGTGGACATTTCCCAAAACCAAGGACTGCTAGTTTCTACCTGCCAAGCCATAGCCCACTTTTCTCCGCCGTTTTCAAAGGCGCCCATGGGCAGGTATTCACTTGAGGTCCAGGCGCCATATCCGGCAATACGTATACTGCCGGTGGAAAAGTTCTGGTATTCTTCCGGATGGTGAAGCCGCTTTTCGTCCGTGATAAAGGCGAGGCCCTTCTCCTCCAAGGTATACCGCCGCCATTGAAGCTCGTTGCACCAGCTGTTGTGGGCATAACTGATCCTGCAGCGCTGGGCGGGATTGGGGGAGCCGCCATCGATACCTGTGAGGGAAAATGCGGAAACATATTCCAGGCAGGGGCTGTCATCCGCTATGGCAGCCAGTTCCGCATGGGTGCGGACAGCGGCAATGCCGGGGAAAAAGGCCATGTGATAGGCCGCCTTGAGACCGCCTCCTTTCATCTCCAGAATGAGGGTATCTCCTTCCCAGCGGTGACCGGTGTAGCATAGTTGTTGCCCAGGATTGGTTCCGGTGTGTTTGCGTCCATGGTGGTCGTTGAAGTTTTCACCGGCGGATTGAACTTCCAGAAGACGAAAAAATTTCTCCTCATGAGGGCGCACGAAGCCCTCTTGCCAGGGCCGGGGGGAGAGGTGCAACAGCCGCACATCACCTTCATCTGTAATCTTGATAGCTAGGTGAAGGCCGTCCCGGCTCCGGGTGATCCATTCCGCCATATAATCAAGTCTCCTTTATGTTTGATAAGATATATTCAGTATAATGGTCAGGGGAAGAAAAGGTCTATAAAAATATTTAGATTTTAACGGGAAATGAGGTATAATCATGGTATATTCTGCTGAGTGGCCAGGCGGGGGACATCAGGCATTGGCGGCCGCTATGGGCTATGTAGGCCGGCATTGCGGGGAACGGATTACCTTGGAAGCAGTGGCCCGCCATGTTCACCTGAATAAGACTTATCTGAGCCACCTCTTCGTTTGCGCTACCGGCCAACGGCTAAGCGCTTATATCAACCGGATGCGGATTGAGAGGAGCATGACCTATCTGGCTCAGGGATTGCCCATCTTTGAGGTGATGGAGAGGGTAGGATTTGAGGATCAAAGCTATTTCACAAAGGTGTTTAGAGCTTATACCCAATGCACCCCTGCTCAATACCGGCGGACATTGCAAAAGCCGGGGCTTGAATTACATTAGGGAGAGGAGTATTTGTCATGACCCAACAGCAAATTCAGCAATACCGGGAGCGGACCATGGAGTATTTCCACCGCGCCCACATTGTGATAACCCCCGAGGAAGAGGAACATATTGAGATTGCCGACATGGGCTTAGATGATCTGGAGCGCTTTGGCCTCCAGCTTGTGACTTATGTGAGTACCCAGCGTTGCAGCGCAAAGGAGCTGGTATTATTTCCAGGGCAAACCTGTCCTGAGCACCGCCATCCACCCATTGACGGTGATCCTGGCAAGGAAGAAACCTTCCGTTGCCGTTGGGGCGAGGTGTACCTCTACGTGGAGGGGGAGCCCACACCAACGATTGCAGGTACTATTCCAGAGGATAAAATGGATGTATTTACTGTGCGCCATGAGGTAATTCTCCACCCGGGTGAGCAGTACACCTTGCCGGCCAACACCTTGCATTGGTTCCAGGCGGGACCGGAAGGCTGTGTGGTTTCCGAGTTTTCCACCCGCAATGTGGATGAAAAGGACATTTTCACTGATCCCGCTATCATACGTTGACCTTCGGCCTCCTTTGAGAGATTAAATTGAAAAAATGAGCAAAAGCAATGGAGAAAGGGGTATTTGCCATGGAGCTATTGACACGGCTATCGCCTTACGAATATATCACCGAATTTACACGGATCTATCGGGAACACGATGGGAAGGACATTTCAGCCCGGGAGGCGGACTGCATCCAGGTCATGAGCCGCTCACTGTTTACTCCCATTGAACCAGGGGATTTGCTGGCTGGACGGCTGAGCGTCGGGGAGATAGGTTTCTCGCCGGAACCACTGTTGGCCCGCAGTGTGGGGTTTTATTACGATGAGGGCCGAATAAAGGCGATAATAGAATCGGGAGAGTTGACGAACCCGCAATGTGATAAATTGCGGGAGGTCCTGGCTTTTTGGCAAAAGGAGGAAACTCGCCGGAAGATTCGAAGCCGCTTTCCGGAGGATATCAAGGAGGCGTTGCCAGAGGACATCTACTGGGAGCATTCTCAAATTGCCTTTCCTCTTTACCGGATGGTAGGAATCAACTTGGATTATGAGAAATTGTTAAAAATGGGACTTGGGGGCTTAACAGCGGAATTGGATAAACGGCTGGAACGGGCAACCGATGAGAAAACCCGTCAGCTCTACCATGGAATGAAGCGGGCGTTGGAGACGTTGAGGGCTGTCTGCCACCTTTATGCCAGGGAAGCGTCGGCAATGGCGGCTGGGATGGAGGGCAGTCGTCAGGTGGAGTTGGAATCCATGGCTCAAGTACTGTACAATGTGTCCTGGGAGGCCCCGAAGACCTTTGTGGAGGCTATGCAGTTGGCCTGGATTTACTCCCTTATAGCTGGGGCTCTCAACTATGGACGCATGGACGTTTACCTGGGGGATTTTCTGGCCCGGGATCTGGACAGTGGCGTCCTCACAGAGGAGGAGGCCTTGGCCTATACCCAATCCTTGTGGCGGCTAATCGCTGTCCGGGACACCGTCTTTCATGGCCGGGTAATCATTGGCGGCAAAGGCCGTCCCAATGAAACTAACGCCGACCGGTTTGCCCGGTTGGCTATCGAAGCTACCAGCACCGTGGCGGAGGCGGAGCCCCAGCTATCTCTGCGTTTCTATGAGGGGCAGGCTCCAGACCTGATGGAACGGGCCATAGATTGCCTGGGGGAGGGGAGGACTTACCCTATCCTTTATAACGATGAGGTAAATATCCCTGCGGTAATAAATGCCTTTGACTTAAAGGAAGCTGAGGCGGAGGACTATGTAATGTTCGGCTGCGGGGAGTATGTGATCAACCACCGGAGCTTCGGCTCCCCAAATGGTATTCTTAACCTGCTCAAGGCTCTGGAGGTAACTCTCTCTGGAGGAATGGACGTCTTTGACCCCAAGCCCTTGGGGCGGGACTTAGGTACCCTTGCGGAATGCAGGGATTTCGAGGAACTCTATCAGCGGTATCTGGTTCAGGTACGCCGGTATGTAGAAATTCTGGCCCGCCAGCAAATGCTGGAGTACCGGGTGGTGGCTGAAACAGGCAGCTTCCTTTACATTAGCCTGCTCTATGATGATTGCCTGGATCAAGGCCGCGGCATTTTTGATGGCGGCATCCGTTACCTGGGGGGAACTTTAGAAACGTATGGCAACATTAATACCGCCAATAGCCTCTACGCCATCAAGAGGTGTATCTTTCAGGAAGGCCGCATTCAGAAAGCCGATCTGTTGCCTATGTTGGAGGCTAATTTTCAAAACCATGAGATGGAGCGCAAATGGCTGCTGGAGGTGGACAAATATGGTAATGACCGGGAGGAAGTGGATGAAATGGCCCAGCGGCTGCACCGGGACATTTGCACTATGGTGCGGGAGCAAGCTAGGAAAGTGGGGCTCCACTCTTACCTAGTCGTAATTATCAACAATGAGGCCAATACCATTCTGGGCCGTTTTACCGCCGCCTCCCCCGATGGAAGGCTTCAGGGCGAACCCTTGGCCAACGCCAATAACCCTTATCCCGGCAGCGATGTGGAAGGGGTTACGGCCATGCTTCATTCGTTGACCAAGCTGGATACCCGGCTTCACGCTGGCGGCGTGCAAAATATGAAGTTTAGCCGGGAGTTGTTTAACGGCCATAGGGATATCCTAATTGCGTTGCTAAACGCCTACTTCAAAAACGGCGGCCAACAGGCTATGATCACCGTGCTGGGGAGGCAGGATTTGGAAAACGCCATGCGGGAGCCGGAAAAGCATCGCCACATTATGGTGCGGGTAGGGGGATTTAGTGCCCGGTTTGTCAACTTGTCCCCTGATGTGCAGCTGGAAATTGCCAGGCGGACCTTATATTGAATTCTCCTTGCCCGGTGGAATAAAGGCGGAAACTCTGGAGCAACTATTATGAAAATGGAGGAAAAAGGTGAAGCGGAGGGACGGTCACTCACCGGGGAAAGAAGCTCAGATAAAATTCTAGACGCTCTTCGTCAAAAGTGGCCGAATACAGCGGGGCAGATATCAATCTATAATTTAAAACGAAGGGTTAGGCTGGTGGGACAATTATAAATTACTTAAAAAAACGAAGAAAATTATTGACAATTAGAATAGAAAACAGTATAATTATCGCTGTTGTGAGACTTACATTGCGGAATTGTGTAAAGGTAGCACGACAGACTCTGACTCTGTTTGTCTGGGTTCGAATCCTAGTTCCGCAGCCAGTAGAAATCCCTTTAACCGTGCGGTTTTGGGGATTTTTCTTTTTCCCAAAAACTATCCAAAATTCGATTCGTGTCCAATTATGTCCAGTAATTTTAATATTCCAGCTTGGAGACGCTCACTCTGTTTGTCTGGGTTCGAGTCCTAGTTCCGCAGCCAGTGGAAAAACCGCTTAGTTAAAGGAAAACTAGGCGGTTTTATTTTGTTTATTAATAGGTGACACACACCATAACCTACCTTATTCCACCATGATATAGCGGAATAATACGAATCTTCAAATAGAGTGTAAATAAAATTTCATAAAACCGCGCACCAGGCCGCAACAGAAATTTTATTTATTACGTTTATTGCGGATTTAAATAAAGCTTAGTATTAGGAGGTGGAAGGAGTCCGCCGCTCCACTCACAGAGCAACACGAACGGCATCACATGCGGTATGCGCCTATATTATAGAAAAAATATTTATGATGGCAACAGGGGACTATCTATTAATGTAGCGAATTGGAAATCATGAAAATGTCCATCGTCTATCGTTGATTGTCCGGTTGCAAAATGCACATGCTTTCCATTACCAACCTTGATTGCAAGTCCGGTTTCCCCGGCAACTTCGTGGTGATGGTCAAAAAAATCCGTGCTAACAAAAAAAGCATGCTTGTGGCTATTACCTGAGGGGATTACCTGAGATGAAACTGTCGCGAAACGGTGATTATGCCTGTCTTCTCCTTCTTCCGCCAACTTAACACTTCCCTGAATTTCATGGACATGTGTTTGAGTATCGCTTTGGTTATCTTGGCTACGGGGATTACAGGGGAAAAGATTTTCGGTTACGTTTGATTTCTCCATTCCATTATATCCTTTCAAATTACTGCTCGACAATACATGTCGCATAATATAGTATGCTTATATTACAATTAAGTGCATCTGTATTACACCCCGCCGGTACCACGCGGACTAGGCCACAACAGAAATTTTATTTACACTCTATTTGAAGATTCGTATAACTGGGTGTAAATCAATATCACGGAGACAGAGGATTACCCTGACTATCTACCGGAATCAATTTAACGGGATAGAGCCCTGTTACAGGGTCAGCTTGCTTATAATCTGACACAGCTACCTGCAACGTCTCGCATGAGTATAAGAGAGCAAAGCCCCGTTTGGTGTTGGGTTTGCGCAATCCGGCTGCGATGGATTTCAGCCGTGAATCAGGAATGTGCAGGCATTTGGGCAGCCGCCCAGTGCTATTGCTGCCGAGGCGGTCGACCGCCATGCAATCCCGAAGCTTTATGGGATCAATATGGGGTTGCTGCGAGAAGTATTGCAGGACTTTTTCCGTATAGGTATCCAAAGACATGTGAAGCAGGTTGCCGAAGTGGCCAGATTCAGCCAATGAGCGGTAAAATACGAAGGGCGTGAGCCCGGTTTGAGCCAATAAATAATCCAGCGTATGCCTAAAGCGCCCGCTATTGTAAAACCTCTCCAGATGGTCCTCCAGACCCTTTAAGAGGGATACCTGGGAGGGATCTAACCAGCGGTTACTTCTCAATTCGTATGGAGGCTCCGGTGAAAAACTGTATTGGAATGAATCCGCGTTATCCCGCAGCTCTGTGCCGTGAAGCATTTTGAGAAAACCCAGTTGGAGCATGTGGGGAGCCAGGGCGTAGGCGTGGTTAAAGGATTGCTCAAAATATGTGAGATTCTCATGGGGCAGCCCGGCAATCAGATCTACGTGGATGTGAATATTCCCCCCATCCAGCAGAGATTTTAGGTTTTTAATCAATCGGTGGATGTTGGTTTTGCGGTGAATGGCCGTCAATGTTTTTGCATAAAAGCTCTGCAATCCCGCTTCCATTTGAATCAGTCCGGGAGGCGATGTCTTTAACAAGGCAAGGGTCATTTCATCAAATAAATCGGCGGCTACCTCAAAGTGAAAACGTACCTGGGGCCATTTGGGGGCCATCTGGATAATATACTCAAACAAGGCATAAGCCCTGTTTGGGTCACAATTAAAGGTGCGGTCCACAAGCTTGATGGTGCGCGTCCCAGAGTGAGCCAGACGGTTTAGATCTGATTTTGTCCGGTTCAGATCAAAAAAACGCACGGAATTGCCTTGACCCGATAGGCAAAATGAACAGGAAAAAGGGCACCCCCGGGAGGTTTCCAAATAGGCAATTCTACCTTGCAGGGCCTTGAAATATTGCTCTGTATAGGGACTGGGCGGATCATCAGAGACAGGCTTTATGGGATTGGAGATGATCTCGGAGCCCCTTCGGTAGGTGAGGCCGGGCAGGCTGGCACAGTGTTGCTTATCTGCAATATCATCTATGAGTTGAGGCAGGGCGAGTTCCCCTTCACCTGATAGAACATAGTGGAGAAATGGAAGTGCCTCCATCACCTCCCTGGGATTATAGGAAACCTCCGGCCCTCCTAAAATAAATACGGTGTGGGGGAGGAGTGGAGATAAGCGGCGGAGAAGCTGCTTGATATAAGCGATATTCCAAATATAGCAGGAAAATGCGGCAATATCCGGTTGAATTTTTAATATTTGATTAAATAGTTGATCAATTTCCTGATTTATTGTTCCTTCAAGAACATGGATTAAATTATCATTTTCGCAATACTTTTCTAAGCTTGCGGCGAGGTACCAGATTGCGAGGGAAGAATGTACATATTTTGAATTGACCGCACATAACACCAGTTTCATAACACAGCTCCTTCATATAACTGGCTTCAGTATATCATAAATATGTTTAACTTTGGAAGCAATAAAAATCAAATGCTAGAAGCGATAAATTTATGTATAAATAGCGATAAAATTTACCATGAGTAATAACAACTATTGGAATAATAGGCTACATTTTATGGATGGCTTCTTAATGTATATTTCGGTTATGCGGGCATAAAAATTTGTATTTCAAGGCAGTAACAAATAGGCAAGGCCTGTGCCTTTACAAAGGTGCCGGCCTGGTTTTTAGCCAGAACCGTATAAAACTGTAACTGCTCCGTTGAGTTTATTTATAAGCTTGTATGATCAGCTACTTTCGGCGGATACTATATGCAATTATATAAATTTTATTACCTATGGGGGGAAAGGCTATGACATCCATTTGGCAATTAAATGAATCTCAACGCTTCGAACCGCTTAGACGTGATATCCATACAGAGGCATTAATCATTGGTGGCGGAATGGCGGGAATATTGACGGCATTCCTCCTGAAGCAAAAGGGGCTTCAGCCTGTACTTATTGATGCGGGAAGGATAGGCCATGGCGTCACAATGGGGACAACCGCTAAAATTACAGCCCAGCACAATGTGGTTTATTCACGTTTAGTCAGGCAATTTAGCCTCTCTCACGCCCAGTATTACGCGAATATGAGTATGAAGGCTGTCAAAATGTTTGAAGACATTGTCCAGGGTGAAGGGATATCCTGTGATTTTAAATCAATCGCTACCTGCCTATATTCTCTTTATGATCACTCGGCGTTGCAGGACGAATATAATATTGCCTCTCATTTGAAGCTGCCGGTTCGTTTGGAAAAAAGAACAGAATTGCCTTTTCTTGTGAAAGCGGCCCTCTATCTGGATCATCAGGCGCAATTTAATCCTTTGGCGTTTCTATCGCACATTGTTAAGGGTCTGGAAATTTATGAAGATACCCGGGCCCTCTCCATATCGGGCAATGCCGTTGCCACAAATCATGGAAAAATTACCGCAAAGAACATTGTTATTGCCACCCATTTTCCGTTTTATAACCGGCCGGGCTATTATTTTGTACGGATGCACCAGGACCGCTCCTATGTCCTTGCCCTGGAGGGAGCCGGTACCCTTAACAACGCCTATTTAGGGATTGATGGCGGACAATATTCCTTTCGGCAATATGGAGAGCACCTCCTCCTAGGAGGGGGCGGACACCGCAGTGGAAAGAATCAATATGGTGGAAAGTACGCCGGTCTGGAAAAAGCGGCGCAACGCTTTTTCCCCCAAAGCCATATATATTGCCGTTGGTCCGCCCAAGATTGTATGACCCACGACAGCATTCCATATGTTGGCCATTTTTCATCTGCTACCCCCAATATCTATGTCGCCACTGGATTCAATAAATGGGGGATGAGCAATAGTATGGTGGCGGCCATGCTGCTATCCGCTCAGCTCACTGAAGGCCGCAGTAATTTCGGCATTTTCAGTCCGCAACGGCAGAATTTCTTCCCTTCATTGGAGGGGACTTTCTTAGATAGCATAGAATCTATAGCCGGTCTTTCAAAGCAGGGGCTATATTTTCCAACCCAAAAGCTAAACCAGATAGCGCCGGGGCATGGGGGAATTGTGCAACACCAGGGCAAGAAAGTAGGGGCGTACAGGGCAATTGACGGCAAGGTTTTTTTGGTATCGACCAGATGCCCTCACTTAGGTTGTCAATTGACATGGAATCCTGATGAAAGCACATGGGACTGTCCCTGTCATGGTTCACGGTTTGATTACACAGGCAAATGGCTGTCCAGCCCCGCACAAAGAGATTTAAAGTCCTCAAAACGGTGATGGGCCTTCTATACGCAAGGACTTTATCCGGGGGTTTTGTAAGTTTTTAAGGATCCTTACGGACCCCTTTAACAGAAATCACAAGAAGCCAGGATCCCTTTGGGTTGGGATTCCCGGCTTCTAAATTCTGAATAATCTGTAAAAGTGTAGGCTTAGAAATAATGATATTACATAATGCTATAAAAGCCTTTACAGAAAAACGTATGCTAAAGTTTAATTCGAATCACATTCCACGAGGCCTTTGGGAGAACCGCAGACAATTTGCCGCCATCAATAGCAGCGTCACCGTTGGGGACTGGACAAATTCTTTCACAGCCCTCTTCGTTGACAGCCTCCAGATCATCACTGGTCATCACAATGTGTTCCACCACCTGTGCGCCCTCAAACTGGCGCAGATCGCAGGTGAGCTCCATAGCTTCCATCAAATCCTTATTGACAGCAAAGATAGTCATTTCGCACGCCGCCTCATTGAGCACAGCAACTGCGTCCAGATAGGGGGCTTCGCCATAGGTTTGGCTGTCATATTTGGGGCAGTCCACCAGGGTGTGGAGGACTGTACCATGGCCATAGTTGCTGGCATGGAGGTAGGGATAGTAGATAGTCTGGCGCCAAGCGCCGGTGCCGGAGGTCATAATGGGAGCAATGACATTGACCAATTGGGCCATGCAGGCCACCTTGACCCGGTCGCAGTGACGGAGCAGGGTGATAAGCAAGCTGCCCGCCAAAAGCGCATCTCCAAAGGTATAGGTGTCCTCCACCTGATGAGGCGCCTGTGTCCAGGGCGCGAGCTTGTTATCGTTCTCATGGGAGTGGTACCACACATTCCATTCATCGAAGGAAAGGTATAGCGTTTTCTTGCTCCGCTTCTTGGCCTTGACATAGTCACAGATGGCGGCCACTGACTGGATAAAGGCGTCCATCCCGACGCTGCCGGCCAAGAAATCCGCCATATCGCCCTTGTTGGCATAGTATTGGTGGAGTGACAAATAGTCCACTTCATCGTAGCAATGGTCCAATACGGTGGCCTCCCATTGGGCAAAGGTGGGCATATCCAGGTTGGAGCTGCCACAGGCCACCAATTCAATGGAGGGGTCAAGCTGCCTCATTGCCCGACCGGTTTCCGAGGCCAGCCGGCCATATTCATCGGCGGTTTTATGGCCTATTTGCCAGGGCCCGTCCATTTCATTGCCCAAGCACCACAGCTTGATTTGATGAGGATCATTGTAGCCGTGTTTTTTCCGCAGATCGCTCCAGTAGGTTCCGCCTGTGAAATTGCAGTATTCCAAAATATCCATGGCTTCCTCAATGCCCCGCGTTCCCAAGTTGATAGCCATCATGGGATTGGTATGGGCCTTTTTACACCAATCGATAAATTCATTGAGACCAAACTGGTTTGTTTCAATTACCCGCCAAGCAGCCTCAGCGCGTATGGGACGGGATTCCTTGGGGCCGATGCCGTCCTCCCATTTGTAGCCGGACACAAAGTTGCCCCCCGGGTAACGGACAATGGGAACATGTATTGCTTTGACTAAATCCAGGACATCCTTACGGAATCCCTGTTCATCGGCGAACGGGCTATCTGGCTGGTAGATGCCTTCGTACACCGCCCGTCCAAGGTGTTCAATAAAAGATCCGTATACCCGCCGATCCACCTGATCCACAACAAAGCGCTTATCGACGGTAAGAACCGCTCTTTTCACCACAAATCACTTCCTCGCCAAATTTTGGTTATTATCCTCTATTATAGTGCATTAGGACATATTTATCGAGGGCTCTGCCAATAATTCTTTTAGCTTCAATTTTTTACCGGATTTCACGCTCAACCGACAGGATTTGAGCATCGGTGGACAATTCAATAAAGGATTGAATATTTTCCAA
>Ga0153942_1000677_pt1 | contig 13552 bp, 8 predicted proteins | sample TSNJ026MetaG_FD_104731 | JGI IMG/M metagenome (GOLD analysis project Ga0153942, IMG submission 104731) | Attine ant fungus gardens microbial communities from New Jersey, USA - TSNJ026 MetaG | ecosystem: Host-associated > Fungi > Mycelium > Unclassified | place: USA: New Jersey, Brendan T. Byrne... | reverse complement strand
CTTGGATTCAAACCCAGGTCCGAGAAATACAAGAAGCTGATCGAGCGCTCGTATGAAGACTCGCAAGCTGAGTGGCAAGTTTTGGGTCTTAAGAACGATGAACGGTGAAAAAAAGTACTTGGATGTTCAAAGCATGTTGGTATAGTTGCTTTGATTTAATCTAGACACAATTTTCTTGTATACTTACTCTCACTTGTACTATAATTTCAATCAATGTAAAATTAGATTATGGTGTTTTAGAATGATCTGGAGCCACGAGTGTGGGTCAAAGAACTCTACCTATGATTCGCTGATAATTTGCGGGGTTCGAGTCTTCTGCAGAGCGGCAATGTGTCAGGGTGTAGGATGATTCTGTTACATGATGAGACTTGTCTTTCGTAAATGCTGATTGGAGTTCCCGATTTTTAGTGGTCTCACGGGTCCTTACAGAGTCGGATATTGATTAACGACGCATGTCTGCGAGGTAGGGTTCCAGAGACAATGTCAACAGATTCGTCAAAGTTCGAGCAAGGTAGACCTCTCTCCCATTCTCATATTGTGAAGATGAGGCACAATTTTTGATATTGTTCCCTCGCGTTTCTGATTTTTGTCGTCTGGAATGTGTTCTAGAGTGAACTGACCATGTGAGATTTTTTTGGAAGCTGTTGGGGCCATCCTTCTGGCAGAGACCTTTGATTGAATGCAAAAGCCACAGAGTCCTCCACCTTCTTTTTTTGTGGGACTAAAATTCTAGAAGGACACAGGATGGGGGAGGCACTAGGCTCATCTTGAAGACTATCTTGGTCTGTGGTCATATCTATACAAGGCACCGGACTGCTGCAGCACATCAGTATATAGAAAGGCACACTGAGAAAGATTGCAAGCTGAAAGTTTTTGTAGTTGAGCAACAATGTTACTTTTATTGAGAAGAAAAAGTAAAAATCATCCTCTGCTAAGAAAATTTGTCTGGTTCTCTTATATTACTGTGCTAATGGTCGAAACAATATATGAAAAAAGACTAAAGGCACAAGGGAAATACATTCACCAGCCACTACCTAAGCAGCTGCCCCCCACAATAATTCTACATTTAAATAGAGTCCGCGTTCGAGTCTAGTATTCTACAAGAAAGTCCGCATGATATCCGAGGTCATTCAAGCAATGTTAATTCTCTTGGGTGCCTGCTCAGGCAATGACTGAGGGAACATAATACTCAATACTCCATCAGCCATCTCTGCTTTGATTTCGTTATCCTAGAAGACCGTCAACAGAGGAAATCAATTAGTTTCAGGGAATCCTCACCTTCACCCCCTTGGGAAGTCGCAGAGAACGGGAGAACTTGCCAAACCGGCGTTCACGAACAGCATATCCACTCTCCGAATGCTCTACCGATTCCTTGGTCTCAACTGAGACCGTCAGCTGACCATTGCGCACTTCCAACTCCACATCCTCCTTCTTCACTCCTGGGAGCTCCATTGTTACTGATACAATATTCCTGTCAGAATCCTCATGCAGGTCCATTCTGTCACAAGATCGTAAGCACAAAATCTAATTCAACATGATAGATAGGCATACTTTGGCCTGAAGACTCGTTCGTAGACAGCAGGGCTACGTTCCAGCTGAATGTCATTTTTTCTCAGAGGCCTCAAAGCACGATCAAAAAGACAGTCAAAGTTGTAGAAGGGCTCGTAGAAGAGTATGTTAGACATTGTAAGCATATGGTAAAGGGTAGAATTGATGACGGTTAGAGAATTGGATTTCGTTGATACCCTGCTCAGGCTGAATCCTTGCTTTTACACAAGACATGCAGTTTCCAGAAGTTTCGTGAAGGAATGAGAACAGTGATATTGCTTATCCAATGAATGGACTGAATGCCTGAGTGGCGACCAGATTGTTCGAGGAGCCTATCGAATGTTCTAGAATGATGCTCCGGTAAGGACATACACTGGAATAGTAGAAGCTCCAATAAAGTGCGATCAAGTGAACCAGCACATCAAATAAGCTTCAACGAAGATAAGCAACGTACAGCAAGATTGCAGAGTAAAGGAAAGTCCATAGGGCACAATGATAACTACGTGAACGTGACAGTTCGTGTCCATCACTGATGTTTCGAAGTACAACTACCATTCAATGGCAAGCTACTCGAAGTGAACGACCTGAAACAAAAGCATTATGTCTTGTACGCAGTCCATGACTCAATCAATTTAATATTTCTGATACTTCTCAAATGTCAGATTTCTGGTTGGTCGACTTTGAATGCAGAAAATCGGTCGCGGAATTTAATCGAGCGACAGCCCCTATCAATTTCATTAAGGAAAAGATCATGCTACGAGCTCTGAAATACTACTATACTAAGCCTCATCAAAACCTTTCACCCAGTGAGCGATGGCCTCCACCTAACGAGGTCAGTAGTGGAGCAGTCAGAAGAAATTATCCACATCTTCCGAATCATGACTCCTTCGCGTCCTTCATTACCAGACCGAAAGAAGTATTTTTGAGCAACAGAGTGGACTGAACTAACTTGAAGTCTACTTGTTTGAGAAAATTCTCGACTTTATGCTCTTCCATTGGATTGTTTTACTGTTTTTGCCTAGAGGAGCTGACAATGGGAGAACAACACAAAGTGAATCAGGATACTTGGCCAATTACGTTGTGTCCTCCGCAGTACCCACTCATATCCCTCTCAAACAATCGTGTGGTAATCGATCCATTGACTACTCAAAATTCATAACACGCAGATCAACATGATGGGTATGTACACTCTCGAAGTCCGATAGAACGAATTGGTGTCTCAAGAATGACTACAGACTAACATTTATGGGGGTACATCCAAGAACGACGGCGCCGTTCTACAGGGGAATTGGGTAAATAAGCAAGACTGGAAAGTCAAGAACAAGATGATCACTTACGAAATTGTTGCCAGTGCAGCAGGCGGATTGGGCGGAGCTGTGATCATTGTTAGTATGCTCGTAAGCTGAGGGATCCTGATATCATACCAAGAGTTTCCTCCAACGCCGATGACCGAGATGGGGTTGCACGTCACTGAATTATGTTGTCGGTGAGTTCGTGACGTCTCTGAGATTAATCAAAGCTTACAGCCAACGAGGCCAGTGATAGAGCCGACATCAACACCGAGGCCACTTAAGAGGTTTGACTTGACGTTCGAGGCCTATGAGATTATAAAGTATCGAAGCGGCATTTGTTATTTTGCGATTCACGTTTGGTTGAGAGACCACGTACTTCCTGAACTTGGTTGCAGCATTGAATAGAGCCGGTGTTACAGTCTCCTCCGTCGCGGGGAATAGCAGTAGCAAGGGCAATGGCAGGGAGAGTGAGGGTGAAGACAGTGGGGAAGTGCATTGTACGAAAGCTGGGTAAAGACTGTCGGTTTGGGGTTGTCCTTTCTCTTCGTCGTATGCTTGATTTTATACTGTGAAATTTAATTGTAGATCCTGAAATAGAAGGATCCTACTTATGTCCGCTGAATAGTGTGTCGTACAGAGAATGGAATTGTCTTTCATTTTGATATTAGAGCTTTGACAGTATGAGTGCTCAACTTTGTTCTCATTGGATTTCGGGAAGCAATCTGACAGGCCCCACATCTAATAATCTTCGTGCGGGCATTGTATCCCCGTCGCCTATTCTCTTCTTCTACGGGATCATACGCACTTGAAGCCGTGGCCATGGCTTGGCCACGGTGTTGAGATTCATTCCTTCTGACCATGCAAGCGATTTTAACCACTTTCTCTGAGCATGTCCACGACGATTGCCTTGGATAACACCTCACACGGACTCTCCGACCAGTGGAGATAATAACGCCACAGGTCGGCAATAGTTCGCAAGATCACCTTAAAAGTTTTGAGCATCTAAACCTTTCGGAGACATGTGTCAACCAGACCTAGAGCCAACGGCGTTCATTATGCTCGAACTTCATTATCTATCAAGGACCCTGGAATGCGATGCTTTTCTTAGTGCCCTGTCTCAAAAACCTTTTTTGCCAGATACAGCTACTATACATAACGTGGAGTGTATCTGCCACAACACAACTTGCGAATTACATGTTGGCCTCTCATACGAGGGGAGATATCGCCGCAACGGACGAAAGTCAATGTAAAGTGACTGATGGTGCGACGACAACGTATGTGCAGTTCTAACGGAACCTTGATCGATCATCGTTGAAGTTGGGCGTCGTGCCGTCATATTTAATAATATGAACAATTTTATTCGCTGCAGAAATCGATAGGTATCGTGGCGTGTGGCGTGTGCCTGAGGCTCGATAAATGCGCTAACGTTGATGTTTGAATTAGATTTCAAGATTCGTGTTACCAAAGACCTGTATTGCTTGTGAACGTGCTATACAAACCATTGAAAATTTTCGAGAGTTTAAAACGTGAGTATCTGTATCAGGAGCAATTTTGCCGTAAATGCTGGGGCAAGTAACCAAAGAATGATCTAATTCACAATCGACACCATAATAATCGCGCTTTAGGACGATCCATGTGATTAGAGCTAACAGAGTTCTAAACAAGGTCAAATACACGACCATCATGAACCCACCACGCTCGTCACTTTGTCCGGGCTACAAGCATGTATCTGCATTTTCTCCCTCTCTATCCTCCCCAAAATCCAAGGGTACATTGCAAGTGGAAATTGAAACAGATAATCCATCATCAGCGGATGCAAAAGCAGCAGAGGAAGACGTAGACTATGAAGAAGAGGTGGAATACGTCGTATTGGATCTGGGCAGCATCGAGCCAACGCTCGTGCCCAGTTCAAGCACTTATCGACTTATCGTACGCCTTTTCTCCTGCTGCATGGCCGAGTGTGTGGGCTGACGAAAAAGGCCTTCAGGGTCTTGATACGCCAACACCATTTCTTCAGCTATCTGGGACAATTTTCAGAGGGCGACATGACAATCTGCTAGGCTCAGAGTTGATCTTTTCCGATGATAAAGGTCTTGTCCTAACCTTTCTTCTCATGGGTACATAACCACGTCATTGACCACGATTAATTCATGCAGACTCGTCTTTTACACCAAGTGGTCAGAAAAAGCGAGGTGTCACCCATGTAACAACTACTTCCAAACGGATAGCATTTAAAGAGGTCCAATTGCGTCCAAAACAAAAAGTCTCCACTCCAGCGTCACCTGAGGCAACGACCCACAGCGAAAAAAGTGCTGGACCTGAACAGGAGTGTCTCGGAGACTTGGATGATAAAATGAACATTGATGAGGAGGTCGATATGAACATTGACCCCCTACTACGGGAGCCTCGGCATCAACCCCAAGCTGGCCCATTGGTTCTCCCCTCTGTTCCTCCGTCAGCTTCAATAATACCGTCGCGCTCACCGTCCCCTTCTGTTGACCTGGGAGAGACTTTCACCTCCTTCAGTTCCTTCATCTCTAAAACTGCAGATGAAGGCAGGCCCACAAACAATTCGAGCTCTAGTGCCAATGCGGAGGATTTGTCAAGTGATCCTGCACTGCGGATTGATAGATTGACAGGCGTCTCGCCACCACTTACGAGGGCGCCAAGAGGATCACAAAAGACTGTCATGACGGCCCCTCTTATAATGAGCTCAGCAACGGGGTCGAAAGCAACGACCAAAGGGAAACAGAAGCAGAAAGAAGCCGTGATGGATCTGGGCGCAGATGAAATTGGTATGGACTTAGACGAGGGTTCATGAGATAGAACATTCGTTTGCCGTATCACCGTGCATTTGCCTGTCCTTCTTTCTTCCGTGAAGTCTAGAGTTTTTATGCCCGAAACTTGCTTTGCCAATCTTGTCCCTGTGTTGTGCCGAGATAAGGAGCAGAAAGGCAGGGCACATCAGCTCCTACTTTATTCTTATTGTTAATCAAAATAAATAGATTCTACCATCATTATCGAAAATAAAAACAATTTTAGTGTAGCGCTCGATAATTCAACACCTGTTTCTACAGCAATCCCCAATGAACAAACTTCATGTGCCTGCAGTGGGGTACAGATGGAAGCTAGGCACCACATTTTACACGAATGTCCTCGCTACGAGCTAGTGGATCACTCTCTCCCAGACATTGTCAAGTTTCTCCAAGATGATTCCCGGGCCTTTTGCTTCCAGTCTCATCACCTACTGCTACTCCTCCTTCTGTTTCTCTCCTTCTTTCTCTTTCTCCTGTATTCAAGTAGACTTGTCTACCACAGACTGCGAACGAGCACCGTGTAATAAATTGCTGATTTTTTTAAAAAAAAGCTTTTACGTCACAGGCTTGTGGCTATTTCCTGACATAACCCAAGGCATGTAATGAATGTCACAAAGAGCATAGAAGGGTATCTTACTGCCCAGTTAAGTTTTCTGATGTCTCTCTTGATGCTCTGATGTACACCTGGGAGGGCCTTCTCAGTTGTTGCTGTCTTCTTTATCACATCAAGTTCGCGATCGCAGGAAATTGATATTCCTTGATTTTTTACACAAGAAACCTCACGGAAAAATCACCTGTCTTTTTATCAACAAACAGTTACACATGACTTGGTTTTTTTTTTTGATTCAGCATTTGTATTCCGCAAACATGACTTTGTTCCCACAATTTACTACCTGGACCTCACCACCATTACCCAATGAGTCAAAACGAAATTGACCTTACTATAGAGGCCCTTGAAAAAATCGATGAGGAGATGGCCCTTTTACATCAAAAACGTGCTCGTTTCCGTGGAAAGCTCAATGAGCATTTGTCAGCTACGCGAAACCTTCCCCCAGAGGTTCTCACCGAGATATTCTGGCTCTCAGCATGCAATCTGGATCTCCGAGAACCTCAATTGTACTCGATCGAAATACGGATGCTTCTCAGACTCGGCTCTATTTGTTCCCATTGGAGGCGCGTAGCGTGGACTGCACCATTCCTCTGGACCACATGCCTCCTGGAACAGAACAACCCAGTTCCTCCCTTCATTGTTGCGCTCGTGTTTTCCAATGCAGGAAGAGGGTGTGTTTCTGTTGAAGTGAATTTGAGCAAGTTACCTCATGAAAGCATGCTACTCATTTTTCAATATCATCGTGCGCGGATCCGAGTCCTCAGAGTTTATCTATCTGTTGGTGACTCCCCGTGCAATACATGGGATCGAGTGGCACCCTATTTTTCCGAGCCCACAGAATGGCCAAACCTCACGGAGTTGTCGGTGTCTACACCGCCGATCGTTCACTTTCCCGGTTTGGTGTTCCAGATACCTGGGGTTGATTCCTTCCACTACTGCAGACGAGAGCGGAATATTCTCACGTGGTGTGCACCAATGAACCAACTTACTACCCTCCGTTTACATGATATCGACATTGACCAATGTCTCTATTTGCTCTTCCACTGCCCTGGTCTTATCGAATTTCATTGCTCCAGTCAATTTACTGTAGCTGACCCTTTCTTCTTCACGCCGGAGACCATATTCAGCCCGTCTCGCACACCGAAAATTTGTCCGAATCTCCGAATATTACAGTGGAAAGTCCCCAGTGAGGAACCGGGGCAATTGATCTCCTCGATCTGCATAGAGGATTGGAACCGATTTTTATTCTCCTCAATCCGATTTCCTAACCTTGAGAAGCTTTCCTGGGGAGTGCCTTTTCTCGATCTAAATCAGTTCTGGCCAACAGAACCTGTCGACAGCGTACTGATAAACGAATTCATGCCATCGCTGAGCCACATTACCGCCCTTGACTGGGACATCCCCGCTCAATCATACTCATATTTCAATGAAGTCTTTTCCAGAACAGATTTGAGTTCATTGCAACGACTGTACATCTTACTCGATGACGTTTCTGAAGTCGTTCCTTGGCTCGAAGCATTGACCGTTGATCACCAACGTGCCAATTGTTTTCTTCCTCGATTGCAAACTATCTACATCAAAATGCGACATGCAGACATCGGCGAACGCACCATCTTCGAGGTCCTGTACAAGTGCCTACGATCAAGAAGATTGCTGTTTCTGGAAGATGATGATGAAGGTGTCCCCATACATGCGTTGGGACACAACAGCGCTTGTACTCTGTTGGAGAATTTTACTTGGGAGGGCCCCACCCGTATCAAGCAACATCAAATGGACGTACTTAGAGGTCTTGTCAATGATGGTCTTGGTTTTTATATTGCTCCACTTTCAGAGTTCGATAGACTTTGTTTCGAGGAGTGTATTTATTTGCCAGACCGTGTGGTATTCAACCACGCTGTTGTCAAAGTTTGAGCATCACAGCTGAGCATTCACCTCATTATTGTCCCTTTTCAGTTTTTTATCTTTATTCTTTACCTTGATTACATCTGTTAGTTACTCCTGCCCATTCTTCAGTATCAATGTTACGCTTGAATATATCTAAGCTGTAGTCAGAACTGCCTAGGACCAGCTTTTCTGAGACCATAATATGAAATTTTGTCCCAGAGTCCTGTACACACACACTTCTCATAAGCTGTGCTATTTATAAAGTATCCTTTTCTTTTCTTTTTGGAAGATCCAAGAACTACTTCTAGTTTGCAACTCACAGGGAACTGCGATTGAGCACTTATGATATTTTTTTTAAAAAAAGGAAAAAGTTACACATGATTTTGTTCATGAGCCATTTCTGGATATATTGTCGTTAATTTTAGATTTCATGGGCAATGGTATTTTTGGTGACCTCTAGAAACAAGCTACTGGGGCACAAATATCATGAATGTCTTGAAGATTTTCAAAATATATGATGGATCACCAAGGTGGACAGTAGGAAGAGCCACAAGTATGACCTCTTCACTGTCCAGAGAACGCTCCAACACTTTCCCAGAAACTGAAGACAGTAATGAGCAAAAAAGCAACGCAACCGAAATTCTACTTTTTTCCAACTTACTCGCAGCGCCGGAGCAAATCGTCCTTGGTGCTTACAGTATGAAACACAGGTTCATAAGCCCCAGTCCTGTTGAACAACATCTCAGTCCTGCCTTCTTCGGTCCATCTAGGCCAGTTTGGTACAGTGTTTGTTGAATCCCACTTGACATTGGGGTCTTGTGCCAGTACAAAATTCATGAACGATTGACTGAAATTATTGATAAACTCGGAGTTATTGAATGGTGGAGTCACCCCGGAAACCGCGCTTTGAAGGATAGGTTAGGACGATGAATTTTGTTGAAGGAGTAAATGACGACGTGCGTAGGGAAGTAATAGACGATATCGTCACCGTGAAATGCAGGTGGAATCGCAAATACACCCTAGGTTCAGGTTAGGAACGCAACGAATTAATATGTACAAAAGCGTCCACAAACTTTAAAACCTTTTCCTTTGTATGCACGAAGTAAGAAATAAGTTGGGCATGTTAAAATTGCTATTCAAGTCTCCAGGGTTGGTAGTTATGAGAAATGACTGGAACTCTCACATTCGCCCATGATGGCTTTTGCTTGATCGATGGGTGCTCCATAATTTGCATATTGAGCTGCACCGTCATCAATTTGTTTCTGCGTGAGCTCTGGGAAAAGATTTGCAAGATATCCCGGAATTCCGGCATTAACGCTACTGTTGTCGACGAAACCTGGGTATCCTCCCTCGAAAGCGTTTGTGATGGTAAGTAAAGCTCTCTATTGAGATATAAGGATGTAAACAATTCCAGAACTCAAGAAAAGACGTACTCCATTGAGCTTTCCCTCGCGAAGGAGTTCTGTCGGGCGTTTTGTGATCAGTTTACCATCTACAACTGGAACAAAGATGCAGGTCCCAAAGAGACTGCTATTTGCTATATTCACGCTCGCTTGATTGAGGATGCTGCTGTCAACTTGGCGTAAGCATTCCAGTACATCTGGTGCGCAAGAACATCTATGGAAGAACGAGCGTCAGTTGTGACATGATATATATGAGAAGAATCACACGTTTACCCTGATTGATTGACGACTTCGTTGAATATTTGCTAGACCTCTCTGTTGAATGGGGTAATAAGAATGTTTACCAAGACTTTACCTCGGGAATCCTATCATTGAACGCATACTGAGATGGGAGAAACAATGAGCCTGAAATCGCTCCGCGAAAGAGCGGAGGTTGGGTATCTCCGTTGTCAGCAATCAAGTGTTGAAGAACGGAACCGCCACCTGCAGTAGTATATTTTGTAAGAATTAACTGAAAGGAGCGAGAAGAATCATACCAGCTGATTCTCCCCAGATAGTGACTTTAGTAGGGTCGCCACCGAACTTGCTGATCTAAGGTAAACTTGAGCTTTTATGTAACGCAAATGAAGAAGACATACGTGACGCTGTACCCACTCCAGTGCAAATCGCTGGTCAACTAAGTATCATATTGTTAGCTGCATTCATCCAACAAGCCATCATTCAATTACGTAGACCAGCGTTTAGAACACCTTGGTCATGAATCTTCTGACCACTGAGGAAACCGAAGACGCCTAGTCGATATTGGATAATCACGACGACAGCCTGACCTCCCGCTTGTCGGACCAAATCATCTCCATCAAACATAAAGCTACTTCCAGTGGTATAACCTCCCCTAGAAGAAACTTATTATAATCACATTACATTGGCAAAGAAGGGCACGAACCCATGAATCCAAACGACGACTGGGAGATCTTGTTTCCCTGAGGCAGGTGTGGCTATACTAGTATATCGCTAACATTGAGAGAGAAAAACCTGAAAGCGTTGGAGCGTACTTGAGAAAGAGACAATCCTCAGAAGGAGATGGAGCTCCAGGTATCTGCCGACGGGTGCGAGAAAATGGAGAAACTGGTTGGGTGCCAAACGAGCCTAGCCAACATGTATTGGGGAAAGTATTCGCTAAATGAACACCAGGTACGACTTCAGGAAGCTGGGGTTCCCTCCACCGAAACAGACCTACTAAATGGTGAAAGATGGGTTTAAAGGCGAGGAGAACTTAAAAACCTGTAGGAGGCGCTGCATATCGGATACCTAGAAATTCGATGTTTCCTGATATCTCATTCACGCTGCCTTGGTAGCTGGCATACCCAAGGTCAACAACAGGAGCTGGGGCAGCGAATGATAGAGTAACTGATGTGCCTAATGATGTGAGGAATAGGAAAAGTCGCATCTTAGAGACACGAAATTGAACTATGTAAATCGTCGCAATCCTTTAATAGTACTTTGTCTTGTTCGGGATTGATTTTCGTATCCAAATTTAGTTAGATAGTGATATCAAGTGAGACGTCATTTTTCCTCAGGACCAATCAGGATTGGACTTGGTAAAAGGGTGACTTCTGTTGAGAAGGTTCTCTATGACCTTGAGTGAACTTCTAGTGTTGAATTGGATCAGCTCAGAAGAGACATGATTATGTGGAATGAATCATTCCATATCGCATACTATAGTTTTTCCGCTTTATGCCGAGCACGAATTTCAAATTTGGGGGTCTCGACTTCCCTAGATATTCTCTAGCCTTTTATGGATAGACGGATCAAAATTACATACGATATCCAGAATTTCTCCATCCTGAGATGAAGCTATTTCCCAAGATAATGCAGGTTAAAGACAGTGGGAGTCATTTTGCAGCATTGTCATCAAGCATCACATGCCTGAATGCTGGTATGATATATAATGGCAAGTATCGCACAGCTTGCAAGTAATAGGTCATCCTCAAGGTGATTCAAGAGAGGTGAATTCATGATTTGTCTCAATGTTGTGTTGCAGCACAAAAACATGTGTGTGTGTGTAACATAATGATGTCACATCTAGGGAGTGTTTTTCCTCAGACCATAGAATAAGGTTTGCACAACACTCCTAGATTCTACAGGAAGTCATCCAATTACTTCCTCATTCGTCTACCTATTCCGGTGTCGCTTAGAACCTAGGACAAGCAGCAGCACACGCAGTGCACAGGTGTCACACTACCTGGGCGGAGACGTCACAAATGTGTTTCTGAATGTGCAAGTAGAGACCTTCACTGGCGAAAAATTACTATCCAAAATCAAATATTACACCTGTCATTATTACACTTTGTTTTTTTTGTGTTTAATTGAAGATTAAGTGTAGCTGACCCGAGGAATATTCTCAGAAGATTTTTCTAATATTGTCAGCTTGATTCCAGCTCAAGCTGATTAAATCTAGGTTCTGCTACAGCAACATATTCAATTACCCAAGGAACATACACTCTGGAAACCAACTTAGTTCCCAAACGAATTTCTTGCCACATAAGGCAAACACACATAAATAGATGATATATGAGAACCCGCTTTGTTGAGATCGACTTTTATCATGGCCGACTCCCCAAGTATACCGCCCAAGCCCAAGTCTGGTTCTCTACGAGATAGAATTGCTGCTTTTGAAATAAAAGCCGTAAGTCCGTCTTCAGAGAGGGGCCCGCCGCCACGTCCGAGGCCTGCAGGATTTGCGAATTGGAAACCGAAACAGTCGTCTCCGCCAACATCGCCTGAAGCATTGACCGCGTCTAGTGCAGGGATTAAGAGTCCTCAGAATTTAGAGAGTGCACCCAGAAGTGGTTCTGGCAGCATGAACGCTGCTGATGCCAAGGAGAGTATTGCGCGTGTTGGAGGAAGTTTAAAGGAGCGTATGGCCGCCTTGCAAGGCAGGGGAGGTTTTGGTGCACCAGTGTCACCGTCTATTCCGACGCCCAGACAGACAAAATGGACGCCACCCTTACAGGCTGTCACACAGCCAGCTCTCGGGGAAGACGACGAGGGACAAAATCAATCACAGGAAGGAACTGGCGAGGAGGTAGAGGGAGGCTCCGTCAAGTCAAATACACCGTCTATCAAATCGCCACAGTTTCTCCCGAAGTCGCCCCCGCCTATCGTTCGATCGCCTCCATCTGCCATTGAAAATGATGCTTCGGGTATCTCTGAAGAGGTCAAAGAGCCTCGCGAAAACGATGAAGGCGCCCAAGATGCCTCTGTGCTTGCTGATGAAGTAGAAGAGGAGAGACAACGAAGGGCACTTATTGCTGCGCGTATGGCAAAGCTTGGCGGTGCAAGAATTGGCATGGGCCTAGCTGTATATGGACATGCAGCATCTATCAAGAAACCCACTTCTCCTTCAGCTGCTGCCCCTGAACCTCAGATCCAGTCTCAAGTCGGAGAAGGTAAGGGTGTGTATCTATCTCACTTTGTTATCCGTCAACTGACTTTGCCTCCAGAAGCATCGACGGCAGACGATGGTGAGTCTCTATTTGTCATCTCTCAACCTTACATTGTATTGATCATTCTCAGATACGTCTCCCCGTCCTCCTCCTGCGATGCCAATGGCTGCGATTCCCAAGCGCACGGCTCCCCCCCGCCGTAAATCAGCTAAAACATCGGCTTCTGGGATGGTCACGTCACATGAAGCGAGCTCTGTTCTGATTGCTGATGATGCCTCCGCAGCAATTCTGGACGCTCAAAGCAGCCTTTCAAACAGCCCCCCCGTTGTTGATGCCACCGCTCGAATCATTGAACCCATCGAAACGTATGGCACCGCCGAAGTTTTAGAAGAAGAATCAAAGCCTGTGGAGGAATCGCCAGCAAAGGAGAAGCAGGAAAATGAAGACGAAGAGTTACGCAAGCAACATGTCGCAGAGAAACTGGCAAAAATGGGTGGTATCAATCCATTTGCATATACTTCCGTGCGGAGACCTTCCGTTGGGTCAATTGCAT
>Ga0153942_1000676_pt1 | contig 13559 bp, 13 predicted proteins | sample TSNJ026MetaG_FD_104731 | JGI IMG/M metagenome (GOLD analysis project Ga0153942, IMG submission 104731) | Attine ant fungus gardens microbial communities from New Jersey, USA - TSNJ026 MetaG | ecosystem: Host-associated > Fungi > Mycelium > Unclassified | place: USA: New Jersey, Brendan T. Byrne... | reverse complement strand
GCCACCATGCCGTAAGTTGAAATGGTGAGGACGCACATCATAATGCTGAAGATAATGCCTGTCCGCAGACTTGAGGCAGCAATGACAGGCACCAGACCCATGCCCATAGATAGGACTATGTTTTTTCTCCAGATGGCGGTAAATTTCTTGCCTATCCTGGATTTTGTATAACTACTACTGGCCATCCTCATCACCTCTATTTACCTTCCCGGAGGCGCCCCTGTGCTTGGGCACAGATCTGCGGAAGCCCTCCACCCCAGTTTCGGCCGATGTCCATCCGCCCCTGGATGTCCGCCGAAGCCGAACATCCGGCCCAGGCTGCTTGCCTTTATCTCCAGCGGAGCTATCCCGCCGGGCTTGATCAGCCTGTACAGCCGGCTCCGTATCGGCCTCCGGAATATCCGCATGGATAAATTCCTCTACCGTGCGGGGCTGTTCCACAGTTTGAGTCAAGTCATCCTCGTCTATAATAAAGGCTTTGTCATTGGATATATCTATGTCCGGGAGCTCTCTATTTTCTTTGCGTTTTACTGTGGGAGCGGGAAATTTTTTCGCTGCTTCAAAAGGCAGTAAGGGTTCCTGCTCCGTAGCCTTAGGCTCTTCTCGAACAATAAGGTCCTCTTCCTTTACAAAAAACACTTCCGGCTCGGCCAAAGGTTGTTCATCTGCGAAAGCTGGTGCCAGGTTGGGTGCAACCTCCGAATCAGGAGCCGGGCCGCCGGGGAGCGGGTTCTCGTTCTCCATAGGCGCTCCCTCCGGCGCCACAGCATCCACTGCCTGTTTCTGAGCTGTCTCTTCTTCAGCCTTTCCTTCCAATAGCTCCGCCAGAGGGGGTTCTTGACCTATCCCTACTGAACCAGGCTCAAAGGTGCTCTCCGCAAAGGGAGGCTGCTCGGGCTGTATCTGCTCCAGGGCCTTGGAGATCTCCGGTTCAAATGCCGGCACATCCTCCGGCTGGGCCGGCTCATCCCCGCCAATTTCAGCGCTGGGCGCCGCAGGCGCAGGCATATGCTCTTGGGCGGGTGGGGCAAGCTCCTCGACAATGTCCGGTATTAGCTGCGCAGATACGGCTTGCGCCGCTTCACTGACAGCCTCTTGAACGGCAAGCTTTTCAGCCTCGCGTTTCTCCAGATCCAACCGCTCTTGCTCAGCCTTTTGAGCGGCCAACGCATCCGCTTGTTTCCGCGCCTCTTCCGCTTTTTGCGCTGCCTCTTCAGCCTTGCGCTTCTCCTGCTCATCCTTCCTGCGCTGCCGTTCCGCAGCCTTAAGCTGCTCCTGCATAGCCTTGAGCTTTGCCCTCTCCTCCGCTTTTTGCCGGGTAAGCTCTTCTTTTTTCCTGCGCGCCTCTTCCTGGGCAACCTGGCGAACAGCCTTCTGCTCCGCTTTGAGCTTATTTTGCTCCGCCATCTTTATCTGCCGAGCCTCGCGATTGGCCTCGCGGGCATCAAAACGGTTTTCGCGTTTGATATTGAACCGCTCTTTGCGCTCCTCCATATAGCTCTTGCGCATTTCTTTGCGCATCTCAATGGCGGCGAGCAAATGTTGATATTCTTCACTGGCCATATAGGCATCGTGCTTGCTGCGGAACCTCTTCAGCCATCCGTTTTCAATCTTGGCGTCCATACATAACTTGTCCAAAAAGCCGGAGAACATATTCATGATGAGAATGGCAAAAACAATGCCCTCGGGGAAAGCGTTTCCGGTGAATACCCCCACATAACGCAGCAGCATGGACAAAAGTCCGCAGCCTGCGCCAAACATGATTTTAGCCGCTGGGAAGGCAGGGCTGGTTACTGGATCACCGGCGATAAAAATGGCCGCAAAGAGGGTAGAACCATAACAGAGCTGTAATAATACCGCGTCCAACCGGCCTGCGCCGGTAATATTGGGGTTGATAAATACAAAAAGCGCAGCCGAAACCAGGAAGCTGACTGGAATATGCCAGCTAACCGCGCGGCGCACCAATAAGAAGCTAAAGCAAGCCAGAATCACCAATACGCAGGTGGTGCCCATAGGCCCACGAAAGTTGCCTACAATCAACGCATCCAGCGAATAAGAGGGCAGGTTTCCGCCCATAATGGCATTGGCAGGACTTGGGGATAGTTCCATAACCGCCGCGTTGGCGGTCCAGGAGGACATCCATTGGGGATCGGGGTACATGGTCATGGCCGTTCTCCAGCAGAGCATGGCAAAGCCCAGTCCCCCGCAGGCCGGGTTAAAGACGTTGTTGCCCAACCCCCCAAAAGGATGCTTGACCACCACAATGGCAAATAGCCCCGCGGCCACCACCACATAATAGGGCACGGTTACCGGCATCATCAAGCCAATAATCATACCGGTGACTATAGCTGAGGCATTGCCCGTTCTGCGCTTTTTCTGGAGCAGCAGGCAGAGGCGGTCGCTGGCGTCGCAGGTTATAACGGATACCAGGCAAACCCACAAGGCGCGCAACCCATAGTATGCCAATGCTATGGCTAACAGCGGAACCAAGGCCAGGATAACGTCGCTCATCATGGTGTTGACCTTTTCGGTGTGCCGGATATGGGGGGCTTTGGCCGACTGTAACTTTAAACTAGACATGAACCTCTTCCCCCTTTGTATGTTTCTCCTTCTTTACAGCGGCGACAGTGTCGCAGAGTTCCAGACGGGCCGGACAGACATAGGAACAACAGCCACACTCCATACACTTGTCGGCGCCCATCAGATCCAGCTCAGCCTGTATGCCCCTCTTAACCCACTTATATATGGCTGAGGGCACCAGTCTTTGCGGACAGACCCGAATGCACTTCCCACAGTTTACACAGGGCAGTTTTTGATCCTCAACAGCATCTTCAAAGGCGAGAACCGATTTGCAGGAATGGAGGATAGGCAGCTCCATATTTTCCACACAAACACCCCGCATGGTGCCCCGAATAATCACTCTGGCCGGATCGCGGACCAGGCCGCAAAATTCCAACAGCTCGCCAATAGTGGTGCCTACCGTCACCTCCACATTGCAGGAATAGCCGATGCAGTCCCCGGCCACCGTCACAATGGTGGTGTTTTGCTTTTTTCCGAAATACACCGCTCTGTAGAGATGCAGCAATGCCTGTACGCCTATCAGGCCATAGCCGCTGTCAAATCCCATGGAGGCAAGCTTGGCCTCCAGCCGCTTCTGCACCGGGTACCGGCTCCAGATTTTCTTTACCGCCACATCCCCTATTTTGGTGGGCAGGGCGGTGCGGGTGTCATCCACATCGGCATAGACAAAGGCCATAATATTCTCTATTTCAAAGACCTCTTGAATCAGCTTTAAGGCCTCGATAACCTGTCCGCCTTTTTGGAGCAGCGTGTTGACGCTGGAGGACACATAGGGCTCCGCGTCAATAGCGTCCGCCCCAACCAAGCCGGGCTTGTTCTCTTTATATTCCAGCAGCTTTTTAAAGAGAGGTATGCCGTCGGTTTCATCAATAATATACGCCCTCTTGGCGATGGTGATTAAATCATCGGCATCCACCGCAGCGACCTTGATGGCTTTTTCACCGTCATAATCCGGCGTCCCCTTCACAGGCTTGCTCAGTTTGGTATGGGCGCGCATTTTATACCGGCCGAACCCGGTATGCTCCACCCCGGGATAATCAAAATCAAAGGTCCCCAAAAAGATAACATCGTCCAGGAACGCGCTGGCATTGTGCTCATCCGCTCCCGGCGCCATGGGGATATATAAAACCTTGGGTTCCAGAAGCTGACGCTGTTCCCTGGAAAACGCAGGCTCTTTATTCTGATAAAGATTAACCCCTCCGTAAGATTTTTCTGCCATATTATTATCAACCTTTCAGGCCCTCGCCGATTTAATCCATTCTATATGTAAAAAGCGGTAGTGGCGGTAACGCCCTCGCCCTTTCTTGTCCATGTCGGTTATTAGAGCAGTTTTAGAAATGATCAGTAGAAAATGAGTGGGAGAAGTGCGTTCTTAATAGTAGGCTGTCGGAGCGACATCGGCATCGGTATTGATATTGGTATTCCTCTTCTTCTCTAAAACAAATTTAAGCATCATTTATTGCGGCTTCATTCCTGTTCCCAGTCCATATAAGGCTTCGTAAACCCCAGGACAGGCCTCAAACATCATATCCCCAGGCAAATAATCATATACTTGTTATGCAGCGACGATCTGACAAAACCCGGGCCTGCCGGCCTGCAACGAGGTGTAGCGTATGACTATTGAAAAACTCAACACTGATAAGGTGAAGGTGGTCCTTTCCCGCCAGGATATGGACTCCATCGGCATCACCTACGAGGAACTGGATTATAAGGAGGAGGACACCCGGGCCGCCATCAATGATATCCTGGATACCGTCCGGGACCAAGTGGGCTTTGAGAGTATGGGCTACAAGCTGTTTGTGGAGGTATCAAAGGCCATGGATGGGGGTTGCATATTCTTCTTTACTAAGGTGGAAGAAAGTCAGGGCTTGGCGGCCTCCAAAATGCAGCTGCGCCGCCAAAGCATTTATCCTATGATCATGGAGTTTGCCTCTCTGGAGCCCCTCTGTAATTATTGCCGCCAACTAAAAAGCCGGAAAAAATACCTGCCAGTCACCAGCACTCTTTATGGGCTACAGGACCGGTATTACCTAATCATGCATATCTTCAAATTTCACTACAGCCAGTTTACAGCCATTGCCAACGAATATGGGGACTGCATCTTTGGCGGCAATGTAGCCCAGGCCCACATAGAAGAATTCGGGCAGCTTATCGCCGATGAGAATGCCGTGGAAAAGATGGCCCAGCTTTGCCCCCTATAATTCTACATGATGTGGCGCGAAAGCGGCTTCCGCCGTGTCACGCAGCTCTTTTATCGCTTGGGAATAACCGGGCTGTCCAAAAATGGATGTTCCCGCTACCAAAATGTTGGCGCCCGCTGCGCAGGCCAGCGGGGCTGTGGAAATATCAATTCCCCCGTCCACCTGAATATCCAGGCCGGGGGCCGCTTTGCGTATGGCCTCAATTTTAGGGAGCATCTCATCCATAAAGCGCTGTCCCCCAAAGCCAGGTTCCACTGTCATCACCAGCGCCATGTCCACCTGCTCCACATAGGGAAGGGCCGCCTCCGCGGGGGTATTTGGCTTAATGGAAAGGGCCGCCTTGCAGCCCTGGCGGCGAATCTCGCCAATCACTTTCTCGGGATCATCATTGGCTTCCAGATGAAAGGTAATCATATCCGCTCCGGCCACGGCAAAAGCCTCAATATAGGCCAAGGGGTGGGATATCATCAAATGGGCGTCAAAGAGCAACCGGGTATGCCGCCGGAGAGACTTAACCACCGGGATGCCAAAGCTCAAGTTGGGGACAAAGTGCCCGTCCATAATGTCAAGATGGAGCATATCCGCTCCGGCTTTTTCCACCGCGGCAACCTCCTCCCCCAACCGGGAGAAATCACAGGCCAGCAGGGAAGGGGCTATTTTTATTGTTGGTTCCAACAGTTCCACCTTTCTTTAAAAACCCAGCCGGCGGCTGTCACCATTCGGCAATCAGCGGACGGCGGTGGTACCACCAGAGCTCATTGTCCTCAGTGTAGCGGCTGAGCATGGTGCTGTAATCCTCAGGCATATGGCGGCGCACCGCCATGACAATGGCGTTAAAAAAAGCGTCCATAGCCTCATCGGTCAGCTCGGTCAGCAGACGGTTGCCCAGGTCCACAATGCCGTCCGGCTTGTTGGGAAGCGCCTCTACCGCCTTTTCCAAGCCCCGGATACAGGGGAAGAAGACTTGGTTTTCCAGCAGGAGCATCTTCCAACCAAAGAGCACCACATCTGTGGCCGCCCGGGTCCGCAGCAGCGGATTGCCTGCCGAGATCGGCCAAAAATACTTGCCGTTTAACATAAACGCCCCCAGATAAGAGAGCATTTTATCCTCCACTTCCTCTGAGGGATAAACAGGAATCTTTTCTATAAGGCCCTTTATCTCACCGTCCCTGCAATATAAAACCTGGGCCGAAGCCCAAGCCGCCCTGGCTGGATCGCTGCCCTGTCTGGCGACTTCCATAAGATATGCTTTGGGAAAATACTTTACGTCAAAGTAGCCCTTTTCATAGGTGCAGTGCCCAAAGATGGTTTCCGACAGCCGGCTTTCCTTTTTAAGGGCTTCGTACTTATCGTCGGTGACCACCACCAAAGCGTCCAGATCGGAATCCTCCCGTTCGGTGCCCTTGGCGACGGAACCTCCCAGTACCAGCGCGATGATGTCTGGATCAGCCTGGAAATACTCCACCATCTTTTCTACGGATTGTCTGTGGTGTTCAAACATAAATTTCCTCCAAGATTATCAGCATAAAATTAGAAGGCGCACCGATGCATCCGGTATCAACGGCATCAAGTATACACAGGAACCCTATCCTATTTTAAACCAGAATACCCCAAAGGTCAATAATTCCCACAGATTTTTCAACAATTCTCTTTGCCGCCTGAATGGATTGTGCCCGCGCCCTGCAGAATTCAAGGGCATTGACCGCAAGGCAAATTACCCTGGCAGGGGCCCTATTAGTCCTCCAGCTCCTTGGACATCTCACGGATGTAAAGCCCCACCTCACTGGGATGGTGCGCGTCGGAAGCGGTGATGACGTCAACCCCTTTATCCATAAATATTTTCAGCATTTCCGGCTCCATACCCCAGCGAGGATGGGCAAACCGGTAAAACAAGCCGCTGTTTTGCTCTGCGGACATCTGCCGCTCCACAAGGGCCTCAGCCAATTGATAATAGGTGCCCGTCAAATCGTAGCTGGGCCTGTGGTTAAAACACTTGATGGAATCGGGGTGCGCCAAGACGGTGAACAGGCCGCTTTGGATCAGGTCCAGCATCTGATTAAAATAATCCCTGTAGAGTAGATCCACATCCTTGCCTTCCCAAAACTCCACTTTGTGGTCAAAGCCAAATCCGTGGAGCCAGTGGACCGATCCGGTGACGAAATCCCACTCTTCCCGCTGGATGAAGGGTCTCAAAAAATCCTCATAACCAGGAATGTAGCACACCTCCAGGCCAAATCGAACCCGGATAGGGAAGCTTTGGCGCTTGCACTCCCGGACCAGCCTGAGATACGACTCCAGCGGTATACAGTTTCGGCGCGCAAGCCACTCTTCCTGATACCGGCTGTAGGCGCGGATTTCTTTGTAGGCCGGGGCAAAATCGGTGAACCGGTGGGAGTGCTCAAGAAGGTTGATTTCGTCCATTCCCATCGCTATCCCCTGGTCCACAAATTCCTTGATCCACTCCAAATCATAGGGACCCTTTTCAATATGAATATGCGCATCCAACATATGTAAGCCTCCTATCCGTATGGCCGCCGGCCGCAGCTTTAGAGGATGAAAGAACAATCACCCTAATGGTACCATTTAGTTTTTACCGGCTCATTATGTAAACTGCCCCAATACTTTTTTGATCCTGCAAGCGGTTCCTAAATCTATTGTATACCATAATTATAAAGGAAAGCTAAAAATTTACCAAATTTTTATATTTATTCCAAATAGGGTGAAATAGAATCGCAGCCATTCGACACATTCGAAGGCGGCGCTTTCTTTCGTGATGATATTCCGCTTGTCCTGCGAACCAATATGCCGGGCCGCATTAGATTCTGCCGGTCCTTATAATATACAACGGCAGGCCCCTGTCAAAGAGCCTGCCTGTTGTATATTATAGAGCTTGCCTGCCCGCTTTATTCCACCGTAATTCTAATTTGAACAGCCTCTTCTAAAAAGCCCTCTTGGGTCAAGCTGGTGCTGAGGTACAGGATATAGGTCCCCGCCCCCGCAAAATCATAGACCCTGTACATTTCCACCGACTCCCCCCCGGCCAGTTCAAAGCTGGCCATGGACGGCCGCTGGGTGGCGTTGGGGTAGGTAATCCGCAGGTCGTAGTCATCATCGGGAGGGGTGACCATGTTCCAGTGCTGAGCTAGCGCAATTCGGTCAGGGGAAAACATGGCGAATTTACCCGCGTTTTCGCTGGACCCATTAATCTGGACAATCCGGTTGCTCTCATTGGATAAGGTATAAAATAGGGCTATTCCGTGACGGCCTGAGCCGTCCGCGTCCTCAAACAATTCAAAGCCGGTGACGGTAATCTCCACATTTATGTGCTCCGAAAACACTGAGCTGCCCAAAGGCAGCAGTTCTATTTCGCTATCCTGATAGCTCTCAAAATCAATATCCTCTATATAAAGGTTTTCGATGTCATATTCCCAATGAGAGGGATCGTCCCCATCAGGCGATTCTTCCTGAGAATTTTCAGAGGCTGGCCCCGCCGCTTGCGGTGACGCCATATTGCTGGAGGCCTCATTAGTCACCCCCCATTTGCCCACATCCGTACATCCGGAGGCCGTAACAGCCGTGAGCAGGAACGCAAGTAAAACAGCCGCAGTTTTCCGCTTTGGGTATCGGTATCGCTTACCATTGATCATTGCAGTATACTCCTCAAAATACGTAGCAGATATTATATATAGTTTACTTTATTTTGAAAATATGATCAACAGCTTTTGCAGTGATTCTTTACAATAAGAAAATATTTCTATTTTTTGGGCAATTGAATATAGACTTTTTGACTAGCCAACGCAACCTCCATTTCCGTGGTGTAAAAACCTTCGCCATCCACCGTGACGGGAAAAGGCCTCTCTGATTTTACCTGAATGCTCCGAGCCCGCCGATAGCTTAAGATACCCTCAAACCGTGGATTTCCAATATGTTCGCCCTTCTTATAGATACCGATGAGCTTGGCGATTTTTAACAGGCCCACCTTCTCAATAGCCACCCAGTCTATTTGACCGTCATCCAGCTTTGACTGGGGCGACCCGTGGAATCCACCCCCATAGTACTCGCCGTTGGCGCAGACCGAGAGCAGATATCGTCCGCTGTAGACCTCTCCGTCCAAAGTAAAGGCGGCCTCAACAGCCTGCAGGTGAAACAGGCTACTGATAATCCCCAGTATGTACGCCATGCCCCCTGTAATCAGAGGCCACCGCTTAAACCGGTTCATGCTGATGGCGGCCTGGGAATCCAAACCTATGGAGACCAGGTTGATACAGTACTTGTCCTTATCCTCCCAGCGGACCCGCAGCAGGTCCACCAGAAAGGGGCGGCCCTGAAGCTGAGCGGCGATATCCGCAAAGTCATGTCCGGGAAAATTGCGCACAAAATCATTGCCGGTGCCACAGGGCACGCATCCCAGCACCGCGTCAGGAAAATCTACCATCCCGGCACAGCACTCTCCCAAGGTACCATCCCCTCCGCAGGCAAACACATGGACATCGGGATATTTTTCACAGTATTCCTCCACAATTTGTGTGGCGTGTCCCTCCCACTGTGTAAGCCGCACCTCATACTCCACTCCAGCCTGGTGGCAGGCCTCATGGATCCGGTCCAGCAAGTGGGCATATTTTCCTTTTCCTGCCACCGGATTAACCACGAATAAATTGAGCATCTCCAACCCCCCATATTTTATAAATGACCGCCCGCTACAACTTAACTCAGCAAATAAAGGATATTTCAGTCTTCTCCCGGCATACCGGTCCGGCAAGGAGTACTTATGTCGCGTGGCAGAACCTGTTTGGAGGGTTCCATTAGCCGGGCGCCTTTGCTTAAATGTCATTGCACGTTAGGGATCACCTAAATAAATAGGGAATCTCCATCCACATCCGCCCCATTGTATTTCCCTCATGGCGCGATAGGCTAGGTCGGGTGCGCTGTAGTAATTTTTTGTTAACTGCTATTACCCTTTCTTGTTTTTCAGGTTTAGTCCTCCATAATCGGATGGTTGCACTCGGGGCATCTTTCTGTATCCGCCAGTTTAGGCAAGAGCTTTTTACAGTGCGGGCACCGCCAATACGTATACTGTATCATAGCTCCGGCGGCCAACAGAAGGATAGCGGCGCCCAACAGAATCCACAGGACCGTATTGGATAAACCCATTTGGGGCAGCAGAAAGGATGCCACCGCCAGTACGGACGCCCCAGTCCGCAGAGCCTTCACCACTGTTTTGCAATTTCTCAGCTTCATTCCCAGCCCCCTACTTTTGTAAAACCAGGCCCAGCTTTTTACTGGCCTTCTCCACGGTGCGGCTTGAAATTTCCAGCGCCCTTCGGGCCCCCTCCCTGTAACAGTCCTCCAGATAGGCTTTATCCCCCAGCAGTTGGGCGTGTTTTTCCCGGATAGGGCGGAATTCCTCCGCCACAGCTTCGCCTACGGCCGCTTTGAATTCACCATACCCCTTGCCGGAAAATTCCGCCTCAATGGCGGGGATATCTCTGCCGGTTATACAGGAATAGATCGTTATAAGATTGTTGATGCCGTCCTTGCCTTCCCGGTAAGCCACCTCCGCCTCAGAGTCGGTGACGGCGCTTTTAAACTTCTTCATAATGGAGGACGGCTCCTCCAGCAAGGTTACCGAGGCCCTGGGATTTTCATCTGATTTGCTCATCTTTTTCGCGGGATCGGCCAAGGACATGATTCTGGCGCCCACCTTAGGAATATAAGGCTCCGGTATGCGAAACACATTGCCGTAGATATTATTAAAACGGTTGGCGATATCCCTTGTGATCTCAACATGCTGCTTTTGATCCTCGCCCACCGGCACATAATGGGCCTGATACAGCAGGATATCGGCGGCCATAAGGCAAGGATATCCAAACAGGCCCGCGTTGACGTTTTCCGGATGCCGCTGGCTCTTATCCTTAAACTGCGTCATCCTGGACAATTCCCCAAACTGGGTATAGCACTGCAAGATCCAAGCCATTTGAACATGGGTGGATACGTGGCTCTGAATAAAGAGCAAGGTCTTTTCCGGATCCAGGCCGCAGGCAATAAGCAGCGCGTAATTGCTCAGTGTTTTTTCACGCCTGTCCTTGGGCTCCATGCGGATGGTTAATGTATGGAGGTCGGCCAGGAAGAAGGCGCAGTTGTAATCCTCCTGCAGCTTGGCCCATCCCCGAACCGCTCCCACATAATTCCCCAGGGTAAACAGTGAAGTGGGCTGGATGCCGCTGAGCATTATTTTCTTCTTTTCCACTTGTGTACTATTTTCCATACTTGTTCTCTCCTTGGGCAGCCTTTAACCGCCATTTTTCCATAGATTCTCAACATTGTCAACAGTTCAGTGGAATACCGGATAAAAATAATAAGCTTTTGCCCCTTTTCAAGGGACAAAAGCTTAATCACTTCTGCGGTACCACCCAAGTTGACACAACCGCGCCCACTCATTCCGCACACTATTGTGCGCAGCCCACTGTAACGGCCGGGAGCCGGCAGCGCCTACTGGGGAAAGCTATCCTTTTCGGACCGCCCTCACAAGTCCATTGGGAGCGACCGTCTCCGCCGGGTTTCACCTAATCCGGCTCTCTTGAGGTGCGGCGTCGCCCTTACTCTTCTTGCTCATCGGTTTCATATTTGCCCACTACTTTATCACAAATACTTCCAGGTGTCAACCCGGCATTGTGGCCGGGAGTGGCCTTAGAGTAAAAAAATCGCCTCCTGCTTCATAAGCATAGCGGTATTAATCCTCATCGGGGAACAGGTGCCCCAGGATTTTGATTACCCCATAAAGGATCAGGATCACTGAGAAAACCCCCGCCAATCCATACCCCATCACCTGAAAGCCCAATAATAGATCATTCATTTTTTTACGCCTCCTTGCGCTTTGTTACACCAGCATAGGGACAATGGTGAGGATGATGCCCCCGGCCACCACCGAGCCGATCTGGCCCGAAACATTGGCGCTGGCGGCGTCCATGAGAATAAAATTGGTGGGGTCCTCCTCCTTGGCCATGCGCTGGACGATCCTGGCGGACATGGGAAAGGCGGAGATACCTGCCGCGCCAATCATGGGATTAATCTTATTTTTGGAGAAGAGGTTGAGAAGCTTGGCAAAAAGAACCCCTCCAGCGGTGTCGAAAATAAAGGCCACTAAGCCCAAGCCCATAATCAACAAGGTCCGCAACGTCAAAAATTCCTCTGCCCGCATGGTGGCGCCGATGGTGATGCCCAATAACAGGGTCACCAGATTGGCCAGCTCATTCTGCGCCGAATTAGATAGCTTTTCCAGAACGCCGCAGGCCCGAATTAGGTTTCCAAACATTAAAGCGCCGATAAGGGAAGCGCTCTCCGGCGCCAGAATCCCCGCAATCATGGTGACGGCGATGGGGAAAATGATCAATACTTTCTTATTGACTTTGGCGTCCCGGTTCTCTGCCCGGATCCGCCTCTCTTTTTTGGTGGTCAAGGCCCTGATGACCGGCGGCTGAATAATAGGCACAAGGGCCATATAGGAGTAAGCGGCTACCGTAACGGGTCCCAGATAGTTCTGGGAAAACTTTGCCGCCACGAAGATGCTGGTGGGTCCGTCCGCCGCGCCGATAATGCCGATGGCGGCCGCGTCCTTAAGGCCGATTTCCAGGGAAGGGAAGAGGTTGCCCAGGGCCAACGCGGCAAGAAGGGTGAGAAAGATGCCAAATTGAGCGGCCGCCCCAAAAAAGAGCATCTTTGGCCTGCGCAAAAGAGGGGAAAAATCTATCATAGCCCCCACGCCAATAAAGATCAATAAGGGAAATAGCTCCGTAATAATACCCGCGTTGTATAGAATTTGTAAAAAGCCGCTGCTGCCGTCATGCTCCCAGACGGTGTTAAAAGGAAGATTCACCAAAATGGCGCCGAAACCTATCGGCAGGAGCAGCATGGGCTCATAATCCCTCTTGATTGCCAGATAAATTAATGTCAGTCCAATAAGATACATCACCCCTACCTTCCAGTCCAGGCTAGTTACCCCGCTAAACAAGGTCCTGAAAAGATCCATGTTCACAATCCTTTCCTGATGCAAGCAAGCGCTTGCTTGTTTTAATGATAAGAGAAAAAAAGCAGGTCCATCTACTTTTCGTTCTTACCATAACACAGAGGAGGTTATAAATCAAGAAAAATTTAAATAAAACCCCTAATAATGCGGGGGTTTTATAGGGATGTTCTGAACTTAATACAAGCAGAAAATGCATATTTTTGATAGTGTTATTTTTGTTTCATTCCAAAGGCAATCCACCGACCATCTATATCTTCTAACACAAATTCCAGATTATTATAGTCTGTCATATGGAGTGGACGAACAATATTAGCCCCTTTACTTATAAACTCATTTTGTAACATCTCTTGATTATCTGTAATAAAATAAGAGTCTTCACCATAACCGTAAAGTTCTCTATTAGGGTGAACCTTTTCATTGTTAGCCTTAGTCAATACTATTTCCACATTATCACGGTAAAGGCATATGTGGGGTTCTTTTACATCTAAATACTTAACAACTCTGAATCCCAGCACCTCGTTATAATACTTGGCAGTTTCTTCTATATTCGGTGTAGGAAAAACCGCGAGTATTGAATGAAGACTCTTTTCCATAAATAAGTTCTCTCTTTTTTATAACACACTATATAAATTAATCTGCGTAATCATATTGTATTCCTTGACAGTCAAACCGTCAAGGAAATGGTACGGATGCAAATTGTACCCCTTAACATACATTACCTGTTTGCTGCTGCCGTAAACCGTTGATTTTACCGG
>Ga0153942_1000672_pt1 | contig 13597 bp, 15 predicted proteins | sample TSNJ026MetaG_FD_104731 | JGI IMG/M metagenome (GOLD analysis project Ga0153942, IMG submission 104731) | Attine ant fungus gardens microbial communities from New Jersey, USA - TSNJ026 MetaG | ecosystem: Host-associated > Fungi > Mycelium > Unclassified | place: USA: New Jersey, Brendan T. Byrne... | reverse complement strand
GATCCTGTGAGAGGCGGTAAGCTGAATAAGCGCGGGCAGGAAACACATGACCTTGTAGTGGCGCTATTTTCGTTTAGCTTACTGATAAGAATAAAAATGTGTCAAGTTTACATGAACCAAACCTCTGGCTTGGTTGAGGAAATAGCGATCGCACCAGCAGAAATTGCTGAAATTGCATCGGCTTTGTCACAAATCAATCCACCCGCAATCAGTGGTACGCCAACCTTTTTGATGATAATCTCTAATATCTTCGGCATCGCACCCGGCAAAACCTCAATCATATCGACAGCCTCCAGAGCTAGTTGATTGCCGATGTTGTCAATTGCCTTGGAATCTATTGCGAAAAAGCGCTGTATGGTCAAAAGCCCCATCTTTTTTGCGCGCTTAATCTGATTGGCCTTTGTGGAGATGATTCCATCGGCACTTGTATACTGTTTTATAAAGTCAACAGCGCCGTCCTTGCTGGATAAACCATCCACAAGATCCATATGCACAAAGGCAAACTTCCCTGCTTTTTTTACCGTGTCGACAATGTGGTCAATCGTACAGGCAGCGCCATATAGCAGGAAAATCACCTTGCAATCTGAATTCAGGGCTTGCTCCAGCAACGCCTCGTTTTTGACCGCCGCAACAATGGGAAATTCATTTAAATATTTACTGAGTTGGTTACCATTCACAGGATACCCTCCATATTTTCTTATTGTATATTATTATGAGGGGTGTTGCGGTCGTTGTCAATGCTAATTAGCCCATTGCAAGATTGGGCAGCCATAGCGTAATCTGGGGAATGTAGGTGACAACCAATAGTCCTATGATGCCGGCTATCACAAATGGGATAATTTTTCGCAGAATGCTTTCTAATGGCTGATTGGCGATATTGCACGCTACATACAAGTTGGCGCCGACAGGGGGCGTAAATTGTCCAATGGCAAGGTTCACTGTCAAAAACACGCCAAAATGTATAGGGTCAACGCCAATTGTTTTAATAATCGGCATCATGATTGGAATAAGAATGTACATTGCCGAAATTGTATCCAAAAAGCACCCCGCAATGAGGAGGATGATGTTCATTAGTACCAGCAGCGCGATCTTATTGGTCGTCAGCGAAAGTACCAGCCCCGACACTGTGCGAGCCACCAAAGAGGTGGTGAGCAGCCAGCCAAATACACCTGCACAAGCGACTATAAACATGACGACCGCAGATTGCACCGCGGAATCGACCAAGACTTTGAAGAGCTGCTTGATTTTAATGGTTCTGTAAATACAAATACCAACGAATAACCCATAGATAATTGCAATGCCGGCTGCTTCGGTGGGCGTAAAGATACCGCCATAGATACCGCCAAGGATAATCACCGGCGTGAGAAGTCCCCAGAAAGCATCTTTGAATGCGTCCCATTTATCGCTCCAGCTAAAGCTTTCCTCGGCAGGCTTGAGGTTGGAGTTTTTTCGCAGCAGCAAAACGGCAGCAATGGTATAGCAAACGCCCATAAGCAGTCCCGGTGTTACACCTGCAAGAAACATCCGCGTGACGGAAACCTCTGCCAAAGTCGCGTAGATCACAAACGGGATGGAGGGTGGAATTATGATGCCGATACTGCCCGAAGCAGACATCAGCGCCGGAGGCAGATCCCTTCCGTACCCGCGCTTGGTCATGGCCGGAATCAGGACTGTGCCGACAGCAGCCACTGTGGCGGGCCCAGAGCCGGAAATGGCCGCAAAGAAGCAGGCGACAACAACAGTAATGAAAACCAGATTGTAGCGGCTTTTTCCCAACAGCACCTCCGCCAAACGGATCAGGCGGCTGGATATTTCGGCCTTTTCCATAATCAGTCCGGCCAGAATAAAGAACGGGATGGCCAAAAGGGAAAACTTTGTAATAGATGCGTAAAGCAGTGTTGCAATGGTTTCAAAGCTAAATCCCATGCTTACAAAGCCGAACAAGGAGGATACACCCAGCGATATGGCAATTGGCACGCCAAATATAAGGAGCACAAAGAAGGAACCAAATAAAATGAGGGACATCATACTGATTTTCCTCCTTTCAGCAGGTCTTTTGTATCTTTTACAGCGCAGGTGATGACCCTGATTATGCCCAAAATACAGCAAATGGGAATCGATACGGTGGCAATAGGCTCCGGAATGCTTAATACCGGAGTTGTCTGTTTGTAAAGAATTTCGGTTTTAATTAGGGAAATGCCTGCGGTTGCAAAAAACCACAGTAAAATGCACGACATGGCGGCAGATATGATGATCAAAACGATTTTCATATTCCCGGAAACCCTTTCCGTAATGATGGAGAGCCCCAGATGCTGTTTGCGCTTAAAGGCAACAACTGTCGCGAACAGCGTACACCACAAAAACATGATCATCAATATTTCTTCGGTAAACGACCAGGAATAATGTAAAAAATATCTTGATACAACATTTCCAAAATTTAAAAGTGCCATTGTAATTATTAGTATCGCGCAAAAGAATTCTTCTATATTATTCAGAGCCTTAAGAATTTTCATGGTATTCCTTCTCTCCTGCCATTCTTTCCCATCAATGCGAGGAATTGGGCGATGCGATACAGCCACATCGCCCAATCATATCATTATTTATTCGTTATAGTTGACCGCCTTCTTGAGATCGTCGGGGAATTTATCCGCATATTGATCGTAGATCGGCTGGACTTTAGCGCGGAACGCTTTCATTTCCTCCTCAGTGGGATAGTACATCTCGATTTCGCTCTCCAGCAGCTTGGCGCATTCTTCATTTTTCGCGCGCTGTGCGGCGATTTGCTCGGTCATAACCTCAACGCCGGTGTCCATAAAAATCTTGCGGTCTTCCTCGCTGAGCCCATCGTAGGCCTTCTGGCTCATGGAAAGGATCAGAACGTCATAGGCAGCATTCCACATGCTCATATATTTGTTGACCTCCTGGAAGCGACCGCTGTAGATTATCTCGGGCGGACTTTCCATGCCATCTATGGTGCCTTGCTGCAGCGCGGAAAACACCTCACCCCAGTTAGTGGTGGTGGGATCCGCGCCAAGCTGGCGGTAGAAATCAATGAACATGGTCATGCCCGGAACGCGAATCTTCATGTTGGTCATATCCTCAGGCTTGGTGATCGGGTTCTTGATATTCAGCACCTGGCGATATCCATTTTCACCCAGCGCAATCGGCACACAGCCATTTTCCCATACGAGATTCAGAAGGGACTGTCCGCCCTCGCCAAACAGGAACTTATCCGCCACGTCGCTGTTAGGGAACAGCCAGGGCATATTGACAATTGAAAAGCGCTCGTCGATGCCAGCCCAGATGGGAATTGCATGGAGGTCGATGTCGATGGTGCCAGCCCGGAGCATTTCCAGTGTTTTTAACTGACTACCGGCAGCAAGCTGTTCGTTTGCGAACACGTCGATCGCATACCTGCCCTGAGTGCGCTCCTCAATGAGCTCGGCGTACTTGACGCTATAGGTGTGCCACAAGGATGTTTCTGCAACGGTGTGGTTCATTTTGAGCCGGATTGTCTTGACATTGCCGTCGGTGCTGGCGGTGCCTGATGCGCCGCTGTTTCCACCCGAAGAACACCCGACAAAGGTCAGCATCAGGATGCATACCAGAATAATCGAAATAACAGGTCTTAGTACCCTTTTCATTTGAGTTCCTCCAATATTTTTTATATTTATTATGGAAAGCTTTTTTCTTAGACGGTATGAATGGTTACTTGGGTATGGAAATGATTGCACCGTTGTCGACCAGTGTCCTCTGGAGTTTTTTTACATCTACATCGGCGATTCGCACATTGTCCTTAACCGCAATGGCAGCAGCTGTTCCCGCGGCTTCACCCAGCGCCAGACATGCGCCCATGACACGCAAAACAGCCAGTGCGTAAGAGTCCACCGAGATGCATCTGCCGGTCACCAGCAGACCATCTATGTTATTCGAAACCATCGCACCGTAGGGTACACCCACCGCGTGATCAACCGGCTGGAAGTAAAGCCCCACACCGGAGAGGTGGATATCGCAATTGTAGCCGCCCAGCGCAATGCAGTCCTCCGGTATCAACAATTTCTCGATGTCTGATTGTGTGACGGTGCGCAAACCGTTGATGCGCCTGCTTTCCCGGACGCCAGTATACATGCCGATGTTAGCCAGGAAGCAGTCTTCGAAGCCAGGACAGTATTTCTTAAAGAATTGGGTCAGCATACCGACCTGCCGATAACACTCCAGCTCCGCCTTGCTCATTTCGACCGGATCGGTCGGGTCAACATCGATGACCCGGGTAGCGTTAATCATATATTCGCCTTTGTTGGGCTGAGTCGCAAAAATCACGCGGTCACGAAGAATATCAAAGTCACCGTTTTTCTTCGCCTCCTCTATGAATTCTCCGAAGCCGGTAAAATAGACGGCCGGCGAATTGAATAAATAGTCTTGATCATAGTGCATTCCGTAGCCTTCGGGGGATTTGTACGTTTCGGGGTGCTCTTTTATATAAGCCATAAATTTTTCAGTGTTTACATTGCCAAGGCAGAATGTGATGCTCACCGGCTGTACCTTTCCGGCACGGGAGTGTCCGATGTCGTATCTAGTTTCCTTGGCAGCTTCTTTTTGAATGGTGCTCTCCAGATCCTCCGGTTGACCCATATCATAATTCGCTCCTGCCATGTATGCCGCTGCCGCGTCACCGGTTGCGTCGATGAGCACACTGCAGTCCACATCATAGGTGTATGTACCCGACAATAGCGTCGCTCCCGTTACCTTACCGTTTATAACGCGCACATCCAGGAGGTCGGTATTCATCAGAACATCAACACCAGCGTCGGTACACTTCTTTGCCGCCAGGATTCTGTACCACCACGGGCTTGAGGTGGTTATCGAGTTGTGAATCGGGCAGCGCAAGTTGCCGAAGCCCGCTCCCATTTCCTGGAGTTCATCCGCCATTTCCTGGGGGATGCCGCCCACCACATGGTTAAGCTGGCGATCCAAAAATCCCAGCGCGGGCATGCCCGAGGTCATCATACCGCCTAAAGCAGCGCGCTTTTCCACCAGCAAAGTTTTGCACCCGCTTCTTGCCGCGGCAATCGCCGCTGGGATACCCGCCGTGCCTGCCCCCACAACAACAATGTCATAATGTTGCAGTTTCTTGAAATCCATTTCTACCACCCTTTCATATAAAAAATGCACAGAATTATGGATAAAATAAAAAAAAGAAATCACATAACTAAATGCATGAAGACTTGCGCCTCCATCCAATTTAATCATGTTTCTCTCTCTTTATCACAGAAACACATATCAACTTGTATTGTCAGTATATACGATTTTTCTTGCTTTGTCAATTAATTTTTATTTATGTTTTTGATTAGGGGCTGTTTGAAAAATCCAATTACTCGTCATTTTGCCAAATTTGGCGTTTCATCGTTGTCCGTCGGTCACCAGGCGTCAGTCTGCCTCCCTCCTCCGCCTCGAAATGCATCCAATTTTAGTCAAAATGCCTTCGCAAGCGATTTATCAAACAGCCCCCTAATAAATTGAGAAATAATGAAATCCTCCGGAATATGTAGTTATTGATACAAAAAAAGCGCTGAAATTAGGGATTGATTTTTAAAGCCACATGTGTTACGATGAATGCATAAAATAATAATAAATTTGTTTCTGTGATCATGAGAGCGAAACAGATACGGTCGTTAGGCTGTGTTTGTTTCGTTTTTTTTGTATTGAATTCATTAACGAAATGGGGTATTGTTGTGTTTGATACGGCAATTATTGGCTGCGGCATTGTGGGTGCCGCCACAGCTTATGAGCTCAGTCGTTATCATTTGAATATCGCGGTGTTCGAAAAGGCGAATGATGTCGCCTGTGGCGCCACAAAAGCCAACAGCGCTATCATTCATGCCGGCTACGATCCGGAACCGGGTTCCATAATGGCTGCTCTGAATGTGCGCGGGACAAAGCTGGCCTTTGATATCTGCAAAAAGCTGGATGTGCCCCACAAAAAGACCGGGGCCTTGGTGCTCGCTATTTGTGAAGAAGATATTGGCATCATTGAGATTTTGTATGACAGGGGCAAGCAAAATGGCATACAGGATATCCAGTTGATAAGCGGGTGCCAGGCACTGGAGATGGAGCCGAATCTAAACCCCTCGGTCTTGGGTGCTCTCTATGCGCCTAATGCCGGGGTAGTCAGTCCTTGGGAATACGCGCTTGCCATGGCCGAAACAGCGGTGCGCAACGGGGTAACGCTGCATTTGGAAAGCGAGATCGTTTCCATACAAAAAACCAAGGCGGGCTTTCAAATAACCGCCAAGGGCGGTATGGTGTGCGAAGCGAGAACCGTGATCAACGCGGCTGGAATCCACGCTGCCGACATTCACAACCTTGCCTGCGAACCGGCCTATACCATACGCCCCAACCGAGGCCAGTACTATCTGCTCGACAAGTCCCAGGGGACGCAGGTTTCAAGAGTGATATTCCAACGTCCCACAATCGAAGGCAAGGGAGTTTTAGTTGCGCCTACTGTGCATGGCAACCTGATTGTGGGGCCGAGCTCCGAGTATGTGGATGGGGAGAATATCGCGGTCACCCGTGAGGGACTCATAGGTGTCGCACACATAGCTCACAAGTCTGTCCCGGGACTGAATTTGCGTGAAAGCATCCGAAACTTTGCGGGGCTGCGCGCATTTAGCGATTTGGATGACTTCATCATCGCCGAAGCCGACGGCACGCACGGTTTCTTTGATCTTGCGGGCATAAAATCCCCTGGTCTGACCGCTGCACCGGCCATTGCCGAAGCAGCCGTGGAGCTTTTGCGACAGTCGGGCCTTGTCCTTGAAGAGAAGGAGCATTTTATTGATACGCGTAGGGTGGTTCGGTTCCGGGAATTGGATGTCGAGCAGAAGATCCTTCTTATCAAGGCGAATCCCGCGTATGGCCGTGTAATCTGCCGATGCGAAACCATCACTGAGGGGGAGATTCTGGATACGCTGCACACGGTAATCCCGCCGCGCTCCTTAGATGGCGTCAAAAGGCGAGTCAATGCAGGTATGGGGCGCTGCCAGGGCGGCTTTTGCAGTCCGAAGGTGCTGGAAATACTTACGCGCGCGCTGGGCGTTTCACCTACTCTGGTGCCACAGGATCAAGCGGACTCTTGGATTTTAACGGAAAATTGTAATAAGAAGGTGCCGCCATGCATGATTTAATTGTGATCGGAGCCGGTCCCGCCGGTTTGGCCGCGGCCTGCGCGGCCTATGACAGCGGTCTGCGCGATATTTTGCTGGTGGAGCGCGACTGCGAGCTGGGTGGAATCCTCAATCAGTGCATCCACAACGGATTTGGCCTTCATTATTTCAAGGAGGAGCTAACCGGACCTGAATACGCCGATCGGTTTATCCGTATGCTGAAGAATACCAACGTATCGGTTATGCTGAACACGATGGCGCTACACATCACACCCCAGAGGGAGGTTCACACTGTCGGCGCGGCCAACGGGTACCAGGTACTTCGCGCAAAATCCATCGTACTGGCAATGGGGTGCCGGGAGCGGACACGTGGCAACCTCTGCATTCCCGGCACACGGCCGGCGGGCATTTTCACAGCCGGGACGGCGCAGCGCTTTGTCAATATAGAAGGATACATGGTTGGGAAACGGGTGCTCATCCTGGGTTCCGGGGACATCGGCCTGATTATGGCACGCCGCATGACACTGGAGGGCGCGAAGGTGCTCGCTTGTGTGGAGGCCATGCCCCACCCCGGCGGGCTGAACCGAAATATCGTCCAGTGCCTTCAGGATTATGCCATCCCACTGTACCTCTCACACACAGTCGTCGATATTCAGGGACGCAGCCGTGTGGAACAGGTCACTGTGTCAAAGGTGGACGGTAAGCGCAATCCAATTCCCGGAACGGAGATTTCCTTTGCATGTGACACACTGCTGCTGTCCGTTGGGCTGATTCCTGAAAACGAGCTGTCAAGCCAGGCGGGCATCCTTCTTGATCCGCGCACTAACGGCGCGGTGGTTTACGAGAATATGGAAACCTCTGTGCAAGGGGTATTCGCATGTGGCAACGTTGCTCATGTTCACGACCTTGTTGATTTTGTAACCACCGAAAGCCAACGCGCCGGGAAAGCTGCGGCGGAATCTGTGCTGGGAAAACTTGTGGTCGGCAATGAGCTGGCGCTGCAGGCGGGGGAAGAGGTCAGCTACACGGTTCCGCAAAGAATTCGCATAAGCAATGCGGATCAGAAGACTGACGTATGTTTCCGGGTACGGCGAATCTGCTCCAACAGCAGAATTAAGGTGACATCGGGTGGCGTGGAGCTTGCGTCCTATCCGCGCAAGCATATGGCGCCCGGCGAGATGGAGTGGATTTCTTTGCCGTACGCACTACTGAAGCAGGCGCGAGATGCCATAGAGATATCAGTCGAGAAGGAGTAATATTATATGACGGAACTCATTTGCATTGTCTGCCCGTGTGGCTGCCATTTGCTAGTAGATGAAAAGGACGGCTATAAAGTAACCGGGAACGACTGCCCGCGCGGGGAGATCTATGGGCGCATAGAGTTGACCACTCCGACGCGCGTGATCACATCGTCTGTGCCTATTGATGGGGCGATTCACAGGCGGTGTCCGGTTAAGACGGATTGCGCCCTGCCAAAAAGCCTGATCTTCGACGCCGTGCGGCAGTTGAAAGAGGTGGAACTGACCGTCCCTGTACATATGGGGCAGGTTGTTATACAAAACATATGCGGAACCGGCGCAAGCTTTATCGCCACCCGCGAAATGCGATGGGAGAGCATATGAAGCGATATGTGCTGTCACTGGATCAGGGAACCACGAGTTCCCGCGCCATCCTGTTTAACCGGGAGCAGAGGATCATCGGAACCGCACAGCGGGAATTTCCGCAAATATATCCACGGGAAGGCTGGGTAGAGCATGATCCCATGGAAATATACGCCTCCCAATACGCGGTTATGATGGAGGTAATCGCCAAAAGCGGCATAGACGCCAGTGAGATCGCCGCTATTGGCATCGCCAACCAGCGCGAAACATCCATCCTGTGGGATAAGGCCACCGGAACCCCCCTCTGCAACGCTATCGTGTGGCAGTGCCGCCGGACAGCGGACATCGTGGAGGAACTCAGAGCCCGGGGCTTGTCCGATTACATCCTGGAAACCACCGGGCTGGTTCCCGACGCATATTTTTCCGCTACCAAAATCAAGTGGATGCTGAACCATGTCCCAGACTCCAGGGTAAAGGCTCGGCGCGGTGAGCTCCTGTTTGGGACGGTGGATAGCTGGCTTATCTGGAAGCTAACCGGTGGCGAAGCGCATGTGACCGATTACACCAACGCCTCGCGCACGATGCTCTATGATATCCACACGCTTGATTGGGATCAAACGCTGCTCGATGCGCTGGAGATTCCCCGCGCCATACTGCCGCAGGTCATGGATTCCAGCGGTATTTGCGGTTATGCGGATATAGGGGGCGCACGAATACCCATCGCGGGCGTTGCGGGGGATCAGCAGGCAGCGCTGTTTGGCCAATGCTGCTTTGCGCCGGGGCAAGCGAAAAATACATATGGCACCGGCTGCTTCTTGCTGATGAATACAGGCGAGACCCCTTATAAAAGCCGTAATGGTCTGCTTACAACCATCGCGGTCGGCTTAAGCGGAAAGATCACCTACGCGCTGGAGGGGAGCGTGTTTGTCGGCGGAGCGGTGATACAGTGGCTTCGCGATGAAATGCGCTTTATCGCCGAAAGCAAGGACGCGGAGTATTATGCGCAAAAGGTGGAGGATACGGGCGGCGTGTATTTGGTGCCGGCCTTCACCGGGCTGGGCGCGCCCCACTGGGATATGTATGCGCGTGGCTGTATCATGGGCGTCACCAGGGGCACCCGGCGGGAGCATATCATTCGGGCGGCCGAGGAAGCCATCGCTTATCAAAGTCTGGAGCTGGTGGCGGCGATGGAAAAGGATACAGGCATCGAGCTGCAAGAGCTCAATGTGGACGGCGGCGCAAGCCGGGACAGCTTTCTGATGCAGTTCCAGGCTGATATTCTCTGTAAACGCGTGCTTCGCCCCGTGATCCGGGAAACGACGGCGCTTGGCGCCGCCTATCTGGCAGGGCTCGCGGTGGGCGTATGGAAGGATCTCGACGAAATCAGAAAGCTGTGGAGCTGCGATATTGCCTTTGCTCCGGATATGCCCCGTGAAAAACGCCAAAAGCTGCTGAACGGCTGGGAAAAGGCCGTAGGGCGCAGCCTGAGCTGGGCGGAGTAACGTGGGCAGATGCAATAACTGCGCGTGTGGTGGTGGTTCACAAGTTTTTTTGTCAGCAACTTTTTTCTCAGCGTGTCCTGTTCCGTCTTGTACGTTTCGTATCGCCTTTCCGCATGACGACAGTTTTGCAGTCTTCATACTCAATGATGGCGTGACCGTCTAACAAAACGACAAACTTCGTTTCAGGCTGGTCGTACCAATCCGAAGCCTGCACTGTGCTGACAATGCGTTCAATGCGAATATTCTTATTTTCGATCAGAATGGTGGTTAATTTCTCCGGCAAAGGCAGCACCGGCAGTTCAAAGATATTCATGCTCCCACCTCTGACAGCAATTTCTCAAACGCGGCTTCAAACCGGGCGTCAATTTCTTTGGTGCGCCCCCTTGAACCTTTGGTTCTGCCGCCGCCTCTGCGTACTTTTTGCCCGATATGCCGTTCCAGTAACAGCTTGTCGATATTATCGTCGGTGTAGATCAGCCCGTTCTGATTGACAACTCTCGCGCCCTTGCCCAGCACCATTGCGGCCAAACCGAAGTCCTGCGTCACCACAATATCATCGCGAGCAGTATGCCCATCAGCGCGTAATCAACGCTGTCGGCTTGCTTGTCCACCGTGATGATGGTGCTGTACCCGTCGTTCAGCTCGTGGGATGTGTCGATGATTATGACTTAGTCGAAAAGCATTCGAAAGGGGATGCTGAAATGAAGAGAAAGCAAGCACTACTGATGCGAGTTTGCGAGATTTTGGGTACATATGAGCAAACAGAAGAAATCAGAGAATCCAGTCAAAAGTGGAGGAAGTGATCGGGGAACTTCCTCTTACTGCATGGTCGGAGGCCACCATCTTTGACACCATCAATCAGTGGATTTTTGAAAATGGCAAGATTCCCAGCACAAGGGATTTGACCCGTAAAGGCCTCCCTCCTATCCCTGTCATCAAGAACCGATTTAAGATGAACGCCAAGGCGTTTCTGAACCAGTATTACCCCAAGCCAAAACCCCTGTGCTCCTCCACATACTACGGTGACAAAACAGAAGAAGAATGGGTTTCGGATTTCGTTGCCCAATATAAGAGCGTCCGCCCTCGGGCTGCCGTGGAGTACAACCAAAAGAGGGCGGACGGTAGCCCCACATGGGCTACCGTCGCCGCAATCTGCGGCTTGCAAAAGTGGAATGACCTGCTTGCCTATTGTAAGCTGGACAAGTTCGAGCGAGACGTGCAAACGGGAAGAAAGCAGCCGAGAAGATATTTTTCCATTCACAGGCAAACCGATTTGGAAGAGGCATATGCAAAAATTGATCGAATGTATGATGCAAGTATATGACTCTCCTGCCATATTGACATAGCGGCACCGTTTGCAAAAAAATCAAAAGAGTAGTATAATTATATTAAGGATGTGGTAATTCTGGCGGTAGGTATAGGTTTAGATGAATTTACCCCTTGTTTGATTGAGGCATCAACCAATAAGGTAGTAGATACAATATATTCGATAGCTAAACGAAATGAACTGGTAACCCTCAAAAATTGGCTGTTCGATTGGTTATCCCCCGAATTGCGGCAAAGTACGATTTATAAGCTGACCACACCTCATGACAATACAATACAGGGTTTAGTCGCAATTGTTGATTATCGGACAGACCGGGCGACCTTTGTGGAGTTGGCTGAAAGCGCGCCGCATAATAAAGGCTGTCAAAAACAGTATATCGGTGTCGGAGGCCATCTTTTCGCAATTGCCGCCCAAATATCTGTTGAAAGAGGATATGGGGGATTCTTGTTTTTGGATGCAAAAAATATGGAGCTCGTAGAGCATTATCGGTCCACATTAGGCGCTGTTTTGCTGGGCAGGCCTTATGCATACAGGATGATTATTGATGAAGAAGCGGCACATAATTTGTTGAGCAAATACACATTGAGCAAGGAGGGTTAAAATGTCGGAACAGGATATTCGCGCATTAGCTGCGCTGGACGAAGCAGCTGAAAATGCAGGGGGATATGTTGCATCCCCATTTGAAGAAAATATTTGTTATGATTACCGCAAGATACTGGATTATTGTAAGAAAAAAGGAATAGAGCCACTGGATATGACAATCCGCGAAATGAATCAATTTGCGATTCAAAAATGCAATTAGCATCTGAATGCTGAGTGGTTATCCTAAGATAATATAAAGCAACAACTAAACCGTCAGGGAGCGGCAAGGGTAGTGTGCGTTTTTGCGTGGTCGGAATGTAATTATAGGACTTGGAAAAAAGCTGATGAATAAACGCTTTATAGACTTTCGGATGAGTAGTATTTGTAAAAAAAGTCACTGACCGCCGCCCATTGGACAAAGGAGCGGCGGTTGTGCTTCATATATATAATTGAATAAATAGGAGGAGTGCTCCAACTTTGCAGGGTCTGCCGGATCGGTCAGGCCCTTTTTTTGATGCTACGATAAGGAGGTAAAATCGCATGGCGACAAACGATCCAAAGCATCTGCTTATTTGGTAAAGGAATCAATGAAGATTGAGGATGTGAAGGACGCGTTGAATACCGCTTTGGAAAAACGCAGGGCGAGAGCTTTTATCACTCTGTTGATCGGCGGTATACAGACGCCCGTTTTGCAGGACGGCATCCACTTCTTTGAACAACAGGATCATGTAGTCAAGATACATACTTCTTCCGGCGTCCTGCAAACCAGTCAGACAGTCAGGATGAACAATATTGAGAAGCAGCTGCCCTCGCCGCCCTTTCTGCGCTGCCACCAGAGCTTTATCATCAACATGGATTATGTGCGGAATATGGATACCGATTTCTCTTACTTCGTCATGCAGGGCGGGGAAAACGTGTTGATCCGTCAGCGCGTCGCCGGAAAAATAAAAAAGACTTTTGAGGATTATCGGGCCGACAGAACAAGGAGCGGGGGCTGATGGCGGCGATGAAACCGAAAAAGGAAAAGTGGACGCCTCTTATTGTACTTCCGTTTTTGCTGGCGGTGTGCCTTGCGCTGTGGCTGCCCTCCAATACCGGCCCCTATGTCTCCATTCAAAGCGTGGGCGATGCCTGGGATTTGCGGGATTTTGACTTCTCCGACCCCGAAGCCATCGCCAGACTTAACGGGCCGGTGGCCTATATCCCGAACGCGCTGCTGACGCCGGAGGAATTTGAGGCCCGCGGCCATGAGGCCGTGTACGGGCACCCGGAGGAGAATAACATACAGTACGCCACCAGCCGTATGCGCATCCTGATCCCGGACGGCTGGTACGCGGTCTACATGCTGAGCGTCGATTTTTCCGAGCGGCTATATGTAAACGGGCATTTGATGCTTGAAATCGGCAGCCCCGGCGACAGCCG
>Ga0153942_1000667_pt1 | contig 13638 bp, 7 predicted proteins | sample TSNJ026MetaG_FD_104731 | JGI IMG/M metagenome (GOLD analysis project Ga0153942, IMG submission 104731) | Attine ant fungus gardens microbial communities from New Jersey, USA - TSNJ026 MetaG | ecosystem: Host-associated > Fungi > Mycelium > Unclassified | place: USA: New Jersey, Brendan T. Byrne... | reverse complement strand
ACCTCATTTATTTACAATTTAATTTGCAATATTGTTAGTATATGTTATAATATTTGAAATCGAGATTAATTACTAACTTCATCTTAATTTCAGAAATTTGGCATACCTAAAGTAGTTGGCGTTATTGGGTTAAAGCATCTAAGTTGACTAATAGTATACATAATTCGACAAATATGAACTTAAAAATCATCTTCTACTGAACTCTCTTTTCCTGTATTTATTAATACGAAAGAAATACTCAGCCTTTCTTTAGTTCCTGACCGATGTGCTGCATGTTCCATAACGGTTTCAGGTAACTTTAAATTTTTAGCGTAGAGGTGAAATGAGATGTCAAATGACATGATACGTGAAATATGCAAGGGCACTCCAAGCATTGCTGTTATGGATAATCGCGGATTAATAGTAAGAGGAATTAATTATAACAGAACATCAATTGAAGATGCTTCACTTGATGAGCTAATTACGCAAAGTACATATTCTTGTAACGGCAGAATTAAAACCGTCGTGGATCCGCGTTTTTTTTCATTACAGATGTCAGAAGATAAATACATAAATAATGTCTATAGTTTAGAATCACTTGGAGGCAAGCCACTGTTCAATAAAAGTATTGATGCTGGCCAATCTTATGGCTTATCAGATGTTCAAGGCAATATAATATGGAGCATAAATTCAAATGGAGTACAAACAGAGATAGAGCATGACAGGTTGGGAAGACCAACATCATTTTTTGAAACGTCAGATGGTCAAACAAGATGTATTCAAAGAAACATATATGGCGAAACAGAAACCAATCCTAACGAGAATAATTTACGAGGTCAATTAGTGCGTGTTTATGATGAAGCAGGATGTATTTCCACTTCAAGCATATCAATTAATGGACAAATAATAGCTCAAACACGTATGTTGAGGCGGGATTTTGACATTTCAGCTAACTGGCAAGGCATAGATGAAAGCGAGTGGAAAAATGAACTGGATAGCGAGGAATATGTAACGAAATGGTCTTATGATGCAAACGGTAATATAGTTTCACTAACAGATGCAAACGGTAATATAAGCGAAACAACATATAACCCGGTTGGTCAGGTTGTGTCAAGCTCCATTACTTTAATTGGAGAAGAAAAGCAGGATATCCTTGTAGACATGCAGTATAATGCGTCAGGTCAAAAGCTGATGGAATCATTGTCTAATAATATTTCAACAGAGTATGAATACGAGCGGGAAACTTCGCGATTGATTCGAGCTAAGACGACCCGAAGCGAAGCAGATTTCAAAACTGTTCTACGAGATATAAATTATGAATATGACCCTGTAGGTAATATACTCACTCAATATAATGCGGCTGAAGAAGCAAGAACATTCCGTAATCAAGTTGTAGAACCTAAAAATGAATATACTTATGATGCTTTATATCAGCTTATTTCTGCAACAGGCAGAGAATCGGACGCATTACGTACGAATAGAGGGTATATTTCCGCGGCGCGATTAGACGAGAGTCAATACGACAACTATACAAGAAATTTCGCTTATGATCGTGGCGGAAATCTTTTTCAGATTAGGCATCATGGTGCTTATTCTTTTACGCAAGCCATAAGCGTATCAAAAGAGTCGAATAGAGCAATATTTAGCGACTCTGAGGAGATAGAAGATATTGATAGCCGGTTTGACAATGCTGGAAATCAATTGGAATTATTTGATGGAATACCACTAAAATGGAATACACATAATCAGTTATCATCGGTACTCACGGTAAGCCGAGATTCGGGAGAAGATGACATAGAACAGTATGTATATGGTTTAGATCATAAACGATTATTAAAAAGAACAAGCCGGTTAGTTTCAGGTAATATGCAGATAACTACAGTGTTGTACTTACCTGGAATAGAACTCTATGTTAAAAAGTATGGAGATAGGGTGCAGGAAGATTTGCATGTAATTACATCGGGTCCAGGATTAAGAATTCTTCATTGGGAAAACGATACACAACCTGATGGTATCACGGGTGACCAGTATAGATTCGGTATTTTAGATCATATTAATTCGCTGTCAATGGAAATTGATCAAGATGCACAAATAATCAGCTATGAAGAGTATTACCCTTATGGAGGTACGGCAATCTGGTCAACTCGTTCTCAAATAGAATCAGAATATAAAACCAGGCGTTACTCAGGAAAAGTGAAGGATGCTACAGGTCTTTACTATTTTGGCTTTAGATACTATATGCCTTGGATAGGCCGTTGGTTAAATCCCGATCCTGCAGGAACTATGGATGGGCTGAATTTGTATTGCATGGTAAATAACAATCCGATTTCAAACTATGACTCAACCGGTCTTGGCCGAGAAGACGCAATCGCAAACTGGCAAAATCTTCGAAATAAGGTAAGAAACACTCGCGAGCAATTAAAAAGACAAGCGTATATGAAATTCCGTGAAACGCAAATTGAGCTTATACGGGAAAAAAATAGTGCACTAGAATCAGGGCACATGACTAAACAGGAATATCACTCTACATTAGTATATGAGGCACTGACTCTATTCAAAGGCGGCGCAAATTATTGGGGTAAGACTATTCGAGATGAACATGGAAATATATCTAGCGTAAGAGGTGGAAGAACTTCTCATGGAGAGCCAAACTTTTATACTGGATATAAATATGGCGCATATGAGCGTACTCTTGCTTATGCGTATGACAGATCTAGCACTCATAACGAAATTAATCATGCTAATGTGCTTGATTCTACAGCCGGCGCTGGTTGGCTTAATAAAATGCTCCCAGGCAGTTTGCCTAAACTTAAGAGAGAAGAGGCTATAGAATTGGGCGGCACAGAATTAGCAAGACAGCATAAGCTCCCTTTGGTACGTAGTATAGCGGGCTTAAGAGAACAGCTTGGTACGGAAGAAGGTTTTACCAATCGCAAAATCTTAGAAACTAAAATATCAATTCTTCAAGATCAAATAGTATTTATTGAAGGTACGATAGAAGCAGTAACTTCACCAATTGATCTGATGGATAAGTTCATTACGACAATGCCGGGCAAAGTTGGCAACTCTTTCCTTTGGAAGATTTTTTCTGCTGAATTCGCTTTAAATGCAGCTTATGCAGGGCGTTCTTCATTTACTTATCCGAAAAACGCAAGATTGGCAAAAAGTTTCCCAAATACTATTTATGCTCGCATAGAGGAGCCTATCATGAGAGCTGGAGGAACATTAGAATTGCAAAATGTTATGGAGGATACTCCTTGGGATCCGCAAGAAATAGTAAATTGAAGAAATAATGTGCTTTGTAGCCAAATATAAAAACACATAAATCCAAATTGAATGATACGGAGGATAATAAAATGTCAAATTCAAAAGATATGGGTGCAACCATTTCTCCTCCCACCCTACCTAAAAGCGGCGGAACAATTCATGGTATGGGAGAAACATTAGAAACTCCTGGATCAGACGGAACTGTTCAAATCAGTATCCCGTTGCCCATAACTTCGGGTCGCGGAATTGACCCAATTATCGGACTTGGTTATAGCAGTTATTCAGGAAACGGCCCGTTCGGTATAGGATGGCAATGCAGTATGCCTAGTATCAGCCGAAGGACCGGCAAGAGCATATTACGTTATAATAACGAAGATCAGTTTATAGGCCCTGATGGCAGTATATTAATCCCAGAGTGTGATACTCTGGGAAATAAGATAACGAGGCTGGATTCCTATATTCAGGGCATTGAATTGAGTGGCACTTGTATCGTGTCAAGATATTTTCCGCGCGTTGAAGGTGTATTTGATTTGGTTGAGTATTGGGAACCAGCAGAATCTGAGGACTTCTCACCTTTTTGGCTAATTCACAGCAGTGATGGCGGCCTTCATTGTTATGGAAAAAATGGACAAGCGCGCATTTTCGATTTAGAAGATAATAAGAGGATAGCTAAATGGTTTTTGGAAGAATCCGTTTCTCCTTATGGCGATCATATTTATTACAATTATGCTTCAGAAAATATAAACAACATAACGGATGGTATGGCTCATCAATTTACGGCAAACCGTTATTTGGAAAAAGTACTATATGGAAACTACTCTGCCAAAGAGTCTTTATTTATACTTGATAATGCTGTTCCATCAGATGACCAATGGCATTTTATCCTGATATTTGACTACGGGCAGCGAGGTACAGACCCTTTAGTAAAACCTTCATTCAATACAGATTCACAATGGCCTTCACGGCAGGATTGCTTTTCAGATTTCTCATATGGTTTTGAACTGCGCACCTGCCGATTATGCCGTCAGGTACTAATGTTTCATAATTTTTCCGAGTTAGGTAATGAGCCGTATCTGGTTACTAGACTGCTTTTGGAGTATGATGAAAACCCTGTTGCCTCAATGCTAACAGGACTTCAGCAATTTGCTTATGAAAACGATGGTGCTGTCTTGCGGATGCCTCCGCAGGATATTAGTTACACTTTGCCTAAATTATCTACAGATAATCAGTGGTCTAAACTTGAAGTTTCTCCGGAAGTAAACAACGGAATCAATTATCAAGTTGTTGATTTGTATGGGGAAGGAATTCCAGGAATTTTATGCAGAAATGATGATTGTTGGTATTATTGCGAACCGGAACGCGATCCAGAAGCACCTACTTCAGATGCTGTAAGATATACAAATTGGACACCTCTATCACAAATACCTTCCATGCGTAAAGGAATGCTTATTGACTTTGACGGTGACGGTTACATGGAATGGTTAGTGCTGAATCCGGCTTTATCAGGTTTTTTTAATCAAAATACCAACAGAACATGGTCAGGCTTTATACCTCTAAAATCATTACCTACAGAAATGTTTCACCCTCAATCTCTACTTGAAGACATTACAAATTCCGGAACGGCAGACTTGATTATGATTGGTCCAAGGAGTGTAAAGTTGTACCCTAATAAAGAAAAAAAGTACGATCAAGTTCTGAATGTTTTGCAGAAAGCTGGAGTGGTATTACCGCTTCAAAGTTCAAATGAGCGCGAATTACTTGCGTTTAGTGATATTCTGGGTTCCGGACAACAGCATCTTATTCGCATCTGCTATAATAGCGTTACGTGTTGGCCAAACTTAGGTAATGGTTCTTTTGGTGATCCACTTACGTTACCAGGGTTTGAGATAGATGAAAAACAGTTCAACCCGTCTCGTGTATTATTAGCTGATATAGATGGTTCAGGTGCAACAGATATCATTTATGTAATGCATGAAAAGCTGCTGCTATTTCAAAATTATTCGGGTAATAAATTTGCAGATCCTATTGCAGTCTCATTGCCCGATGGTGTTTTGTTAGATGATCTATCTTTTCTATCAGTAGCGGATATGAGGGGTAGGGGAATGTCCGATCTAGTACTATCACTGCCATACATAAAACCACAGCATTGGACTTTATCATTGTTAGATGAAAAGCCGTACTTGCTAAAGGCAATTAACAATAATATTGGGCTTGAAAAAAAGCTAAGCTATAGAAGCTCCTCGCAATTTTGGCTAGACGAAAAGTACGAAAATAATCAAGCTGAATGCTTATTACCTTTCGCGGTTCCGGTTGTAAGAGAAATTATTAGCTTAGATGAAATATCAGGCGCAATGTCAACTCAAGTGTTCACATATAGGTATGGCGTATATGACCGCTTAGAAAATGATTTTGCGGGATTCGGAAGAATTGATACGGTACAAACTGCTACAGGTGCTGGAGGAAATACTACAAATCAGATTCAACCTCAGCATATCCGAACATGGTACCATACCGGCCGGAAAGAGGATGAAGACAGGGCTATTGGTGAAGCTTGTCAATTTGATCCTGATGCATTTACTCTACGTGGTACCAAACTAACATATTATTTACAAGCAGACGATACCGACACTATTATAGAAGCTGACGAAAACGAACAGCGATGGTTGTATAAAGCAATAACCGGTATGCCGTTGAGAGCTGAAACATATGGAATAATAAATGGTGAGGAAGTATTTTTTGGTACGCAAAGCTACCGGTATCAGGTTCGTCTTTTGCAGAAGGATTTTCTGAAACTAGGATGCGTTACACTACCGCTAACCTTAGAACAGTTGTCATATAACTATGAAGGCGTCTATTGTGATCCTCAATACCATCAAGAGATCAATTTGCAGTATGATCAATATGGAACGCCCCTGCAAATGGTATCTATTCAGTATCCCAGAAGAGAAAAGCCATTAAGTAACCCCTATCCTGACAGCCTGCCTTCAACTACATGGGCTAGCAGCTATGATGAGCAGCAGTCATTGTTGCGCATTACGCGGCAAAGGCAAGCTGTATATCACATTACAGCTGAAGGCCAGTGGAGATTGGGCATACCTCACCAAAGCCGTACTGACTTGTTCACTTATTCACAAGATTACGTTCCAGATACCGGGTTATATTTAGAATTATTGACTATGGATGGCTCGCTTTTTCTTTCGCCTTTAGAAGCTACGTTTTGTGGTCAATCAGAAATTGTATATTTTGATGGCAAAGAACCTGACGTTCGTGCTTTGATTTTCTATACTATTAATGCGGCTTTTGACGATAGTGATTTAGAAAAATACAAAGAAGTTTTAAGCGAAGAAGAACTAGTAAAAAAATTACAGGCTGCTGGATATAAACGAGCTTCTTGCATATTAGGAGATGTCTCAGAATCCGATATATGGACGGAAGAAATTGGATTTACAGAATATGCCGATGCTAGTGAGTTTTATAAAGTCATTTCTCAGAAGCAGTCTCAATTGATAGACGAATTAAATATCTATTGGGATTCTTACAGTCAGGTTATAGTGTCTACAGAAGACTCATTAGGAAATAGCACGGTCGCCATTTATGATTACCGTTTCCTGCAGCCATATGAAGTGACCGATATTAACAATAATAAAAGCAAAGTAAAGATAGATGCTTTAGGAAATATCACGTGCAAAACATATTGGGGCAAAGAGAATGACATAGAAGTTGGATTTAAAGATTTTGATGGATTCGTCAGTCCATCAACAGTAGAAGAAGCGCTGGAAATACAAACTCTTGATGTAAAAGAATGCATATTATACGAAACTCATAGCTGGATGGGTAGGATTACAAATGAGCAATTAGAGCAACTCAGTACCAACGGTAATTTGTGGAATGATCTTGTATCTCTCAATGCCATTACCTATGATGGATATGTAAGAAGTAAGGGACGAAGCGGTGAAGCATTGTACGAGATAGAAGTAGACGGACTTAAGATACTGTTCCAATCAGCAAAGCGTTTACCAGTTCATGCTTTGTCGCTCACCGCAGATAGGTATCCTGAAGATCCTTCTCAACAGATAGCAGCTAACATAGCCTTTAGCAGCGGCATAGGTATTAGTCAAAATTCAATTAGGGTTGAGCCGGGTTTATCTTATCAATATGAAGACCAAAACGGACTTGTTATTGATGATTCAGGTGTATTAGCGGAAATTGACGCTAAAGACAGATGGATTATATCAGACCGTTCGGAGCATAGTGGAAATGGACTTTTGCTTCATGGTTATCAGCCATTTTACTTGGATTCATGGAAATTCATAGAAATTGTATCTTTAGCGGCTACAATGCTTTCCAATACCATTTATTATGATTCTTTGGGACGAGTTGTACAGACTGTGAATCCCAAAGGATATATCACCAGAAACAGTTATTATCCATGGTTTGTTTCTTCAGAGGATGAAAATGATACTTTAGAATAGTAGTGAAAAATCCCTGTGACATTCATCGATTGAATGTCACAGGGATTTCTGCTTTTTGCAAATAATTCTATATGCAACCTCAATAACCGATTCCCTATGATGAACGATTTTTTTTAGTTGACGGTGCAGTCATCTGGCAGCACAAAAGAACGTGAGATTTTTTAAACTCCTGTAATTGCGAATGTCGTTGCGATTTTATACCGAGGTCGCATTGATTTTACTCTTACAATTCCAATGTCATCATCCTTTCTGTCTTGTCCAATAAAAGGATAATGCTTTTGGTTCTTTAGCTGCTTTATTAAATGTTTACGAAAATTTTTGACTTTCTAGTATATTGCGATTTATATATAATTTGTATATTGACATTCCAGGTCCTCTGAACTATAATTCCAATTGTATTCTGATGTGGTGGAATTTTAAGACTTATCAAGATTATGCGAAATTAGCTTTAATAGGCTAAATGAACGTCATTCGATTTTTTTTATGAAAACAAAAGATCTCAGAAGTTCTTTTCATAACTAAAACGGCCTTGAATTCGCTGAAATATATGACCCATAATTAGTGATCCTAATAAAAAAACTCCATATGAATGCCAAGAGTGATTATGATAGTAACTTTTTTCATTGTTGCTCTGACGAGATATAGATTAAGATTGGGGTGATTCTGATGCTTCTTTTTTCCGGATAAATTCCTGCCATGACTTCTGAAATACCGCCAAAAAATAATAAAGAAATGGAGGACTGTTATTTTGCGAAACAAAAACTATTATAATCCCCGCTCTCCAGAACCTCGACCACCGATAAATCAAGGGATAGACGAAAACAATAGCATAGTATTAAGTCATGCAGAAATATACAACGTCTTGTTATCTTCAGTTACGAGTGCCAATACATACGAAAATGCCATCCTCACATTGAACCCATACGGAACGGCACCATTAAGTATGTATTTAGGCGTATGGGTAGATGCCGTTGAGCCAATAACAATTACTTCAATAGACGAGGATAGCAGCTCCTTGCCGATATCATATGAATATAAACCGGTGACAGGAGCTAATTTGATTCCTGTGTCCGGCCTTATTCCAGACGCAAATAATAAAATTACTCTTGAATCTCAATCTTTCGGTACGGTTGACTACTTTACTCAAACTGCCCCTTTACCTCCCAGTGATTCTGCAACAGTCACAAACGGCTTTCCTGTCAGTAAGTTGACTGTTCTAACTGATGATACATCACTACTAGCAGAAGGACTGTATTTCAGCACTTCTTTCTTTAGATATAACTATGCTTATGACCATAATGGCGTCGTTAGATGGTATACAACAAATGATATTCCGGCTTTCAATATGGTCAGAATAGCAAACGGGAATTTTTTGACAACAGCTTCAAATGTAAACAATAACCTTGACATGTATGAGTTTGATATAATAGGGCGAGTGCATAGATTTTACATTTTGGATAACTCTTTCCATCACTCTATTTGGCAGATGCCAGATGGAAACATCATGGCAACTTCTCAACATAACAATGGACGAGAAGATGAACTACCAGAAGACAGAACTAATGAAGACGGTGTTTCTATAGTCGATTTATCAACAGGGCTGGAAGTTGCATACTACGATATGATCTATGTCATGGATTTTTTAAGACAACCACGGCCTTACGGAGAAGTTTATGGAGAAGATAATGTTTATGATTGGCTCCATTTGAATCAGAGCTACTTGAATACAACAAACAATCTTATAATTAGCTCCTCACGACATCAGAGCGCAGTGTTTGGAGTTGACGCTACTACTTCTGCCTTGGCCTTTGTGATGGCAACTCATGAGGGTTGGGACCCAGCTTTCAATGAATATTTACTGACGCCTGTGGATGAAACAGGAGCGCCTCTGTATGATTTCTCCAAGCAAGAGGATATTGATTTGGCAAACGCAGAATTTTGGACATGGGGTCAACATCATTGTGTTGAGATTGCAAATGACACACCCAATATCGTAGAATTTATTGTATTCGACAACGGCAATTTCCGTTCCCGTGATGATTCAAAAAGTGTATTGCCGAACGATAACTATAGTCGTACCGTGCAATACAGAATAAATCTTTCAGATATGACCGTCATGAAGTTATACGAATACGGACAAGAAGTTGGTAATAGGGGTTATAGCAGTTTCGTCTGTGCCAATTTTATTTTGGATAACGGGAACATCGTAATAATGTTTGGTGGAAGAGTCATTGATGAAAACGAAAGAGTATCCACGGTAGAACCTGGACTTAGCGATATCATTGATCCTTTAGAGGGTAGTATGGCACAGGGGACAATGCTTCTTCAGGAGATTAATCCGAATACTGGTACATTATTGTTTGAAATGGAATTTATAGCGGGTTATTTCAAAGACATAGAAACATATGGTAGATGGGATTTGTCAGCTTTCAGGGTATATAAAATGGATTTATACCCATAATCAAGCAATATTGAATATTAAAAAACAACCGCTTAGGGTTATTGTCAAGAGGAACTTTTTTGTAACAGGAAAAAGCCCATATGATAAGGATTAAATTTCCCTTGTCATATGGGCTTTACTATTCAAAATATTGATAATAACGGCACATTGATTACAGCATGATGTGTTTAGAAATGCTTAATTTCAGCGCACAGGAAAGTAGGGTGCACATAATCCACCATATGACATAATTTCTTTTTTCATTAAATCCTATTGACAATTAAGTGCATATAGAGTATAGTGTGTATTATAGTAATACACACTATACGAGAGGTAGGTGATGCCTGTGAAAATTTTGATTTCCAATTCGTCTGACAAACCTCTGTATCAGCAGATAAAGGAGCAAATTATTGACGCTATCTTGAAAGGCGAATTGGCAGAGGGCGAGTCTTTGCCCTCTATCCGAAGTTTTGCCAATGATATAAAAGTTAGCGTCCTTACTATTCGCCGTGTTTACGATGAACTGGAACAGGAGGGCTTTACTACAAGTCAAGTTGGCATAGGTACTTTTGTATCATCAGGTAATGTTGAACTTTTGAGAGATTCTAAGCGGTATATGGTTGAGAACAAAATGCAGGAATTAATCAATATGGCAAAAGCGTTGAATATCACGAAGGAAGAATTAAATTCCATGATGGAAATTTTATTTGAGGAGGATTGAGAATGAGTAATATTTTAGAAGTTTCAGGACTTAACAAATCCTACAAGGCTTTTTCTTTGACAGATGTTAGCTTTACCTTGCCAGAAGATTGCATTACAGGATTTATTGGCATCAACGGCGCAGGAAAGACTACTACCATACGCACAGTTTTAGGGCTTACTCAAAAGGCTTCCGGCACAATTAAAATTTTTGGCAAAGATATAGCAATGAATGAGCGAGAGCTAAAAAACCGTATTGGAGTTGTGTTAGACGATGGCAGTTTCTATGACGAATTGACAATGGCTGAAATGAAAAGCGTGATTGCCCCTGCTTATTCTAAATGGAGCGAGAAGGACTATAGAGAATACATGGACAGATTTTCGCTCAATCCTAAGCAAAAAATCGCAACGCTTTCAAAGGGTATGCGTATGAAATTCGCTTTAGCACTTGCCCTATCGCACGAAGCAGAGCTGCTGATTATGGATGAGCCGACAAGCGGACTTGACCCTTTGATTAGAAGTCAGCTTTTAGAAATAATGAGCGACTACATGAAGCGTGGCGGTAGAGGCGTATTCTTTTCAACACATATCACCTCCGATTTGGAGAAGGTTGCAGATATGCTCATTCTCATCAATGACGGCAAAATACTGTTTGAGCGGGAAAAGGATACCTTGATGGATAGCTTTAGGATAATAAAAGGCGATAATAAAGCACTTAATGCTGAGAATCGAAAGCTTTTTCTGAGCCTTAAAGTCACTGAGTTTGGATTCGTTGGGATAACGGATAGGCTCTCGGAAGTACAGAGAAGTATTCCAGATATTTTGACTGAGAAGCCGCTTGTTGAGGACATTATGTTGGGCTATATTGAAGGAGGGAAAGAATGATGTTACTTCATTTGGTGAAAAAAGATTTTTTGCTTGTTAAAAAATATATTTGCTTTATGATGCTTTTAGCAATTGCAGTACCATTGTTTGTTGCGTGGCGTGTGCCCGAAATCGGGGGTGTTATTTCTTTCATATACACGGTGGTTTTTACAGAGCTTATAATCTGCCAGTCTGTGTCTGCGGAAGAATCCAAGTACCCGAAATCCGCCGCCTTGTTGTGTAGCGTTCCGTACCAACGAAGTACCTTTGTCAAAGCTAAATATGTGTTTTTCCTTTTGCTCTTTGCCTATTGCTATGTGGTATACACTTTGATGGCATTAGTTGTACCCGGCATTGGCGCGATTGATTTGAGCATAGTTTTATCCGTCCTGCTGGTTGGTGTGATTTTGTACGGCGTATACTTGCCCCTTTATTTTAAGTATGGGGCTGAAAAGACAAAATTCTTCTTTATGATTTGCATTTTTACCATATCATTTGGTTCGCCTATATTGTACCAATATTTTGCAAATGCTAATATTGACTTTTCGATGTTAGCATCAATTCCTACTTTAACAAAAAATGTAGTGTTGGCTTTAGCAAGCATAATTGTTTGGGGCGTTTCACAGTGGGTATCTATCAGAATTTTTTCCAAGAAAGACCTGTGATATTTGGGAACATTATATAATAAATACTACCCCTCGAAAGCCAAGCGGCGGGTAAGGGTAAAAAAGAAATACACCCTTACCCGCTCATAATAGCAAAAAACCTATAGAAATCAATAAAATTTGGAATTTTCTCTACCGCACAAGTGGTTTTTACAAGCTATGGTCGTAACTCTTATTGCGTTTAGGCGGTTTGGGCGTTAGTTCGTCTATGTGATTTTGTATGCCTTTGGATATTCCGTAATGTTTTTGAATATCTTCCGCAATATCGCTAAACCCCGCTTTTTCAGCCCAACCAATAGCATAATTGGGTATGGCTTTTAAGAGCCGCTCTTGTTGCGGCGTTAAGCCCTCAATTATTAAAGCAGGGTCATATAATAAAGCGTTAATGGCTTGTGCCATGCTCCCTATACTGCTGTAAGCACCTTTTAATCCTTCTGTTAATTCGTCCACCTTATCAGCCTTAACTTTGTAATTATCACGGTCTGATACGGCTTGCGTGTATAGATAGTTAAGGTTTGATTGTTGGTTGTAAAGGGCTTTAGCTTGCTTCATTTCTGCGGCGGCTTCGGATTTAAGGGTATTAGCCTTTTTAATTTCCGATGCGGCAGTTGCTTCACTTGTAGCTGCCTTGCGTTCCATATCTGCCTTTTGTTTTTCAGCCAATGCCTTTGCCTTTTTCGCTTCGCCCTTTTCCTTTACAGCCTTATCTTTATCAGCGACCGCCTTGTCTTTCGCTTTTTTAGCATCATCACGGTCTTTGGCGGCATTAAACACCGTCATGGCTTGCTCGGCCGTGCCGTCAAACTTAATTGTGGTAGTGGTTTTTCCAAAAAGAGTAGTTTCTTTAATGCCGTCTATCATGGCGTTAATACGCTTTTCTAAAGCGATTTTGCCCTCAATCTGCCGTGTTTCATCTGCAAGGGTATCTTTAATTTCGCTGATTTCTTTTTCAGCTTGCTTTTGGGCTTCACTCACCAATTCGGCCTTGTTTTCGTTGATATAATCCCCACGCACTTCATTCATAAGGTTGTGGTCAGTTCTCAATTCCTCTTTTGTTTCGTCACGCATTTTTTTGTATTCATCGGGCGTATATGTTTTGCCCCGCCCTTTGGTTTCCTCCGCTATTTTTAGACCGTACTTTTCGCAAATCTCCCTTAAAATCTTCCGCTCCTGTATGCGCCATTCGCTGATTGAATTTTTGTTTTTCCCAAAACCCATTTGCTGTAAAGCAATGGATTGACTGTTGCGTGTT
>Ga0153942_1000665_pt1 | contig 13690 bp, 14 predicted proteins | sample TSNJ026MetaG_FD_104731 | JGI IMG/M metagenome (GOLD analysis project Ga0153942, IMG submission 104731) | Attine ant fungus gardens microbial communities from New Jersey, USA - TSNJ026 MetaG | ecosystem: Host-associated > Fungi > Mycelium > Unclassified | place: USA: New Jersey, Brendan T. Byrne... | reverse complement strand
TTGTTAGAACAAATATATCGTTCATTCAAAATTAATAATAATGAAAGTTATCATAAATAGAACAATAGAATTAGAACCTAATCTTTTAAAGAGTTATTAAAAAAAGAAGTTTTATTTCTAATATTCTAAAATTCAAACATTTTCTATTGAAACTTCTGGGACCCTTGATATAGATAGTGAACTAGATATTGTTATAAGTGGTCTTGGAACAATTCGTTTTGAAAAGACAAGCAATACTGATATTAGAAAACCGTATAACTTATGCTATTCTTTAATGAAAGGAATAAAAATTATGAAAATAAACAATGACTGGGATATAATATTAAAAGACCTATTCGCAAGTGAACAGTTTAAAACCGTCTGTGAAAAAGTAAAACAAGAATATACTACAAATATAATATACCCCCAAAAAAATCACGTGTTTAATGCCCTACTATTAACACCCTATGAAAAGACAAAAGTAGTGATCATGGGACAAGATCCTTATCATGGCGACAATGAAGCACACGGGTTATCTTTTTCTGTTCAAAAAGGAATTAAAATACCTCCATCCCTAAGAAATATCTATAAAGAATTATATGATGATTTAAATATCACTCCTCCCAATCATGGAGAATTAACAAAATGGGCAAAAGAAGGAGTCTTGTTATTAAACTCTGTTCTAACTGTAAAAAAAGATACTCCAGCAAGTCATAAAAATCTTGGATGGGAAACCATTACAGATGAAATAATAAAAAAAACAAATGATAAAAAAACACCTGTTGTTTTTATCTTATGGGGAAACTTTGCGAAATCAAAACAAAGTCTAATTACAAATCCAATCCATCATATTATCACATCTCCCCATCCAAGTCCGTTTGCAGCTCATAACGGTTTCTTTGGTAGCAAACCTTTTTCTAGAACAAATGAATTTTTAATATCAAAAAATATAATTCCAATAAATTGGGACTTGAACTAAAGACTTATTTTTTTAAAAAACAAGCCAAACAAAAAATTACATGACTCTACTATGTAATTTTTTTGTTTATCTTTATTATTTCAATTATAATATGTTAATTTTTCAAAAATTATAATTTAAAATCTAATTCATCTTCATCTTGCATATCTTTGCGATCAAAGAAAGCTTTTACCTTGAAATTATGAATATTAGAAATTATATTTGAAGGAACTTTACGAATAACTTCATTATATTCCTCTGTATTACGATTATAATATGCTTTAGCAGCAGATAATCTTTCTTCCGTAATTTTCAGTTCAATAATAATCTCTTGCATTGAGTCATCCTTATTTAATACTTTATTATCATTTGTTAAATTTAAAATAATACTAAAAGCATCTTTAAGCTTTTGATCGACATCAAATGTTGATAATGTATCTGTTTTTAAATTTGTATACTCCTTTAGATAATTTTTCTTTTCCTTTAATTTTTTTTGAATTACATCATTTGCTCTAATTACTAAAGAATAACGCTCTCTCAATATTTCATCTATTGAGAACTCTGCTTTTTCAATTTTAGTTATTTTATATTGTATTTGATTATAATAATTAATATAAATAATTGCGATAATAGCTATAATTATTAAAATAATAATAAAAAAATAAACTAATTCCATACCACTAACACCTTCAATTCTCTTTTATTTTAACATATTGTTAAGATTTTTTCGATAAAATATTTTATAATAGACAATAAGGAGACAAAAATGAAAATAGATTTGATTAAAGTAGGCGACTTCAAAGCCAATTGTTACTTAGTAACAAAGAATAATAAAACAATTATAATTGATCCAGGAGATGAAGCAAATAAGATTATCGATTTCTGTAAAGATAAAAATATTGTAGGAATTTTAGTAACTCATCATCATTTTGATCATGTTGGTGCATTAAAAGAAATAAGCAATGAATACAAACTTGATTATAATCAGTTTCCAATCAAAGGCTTTGATTTTGAAATATTAAAAACTCCAGGACATTCAGAAGATTCTTTAAGTTTTTATTTTAAAGAAGAAAAAATAATCTTTACAGGAGATTTTGTTTTTTATCATACCATTGGAAGATGTGACTTAATTGGTAGTGATTTTAAAAAAATGAAAAAAAGCATTAAAATGCTTCTTACATATCCAAAAGATATTAAGATTTATCCTGGGCACGGTATTAGTACAAATTTACAAGAAGAAATTTCTTATCTTGAAGAATATTTATAAACTCCAATCGAGTTTTTTTATTTTATTGACAGAAAATTATAAAAATCTACTAAAATAATGTTTATCAATTCGTATATTTTATTGGCTCATCAAATTCCATATAATCTAAATAAATCATTCGGATTAAAAACCATTGACCATTATTTGGGTCGGAAATTATTAAATGATCCTGAATTGCTTCTTCAATTATTCCTGTATAAATTTTATTTTTCCATTCAGTTGTATTTGGAAATGAAACATATGCATTTATCTTTTTTCCTTTGTTTAAACGTAAAATATGTTCAATGTTCTTTTGTTCTGATGGTAGTGTGAAAGTAGCATCTTTATTTCCTGAAGGATTTATTGGGGCATTTGGGATTTGACTTGGCATTTGCGTATCTCCAGGGAAAGTTGGATTTTCAAAAAAACTTCCATTCATTTTTATTCACCTCTGTTTAAATATATGTCCAAGATGGAAAAATTATCCTTATTGCAATACTCTTCTAGGTAGTTTATAATTTATATAAGACTGGAATGATAAAAATGGACTTTAAGAAAGTATCGGAAATTATAACAAATCAGAAGAAGGGAAGAAGAATCCTATCTTTAGTATTTGGGGCATTTTTATTAGGACTTACCTATAATGTTTTATTAACTCCGAATAAATTGATGACTGGAGGCATTAGTGGTCTTGCCATTATTGTTGGTGAAATATCAAACTTTAGCCCTCAAATATTTATTTATATTATGTCGTTATTATTATTATTAATTGGCTTAATTACTTTGGGAATAAAAGAAACAAAGGGAGCAGTGATTGGAAGTATTTTATATCCAATTATGGTTTCATTAACAACACCATTATCAGAATATCTTTTACCACATTTGAATTTTGATCATATTTTAATACCTGTATTACTATCCGGATTAATTCTTGGATTTGCCAATGGAATAATTTATCGTGCAGGTTACAACACTGGTGGTAGTGATATCTTAATGAAAATATTAAGTAAATTCGGGAAAATGCCTGAAGGAAAAGCATCCTTAATTGTAAGCGTTATTCTGCTTGCTATTGGAGCTTGTGCTTTAGGAATCAATCTCATTATTTATTCTTGTATTGTGATTTTTATTACCAGCAATTTAATTGATAAAATTATGATTGGAATTAGTGATACTAAAATGTTCTTAATTCAATCTGAATATTACCGTGATGTTAGAGAATACATCATGAAAGAACTAAAAACAGGAGTAACTGAGTTAGAAGTAGTTGGAGGATATACCAAAGAAAAAGCCAAATTACTTTTAGTGGTAGTTCGCTCCCAAGATTATTATATTTTCAAAGAAAGTATTTTAACAATTGATCCTAATGCTTTCTTCATAATTAATGACTGTTATGAAGTAAAGGGCGGTGTTAAACGCAAGAATAACAGTATATTTCAAATAGATTAAATGGTATAATGAAGAAAGTACGAGGTGGTAGAATTTGAAATTAATTAAAGTTGAAAATTGTTATAAGGTTTATAAAAATGGAACTACAGCAATCGCCGATTTAAATTTAACAATAGATAAAGGGGAATTTATATTTGTAATAGGTTCAACCGGAAGTGGAAAATCTACATTTATTAAAATGCTATATCGTGAAGAAAAACCAACAAAAGGAAGTGTTATTGTTGGCGGAATAAATGTTGCAAAATTAAGAAACTCAAAAGTTTATAAAGTCAGAAGAAAAATTGGTGTAGTATTTCAAGATTTCAAATTACTTCCTAAATTAACCGTTTATGAAAATGTAGCTTTTGCACTAGAAATGATTGGCATGAAATCAAATGAAATTAAACCATTGGTTATAAAAGCATTAGAAAGTGTTGGCTTAAAAGAAAAATTAAGAAACTTTCCAAATCAATTGTCTGGTGGAGAGCAACAACGGGTTGCAATTGCCAGAGCCATCGTAAATGAACCTAAATTATTAATTTGTGATGAACCAACTGGAAACTTAGATCCAGATACATCAAAAGAAATTATGAAAATTTTAGAAAAAATCAATATAGAATTAGGAACAACAATTATCATGGCTACCCATGATAGAGAAATAGTAAATCGAATGAAAAAACGAGTCATCGTAATTGAAAATGGAATACTAGCTGGCGATCATATGAAAGGAAGTTATAAGACAAATGAGATGGATAAGAATTCTAAAAAGAAAAATTAGGGATTCATCCAAAAGTATTATAATTATGCCAGCAATCATCTGTACAACAAGTATTTTAATCATTGTTTCAATTTTTTTAATAGTATCATATAACACTAAAAACAATACAACACAATTAGAATCAGAGAAGGAATCAACAATTATCGTTTATTTAAAGCGTGAAACAACAGAAGAACAATCGAGTGAAATACAAGCAACAATTAAAAAAATGGATTCAGTTAAAGCAATAAAGTTCAAAAGTAAAGACGAATTGAGATCTGAGCTAAAAGGGGAAAGTGATTTAGAAACATCACTTGATTATCTAGATAGCAATCCCCTTTTAGATTCTATTATCATCACCGTGACTGAAAAAGATTTAAAGAGTACTATGGAAAATATTCGTAAGATTGAAAATATATCCTCTGCTGAATATGGAGAACAAATAGAATGAAAAAACGAGTCATTATTATTGAAAAGGGTATATTCGCATCCCATGAAAGGAAGTTATAAGACAAATGAGATGGACAAGAATTCTAAAAAGAAACATTAGAGATTCATTTAAAAGTGTTTTTAGAAACTTTAGTTTAAGTATGGCGGCAATTATCTGTACGACCATTACTTTAATCTTAGTTTCTGTTTCCTTAATATTATCTTATAATGTTAACAATATTACTGCAAAATTAGAAAAGGAATTAACAATCGTCGTTTATTTAAATCGTGAAACATCAGAAGAACAATCGAGTGAAGTACAGTCAACAATTAAAAAAATGGATTCAGTTGAAGCAATAACATTCAAAAGTAAAGAAGAATGGAAAGCGGAGATGAAAAAGGAAAGTGAAACGTTAGAAACAACACTTGACTATTTAGAAACAAATCCCCTTTTAGATTCAATCACAGTTGTTGTAAATGATGTCAAAGATTTAAAGAGCACTACAGAGAGTATTCGTAAGATCGAAAATGTGTCCTCTGCTGAATATGGAGAAGGCATGGTCGAAAATATTGTAAGCATCTTTGATATTATTAGTAAAGCAACATTAGTTATAGTAATTGCATTAGTGTTAGTAACAGCTTTCTTAATTAGTAATACCATTAAATTAACAATTTTTTCAAGAAAAACAGAAATTGAAATTATGAGATTAGTTGGAACAAGTAATACAGTAATTAAAATGCCATTTGTTTTTGAAGGTTTTATTCTTGGAATATTTGGAGCAATCCTACCCGTAATTCTTAGTATTTATGGATATGTTTTCCTTTATGATAAATTTAATGGCAAACTATTCTCCAATATTATTACATTAATAGAGCCATTTAACTTTATTCTATTTGTATCATTCATCTTAATTATAATTGGGGCTTTGGTTGGAATGATTGGAAGTTATCGAGCAGTTAGAAAGTATCTTAAAATATAATGATAAAAATTATCAGATTCTTTTTAGCATCAATTATTATTTTATCTTTCTTGCTACAACCATTAAATGTTAATGCAGATGCTCAAACACTTGGAGATTTAGAAGATAATTTAGCTGTTCTAAAAAAGAAAAAAGCTGACAATGAAGCCAATCAAAAATATACGGAAGCACAAATCAAAGAAAGAGAACAAGCAATACAAGATGCTGAATTAGAAATATCAATTGCTAAAGGAAGTATTATTGAAGCCCAAGAAAAAATAGAAGAGTCAAATGTAAAAATTGAAGAACTAAAGTTAGAATCTGAAAAGTTATTACAATTTTCTCAACAAATGCAAAGTTCTAATGCATATTTAGAATATATAAGTGGAGCCTCAACGACGACGGAAATGATTATGCGTATTGCAGCAATAAATCAAATTACTGATTATAATCAAAAAAGCTTAGACAATTTAGAAAAATTAATTAAAGAAAACGAACAACTTAAAATAGATCTTGTAAAAAGACAAGAAGAATTAATAGAACAAAATAAAAAATATGAAGCAACTATAATTAAATTAACTGGCAGTCTAGAAGAATATGATAAATTTGCTCTTGATATTAATACCCAAATTAAAGTAGCACAAGATCAATACAATACCTATAGTAAATTATGTAAAAATAATCCAAAAACCAGTAACTTAGGAAGAGCTGCTAAGTTAACTGATTGTTCCAATACCGCTTATAATGCAGGTTGGTTAAAACCATTAGTAAGCGGAGGAGTTACAAGTGCCTTAGGTTGGCGAGATGGTGTATATGCTGGAAATCACAACGGAATAGATATAGGAAACAATAAAGAAGGTACATCAGTTTATGCTGCAGCAGCAGGCGTTGTTTCTGGTATTATTGAACGATATTGGTGTGGTGGTAATATGGTCTATATTGATGTCAACGTCGGTGGACAAATGTATACAACCTATTATTATCATTTATTAAAAATCAATGTAAAATTAGGTCAAAGTGTAACTGCAGAAACAGTGATTGGAACAGTTGGTGGAGGAACTACTAAAAGCTACGATAGCTGTACATCTGGAGCACATTTACATTATGGCGTCGCCAAAGGTTCATTTACTGGTTCAATAAGTAGCAAGAATGTGATTATTCCACCAGGCTTTAAAAATGTCTATGCTTATAAGTGGACATCTCGATATGACTATTATAGTAGTTAGAAAGGATTGATTTTTTATGAAGAAAAAATTTAATTTATTCTTAGTTATTGCAATATTAGGTGTATATATCTTACAACCTATCACAGTAAATGCAGCTTCAGAAACACTTGGAGATTTACTAGATAATTTAAATGCTTTAAAACAAAAGAAAATAGATAATGAAAATAATAAAAATCAATCTGAAGCGGAAATAAAACAAAAAGAAAAAGCCATTAAAAATGCTGAAACTCAAATTCAAAAAGCTCAAATTGAAGCACGAGAAGCACAAGAAAAAATAGAAGAGTCAAATATAAAAATTGAAGAATTAAAAAAAGAATCCGAGAAACTATTTCAATTTTTACAACAAATGAAAAGTTCCAACGCTTATTTAGAATATGTAAGTGGAGCTTCTTCAACAACTGATTTAATTATGAGAATTGCTGCGATTAATCAAATCACTGAATATAATCAATCATCTTTAGATGCACTAGAAGCATTAATCATTGAAAATCAGAAATTAAAAGATGAATTAATAGCCAAAGAAGCAAGTTTAGAAACAGAAATAAAAACTTATGAAAAAACAATTCAAACTCTTTATGGAAAAATAGAAACATATGATAAATTTGAAACTGATATTGATACCCAAATATCTCAAGCTCAATCAACATATAATGTTTATAAAACAATGTGTTCTACCAATCCAAATACCAAAGATCAAGGAAATAAAGCAAAATTAACAGATTGTGAAGTTTTCCCAGATGCATCAGGTGGAGTCGCAACCAATTATGGTTGGAAAAAACCTTTAGTTTATGGAGTAATTACAAGTACTATTGGGATTCGTTGGGGATCATACCATAATGCTTTAGATATTGGTGGCAATAGTGAAGGAACCAACGTTTATGCTGCTGCCCATGGAACTGTTTCAGGAATTATTGAACGATATTGGTGTGGAGGTAATATGCTTTACCTTAATGTTTTAGTAAATGGTCAAAAATATACGTTATATTATTATCATTTATTAGAAATTAAAGTAAAAATAGGACAAATAGTTACTCCTACGACAATCATTGGAACAGTTGGTGGAGGTAAATCAACTTCAGCTAATTATGGGGGATATGATTCTTGTACAACTGGAGCCCATCTTCATTATGGAGTTGCAACTGGATATTATACAGGAACAATTAAACAAGCCAATGTTATAACTCCGCCAGGATTTCCAAATACAATTGGCTATACATTTACAAATAGAGATGCTTATTATGGATAAAACGAGAAAAAACCTCGTTTTTCTTAATTGTGAAAAAATCCCTAAAGAAGCTCCGCTTTTTGTTATAGATGCTAATACACGACTTATTAATTTATATTTTAAAATTGGTAAAATGATTATGAAAATTCTACTTGGGGCAATAAATTTATTGAAACATTAGAAACTGAATTAAAACTTGATTTTCCCAATATAAAAGGATTTTCTGCGAGAAATCTAAAAAGAATGAAAAGATTTTATACTGAATATAAAGATTATGAAAAAGTGCCACCAGCAGTGGCACAATTACCTTGGACTCATAATGTAATACTATTTGAAAAAATAAAAGATATGGATAAAAGAATTTGGTATAGTAATGAAGCATTCAAATGGTAATTGGTCAAAGGTAGTATTAGAACATCAAATTGATTTGAATTTATATGAAAGACAAGCTATAGCAGATAAGAAAAATAATTTTGAAAGCACATTAATTAATCCTTGGTCAAGATTGGGACCACTTTGTGATATGATCAAATATCAACAACTTTATCTTGTACAGAATTGTTTTTTTGTATTTCTAGTATTTAATAATTTCCCAAAATAATGTATAATTTTATGTAGTAAAGTAGGTGAGCCTGTGGATTATAGATATAAAAAATCTCAAATATTTAAAAAAAAGCTTTCTGTACCAAATGAAGTTCTTAATCGTGTTTATAATAACCAGTCAACTATTCACGACTTTATTGAGTATGATTTAGAAGGTAAAATACCAGTTTCTTGTTTAGAATATACACAACGAAAAATCGTTGAAAAATTTGGTATTCAAAAAGCAAAAGATTTGGATTGGGATTTAATAAACAGTGACTATCGTATAACAACCGATAAAGTTTTAGAATTAGATGCTAATACTGAAAATATAAATAGTTTGTTATATAAAGAAATAGTTGATACAATCGCACCCAATAGATATACAACTATGATGCAATTAGCTTACCCTGATAGATTATTAATTGAAGAAAATGTTCCAGAGGAGTTACGTAATACATTTAACAGCAAAAAGTTATCATTAAATGATGTAATTGAAAACTGGCAATACCTAAAAGAAAAGAATTTAACTTTTCATTTGTTTTACGATTATAGTTATTACAATATAACAGATGATATATTCAAACAATTCATGAGTGAATACTCTGATTTATTAATATTTCTAAATTCTGAAGAAAGAATGTATAAATTAATTAGTAAAATATATACAAATGAAAATATAAATGATAGAAAAAAAGTTGTAGCTGACTTTATTAATGAAATATTAAAAGAATCAGTATTAACTAATGAACAATATGCTACTGCTTTTAAGTATGTTTCTATTGGAGATTATTTGACACAAAAGACTTCAAAATATAATGCCGAAGAATTTATTAAAGAAGTAAATAAAACAAATCAAAATCCAAGCGATTTTATTCTTAATCTTTCAATACCTTTTTCAGTTATTTTAGAATATCCTGTTCAGAGTTTTATAAATATTTATGGATTAAATAATATATTAGATTTTGATAAAGAATGTGGCAATTTTTTTACAAAGAACAATTATGAAATGCTAAGACTAATATCTCCTATGTATCTAGATTATGGAGGAAATATAAACGATAAGGAAAGAACTATTTATACTATTCAAAATTATGATGAAGCAGGAAACTATCTAGATCGTTCGGATTATACTAAAGAAGAGTTTTATGAAGCCATACGTAGAATGATTATGTATGGTCCAACTGATTGGAATTATAAAGATAAAGCTCCAGATTATAGTAGTATTACTGGTCCATTTAGAGAAAAAAATCAAGATTTGTATATCAGCGAAAATGCCCCAGAAGAATTGAAAAAAGCATTTTATACGAAGGGAATAACACCTAAATTATTAGGTGAAAATCCTAATTGGATGCCATTTTTAAGAGATAAAAATTTTGCTGCTTGTTTTTATTATCACGAGATTACTGTAAATTATCAAAAAGAAGGTAAAGAAATTTGTAAATATCCTCACGCATATCAATATTTACTTGATAAATGTGGTTTTGATATTGCTAGTGAAATCATTTTAAATTATTCTAACGTTCTTAAAGAAGTTTTTACAATTTATGATCATTCAATTAATTCATCACATATAAAACGTATTGAATTTTATGATTTTGATGATGTCGAGGGAATAAAATCGAGAATTGAAGAAGGATTAGCTGAATTAATTAGTAAAACCGACTTTAAATATTCTCATAATCTCCCAAAGGCATTTAAAGAATATTATCCACAACTGTTTTTGAGTGATGAAGCACCGGACGAATTAAAAAATAAATATTATAATCGTGAGTTAGATGCCAAATTTATCTCCGATAATCCAGAATATATTAAATTTTTAACTAACTTAGATATAAGAACAATTTTTAAATATATTCCTGTTAAAGTTGAAACAATAAGGTCAAATGACACACAGTTTAGAAATCCAATAGAAAGTCCTTGGAGCCTAGTAAACTATATTAGAGAACAATTTAAGAACGATACAGGATTACAAGTATTCTTATCTTATGGTAAATATTTTGATATTATTAATGAAAATAACGGCTTTGAAAATTTTGTGTTTGAATACGAAATATCACAATCAGAAATATTAACAAAACTGGAGGATTTGATTCATTCAAATATTTTAAATGGATTACTTGTTTATGATGAAAATTTGCCTGAACGATTTAAACAGAAGTATCCTACGTTATTTCTTCCACAAGACACACCAACAGAAATAAAAGATAAATTTTATAATAGATTATTTACTTTAAAAGAATTTATAGATAATCCAGATTTATTAAAATATTTTGATAGCACTAATGTAGCTTGTGCATTTGATAAAAGTTTTTCTTGGATAATGGGATTGTTTAATGATAAAAGCTCTAACCCAAATATAATAAAGATATTAAATGCTTATTCTAAGGTAGATGATGTATCTTTACAAAAAGTCTTTAGAGAATATGTATTAAATAATATGGAATCTATAAATGTTGATAAAATAGATGTTATTGCTGATGTATTATTTAAACTTTCGTTTTCTAATTCAAGCGAAATGCTTACCTTTAGAAGTGAACTTGCTAGTCAGTTATTATTAACTAATGATCCATTAAGTAGTTTAAATAAAATTGAGGATATATTTTTAAGAAATAATATTCCAGTTGTAGGTAAAATATTTTCAGTATTTCAGATACTACACCCTAATTGTAGTGGATTTGATTTTTCAGATGAATCAAGTGTATCTCCAGTTTTAAAAGCTAAAGGTTCTACTGGTAAAGAAGTAATAATATTTTCTGATTTATTAAGAGCAACGTTAGGTTCTAATAATAGATCAATAATTTCTTATTTAGAAAATATTGAAAAAGGAAATCAATTACTATTGCAGATGAACTCTGGTAATATATCCTTTGATGTATTAGACAATAAAAATAAAGAGGTTTTATCAGTTTTTGTTGCTCATCTAAATACTTTATACAATAACACTATAGCAGGTAAAAAAGATGGTAACAGAAGAGTATTATCTAATGATATTAATAAAGATATTAATGAATTAATACAATTATTTTCAGCAAATGGAAATCTTGTTTATGATTTGCCAGATAGAATAATAAAAATGTTTTGTCATTTTGCAGGATTCGATACTTTTGAACAAATAAAGAATTATACAAATCAAAAAGTAAAATTGGCTGATACAAGAAATAGAGAATGTTCTAGCTTAAGATTTAAGTTAGAGTATGGAGATTTTGTAAAAGGAATTGACGATATTAAGTATTTAGCAAATATTTTTCAAAATGGTTCAGTTGCTAGAGAATTTTTAGGTTCTTCAGCAGGAAGCGATTGGACACCATTAGACACAGATTTATCTAGAATATTGGATTTAGGCGAGAATATAGCTGATATTCTTGGCAAAACCGAAGCAAAAGAATATGGCTCAATATGGTTTGTATTAAAAAATGATGATAGATTTACCGTTACAAGAAAAAGTCCAAAAGAAACAGACCAAACAATAGATACAACTCCAAATTCAAATAAACTGGAAGTATTCTATACTGGAGCTATAGGAAATACTCATTATGGAATACGTACTGGTTTTGCATCTAGTGAAATTAATTATATTATTACTTCAAATTATGATTCAAGAATTGGATTAGAAATAGCTAAAAATGGTTTTTATATTCCTGTTGTAGATGTAAATGGAGAATTAAAATTTTCACCACAAGAATATGATGAATTAAGATCTAAAATGACAGGATTAACACATTATTATGGTGGAGATTATACTTTTAATAATTCTTTATCAGCATCAGAAATCAATGAATTATCTAAACAAATATATGATAATGAATTAGATATTGCCCATAAGCATAATGCTATAAGTACAGTATTATCAAATGCAATCGCAAATGTAAATTTAAGGTTAAAAACAGTTGTTGATGGAGATATTACAGAAGGTAGTATTGAACTGATCGACACAGGTTCAACTGGTCGTGGAACTAATATGCCAGGCAAAGGTGATTTTGATTTTATAATGAGATTAGATAAGAAGATTATTACTAATTCTGAAAAATTAAAAGAAATTAAAGATACTTTATTAAAAGCATTAGGTAGAAATGGTTCAAGTAAAATTACCAGAGATGGCGATTTTCGATTAAAACAGGTAATTATTGAAAGATTAGATGAGCCAGTAGATATAGATATTACTTTTGTAGAAAAAACCGATAAATTAACATATTCAACCGATATGTCATTACGAGATAGACTTGATACTATAAAAAAACAAGCACCAGAACAATATCCTTTGATTATTTCGAATATTTTATTAGCAAAACAAGTTTTAGAAAGTGCTGGTGTATATAAATCTGAGCATAGCGAAACTCCGCAGGGTGGATTAGGTGGAGTAGGAATTGAAAACTGGATTTTACAAAATGGTGGCTCATTTGTGAGTGCTGCGACAGAATTTCTTAAAGCATCTAATGATAAATCCTTTGAAGAATTTAAAAAGAGTTATCATATTTGGGATTTTGGTGAAAATCATTTAGCAAATAAAAGAGGATTATACCCTCACGATAACTTTGTTGAAAATAATATGAGTGAAGCAGGTTATCAAAAGATGAATGAAGTATTAACAAAATACCTAATCGAATTACAAAATCAACAAACTACAAAAAAACAAAGATAAAAACTGATAGGATTAATTGAAAAACCTATCAGTTTATTCTTCGTCATCAGTTAGTTGATCTATTTCATCAAATAATCTAAACATTAAACCTATTGCCTTATTAAATGATTGGAGTTTGAAACATTAATAGAAGATAAAATAGGTAATACTAGATCAGAAGATTTTTATGATTTATACAGAAAATAACTAGTCACTTTGAAACCCTAATTGGTGATGTAATTATTAAAGCTATTAAGAGAACTTTTAAAAGAAGAGAATTTCC
>Ga0153942_1000660_pt1 | contig 13728 bp, 14 predicted proteins | sample TSNJ026MetaG_FD_104731 | JGI IMG/M metagenome (GOLD analysis project Ga0153942, IMG submission 104731) | Attine ant fungus gardens microbial communities from New Jersey, USA - TSNJ026 MetaG | ecosystem: Host-associated > Fungi > Mycelium > Unclassified | place: USA: New Jersey, Brendan T. Byrne... | reverse complement strand
ATTAACAAACCCCAAAAAGTCTTTATTAAATCTAAATGACTTATTATTTTAAACTCCAATATAAAAGATTGTTATCTCTAAAAATAACAATCTTTTTAATTTTTTACTATCTAAGTTCTTTATAATTCCGAAGAAATTTGATAATTTTATTACCCTGCCCTATCTAAAAAGACCAATAATACTTTAATATATTAAGACAATTCTTTTTTATATAATTCTTTATATGTTTTACTGCTTTTTATCAATTCATTATGTGTTCCAATATCTGATATCTTTCCATCATCAACAACTATAATTCTATCACAATCTTTTACTGTAGATAGTCTATGAGCAATTATTAGTATAGTATAATCCTCACTAATTTTTCTTATTGATTCATGAACATAATCTTGTGTTTCATTATCAAGAGAACTTGTTGCTTCATCTAATAAAATTATTTCGCTATCTTTTATTAAGGCACGAGCAATCGCTAATCGTTGTTTTTGTCCTCCAGATAAAATTACTCCATCTTCACCAACTTTAGTGTCATATCCTTCTTCTAATGTCTCTACAAAATCATGTAAAGCACATAATTTGCATTTTTCAATCATTTCTTCATCAGTAATATTGGGATTTGCTAATTTTAAATTTTCCTTAATACTAAGATTAAAAATATATGGATCTTGAGTAATTACAGATATATTCTTTCTAATTGTTTGTTCATTTAAATCATTGATATCAGTTTTGTCAATAAATATACTTTTATTATCAACACTATATAATTTTGATAACAAGTTGAATATGGTGCTTTTACCTTGCCCACTTTTTCCTACAAAACCGATAGTTTCATTAGCTTTAATTTTAAAACTAACATTATTCAATACTTGTTTTTCATTATAACCAAAATTAACTTTTTTAAATTCAATATCACCATTAATTTTCGGAATATCTATATTGCCAAATTTTTCTTTTGGATATTTTTCACCATCAATAACTTCATATAATCTTTCAATCGATAAATTAAATCTTTTATATTCATCATAAATACGAGCAATATTCTGAATAAAGGAGAAAATATTACTTCTATACATATAAATAACTAAAAGATTAGCACCACTTAATTCATTTCTAGTTATCAAATAAATTCCTAATATTACAACTAAGAAATCTGCTGTTGCTTTTATAACCCAATATAATGTATCGTAAATTCTTTCTTTAATTCGTAATTTATTTTCAGTATTAGTTATTATTGTTTGCTCTGAAACAGTTTTATTTATCATAATATCTTTTAAATTTAAAACTTTTATATCTCTAATTCCTCTGATTATCTCACTAAAATTACTAGAATATTTTTCGCTCAATTCGTTGATTTCTTTTCTTGTTGATTCCCACATTTTCGTTCTTTTATACTGTAATAAAAATATTAATGTGGATAAAATCAAAAACATTACACCTATTTTATAACTAATAATAAAAATATAAATCAAAACACCAAATGAAGAAATAACACCTAATAGATTATACCTAACACTTGAAAATACCCAAGCAATACTATTTGGTTCACCATTTATTCTTGAAGAAAAAAATCCTGTCCCTTCCTTATCAAAATTCTTTGTTTCTAATCTAAATAATTCTTTTGATACATCACTTTTTATATCAAGCGCAACTAAATCTTGCAATCTATTGCTAGAGTGATTATTGAAAGTATTAATTACTTCTTCAACAGCTGAAACAATAAGTAAAATAACAGATAATAGTATCATTTGTGATATATTTATTTCAGTTATTGCTTGAATTGTTTTGGCAGATAGAAAAGGCCTTATTGTACTAATCCCAATAGTTAACACTGATGTTAAAACATATATAGTTAAAAACATTTTATACTTTGTAAAATAAGAAAAAATTAATTTATAATATTTACTTTTTTTCATGTTATACCCCACAAACAGTAACATTATAATATATCCAACAATTTTATACAATCAAGTTAAGTGAATTTATATAAATTATAGTCGAATCATTTAATTTTTTGAAAATTAATAGTAGATTATAGCATTAAAAAGTAATTCGGAAGAAAATTATTGTTTACTTAAAAGATTTATATTTACAAAGCAAAAATCCAAAATACAATATAATTTTATATAAAAGAAGAACTTTTAATAATTTTTTTTATTTTAAATTAGTTCAACAAAAAATAGAAAAAGATTGTCTCCTTTCTAGGATAACAATCTTATCTATCTGGTCAAATATATGATTAAATGCTAACCTTATAATCTTTACGAATTAAAAGGTAGCAACTTCTTCAAAATTGGTGACCCGTACGGGATTTGAACCCATGAATGCATGCGTGAAAGGCATGTGTGTTAAACCACTTCACCAACGGGCCAATAACAAAATGGTGGGCCTGGGGGGACTTGAACCTCCGACCTCACGCTTATCAGGCGTGCGCTCTAACCAGCTGAGCTACAAGCCCATTTGTTAACTGACTAATACATTTTAACCCAAAATTTATACTTTGACAAGTACTTTTCCTATATTTTGTAGTTTTTTTATTATTTTTTTCTCAACTCTTTATCAAATCATCATTTACTAATATAAAAACATAATATATTTTCTTTCAATTTTGAAAATACATTAAATAGTTTTTTCTAAAAAATAATCTTATTCAAACTCTTTTTAATATGTATCCATTTCTATATGCCAAAAAATAAAGACTATAAATCTTCATTAATATAAGCATATTTACTATCCTTAAAATTCATATATTCTTCTAACTTTTGCTGACAGTATAAAGAAACCTCATTTAAACGAACACTAGTGTTGTTAAACCTTACTAAAGGTACAACATATCTTTTTTTAGATTCCACTGCCACCGAATACTTATCTTGCACTTCTTCTGATCTTTCTATTTTAGAAATAGTAGTAAATTTATTCCACAGTTTATATACATTTTCATCTTTTATAAATTGATCAATTATTTCTTCTTCTGATAACTGATAGAAATCTTCAAATTTTATAACCTTTGTTTCAATCGCTTTCTTTAAAATATCAGCTAAAAATTTCATTTCAAATTTGCTTTCATTAGATTGCAGTAAGATACTATAATGAAAAGCTCCTTCATAGAATTTATTTGCTAACTCCATATCTTGGAAACCAAATTCTTCGATTCCCTCTTCATTTGTTAAAACAATAATATCATTATAAATCATCCTTACTTCTTCGATCTCCCATATTGGATCCCAAATAAAACAAGTATGAATAATACCATCAAGTCGATCAATACATATCTTTGGATTATCATTTTCTAAGATAGGATAAACTTCTAAATTCACAATACTTTCCAAATTAATATTATCTTCTTTTAATAATGCCATTATCTCATCTGAGGCAATTAAAATATCTCTTACATTCTTTTCTGAACTTTCTTGAGATTCGCTATCGTTCAATAAAAAATCAATAATATGAGCAAATGCAGGTGTGCCTAAATCATGAAATAACGCGGCTAATGTTTGACTTTTAGATTTTGTGAAACGATAAGTTATCAAAGCACATACAATCGAATGATCAAGCCTAGAATACCAAAAACAAGGATGAAAAATATTAGAATAATCAACACCACAAAACTGACCAATTCCAGATAGTCTTTGCAAAGTACTAGTCATTATATATTTATCGATAAATTCAGGATAATCATTACAAAATGATTCAAAATATTTTTTTAATTCCTTGTTTTTTACTGTATCAATATATTTCATCTTATTTTTTTCCTTCATAATACCAAATTCCTAACATCCCTTTTGCTAAAATCGCATCGATTTCTTCAATTTCCTCTAGAATCCATGCATAACGTCCTAATGAATAATCACCACAAAGATATTCTTGAGGATTTTCTTTCATTTTTTCAATAAACATTTCATCCATATAAATGCAATCAACTAATTTGCATTTACAAATAATATAGCCATATTTAAAATCTAAATTATCTAATAAAGCGTATTGTTTCGTCAAACTTATTTGTTCTTTTCTTGTTATTTTCTTCAAACTAGCATGAATATATAATTCTCCACGATAATTTGTCTTCCAACTTCTTGTTTCAATAAATTTCTTTTTTTCCTTTATCAAACTTGCCCAAGGCTCAATTAAACTCAATACTCTCAAATTTATTCTCCTTCATAATAATCAACTTTATCATCGAAATAAAAATCACTACTCTGATTATGAATTATTACTCCTACTTTATTTGAATGCGGGTATTTAATAATATCAGGGGAATTCGTTGTATCTACATCTAAATATTTTAAATTAATATCACCAGAATTATAAAGACGATGCCCACCTTCTTCTTTAGGAGGGCAAACAATTACGTCTCCTTCTTTTACTAGAAACTTACCTTCTTTTGTTTCAATTATGCCATTACCCTCAATAATATAGAAAACTTCTGTATTATTCATATGATAATGATATGGGTAACTATATTTCTTTGGAGGTATTTCATAGAAAGAAACAAATGCTTGTGCAAAATCACTTCTTGGTGTAACTTGATATTGTTTGTATTCATATAATTCATGATCCTTCTTATGTTTTTCTTTTAATTTTTTTTCATTCGTAATCAATATTTTTGTCATAATTCCTCCTCTAAATAATAATAACTAATTCAAAGAAAAAAAGCAAACCGAAGCTTGCTTATACATAAACAATTTCAACACCAGCAAAATTAACATTGCCACTGATTACTAAAACATTTTTACCATCTGGATTGTTCCGATTTTTTTCATCAATACCACCTAAATTATTGTTGGCATTAAATTGAACACTCCAATTTTTTGGAATATATAATTCTACTCCTCCAAATGAAACATTTAAAACAATATCCGCTCTTCCTTCATGTAATTCCGTTTGATCCATATATACTTTTAAAGCTCCAAACGAACAATTAAATTCTCCTCGCTTAAATTCATTTGTATTAATATATTTGATTGCCGATGCAAATCTTACATCAAAGATCACATTCTTTTCATCTGGTTCATCAATTACACTTCCAAAATGTTCTGGATTATTGCTATTATAAATATTCTTAAAACGCTTCCCTGGATATAAAATATAACATCCGATTGTTAAGAATAATGCTACTAACATAATTTGGAATCCTGATAATAATGTAAATCCCAACACATCACGATACATTAATAATAATAACCCTAACGGAAAGAATATTCCCGTATACTCTAATCTTCTAATACTGCTTAATATCACTGGTATCATAAATATTGTTACGACAACAGTAAAAATATTAATTGAACCAAACCATCCTAGTGGATGAACAAACATTGCTAATGCAGCAAGGATAAAAAACAATCCCCAAAACCATTTACTTCTCATAATCAATTCCTCTTTCCTAATCTTTGCTTCAATATTTTATAGTATGTTCTTGAAGCATATACTTGTTTATAAGTTTGATAAAATTCAATCAGACTCGAAGACGCGATATTAAATTGTACAGAATAAATTTTATTTAAGTTTACGACAGTTGATTTTGCAATTCGCATAAAATGAAATGGTAAAATTTTTTCTAATTCATATAATCGATATTTCACTCTAAACACTTCATTAATTGTATGTGCTTGAACAAAATTACTATCAGTTTCAAAAAACAATATTTCATCTAAAGATAAATAGTACTCTTTATCCTCTTTCATAAATACAATTTGATTTGCTTTTTGATTCTGAATTATTTCTTTTAACATTTCAACTTCTTTAGAATACTCATTACAACGAATAATTACTTCATTTTCTTTTAAAGTATCCTCAATCTCAACTCGTACTTTCATAAATAACTCCTCGTCTTGGTATCATTATAACATCATCTAAAAAAATAAAAACCCCTTTTCTTTAAGTGGTTAAAAATTATAGCTAAGAGGTGTTTTTTTTAATGCTATTTGCTCATTCCTTTAGTTAAACGCTCTACATTAAGTTCGGCATAATGATAAATTCCGTCTATATCTTTATAGAAAAAAGATGGTTGTTCAAGATATCGAAAAACATGAACAAGATAAAAATAATCACCAGTTGCCGCGGCATCTCTTGCTTCCAAAAAAGCAACATTATCAGAATCAATCGGTTGACCATAAGATTTTTCTATTTTTTTTATATTTCCATCACCTAAATGATAAAATAAAAGTCCTTTTATTAAATTGACACGCCCTTCACTATCTTTTGATTTTTCCATACAATTTTGTAAAATCATACTACATACTTTGATTGCTTTATCATGTTTCTTTTCAAGATCACCAAAAGTAATAATTTCTGGATTTTCTTTCGTTCCTTCACCTGTTTTTTCATTATAAATTTTCATACTATTAGAAATAAATACGTATTCAGTTTGCCCTAATTCATGATTAAATGCTTTAATTGTTTGGTTGGCCCAAGTACTTTTATAAATTTGAGTAATCCCAATTGCTGTCTTTGACTTTATATCGTTTTTTCCTGATTCTTGAGCAATTAAAGAAAGAATTCCATCAGCAGAATGACCATAGATAGGAGCTATTTCATTAACATAAGCAGAATAGTTCTCAACAACAAATTGTTTTACATCACTATCTCCTTGATAATTAAAATTTTTATCTTTCTTACTAGAAGTAATAGCAAGTTCATCCATTTTTTCATAAAAACCGTTTAAATCATAAATATTCACATAAGATTCTTGAGTTGCTAAATAATCAGTCTCAGTTTCTTTAATCACTTCATTATCAACAACAAAATCTTCAAGAGATTCAATCTTAATATGTTTTGATTCACCTTTAAGAAGATCTTCATTGTCATTTATTTTTGAACTATTTAAATCCTCAATTTGTATTTCATAAGAATTGGTTTGACTTAAAGCATCATTATCACTCATAAAAAATAAAGAAGCTCCAATTACTACTACACCTGTTGTAGTTAATGCACTTAATATCATTCTAGATGATTTATTATAAGATTTAATTCTGATTGTTTTACAATATTCCTTATAACTTTTTTTAATTTCTTTAAAATCTGGTTGTTTTAATATTTCTACAGGATTTTTTAATAATAACTCCACTTTCCCATAAGATATCCATAAAGAATTATTATTATATTCAACTGCATCTTTTATTTTTGTGTTTTTTCTTTTTATTTTATTAATAACTTTTAATAAGAATTGATAGTCAACATCCAATTCAATTACACCATTATTATATTTTACATAAGTTCTATTTTCTTTTATTTTAATCGTAATTTGAATATTTTTTGATTCAATTGATTCTGCATTAATCCTTGGCATTGTCATTCTCCATTAATTGTTTCACTTCAAGTTCTGCATATTCTAATTCTTTCTTATTTTCAACCGGAAAAAGTTGGATTGGCTCCGTATCAGGTAAATAGGAAGCTAAAATCAGTTCTGATTCATTATCAATATAAAAAACCACATAATCTTTATCAAATTCTTCCGAATAAAAAGAAAATAAACCTTGGCAGATAATTTCTTTGCCACTTTTGTCCTTTATTGTAAACTCTGTTTTCATATTAAATATCACCTATTATAAAATTAGTATACCACAAAAAAACTTAGAAATACCCCTAAGTTTCTTATTTAACAATATAAACCCATCCAGGCTTCCATTCTTTAGTTTTGCGCCAATCTTCATTAATTGCTTGTTCCCAAGTTTTACCTTGTGTAATGACTTGAAAAGCTAATTGAGGAGCTTTATGTGCAACTAAAGCAATATGTTTTCCATCATAATTTTCTAATAAATATAGACAAAAATCTCTGATTCTAACTTCAACATCTTTTAAACTTTCACCATTCGGAAACGGTTCAGTTATATGATCCTCATATTTAACTAAATCAGTTGGCTTGCCGTTTAAATCCCCATAATTACATTCTCTAATTCTTGAATCATGTTTAATCTCTTTTAATCCTTTAAATGTTAGATTTGCTGAGTCAATCGCTCTTTTTAAATCGGAACTAATTACTAAATCAAATTCATTAATATTTACTTGATCTTTTAAAGCTTTACTTTGTTCAATTCCTTTTTCAGTTAATTCTCCTGGAATCCATCCTGTTGATAATTTATCTGCATTATCAGTTGTAGTTCCATGTACAAAATATGTTATTTTAACAGCCATCTTAATCTTCCTTTTCTTTGTTTATAAATAAATTATATAATAAATATTGATATTTGTCTTGTTTTTTATCCTCGTTCACTTAGCTACATCATCCGAAAATGACGAAGGAAAATGTTGTGATACTAGAATCGATCAAGAATCTGAAAACAGTATATGAAAATACTAAATAATTAAAACAAATAAAAAATAGCAATCAGTTGCTATTTTTTCATGTCCCTTTTATCAATGTTTAGATTACTTAAATAAGTATTTAGCATTTCAGCATTTGTAATATAATCAAATAAAGTAGTGCAATCATTTGAAAATCTATATTGTTCCATTTTTCCTAATTGTTGAATTAATGGAAGATAAAAACTATTTTCATCATAAATAATAATTGGTTGATCAATTTCTTTTCTTCGTTTCATTTCAATTGCCACAATAATTTCTTCTAGTGTTCCAGTACCTCCAGCTAGAAAACAAAGAATATCCGATTTATTAATCATTAAACTAATTCTTTCGTTAGTAGTATCAACACAATATTCCTCATCACATTGTAATGATTTAAAATCTTCCTTGTAAATTGTAGGAGCTACTCCTATAATACTTGAATTATTTTGTTTCATTGTTCTATAAACTTCTCCCATTAGACCATAATTATATGCACCAAACACTAAATTAAAGCCATTTCGAGACAATATAAATCCTAATCTTTTAGCACTGTCATTAAAAGAACTATCAATTTTGTCGCTTGAAGAACAACCAACAAAAGCGTATTGTAATTTTTCCATAAATAAACACTCCTTTTTTGTTGGAAATTATAATACCACAAATATTATTTTTATAATATAAATATGATAAAAATAAATTAAAAAAGAGTTTCTATTAATTGGAACCCTTTATATACATTCTGGTGTCCCCTCACGGGCTCGAACCGTGGACCCACTGATTAAGAGTCAGTTGCTCTACCAACTGAGCTAAGGAGACAAGTTATTACATAAAAAATTATAACACTAAAAGAATAATTCAACAATAAAAATCTTGATTATTTTAAATCAAATCTTATTTTTCTTATAAATATCATGAAAAAAACTCTTCAATAAAGAGTTTTTATTTGGTTCCAAAGATTCGATCTCCTGCATCTCCAAGTCCTGGAACGATGTAACCAACTTCATTTAAATAGGAATCTAACTGTGCACAATAAATTTGAACATCAGGATGTTTTTCTTTTATACGTTTAATACCTTCTGGTGCAGCTATGATACATAGGAATTTAATTTTTTTAACGCCTTCTTCCTTGATCATTGAAATCGCGGCATCGGCACTTCCACCCGTTGCTAACATCGGATCTAAAAGAATGACCTCTTTTTCTTCGATTTTTTTTGGTACTTTGTAATAATATTTTTGTGGTTCTAAGGTTTCTTCATTACGAAATAAACCAATATGACCAATTTTAGCATTAGGAATCAATCTGATTACTCCATCAACCATACTTAATCCTGCTCTTAAAATGGGAATAAAAGCATAATGATTATCATCAATCGCATATGATTCAGTTTCTGTAATTGGTGTTGTTACAGTTCCTTTTTGCAACTGAACATCTCTCATTGCTTCATAACAAACTAACATTGCTATTTCATTTACTAATTCTCTAAATTCCTTTGTTCCAGTATTAATAGAACGAAGAATCGAAATTTTATGAGAAATTAAAGGATGATCTAAAATAATTTCTTTCATTCTCGCACTTCCTTCTCCTCAGGTAAGCAAATGTTTAATAATATTCCTAAAATTGCTGCCAAACTCATTCCACTTATTGCTAATTCAAAATTTCCACTAGAAATATTAATTACAGCATTACCAAGACCCATTACTAACATAACAGCAGCAATAACTACATTCTTGGTTTTTCCAAAATCAATTTGGTTTTGAACTAAAACTTTTAAACCATTAACAGAAATAAAACCATAAAGTAAAATTGATACACCTCCTATAACTGGTGCAGGAATACTACCAATTAAAGCTGTTAATTTTCCTAAGAAAGCAATAATAATTGCAAAGATGGCTGCAGTCAAAATAACTTTAATACTTGCTATTTTTGTCATTCCCACCACACTTGTATTTTCACCATAGGTTGTGTTAGCAGGACCACCCATGATTGCTGCTACTGAAGTGGCAATTCCATCTCCTAACAAACTATTATCCAAGCCCGGATCTTTTAATAAATCTTTACCAATAATATGACTTAACGCTGTATGATCGCCGATATGTTCAGCGATGGTAACAAGCGCGACTGGGACAATTGTTAAGATCGCTCCAAATGCTGGTGTATAATCTTTAAACATCAAATAAAACTTTGGCATTTCAAAGAAACTTGCATTTTGAAACGCAGTAAAATCAACCATTCCAAAACAAATAGCAGTAATATATCCCGCAATTATTCCAGTTAAGAATGGAATCACTTTTAAGAATCCTTTTGTATACATTGCCACAATAATCGTTGTTAATAAGGTAACTCCTGCGACCACAACATTTTGATAATTAAAAATACTATCCGCAGCAATTCCGATGTTACTAATGGCACTTCCAGATAGACTTAAACCAATAATCATAATCATTGGTCCAACTACAATTGGTGGTAATAATTTATCGACCCAATTTTTGTTTGTAAACTTGATGATTAAAGCAATTACAATATAAACTAATCCAACACATGCTAAGGCTGTAAAAACCCCTGGCTTCCCTGCGACTGCATACCCTGCCACAATTGGGGAAATAAACGCAAATGAGCTACCAAGGTAAACTGGTGATTTTCTTTTCGTACAAATACAATAAATAATTGTTCCAACTCCGGAAGCAAATAAAGCCATCGGTATCGATAATATTTCTTCCCCAGCAAATTGATTTACTAAAATCGGAACCAAAATTGTTGCTCCAAACATAGCAAATACATGTTGAAGTGCTAATACCATCCATTTTAAAAACGGTGGAGTTTCATGCACATCATACAATAAGTTTGTTTCTTTTTTCTTCATATAAACTACTCCTTCTTTTCTAAAAGGGTTAAAAGGACAAATAAAAACACTAAAGCTAATTTTAGTGTTTAAGTAAAAAAGAGAAAGCAATGCTGATGTCACAAGTTATGTTTTGGTTAGATAATAAGCAGATACTTCTCATATGTCCTACCACCTTTCAAACATGATATCATAATTTGGTTTTAGGTGGCAAGTATTTTTATTAAAAAAATAATTTAAATCATCCATTTTTGATTAATAAGTTCAAAAGCTTCAACAACTTTTTTATATCTGTTTGTCCTACTTAATTTTGACATATGACAAATATTAGACATTAATACAATAATATTTTTGTTTTCAAAATCAATAAAATAAACTGGACCTGTATAACCACTGAAATAAAGAATATTTTTACTATTAACATTAGGAGTATCCTTAATGGCTTTAATAGGATTATAATAACGGACACCAAAATAATTATAATTGTGATATAGCAAATCAATTAATTCTGTTGATTCTTCTTGTTGCTTTATAATAAATTCAAATAGTTCATTTATTTCCATTTTGGGTATCTCTATTTTATGTTCTTTCGCATAATTACGCATCAATTCTTTATTTAGAATTTCAATATTATCATGTTGTAATAGGATCTTAATTGTTTCTGGTTTTAAAATTACTTGTTTTACAAATAAGTTATCCAAAAATCTCATCATATCTTTAGCTGTTGAAAAAACGCCAGCATGCCCAGCAGCAATTCCAAATTTAAAACTATGATTTGCTTTTGGATCATGTATTTCTCCTACTTCACGATCCTCAATTAAAAATCCGTTTCCTTCATCAAAATTATTAGAAGCAGTTTCTTTAGTAGAACATCCATAACTAGAATCAAACATTTTATTTTCAGCAAAAAACTCTTCTAATAAGCTTTTAAAAGGTTTATTATATATAATTTCTAATAAGTTTGCTAAAATAATGTAGTTTGTATCAATATATTTTCTTTCTGGACCTAAAGTATGAGCAGTAAATAATATTTGTAAAAATTCTTCTCTTATTTTCGCTTTTACTAACCAACCTTCTGTCCATATAAGGGTTCGATGAGATAAAAGATCTAGAACCGTTACATCTTTCATTCTTGTAAAACGCTGATCAATAGAATAAATTGATTGCTTTAATTGAAGTTTATTTTCTTCATAGGCTTTAAAAATCAATACAGCAGTAAAAGACTTGGTTAAAGAAGCAATGTCAAATTTTATTTCCGAATCCATTTTTCTTAAATTAGGTTTCATTTCAGCATACCCATCAAAAATGGTTTTTGTTTCATTAGTTTCCCAATTATAAATTGATAATACATATCCAGCAAATGTATCTTTTAAAAATGGTTTTAGAATTTCTTTCATATAATATTCCTTCTTATCTCAATTTATTATACCTTATAATTCCGGATTTTCTATATCAATAATGATATCATTAGTTGGATTATGTAAAATAGCCCACAATACAAGAACTGCTACAACAACTCCTAAAACGCTAGCTACTGCTTGGACTTGAGCACTTTCAATCGTCTCTTTAGGAGCACCATTTTTAATTAAACGATCCACATTTGTAAAGTTAACATATATAGAAATTAAGGTCCCTATCAGCAAAGACATTCGAACTGCAATAGTTAAATTTCTAACCGTTTGATCATCCCAAAAAGGAGCTTGTCCCTTTAATTTTAATTCCGCATTATATGCAAATAAAAAAGAAAATACCAACGCCCCTAAAAGGATTGTATTAATTAGGTATTGGATATGAATTAATTCCAATTGTTCTTCAGATGATTGATTCATAATTAATCGTATGCATAGAAAAGAGAAAAATCACTTATCTAAAGTGATTATATTTTTGATGAGATTCTAAGGTATATCCTTTTAATGTAGCAAGTTCAGAAACACTTACAACTTGATATCCTTGTGCATATAAAATCGGTAATAAAATTTTCACTGATTCAACCGTTGTTTCATATAAATCATGGAATAAAATAATATCTCCATCACTTATATTTTCTAAAATATGATTAATAATTAGATCAACATCTTTATATCGCCAATCTTCGGGATCAATTGACCAATTAATTAAAGAATAATCCAGTGTATCCTTAACCTTTTGATTATAAGCACCATAAGGAGGTCTTAATATCTTCAAAACATCACCCGTAATTTGATAATATATTTCTTCAGTTTCTTTTTCTTGTTTTAATATTTCTTCTGGAGTTAATCTCGTCAAATTCTTATGGTTAAGGGAATGGCTTCCAATTTCATTTTTAGAATTATAAACAGCTTTTACAGTATCAACATCTTCCCTCATTCGATACCCTACCATAAAGAAAGTTGCATGAGCCTTATTCTCCTCTAATAAAGTTAATATGCTTTTGGTTTTTTCACCAGCTGGACCATCATCAAAAGTAATTGCAACAGTTTTCTTTTTTTCATCATAAATATATCCATTTTCATTTTCATATTCTTCTACTACCTGAACTTTAAAATCAAGATAATTTTGAATTTCATTATAATATATTATTAATGTTAGTTCTTCTTCAATTTCAGGTGTAATAACATAATCTAAATATCGAATT
>Ga0153942_1000659_pt1 | contig 13739 bp, 19 predicted proteins | sample TSNJ026MetaG_FD_104731 | JGI IMG/M metagenome (GOLD analysis project Ga0153942, IMG submission 104731) | Attine ant fungus gardens microbial communities from New Jersey, USA - TSNJ026 MetaG | ecosystem: Host-associated > Fungi > Mycelium > Unclassified | place: USA: New Jersey, Brendan T. Byrne... | reverse complement strand
TGACGATCCAAATCTACACCAAACTGGATGAGTATTTAAATAAGGGGAAGTAACTTCCCACCAGCCCGAAAGGGCTGGTTTCCCCCTTATTATATCATGTTTTGCGAAAATTATGAAGGATATAACCACCTTATTTCTGATTTTGTTTGTAGTGCTCAAAATCGTTGACTTTAACAATTTACAGATCCTTGACGTGTTAATCGTTATCCTGCTGGTAATAGACGCAATCCTCACAGTCATACAAAGAAGAAAGGAGGATTAACTTGCCCGAATATCTTTCTGTTACTGAATTTGCAAAGCTTCATAGCATGGATACCGGCACGGTTCGCAGACTAATCGCGGCCGGCCGGATCTCTGCCATTAAGATTGGCAACCAATGGGCTATACCTTCCGATACCTCTAAGCCTGAAGACAGGCGTGTAAAGTCAGGCAAGTATAGGGATTGGCGGAAACAAAAACCGGAGTCAGATTAAGGCTCCGGTTTTTTGTTGCTTCGGCTGTTCATACACCGATTCGGCGCTTTGCTGTTTTCAACATAAAGCCGGGTCCTGAAGTAGTCCGACGCTACACGATACCCAATGGTATCCCTCTCCGCTCCGCCCCTCGCGCTGGTTTTGGCATATAAAAAGCCCCGGCTGAATATGCCGGAGCTTCCGCTTACAATTTTTCACGCTATCATATTAACACGGGTAGTATTTCATTGCAATTGCAGCTTTTTTGCAAGTGGCTTCAAGCGGGTTTTTATGGGGCTTTCAAGGGTTTTTTATGGGATTTTTGTGCTATTTTAACGCGCTGTCAAAAGCCCATCGACGCCAAAGAGTAAAACACTTAGCTCTCTCAGCATGTCGTTTTCCCAGCGCCAAACCGTAGACGTAACACAGTTGTATCGTTCGGCTAGGTCGTCATATGTATCGCCGGTTATGTAGACTCCGACCAGAATATTGTACTTGTCGGATTCTGATTTTCCGCGCGCGGCGCTGTTTCGTTTTAACATATCAAGCGCCATGTCGATATGCTGTAACATGATCGCTGTACGTATCTTAGATTTAAGTATTGACTGTATATAGGGTTCATCAAAGTCCATATTGAACTCGAAGCCCTCAACATCCTCTTTTAGCTCATAAACCGCATTCTTTGAGTGCTGCTTTAAAGTGCTATAGTTTTTCATTAAAAGCTTGGTGTTGTGATAGGCCTTACTTTTCTTTCTGCCCTGCTGCTCTATGTACTCGGCAATGGTCTCCCGTATTAGCTTTTTATTGTTTTCCTCTCGTTTTGTCAAGCTTTCGCCCCTCCTAAGAATATTTTTGCGTCAGTCATGGTATGGCTTATTTACACGTCATTTTTCTCCTTCTTGATATGGGTTTTTCGTTGCCGGTACTGCCGGCTTGTTATACAACCGTCTGGCAATATTCAAAACTCGGTTACACATATCCCATTTTTCATAGGGGACCATTTTGCTCGTGCTGGTTCTTTTATTTAATTTATTGTCCATTTATTTGACTCCTTTGTATTTCTCAATTCTTGTTTTCAACGCTTGCATAAGCGCCTCTTGGGTATCGGCTTTTCGATCCAGCGTCTCCATGACGTCCTTGTCAACGCCTTCCTGCACTACCAGGTGATGGATGATAACCCTGTCCCTCTGCCCTTGTCGGTGCAGTCGTTTGTTGGCTTGCTGGTACAGCTCCAGCGACCACTCAAGCCCAAACCAGATTATGTGTCGGCCGCCTCGCTGCAGGTTCAGGCCATAGGCGCAGCTGGCGGGATGGGCTAGAAGTATATCAATTGCGCCGTTATTCCAATCAGTCTCGTCAGCGGGGCCTTTGTATATTCGTATACGTAGGCCGGATCTTTCAAGGGCTTCAAGTATTCGCTCTCTGTCGTGCTGGAATCGGTAAAATACTAACGCGGATTGTCCTTGCAGCGCTTCGATAAGCTCCACAAACGCCTCCAGCTTGCAGTTGTGAATCGTCTTAGCCATTCCGTCGGCATCGTATACGGCGCCGTTACACAGCTGTAAAAGCTTTCCGGTCAGGACGCCCGCGCCCTGGGCTGTGATCTCTCCGTCGGGAATTTCTAAAAGCATCTCTTTTTCCAGCTTTTTGTAGGCCTTGGCCGCCGGCGGGTCCAGCGCGACAGGTACCGTGTTATATACGATTTCCGGTAATTCCAGCCAGTCCTCGGCCTTCATGCTAACGGCGATATCCGACAGCTGCCGGTGTATTGAGGACTCGGAATCCTCTTTAAGCGCGTAGGAGAATATTGTTGAGGCGTTGCGTTGGTCCGGGTTGAAATATCTCGACCGGTAACCTGTGATAGTTTTGCCCAGGCGCTTACCTTCGTCCAGAAGGTAGATCTGAGCCCACAGGTCAATCAGGCCTTTCGGTGCAGGGGTACCGGTCAGCTCCACTATGCGCCGGGTCCTTGGAGCCACCAGGCGCATAGCCTTGAATCGCTTCGCTTGGTAGTTTTTGAAGCTGCTGCTTTCATCCAGGACAACCATGTCAAAGGGCCAGTCATTGCGGTAGTAGTCTACCAGCCACACAACGTTTTCCCGGTTGATGATGTATATATCCGCCGGCGTGTTCAGCGCCCGAACGCGTTGCTTGGAGGTGCCCAATACGGTGGATATTCTCAGCATTTGCAGGTGATCCCACTTTTTGGCTTCGTTTTGCCAAGTGGCCTCAGCTACCTTTTTCGGCGCTATTATCAGGACCTTGCGGATTTGCAGCCGGTTATATTTCAAGTCGTTTATGGCTGTTAGTGTGATTATAGTTTTGCCCGGTTAACCCAAGCCCATATCAAGCCAAAGCGCTATGCGCTCGTCGGTAATGAGCCGGCCAACGCTGTAACGCTGGTAATTATGGGCTGTAAATTTCATTCGGCATCACCTCCTCAACGAAGGCCTTTACTTGCGGCCATCCATACAATACACGGACATCGGCGTTACGCTTTTGCATCCGGGTGATCTGATACTGCTGCAGCTTACTAAGTACGCCTCTCTCCGTTTTCAACTCTACAAAGATGGTACGGCCCTCCGTCGTTATTACTATTCTGTCCGGCACACCGGAGTTGCCGGGGGATGTAAATTTATAGCATAGCCCGCCGCGCTCTTTTATTGACTTCACCATGCGGGCCTCAATTTGCTTTTCGGTCATTGGCTATTACCTTCTTCGCTTTTTGGGATAAGCCAATATTGCTCCTCGTCAATGCGAATTGATGGAATTTTTAGCTGCCTCCGTGCCTCTTTCACCTCGCGCTTACGGATGCCCTGGGCCTTAAACACGTACTCCACCGTTTTAACCGGGATGCGTTCGTTTATCAGCGGGTCGGCCTGTATTTGCCTAAACAGCCCTTTCGCTACCTCTACCGACACGAGGTCAAGCGCGTATCTAAAACCAGCTTCGTTATTCCCAGTTTTTGGCATAAAATCACCTCTATTTCTGTCAACTAATACACCCTTTTCCCTTTATATATATATATTTAAGTATATAAAGGGTATATATATCCTTACTTCTTTATTTTATATCTCTATAGATAATGTTAGTTTACATAGTTTACTTATATAATTAATAGGCTAATTTAGCGGATTTTCTTGTAAACCAGACTGTAAACCAGCCTGATCGTTTAAGTTTACTGGTTTACTTCTTTTGTAAACTAATTCGGGACAAAAATTCGCTTGTTGGTTTACGCGTTTGAAGCCTTTTTGTATCCCATATTCGCATCCAAACCGCATTGTGCTTTTACATCTTTCCCAGTTTTTCAGGCCTGTCAGAATGGCTACCACGCGGTTGCTGTCGGCTCGCGGGATGCTCGGCCTTATGTCCCTCATGCACTCTCTCATGATTTCCATAACGCACACCCTGTCCCTGGTTACCAGCTTTATACCGCTGGCTCCTGATATCTGTCCGCTCCAATACATGCGTCGCCGGTCCAGATTCCACTCCTGCCAATCCGCCGGTACGGGCTTTTCCAGAAATTCCTCTATCTGCCCCTGTAAAGGGTCAGTGTCAAAGTGGTCTTCACGGCGGCGATCCGCCTCGGCTTCCAGCTCAGGCGACAGGAAAAGGGTTTCCCCCTGCTGCCAGCGATACGCCGCCTCGGCCCATATCTGGGCCACTGTAGCGTCGTCAAGGTTTTTAAATACCGATTTAGTAGGCGCTTGCAGCTCCGCGTCTACGGGCCAAAATCTACGGTTTCCAGTTGGGTCTTTAAGGTAATCGTGGTCATTTGTTGTACCGAAGAAGACACAGCGTCTTGGATGCTTGTCAGTCTTGCGGGCATAGGCCGCCCTGTATTGGTCGTCAAGCTTTGATAAAAATGACTTGATTATTCGGATATCCGCTTTATTAAATGACTCCAACTCGGCTATTTCGCAGATCCATACGCCTTGAAGCAATTCGGCGGCGTCCTTACCCTCGAAGGTTTTAAGACTGTCTGAGAACCATCCGGCGCCCAGCTTGGAGAACAAGGTGCTTTTGCCAAGCCCCTGCCTGCCGCATATAACCGTCATACAATCGAATTTGACGCCCGGATGCTTTGCTCTGGCTACGGCCGCAACAAACGCCTTACGGTTCACCGCCCGCATATAAGGGCTATCATCAGCGCCTAAATAGTCTATATATACCGTATCCAATCGCGGCGTATTGTCCCACACACCGCTGTTTAAGTATTCCAAAATTGGGTCATAGGCCAATGCCGCAGCGGCTTCTCCAAGGCCGTCCTCGATCAGCTCCCGGCCTTTGAGGCCATAAACCATCTCTATGTAGTTACGCAGGCCTCTGTCGTCACGGTCAGCCCACTGAAACACTCCTTGCTCTTCCCGTCGCAGCTCCCACGGCAGCGGGCCCCGCGCCATGTAGGCGTCGGCAAACAGGTTGAGCCGGATACGTCCGCGCAGCAACGGATCGTTTTGGATGATGAGCTTGACATTATTTATAGTTTTGCTGGGTAATCCGGACTGAGGGTGAAGATCTAACTGCTTAAGCCATTCGGTGTTTTCTTCCTGTTCCGGTACCGATATTTCGGCCCCTGCTTGCCGGGTTTTAAAGGCTTCTATTGCAGTTTGATATCTTTCGGAGTTAAGCAGCGCGGCGACCTTTTCATCGGCCACGGCCAGCCTTTGCATTTCTGTATATGACGGCAGCCTGCCCGTGGGGGTACCCGGCTTTGCCTCGTCGTCCAGGTCACCAAATTTATGTAAGCGTACAAGGTCGAAGGCATTAACCAGCTTGCCGCCGCAGGGGTCCGTAGCGTGATGGCTGTATAAATACAGGCCGTTATCGTATGTTACCGCGCCGCCGGTGGTGGATCCTCCTGTGTAGGTGTACCTGTCTGACAAATCGGTTTCCTCATAAATGCCTGGCAGAAACGTGTCCATAGCGGCAAAAATATCGTATGTCCTGCAAAACGCTCCTACAACGCCGGACTTTGCGGTCGGATCGCCTTGCTTCGCGGCAAGCCTTGCCTGCGCGGGCGCGCCGGGGATCTGCGGCCATTGGGTAATATTATGCCAGTCCTGAAACAGCCCCAGCACGCCCTCCACCGACAGGAAAGGCTTATCGGCGACATAGTGTATATATTCCCCGTCAGCGCAGACGCTGGGCCAGTACATAAGTCTGGACACCTCAAACGTAGATGGATCACACCAAGGAAGCAGCCCCGCCCGGTGGGAGACCATGCGCAGCGCCGGCTCGTATTCGTCGGGTCCGGCTGTAGCGCAGACCGGGAACAGTACGCGCAGCCGGGGCGCGTCCGGGCGGTGCTTCCTGGTCGAGTAGACGAGAAAGGCGCAGCCCAGCCCGTCCAGGCGGCGAAGGGCGTCCTGAGTCCCGCCGGAAGGTATATTGTCCAGGTCCAGGGTTAAAACGTCCCTGCCGGTCACACAGAGGGCTTTACGGCGGTTTCCGAGCAGGGAGCCACCGACAAAGCCGCCCACGTCCTTAAGGTCATCCTGTTCAGATTTGGACATGGATAAATACGCGTTTATGGTTTCGGTGCTTCGAACCGGTGTTTTTAGCTTTTCCACCAGCTCCGACCACCAGATAGTTGATCCGGGCCACTGAGCGGCCTTGCGGGAGGTGCCGGTGGATATTATGATTTGACGGTTGTGTTGGAGCATATGCTTACCCCTCTAATCCTTTTTGTAAAACTTACTTATATAGCCGTCGGCTTTAAGAAGCAGCCCCGGCGCCCAGGGTATCGGCCGGCCCATGAGATCACAGATGTCCCTCAGATCTCTCTCAGCCGTTCCGCTGTTAACTTCACAGACAATCTCATCGTGTACGTGGAACACAATGGGGTATTCGGCGGCCTCTACTCTCTCCATTGCTACGGCCAGGCAATCCCTGGCGGTTGCTTGTACTATATTCTCCACCAGCTTGCCGCCGTAGGTACTTTGACGCTTCCATTTTCCGTTTTCGGAGCCGTAATAAAATAACGCTTGCCTATCCCATTGATCAAGATCTAAATGCGGCGACGCGTAGAACAGCCTTCGGCCGCCGGGTAAGGTGATCGTCAGAAAAGTGTTCCCAAGCGTATCGCCTTCCACGGCAAAAATACACCGGTGGGTTTGCGTCGGCCTGCCCGTTTGCATTGCTTCTATTGCGGCGGCGTTTACCGCCTGCCACATATCAACGATCCGCCGGTTGGACTTTTTCCACCGGCTGACTATATCGTTTGCTTCTTCCTGACTGAAAAAGACGTTGTATTGTGTCGCTGCCGTTTCGATGAAACGAGCAACGCCCATACCGTAGCCCAGCCCCAGCTCAGCCACTTTTCCGCGCTGTCTCAGTTCATATTCCGGGTTTCCCTTGGCTATTTTTTCAATAGGTACGCCGAACATTTGAGAGGCTGACGCTTCGTAAATCTTGCCATGTGTCGCGAACACGTCCAGCTTCCATTGCTCTCCGGCCAGCCACGCGATTACGCGGGCTTCGATGGCCGAAAAATCGGCCGAACATAAGAGCTTGCCTTGGGGAGCTATAAGAGCGGTACGTATAAGCTGCGAAAGAGTACCGGATACGGGGCCGTAAATGATCTCTAGTCCTGATATATTCTTCCGCTTGACTAATTCTCGGGATAATTCAAGCATTGATATGTGTGTCCTTGGTAAATTTTGCGGCTGAAGAGCTCTGCCTGACCATCGCCCGGTCCGGTTGGCTCCGTAGAATTGGAGCAAGCCCCTGGCGCGGCCATCTTTGCAGGTGGTATTAGCCATAGCTTGATATTTTTTTACGCTGGTTTTGGAAAGCTCCTGCCGTAAGGTCAGCATACGGTTTACCCTGGCGTCGTCTGAGGTTTTTAGCATCTTTGTAACAGTGTCTTTGCTGACATCGGCCAGCTTCTCACCGGTTTCCTCCTCCAGCCAGTTTTTAAGCTGATCACGGCTGTTAGGATTTTCAAGCCCGGATATTTGCATTGCCTCAGCCAGATCCCGCTCCCGCACACACTCATCTATAGTCAGGGCGCTTTCCATTAAATCCATATCCACGGCTACGCCTCGCAGGTTGATACGCTGATCTTGTATCCATTGCTCCTGAATGTCTTCGGCGACGGGGAAAGCTGACAGACGCCTTTCGATCTCCATTTCGGTAACTACGTCCTGCTGGCAGTAAGCTTTGAACATCTCCCATTTTTCCGGTTCGTGCTTTGGCAGTGTTCGGGTCCTGTTACCGTTGGATTTGCCGGGCTTGCATGGGACGCAAAACGTTCGTATTAAGGCCGATCCTTTTTTGTCCTTGAGCTTGTCGGCAGGGAGGCCAAGCGCCTCTCCTGTAGCCGCAAGCCCACGAGTGTAACCACAATACAAGCCGTGAAGCTGTGTACAATGCCATTGCGTCAGCCATAGCTCAGGAGGCCACTGCCTATAGTCCAATAAATTAAAGTGCCGGCTCAGACAGTACCACTCAAAAGACGCGTTATAAGCGTGCTTGATCACATTAGCGTCAAATAGGGCGCCGGTTACTTGGGGCGGTACTCTCTCGCCGCAGGTCAGGTCTATGATGTCAACCGGTCCGCCGTTAAAGGAGTAGGCGAAAAGCAGCACTTGAAAATCCGGGGACTGCACGTATTTGTACAGCCCCGATTTTTTTAAGTCAACGCTTGAAAAGGTTTCAATGTCGATTGATAGATGGAACATGGTTACATGCCCATGACAGGGCCTACTACCGGCCGGCCTGTGATAGGGTCGATCTGGGTTGGAGCGGGTTGATACGCGGGAGCCTGGGGCTGGTATGACTGCGGCTGCGGCTGTGGGTAGGCTTGCGGAGCCGGTTGATATGTGGGTGCTTGCGGCGGCTGGAATGCCGGCGGGGCCGGTTGATAAGCTTGGGGCGTTGCACCTGGCTGTGGAGGCTGCCCAAAGGCCGGCTGTGCTTGCGGCGTAAAGTATTTCTTGGCGTCTACTTTGCCGCCAAGTGGTTCGCCGTCGGTAAGCTTTTGGATACCGTCCAGGCCGCAGCCGATGCCGCGGTTTCCTGCCGTGTTGTAGGCATAGAAATGCACCAATACACTGGCGTAACAGCCAGCGTACACGTCTGTTTGATTAGTAATAGGCTTACAGGTGGCGTCTAATACCTGCGGCGGGTTCATGCTGCTGGCCCGCAGCACCCAATGGCCTTTACATTCATCCCCCCAGGCTTCGCCTTTTGGTGTGTAACCGTCGCCGTCGTAGAGAGTCAGGCTGGGATTTGGCGGCGGGTTACCGTTCCAAGTGCCGTTTGTACCCTCTTGATAGGCTTGGTTTGCGGCGGCGTCAAGTCTTGCTTTGGTATCGGCGGCGGATTTTGGTATAAGCGCTGTAAGGCTATATTTTGGATCTCCGCCGGCAAACGCCGGTTTTGGCGTGAAAAGATTGGGGTAACTAATACGTGCTTTAGTGATTACAACAGGTTCACTCATTGAAATTTCCTCCTAATTTTGTGGTTGTGGTTTAAAATAATCGGCGGCGTTGACGCCTTGATATGGCTCTCGTGAATCGGCCGCGGATACCAGAGTAGGCCTGCCTTTGAGGCGGTGAACGTGCTCCGGTGATATTTTTTCGAAGTCCTTTTTGCCCATAAGCTTCTCCACAGCCGTGAGTGTGATAGGCTGGCGCGCATACAACAAATCTTTGTCATATCCAAACGCCTGTACTGCTTCAAATGCTTTATCAGTATCTATAAAGCTTCGGTCGCCTCTGCCCGCGACAACTTTCCAACTGGGGATCTCCTCGCCGCGCAATATGGCAGCTGTCGCGTAATCCTTTAGCTTTTTGTACCATTTGATGAAAGGCTCTCCGGCTTCCAGGGCCTTACCTATCTCCTCGTTGGATAACACGGGAGGCAATTGCAGGTTATACACCTGTACAGTTTGCAAAGATTGCGCCCATAAGCGGCATTTACCTTTGATTCGGCAGAAGGTACACCAATCGCCCTTTTTGCACTCCCCGCCGCCTGTAAAAGCTATTTGCGCGATAGGCTTTAAAGTGGATTCGGCCCATGCCATGAGAGCGCTTTTTGTAGTAGACCACTCTTTTATCCCGCCGTTACGGGGCTGCACAACAGCCATATGTATGTTTTGCAAGTCATAACACCATTGGTAATGCTGGATCACGCCCAGGGCGTATATCATCATTTGCGTGTTGTTCTCGGCGTCTACCGCAACCTTTCGGCCATACTTGAAATCGGTGACGTGGAGGTTGTTACCGTATATCAGAACGTTGTCCACATAGCCTTTTTCTTCGGGGATATACGGATCAAAATCCTTTGCCGTCAGTTCCAGTTCGACGTTGACGAAGGGCGCGGCCGGATACCGCATAGCTATTTGGTTTATGTAGTCAATGTATTCATCGGTGTAGCCTTGCATTTCCTCTTGATACAGAGGGTTTTCTTTGAGCTTTTTCATGCGGCTGTTGAAAGTCCGGGTATGCACAGGCTCAAGGTACTGCCTGCGAAGCTTGAGCTCGGCAATAGTGTGCGCCAGCGTACCCTCTCGCGCCGATTCCCCGGCTGTATCCGGTTCAAGGTCTTCCAGCCGGGCGGAGGCCGGGCAGTTTAGCCAGCGCTCGGAGCTTGAGGGTGCTAGCAGGGCGTGCTCTCGTTCTTCGGCGGCAGGGACGGCTTGTGCCGGTCCATTACTCATATTTTGGCCCCTTGGGCTCTTAAGGCTGTCGCAAATGTGCCAAATTGTTCAGGCTGTAATTGGGTAAGCATCTGGACACCGAACTGGCCTAAAAGGTTAAGGATCTGCTGCCGGTTTGCGTCCGATACCTCTGCGAACAGCGCCGCCGCCTGTGACAGCTGCTCTATTGTGTAAGCCGTCTCTCCCGTGGGGATACTTGCGGCAGGCATGGCCGGTTGCTGCTGGGGCATAGCAGCCGTGATGATCTGAGCCTGCTGAGGCGCGGCTGTAGGTATGCCTGTCGGCATTGAAGGGGCTGCGGCGACGGGTGTGTTTGCTACCGGCGTGTTAACAGGAGTATTGGTTGGGGGCATTGGGATTGCAGACGTTACGGTTGACATTGGATTGCCGGTCGTATAGTTCGCGGCTGGGGCCGCTTCGGCAACCAACAGCCCGCCGGCCAGCGCCTTTGCGAGTATTGAGATCACTTCCTGCAGCTTTGGGCTTGCATCCAGTGTTATGGTTACTTCAAACATTTATTTTTCCTCCTTTGAAATTGTGACGGTTATAACGTCACCGTCTTTATATCCAAGCTCTTTCAGAGCAGCTTTGGTAATGTATAGTGTTTCGATGATCTTGTTGTCAGAAGCTTCATGGAAACGTATTTTGTTTTTAGTCTCGTACTCCTGAGTGAATTTTGTTGTGAGCATTGGTTTTTTGCCTCCTAGCTAAATAGTCTCTTTTTCTCGGTTTCTGTAAGTTGATTGAAGGCGTCCAGCTTCATCGTGAATTCACGTACAACGCCGAATTCACCGGCTTTGTAATGAATGTATTGCTCTCCTGATACCGGAAATGTTTTGGTGCATTCTTCAATTTTTTCTTTTAATTCCTGATCTGATATTAATTTGCGGCGCTTGTTTGCCATTTTGGCCTCCCTGTTCTCCATAAGCCTTTGACGGTTGCGGTTGTTTTTATCGCCATTCATCAATTTTGGCAAGCATTTCGTCTTTACCGGCCTCGGCCTCGGCTTGAGTTCGGAAGCAATTGCCAAATGCATGCAGCGAAATGTGAAACGCGTTGTCACTATGGTAGATAAACCAACTAATACCATCGTACTTAGAGCTTACATAGAAGACCGTTTCACCATCCTTCGGCTTCCACGGGATTTTTTTGATTTCGGTAACACCATATAATATGTCAACAAACCGGCGTGGGGTTATCCTGTCGCCGTCGCAATCAGTTAATTCGCCGTCTTCATATTTGCAGGGGTTATAAGCGAAGCCGATAATCTCAAATTCATCTCCATCAGCCAGTCCTAACTCTGTCGCCACCATTGGAATAAGATTTTTACACATTTGATTCCCTGCCCTTTTTACCGATCATCCGGATTATTCTTCTACTATCATCCGTTTGAATTCTAACTTTCCAGATCACGGGGTTTCCTCCTATTCAGGTTCATTCCATATACATTTTCGATTACTTTGAATTTTTCTTCGTGGTCGTTCCATGCTTTTTCCAGTCTGTAGTACAGATAGATGATAATTATGATTGCGACGCTGAGCGCAGCGTTTTGTGGGTTCCAGTTCATTAGATTCCTCCTTAAATAAATTTATTTATACGACATAAGCTTTTTATCAATAGGCCCGTCGGGTAATCTATTGGATGCTAATTTGTAGTTACTCACTTTCCTTTTAGGGTGGGGTTAGGCAATTGATAGCAGCTTCCCTGCCGCCTCAATCTTGGCCTTTAGTTCGATATTCTCCCGCACAACTTTGTCGTACTCGTCGCGTGAAACGGCGTCGCCCTTAGGAATTTTTATTTTCCATCGTCCGCCCTCCGTTTGATACGCGTCAAGCAAACCTTGCTTGCAGCGGTTTACCACAGCGGCCCCGGTCAGCGGTGGATTATGTAGCTTTCCATACTTCGCAGGAGTTAATTCGCAGAAATTTAACTGAACTTCCTTTGACTTGCTCATAGATGCCCCTTTCTTGGATTTTTTTCATAAAAATGCTATGTGGTCCCTTTGTTTTGTGTTGCATCATCGACAGGAGAATTCACGAAAGTATCCAGAGGTACCTTTAGAGCCTGACATATTAAAGCATAATCCTCTATATTCAATGAGCGTGTGCTTTTTAGAATCGCATTTACCTTACTGATATGGATGCCTGTTCTTTGTGAGACAAACGTTTGGCTTATTCCATTATTAGCAAGGTATTGCCTTATATTATCTTTAACCATAACCCGCCTCCTTCCTCAGCTTCATGATTTATGAATATGATATTTCATAGTATATGAATTGTCAAGAAATATTTTTCATTCTGCATGAATATTCTCTTGCATTGCTTCATGGTATATGGTATAATTTTCATGAATAACAAAGGAGGGAATCATTAATGAGCAAGGCTAAACAGATAAAAATGATTGTTGCTGAAAATTTAGCCAAGAAAAGAAAAGAGGCCGGACTAACTCAAACAAGTCTAGCAAAACAAATAGGTGTAAAGCATAATACAATCTCATCATGGGAAAGCGGAACAAATTCTATTGATATTGAATCAATTATTAAGATTTGCGAAGTCTTAGGCATTACATTGAATGACATGTATCAAAGCCAAAACGACGATTTTGAATCAGAAGATACCATTTTGATTGGCGGCATCGACGAAAACGGTGACTTTGTGAATGAGTTTCCAAACGAAGAAGCACTAAAAACCATTCGTGACTTGGCCGGTTTACCTTTGGAATCCTCTGGAGACTTAAAATTAATGCTAGAAATTTTACACTATAAGTACAACAAAAAGGAGACTGACAAGAGTGGCAAAAAAGACAAACTGTACTAAAAATGGCTATGGTTATTACCGCATAGTCCGAAAGATCAACGGCAAAAGACAGGAGTTCTTAGGCAGCTGTAAGAAAGATGCTGAGGAGAAATATGAAGCCGCCAAAGCTCAGGCGGCTCTCGGCCTCCGGGCGGATTATAAGAAAATGACCCTTGGAGAGCTCATGAGGATATGGGTATATGACGTGATTGTGCCATCGAAGCGCGCAGATGGCACGAAAGCTAAGCATGAAGGCGCATATAGGGTACATATTAAAGAATCGGACATTTCCAAAGTAAAGATTAATGATATTACCGGCCTGGACATTCAGCGTTTTTACAGCAGTAAAATAGATTCCGGTAAATCCGCCAATACAGTAAAAGAAATAAATAAAACGCTAAAAATGTTTTTTGGATATGCAGTGGAACAAAAATTTGTCGCATCCAATCCATGCAAGGGTATTGAGCTCCCCGAAGATAACAAGGAATGGAGCGAAGACGAACAAGAAAATATAATACCATTCTCCGATGAAGATCTTAAAGATATATGGGCAGCAGTAAAAGAGCACAAGGAAGCATATGGTCATGATATGGAGTTCACCGTCCAGCTCGCGCTCGGAACCGGCCTCCGTGAAGGAGAGCAGTTTGCCCTAACTGAAAAGGACTTTGATTTAGATGAAGGTGTCATAAAGATTACGAAAGCACTAAAAAAGAGCCGGATAATAAAAAGAGACGGCTCCCATGAATATAAATTAATGCTGGGGCCGCCTAAAACAAAAAGCAGCCGCCGGGAAGTACCAATTCCCGACAGCTTGGTTGTACCGCT
>Ga0153942_1000657_pt1 | contig 13750 bp, 15 predicted proteins | sample TSNJ026MetaG_FD_104731 | JGI IMG/M metagenome (GOLD analysis project Ga0153942, IMG submission 104731) | Attine ant fungus gardens microbial communities from New Jersey, USA - TSNJ026 MetaG | ecosystem: Host-associated > Fungi > Mycelium > Unclassified | place: USA: New Jersey, Brendan T. Byrne... | reverse complement strand
TCACCTTTCCAGCCAGGTTGCAGAGTACATTGCCGAGTGCCAGCGCATACTCGAAAAGTCCGGCCTCACATACAAGGTAGTCTTCTTCCTGCTATCTGTGTTCACACATATCTGACATTGATTGCAGATGCAGTAAGCTCATTCCTGCAACTATCTTCTCTAATTCATTCTTCCGCAAAGTGGCTACGGCACCAATCTTGGTTGGATTTTTCTTTGTTTCTTGCCTTCCACAATCCTGACCACTTTCTTCGGTATAGAAGGTCCCTGGTCCAGCGTCTCCCAAGCTATACATGACTGCCATGCCGCAGTCCATGCCAAAGGCGCTCCTCGAGTCGCTACTGACATTCGAATCGGTACTCGCGTCGACCGCGAGATCCCTCCTGGTACTGGGAACGATAGCAAAGTTCAACGCGTACAAGATATTCTCGCCAAACAGTAGACAATCAATGTAGATATGCAACTTGGTTAAATGCCTCTCCTCCCATATATCTGTGCCAGCAGCCCAAGTACGCCTCCATCTTCCTCCAGAAACGCCTCTCCGTCCACATCGAACCCTCTGTCATGTCCATCCCCATATCCTGTCCTTTCCCTCCTCGCACCATCCACATAATCTGACCCCCCCAACCCCAACCCCGACTCACTCCCTCCAATCAATTCACTCCCCTCCCCTCTCTCTGATTCCTTTGGAGTTTCTGATGCCCTCTGTGATGGTGCGAGATGGGCATCAGAATCTTCCAACACAACAGTTTTGGCCAAATCATGAGCTCGCTGAGCAGTATATATTGATGCAGCAGGAACATTCGCAGAGGAACTGTTCAACAACATCGAACCACCCATTGCTCCTCTATTCCCTGCTGTCCCACTCCGTCTTGCATTAGCTATATTCTGGCTCTGTTTCAATGCTCGATCATACTCTTGAGCCTTTTCTACAAGTGTCTTTTCTTCAGACCCATCGTCACCATGAACCTGCACAGAAGTCGACAGATCACCGGGTGAAGTCATGAATTGTACATGATCATGAGACACTTGATAGGGACGATCCCTGAAATGCCTTGACCTATAAAGTTGTGCGATACTATGTGGATCTCGCGGGTTGAATGGCAAGCCGTTGTTTCCACTACCTCCTCCGGTGTTGGCTAGGTTAGCCATACGGCTGAGGTATAACGATCCCGAAGGATCTGTGGGATTCCAATCCACATTCGCAGCCTTGAAATTCAACATCGATTTCTCCATTTTGCCTTCGTTGGAAATCATCTTTTTGTCGTTTGCTGATTTTGGTGCACCAAACTGACGATAGTTGATGATGAGCTCAAGAAATGTGATAAACGGACGCGAGAATCTATACCTTCACATTACCGTGTCTCTCAAAATTGAATTCCGCAAAACTGCAGATATAGCCTAGACCATCCACATGCACCGAGAATTCGCGGAAGAAATCAATGATAGCTGGTGCGCAATCCGGCAGAGAAAACCATAGCACAAATGGTGTGAGCGCAACTGACACAAGCTCCTGTGTGAATATCAACACTTTCATCGCGAATAGCTCCCCGAATTCTCGATGCACCTGTTAAGTCAGTTCAGATCTTGTATCATAAGAAAGGCGAAAAAAAACATACTCCCCGACTATGTAGCTGTGCTTTCCATTCCTCCGGCATGTAATGTGTGTAAGTGATCACCTCTGTCATCAACAACTCTGGGTCAAACACCCTGTTCTCTTCTGGAATCATTCCTCTCGCCACAGTAAGTATACCACCAAACACTGCCAGGTAAAATGCCACATTCCGATGAGGTGAAATTTCGAATCTTAGCACAAGGTCTGGATCGATTACAGACACAAGGACTAAAACGGCCGTGAATGCCCCAGCGACAAATGACACGAATCTAGAGTTTATATGAGCATGAGTGCAGACGCGACGGGGGAGAACCACGTACCTCATGATAAGTGACATCTTGTCATTCGGAAATTGTCCGATATAGATATTCGCGAGGGGATAGCTTTCATCTAGACGTCGGACAAAGAGATGATGTAGCTCGTTGAATTCACGGAATTTCCATTTGGCATAGGATGTGTATCTTCGTCCTCCGATTGTGGAAGGATCTTTACGATATTCCTAATAGATGCATGGTTTGTCGTTCGAAATCAGCAGAAAAAGGAATGAACGCACTTCAAAGTATCGAAAGAAAGAATACATAAGTAGATACGACACGATCAACGGCGCGAATATAGCATTCAAAATACCCATAAATATAAATCTGCGCCTCAGTCTAGTCCGATTCATCAGATTGAAGAAGCATGAACGATAATTTGGGGAGATTAACTCACCCTGCAATCAGCACTCTCCTATTCTTACTCTTCAAAAACACCTTCCTCACCCTCCCATGATGATCAAACAAATAATCCATCAAACAAAACCTCAAATTCCACTCTAAAGCCTGCGTCAACACGGTGCCCTTTCCCTTCTCCTCCGACACAAACCGATGCAACAATCGAGACAAGGGTACACGCAAGTCCAGCAATTCTTTATTAAACAAAGCTATGAGGTAATTTTCTTGTCGCATTATACGATTGGCGATATCGTGAGCGTCGAGTTTGGCTGTCGTCGTGTCATTGGTGGGTGCGTGTGCTGGAGAAGAGGCGTTCCTGGAAGAAATGGCAGTGATGGGATTTTCTTCGCGAATCGCGCCAATGCGGCGGACAACTTCCGGCCAGGAAATGGTTTGTATGTCAGCCTAGAAAGGGGTTGAGCAGGGAGAGGAGATCGGGATGGGTATGAAGAGACAAACGTCGGGTATCTTGAGCAAATAGGTGTAAAACTTGTACATGTCGGTGAGGCGGTGGATGTCTAGTATGAATGAGATGATTTGCCAAATGTAAAATGCGAGGAAGAGGATGAAAAAGAGAAGTGTTAGTCCATGAAATCTGAGACAGAATGGTGTGAGTGTACATCGAGGTTCAAAGGGCGTACCCACTTGGATACGCATTTGTGAACAACGACTTGAGAAAGATGCGTCACATCTTCGTGCCGCAGTTTCGAGTAATCAACACAGCCAAGAAGAAACGTCGAGAATCCAATCACAAAACCCACTGTTCTGTTATTCGAGCATAAGCAGAATGACTTGAGAAAGGACGAGTGATACTCACAGCAGATTCAATCCTCTCGCAAGAGCAATGCTGTAAATCCCCTTCCCCTCATAGTAATAATAAACCTCCTGCAGAAAGGCATCCAAATTATACACATTCACCCAATTCCACAACGCCCGCTCATAGGCATCCAGACTTCGCATCTTCGTCCTTCTCACACCTCCAGAACCGCTGCTCTTTCCTGAGTCGGAAGTAGCTGACCTGGTGCGGTAAATCCCCGTGCGGGATTCACTCTCATCCAAGTCTGAAGGTCTTGGTGGTATTTTCACAGGATAAATTGAACCTGAAGGGGGCGCTTCCCGGCCAGCAACAGAATGTAATGGTTTACTCCTTTGGGGAACCATAGTGGCTGAGCTGTCAGCGGCCTTGGCCTTGGCCTTGCCTCTAGCTTTAGATGATATAGGAGCGGCTTTGTTCAGTGCAGCATTAATCCTTGAAACTGGGGTTTCTATAATAAAACTCTGCGGAACCTCATCATCAGATGAGTCCGCCCTTCTATCTTCGTCGTCTCTCTTGACGTTGGGCCGTAGCGAACTCATATTTGGGGCTGATCGAGTGTCCTTCCTTGTCTGACCTCCATCCCCAGCGGAGCCTCGACTTTTCCCAGACGAACTTGCTCTACTACGCCTTCCAGACTCAAGATCTTGCTCTTCAAGTTCGTTTTCCTCTTCGACTGGAGATTGGTCTGCACGTATGTAGCCCCGGTAGGTGCGCGACTTCATGGGGTTGATCATGTTGAGAAAAGGTCTGGAATCAGAGAGCGATGCTCCGAGTGTGCGTGAGCTGGACATGTTGAATGAGTAACCGTAAGGTACTGCCTACTCAATGACAGTGGCCGACCTTATTTGGAGTGGTGGATCAGAAGTGACATCTTTGTTCCATCAAATGTGACTGACTCTGTTCGCCTCCGCCAGTGACGTGATGCAAGATAAATGTATATAATATAACCTTTCATTATACTCCATAGAGCATTTAGTGCTCATCTAGCCACTACATCCAGAACACTCGCCGAATTCAGGACGGCCTTGAGACCAGACGCCGTTATATCTGCATCCGCGCCAACACCCCATGCAGACCTCTTCTTTTGTCCAGGAACGTCATACAAAAGCTCTACGTACGACGCAGCCATCACTTCTGTACCCTCACCAATCGAGTGCTCCGAGTATTCCCTAATCGATAGTGTGCCATTTATCTGCTGATTGAAGGCAGCGAGGATGGCTGACAAAGGACCATTACCCTCTCCACTGACTGCGCGCTTCTCTCCGGAGAAGAGGAGCTCTCCAGTCAGTTGACGGCGAGTAGCGTCAAGATGCTCCATTTTGAATGAGACCAGACCGAATTTAGAGGGTTTGCCGAAAAAATAAGTGTTCTGAAATAGTTGAATAAGGTCGTCATACGAAATCTGACATTCCCTATCACGGGCGTAACGTTGAACTACTTCAAAGAAAGATGATTGGAATCTGCGCGGTAGTGCAAGGCCGAGGGCATTGATGATAGCACTAGCAATATCGTCCTGGGCGGATGTGGCACCGAATCCAACGTTCAGCTTCAACTCCGGCAAGGTACGGTCGCCGATGGCAGAGTTAACCGCACTCAAGAGGGCACGCAATCCAGAACCGGCAATATCAGAGTCGACGCTAACTCCCCACCATGATGTTGTAGACTTGCGGTCATCAGCAGGGACAACTTCAACGAAGGATGCCGCCTTGCCCTCTCCAACAACATGTTCTGAGTACTCACGAATAGTGAAATTGATCTGAAGATATCGACAAAGAGCATCCAAGAGAGCAGAAAGAGGACCGTTTCCATCTCCCCAAACAACTCTGAGAACTCCATCGACGAGTAACGTGCCATCAAAGTGACGTTGCTCATCGGGCTGTTCATCAGTGCCGCCATCCTGAGATTCGTTCGGCTTCGCCGAAATTCGGAAGTCACGAAGGGCCAAACGACCTTGGTATTTAGGCCCACCAAAGTGGTACGTTGATCTGAAAGCAGTCGTAATGTCGTCAACCGACATCTCGCGGGCCTCGCGATCAGAGATCGCTTGGATAACTTGGTAAAATGCAATTTGCATTTTGCGAGGGAGGTCCAAACCAAGATGCTGTTTAACGAGATAAGCAATACCTCCCTTGCCCGATTGAGAGTTCACCCGGATGACTGCTTCGTAAGTTTGCCCGAGATCTGCAGGGTCAATGGGAAGGTAGGGCATATCCCAGTACTGTGGCTCGCCTTTGACAGCTGCCTCCACATGACGGATTCTCTGAGCTTCAAAGCCCTTTTTGATGGCATCCTGGTGAGATCCAGAAAATGCTGTAAAGACTAGTTCACCAGCGTATGGATGCCGAGGGTGGACAGGGAGATCATTGCATTGGGTAACAGTGTCAATTATGCTCTGGAGATCACTGAAATCGAGGTTGGGTTTGATGCCTTGGGAGTACAGATTTAGGGCAAGATTAACAAGGTCAACATTCCCCGTTCGTTCTCCGTTTCCGAATAGACAGCCCTCAATGCGTTCACCGCCTGCAAGGACACCAAGTTCAGCCGAAGCAATGCCAGTACCTGTAACAACAAGTTAAATGCGAACAACCAATGCAAATGGATACATACCTCGATCATTATGAGGATGCAAACTAACAACGACCTTGTCCCGTTCGGAGATGTGGGTACAGAAGTACTCAATCTGGGAGGTATGAAAGCATCTAATCTGTTGATAAAAATTAGATTACGTACCTGATCAGCATAATGGTTAGGAGGCGAGATTTCGACTGTAGTGGGCAAATTGAAGATGATGCGATCTTCACCAGTGCCAGCCTTGCCCCAAGCTGCCTTCACAGCTTCGCATATTTCCACAGAAAATTCCGGTTCCGTTTGCGAGAAAGTTTCAGGGCTATACACATATTTGAACTTCGTCCCGTACTTGGCTGTACATTCTTCGGTCAACTGCTTGACAATTTTGGTATGCTTTACAGCTAATTCAATAGTTTGTTCCTTTGTGTTTCTAAAAACTACACTGCGGAATGTTGGAGAAGTTGCATTGTACATATGGAGGATAGCATGCTTGGTTCCTGCAACAGAGTCGATCGTCCGTCTTATCAGATCCTCTCTTGCCGGCGTCAAAACCTGACACCCTATAAGCAATCAGAAACACCCTCCAAAGAAAGATTCGAACCTGAATCCAGACATCGTCAGGTACCTCGCCATTAGCAATGAGACCTCTGACAAAATTGAAGTCGGTGTCACTGGCAGCTGGATATGCCACTTCGATCTGCTTGACTCCACACTTGACCAACTGGCGAAAGAATGTAGTCTTTTGTTCGATGGTCATCGGGTTTGCAAGGGCCTGATTACCATCGCGCAGATCAGTCGACAACCATATAGGAGCTTTAGTGAATGTTTTTGAGGGCCATAGCCGGTTAGTAAGGTTCAAAGGTGTGTACGGTCGGTACTTTTGCGAAGGCTCAGCACTAAAAGTTGATTAACAGTACTCATAACAATTGACATGGAACGCACAGCATAGGGATGGAGGGTAAAAGAAAACTGTTAAATAATCACACGGTGGACATTTAACTGTCAAGTCCGCCTGGGAAACATGCTGTCAAGTGAGTTACAGGTATAGTATCATATGTTACACATTTTGACAATTAGCCCTCGATGAACTCTGACAATAATTTGCATGCCTATCCACCTAGTGGATGAACCCAATGTGGGCGAGCAAACTCAATTTACAGGTGTGACACGTGACATACTTGACAAACAGATGATACTATGCCTGTAAGTCATTTGACAGCATATTTCCAAGACTGTCTGCTATGTCATTGATTGACTTAGTGTACGGAGGGGTCCTGCTAGAGACACGGGTCCGTATGATTACATAAGCATTGGATGAGTGCAGGGGATCCACTAGGCCCACGGGTCCGTGTGATTATGTCAGGACAAGCTAAACTAGAATTGGTAAGAATTATTACATAATCCCAAAAATTCAGTTATCAGAAGCTCGGCCTAGCACCTGCAAAATCAGCTGCAACGCCAGCTGCAATGTCAAATGTAGCACTGATTACAACATTCTATATAAGTTATAGTACTATCTGGATAGCATACCCTGGCGGCCCCCATTGCATTACACTTCGTATATTGGCTTGGGGCCTTGCACTGGGTTACTTAAGCTTGGTCCTTGACTAGGCTCTTGCTTTGTACTCGTCCTTGGAAGTGAACATCGAGTCACTCATTTGCAGGCACTGGGTCAAAGTTCTGGTCTTTTTTCTTAATTCAGCTTTATCATGCGGTGTATGTAGACAGTCTGTTCGAGGTCTGATAACTGAATTTTCTGAGCTTATGTAATTACTTCTGCCATTTTTGAGGGACCTGTGTGATTATGTCATCAAAACTAAACTAAAAATAGTAAGAGTCATTTAATTTACTTATGTAATCCCAGTTATCAGAACCTTAGCAGCATGGACTGCCACCGCGCCCCGTGTAACAAATTGCTGATTTTAGACAGAATAATTGGCAGTGGCTGTCCATGCACACTGTGTAATAAATAACTGAATTAAAGATAATCAGAACCTTGGCCCAGAACCTGCAAAATCAACACCAACTGTAACATCAAGTGCAGCACAATATTTTATATTAGTCTAGTACTATCTGAATAGTATGCCCTGGAGGCCCCCATTGCATTACACCTTGTAAATTGGCTTAGAGCCTTGTACTGGGTTACTTAAGCTTGGGCCTTGTACTCGACCTTGGGAGTAAGATTTGAGCCACTAATTTTGCAGGCACTGGGCCAAAGATCTGATTATCTTTAATTCAGTGATTTATTACATGGACAGTTACAGCCAATTATCCTATCTAAAACCAGCAATTTGTTACATGGGGTGCGGTGGCAGTCCATGCTGCCAAGGTTCTGATAACTGGGATTACATAAGTAAATGACTCTTACTATTTCTAGTTTAGCTTGTGATGACATAATCACACGTGGATCCCTTATCAGAACCTTGGTAGTACTGGGATCTAAAACAAGAATCTGACGTTACCCAGCGTGGTGAACGACGGAGGTGTTTACATGATTATTCTACCTTAGATACTTCCACTACCTGAGACATTGCGACGTCATGAAATGACGATGTAAGCGAAAGATAGAAAAATAAAAAGGAATTACTAATCATTATTATTTTTATGCCCGAACGCGCTCATCCTACTGCAACACTGGGTATTGAACAGAACTTAATCAACTCTATGACGTCGTCTTTCATTTTCTTTCCATCAGTTTATATCCGTAGGCTCTCGCTCAGTCGTCTACCACACCGGGTGACTATCGTGGAATTATGTCATTGTCATGGAGTGACATCGAGTTGTCTTGGAAACACCGTTTGCTGGAGCAAATGCTTCGGATATTTATATACATGGGAATGTAAGTCTTTCTGTCTTTCTGTCTCTTCCCCTGCGCGCAATCCATTTTGCTGCGTCAGTGGCGTCTGATGTGAGCTATAATTCTCTTATACACAAATTTATCTCATCGCTGTATTGTAGATCATTTTATTATAGGTGAATATATAGTCGTCTACCACATCGGGTGACGTCTGAGATCATCTTATTATAGTTCATAAGTCTGGGGACTGTCTATGCACACTGTGTAATAATCTGCTGAATTAAAGATGACCAGAACCTTGGCCCAGTGTCTGAAAAATCAGTGGCTCAAAGCTTATTTACAAGGTCGAGTACAAGGCCCAAGCTTAAGTAACAAGTAACCCAGTGCAAGGCTCTATGAAGTGTAATGCAATGAGGACCCCCAGGGCATGCTATTCAGATAGTACTATGAGTAACTAATATAAAATGTTGTGATCAGTGCTGCACTCGACATTGCAGTTGAAAGTGGCTAAAACCACCATATGGGATAGAAGTACAAGGACACTCTCGACATGTCTCAATATAGTCGCTTGCGCCTCTTACCAAGTCTAAGTACCCTCGGTCATTAACTAGGTGAGTGAGTTAGTGCTTTCACCGCTATGCCATACTCGCTGGCAACATTTATACAAAAACTTCAGGATCTACTAATAGAAGTGTGTTAAGATAAATGGGAATTACATGCACATGACTCTACTCAGATCATCTGATCAATACTTTACTTTTGACTTCTTCGATCCTTCCAATCCAGATGTCCCTTACCCTGTCTTCCAAATGCTCTCCATTTCCATTTTCTGTTATTGCTATTGCCGCCTACACAGGCAAGGCTGCCGTCGTGTTTGACGAGACAGCCTCTGGCATCACACTAGAACTGGATGGGAGTGTATACCACGATGAACACGATATCGTAGAGATTATCGGAAGAGTTGCTCATCTGATTGAGAGTGATTTGCGAGTGAGTTTCTTTTTTATCAAAGCACAGTTCGCCTTTATCTGACGTATCGAATCAGACACCTGCATACTACACTCGCAAAAGCAATCAAAACTGCAACACTTCTTCATGAGATTAATACCGCTCTCAACCTCCTCGATAACTATCTTGCATATCATAGCTTCCTTGTCGACCATGAGATTTCTGCATCCGATTGGGCTATATGGGGCGCTATCCGGGGTCAGGAAACCAACTTTGTCTGTTTATATGAATCTTATCATTTTCCCATTTAGGCAATGTTAAGATCATTGGTATTCTCAAGAATAATACATATCAGCACCTTGGACGCTGGATTACTCACTTGGAGTCATTAAATTCGACACAGACCGTTCTCAACGATCTTGTCAATGCTCGTGCTCAAAAGGCACGATCAAATAAGACTGCCGCTACCTTTGCTCTTGGTCTTCAGGATACAACAGAAGGCAAGGTTGTGACGCGTTTTCCCCCCGAGCCAAGTGGTTATCTTCATATCGGTCACACTAAAGCTGCCATTCTGAATCAGTACTTTGCGAAAATGTACAAGGGTAAACTGATTGTTCGATTCGACGATACCAACCCATCAAAAGAGAAGGTATTTGTGTTCAAACTCGACGGGAATATCAACAAATTCTCATCTGCTTATAGACTGAGTTTGAGGAAACCATACTGGAGGATTTGAAACTTCTTGATATCAAGGGTGACATCATATCTCACACATCCAATTATTTCCAAACAATCTACGACTATGCCATTCAACTCATCAAAGATGGCAAGGCCTATGCCGATGACACTGAACAATTGCAGGTCTGTTATATCAATAATACTTGATATACATTCCCTGATAGGATTATAGATGCGCGAAGAGCGTGGAAAGGGTATTCCCTCGAAACATAGAGATGACAGCGTTGAGGATAATCTCAAGCAATTTGAGGATATGACAACGGGCTCCAAAGAGGGCTCACGGTGGTGTCTCCGGGCCAAGATCAGCGTGGACGATAACAACAAGGCCCTCCGCGATCCTGTCATATACAGGGTCAACACGCTACCCCATCACCGTACAGGGTATATTTCTTCCGACTTTGCTGTCCTTAATTGTTTCTGATTTTGAGAGATAGCGATCAGTGGAAGGTGTATCCCACCTACGATTTTGCCTGCCCCATTGTCGATTCAATCGAAGGTGTCACACATGCACTCAGGACCAACGAATATCGAGATCGTAATCCGCAATATCATTGGATGATTGAAGCACTGGGCATCCGCAAGGTTCACATTTGGGATTTCAGTCGGCTAAACTTCATTTATACGTTACTATCTAAGCGCAAGCTTCACTGGTTTGTCAACGAAGGACTAGTGAGTGGGTGGGATGACCCCCGTTTCCCTACTGTTCGAGGTGAGTGTTGAGCCACAGCATCCGATGCACTAATGCAAGGCTGGTATAGGAATTCGCCGACGTGGAATGACTGTGGAGGCTTTGACCCAATTCATGTTATCTCAGGGACCTTCTCAGGCTGTTGTTTCCCTTGAATGGGATTCTATCTGGACATTGAACAAGAAGATTATTGACCCTATTGCCCCTCGATTCTGGGCTATTTGCAAAGAAAATAGGTTAGTTCATTTCCCTTGTTGCTCGTAGAGCCTTTTCCCCTGATATTTCAAAAGTGTATGCGTTACCCTCACCAATGGACCTTCGACTTCCGAAGTACGGATCCTTCCAAAACACAAGAAAAATCCGGAAGTTGGCCAAAAGATGACCGTCTATTCTAGTAAAATTATCATTGAACAAGAGGATGCAGCTTCCTTTGAGGACCAAGAGGAGGTAAAGCGGAGTCGGATCTGCTGAAAAAAGACTAACAGACAAATTTAGATTACTCTCATGGATTGGGGAAACGCTATTGTCCGTCAGAAACAAACCGATTCCGATTCGTCTGGAAAAGTCCTCTCCATCGTCATGGATCTCTACCTTGATGGAGATTTCCGTAAAACCAAAAAGAAGATCACCTGGCTTGCTGAACCTACCGCCGGTCATTCCTTACCTTCAATCACATTGACCGACTTCGATTATCTCATCACGAAGAAGAAACTCGAGGAAGAGGACAATGTAGCTGATTTTGTCACTCCTGTGACCGAGTTCAGGGAATCCGCGTTTGGCGATGCCAATGTTCTTAATCTCCAGAAAGGGGATATAATCCAGTTTGAGAGGAAGGGCTTTTATATTTACGACAACGAAAAGGCCGGAGTCATGGAGTTCTTCAAGATACCCGATGGTCGTGCCGCTGGGATCGCTAGCAAGGCTACACTTGCTTCTTCAGTGGCCACCTCGGCATCTGGTGTGTCCAATTCTCCTCAACTCGTAGAGTCTTCCGTAAGCCAGATGTATAAGATGGCATCGATCTATGGTAACGACGACAATATCCCTGAGGTGGATACGAAGATGTACAAGATGGGGAGCGTATACAGTACATAAGAATGATATGTATCTCTCCGACGTTCTTTCAATCGAAAGCAGGTCCATACTCGGCTGTAATCATACTACTCTCCTCGACGAGGTCCACGGCGAATTTCACAACATTTTGATAGTCATACTATGACCTTTCCTTGCAGATACAAACTCGGGCTCGAATTCCTTAATTGGCGTCTACGACCCCATTTACTTTCGGTGCGGATCTGTTCACTATGCGCATAAAGTGTACTAAAACATAAATTTGACATTTGTATCTTTTGACGTGAGAGACATTGGTTCGAGATGAGGTTTTGGGCTTGTGTAGAGGGCCAGTGAACATGGACAATGTGTAAGTGGTTCACAGCCTGATTCTCTCGTATGGCGGCTTGTTTGAGGGGTTCGTCGTTGTCTTTTGAGAGGACGAAATCACCCGAGCGTCTATTGATGTGAAAATATCAGATTTGCAAGGTTGTCCATCTTGGTAGGTCCCAGACTGAAATCGGTATTAAATGATTGGGGTAATGTATCTATACTTGACCTGAGTCTAAAAATTCCAATCCATTCATTGCGGGTGCCATATTCATTTGCAATTTTAAGGGGACCGGGAAACAAACAAGAACGACGGCTATATCAACTTTGTGATAATATAATCTTATCCAACACTTCCCAGGTTTCAACAGGTCCTACACATTTGGTGATCCATATCTCAGTCATCATCGAACCTTTTAACCAACCCGATTTCAAATCCGGCGTACGCAATCCGACGCTACCACCATCATCATAAGAAATTAATTCCCTCCTTCTCAACTCATCAAAATATCTCTCTCTTTCTCTACCCCTCTCTTGATCCTCATCTGTAATATACACCAGTGACATGTGCGGATAGCAAGGTGTAGTCGAGCGCACACCCAACGCTTCATGTACAGCCCGTCTCAATTCCTTCAACGTCTCATCTAAAACAACGGCGATATACACCGACCGAAAATAATGATCACCCACGTGCACCGATCCAAACTCGATGGGAAATGCAGGTTGGTGAGGTGGGACGACACTGGTTCGGATCGTCGACAGAGGGATAGGTGTTTCCAAGTGAATGGAAGCTAATGTGATGTGAGGTTCAAAGAGGGGATAGCTCGTCGGAGAGGGGTCAAGGAGTTTGTTGTGATCGTCGTCCTTGTTGTTGTTGTTGTTGTTGTTGTTGTTGTTGGGGCGGATGGACATGATTTGTTTCAATTCATCAGCCGTATTACGAGACGGCATAATCCACAAGTTGAATCGAGCTAAATTGGATGGGGGGAAAAAAAAAGAAGAAGAAAAACGCATCGGTTCGTTATCTGGGTAGTTTGTTTTCTCTTTCGGATAGTTCATCCTTACTCAATATAGGATCCATGGGTGGTTTTTAAGCAGGGGTGAGAATATGAATTGAACCGTTCATCCATCAACAATGATGGCTGATATCCCCGCCAGTCAGTCAGTTAATCAGAGAATGAGAAAAATAAACACGAGCACAACTACTTGTTTCATTCATGCATGCATTCACAAAAGAAACTTTGATCAAGATTCGAACTTAAAGTACACAAAGATGAGAGAGAAAGTGAGAGAGAAAGAAAACAATGGCCCTCCATTCAACAACATCAACGTCTCATTTAGCCTCTCCCAGGCTGACCTGCATTCAAATCGACCCAACTACCACTACTAACCCCACTATCACCAGAAACGCTCTCAACATCCGCTTCAGAGGAACCATCGTCATGCTCAGATGCCGTGCTCGTCTTTGAACGACTGATAACTACACTAG
>Ga0153942_1000655_pt1 | contig 13759 bp, 16 predicted proteins | sample TSNJ026MetaG_FD_104731 | JGI IMG/M metagenome (GOLD analysis project Ga0153942, IMG submission 104731) | Attine ant fungus gardens microbial communities from New Jersey, USA - TSNJ026 MetaG | ecosystem: Host-associated > Fungi > Mycelium > Unclassified | place: USA: New Jersey, Brendan T. Byrne... | reverse complement strand
TTTTGCTTTTTGAGCTTGTCGTATGCTGCAGTGGTGACCATGGCCTAATAGGTCGACAGCGTAGCAGAACGTATAGGACAACTTTTCGCACCTACAGGAGCTATCACTTCACCGCAGTATCTTGTTGAAATGTCCTTATGTTGGTAGTATTTGTGCTTGAATTAGTACGAACATGAAGATCCCTCCAACATATGTAAATTGGAAACAATCTTTCCCATGAATCTACTTATGTAATGTGTGCGCCCGTTAATAATGTTTTGCGGAGATGTCTACTCCTTCGTATCTAATGGTCCAACAGGCAGATGTGAACAGACTGTTTCTTCAATCTATGCTCTCGAGAGGTCCAGTCCCAGAGAAATTGGCTCAGACTATATGGAAGAAGTGTGCTGAGGCCGTGAACGGTTAGGAACTCACCCCAAGCCTTCATCTTGCTCTTCCTCATTTAGCCTCAGCCATTAGCGAAGATGGTCAAATACCATTTCGAGAAGATGGATGGCATAATTTTGTCAATGTCATAAACGTCTCCCTTGACAAGCTGGAGCTCCACTTTCGTGCTTTCGAGGACCAAAGAACAGGACAAAAAATATATTCCATTGTCGGTTCTTCATTTCTCCTGATTTAAAGCTTATGACCAACCCTACAGGTTAACCTGAAAGGCGACGCCGTTGCACAAATGGCGACAGAATACACGCCTGCAGAGATAGCATATTTTAAAGCCCTCGTACGTGAGACATCTTGCTGTCCACGCTTTTCTGATCATAATGGATCAGGTTGAACAAATCATGCTTGCTCCGCGATATAAATATTCCGTTTCTTCCCTCGTTGCCATGAGAGAAGTCAGTATGATTCAGCCAAAAATTAATATAACGAAAAGCCAAGCGGAGGTTGTACTATCAACTTTCGTCGCTAGAGGATGGCTTGTCAAAAGCAAGCAAGTACACTCAGTCATTCTGGTGAGGGCCTAGTCTGAACTGAGCAAAATAGGAGCGGACGCTATTCATTGTCGCCGCGCTCACTACTCGAACTCAGACCCTATTTGCAATCCAATTATCCTGAACGTGTCCTCCAATGCTCCCTATGCGGAGAGGTGTGTAGTACTCAATCCTCTTTCTATCACTAGTCTGATCTGAAGAATCAGATTCTTACAATTGGTGTGGCTTGTGCACATGAAGGCTGCAGATGCAAGATGCACCCATCCTGCTTCAAAAAATATGCCAGAATACGTAAGAATGGCACTCTCTTGTGTAAGGTCTGCGAACAAGACTGGCCTCGAGAAATCAATAGTGATGAGTTCATCGCTATTGGAGAAAGGGCAGTGAGAAAAAATGAACAAGAACAACGTATCCACTTGGGTGGTGCAAACGATGGAGAAGATGAAGATCAGGATCACCATGAAGAGGATCAGGACTCCAAGATAGACTCTCAATCTCAATCTCAGTCCCCAAATGTCAAGGTGCAAAACAACTCAAAACGGACAAAGTCAGAGATTGCTGGGAAGAATGGACGCAATATGAGACGTGGTTGATTGTCCTACGTATGTTAATCCTTGAAGTTTGTGAACCTTGAATTATACATACCCCAACCCGTCTTAATGATGGTTCTGCTTGAAAACTCTCCTTTATGGTTGTAGACCGAGTATATTCACAAACAAATATTACAAACAGTGGATTCGATGGATTGGACATCTCGGCATACCGTTTAATCAAGTCCACACTCCATTGTTAATCTAACCCCTCCGAAATCTTTGACCTAGAAGAGGTAAAAGAAACCATCTTTCCCTCATCCTTTTCACTACTCCTTGGGTCTTCTATAAAACCAAATTGCCCACGCCCCCATACCTTACGTTTGCGACTCCGTCCCCCTTCACCGAACTCTTCATTCCATTTCCGCAACTCTGCCAGACTTCCTAGAGACTCCGAAGATGATGGTGTAATTTCCTTCAAAGCCTTCTGAAAGTGCCGGAGAGATATAATCCTAAGTTGTTGGGAAGGGTCTGGAACACTTGGTTTTGACTTAGTCTGGACTTGAGTGTCCAAGCTCTCCGCAGCCGAAACGGTATCTAAAGGTATCTCTGATTTTGAGGACAATAAAAGGGTATCAGCGGATGATTTGGAGTGGCTTTCGGCTTTGTTCGCGTCAGCCGTTACATCAACTGGAGTTCCAGGCTTAGTTTTCAACGCATGATCTGAGTTAAGGATCGGTTTCCAAGGGAGCTGAAGATTCTCTTTCACAGCATCCAGTGCAGCAGAGACACATAGATCTGAGACAGTATGTGGGCATTAATCACTTAAATGTGTACATGCATGTAGACTTACGCTTAAGGTCAGACCCAGAGAAACCCTCAGTCTGTTTGGCTAATTGACGAATATCCATATCTGCGTCCAGCTTCTCTTCACGGAGAAGAATTTTGAGGATCTCTGAGCACACAGGCATGGTTCACGTTAACTTTACTGACTGGATGAGAAAAATTGAATGGTATACATACCTCCTCGTTCTAGTTCCCCCGGCAGATCAACCAACAACCGCCGCGGTAATCGTCGGAGGACGGCATCATCAAGATCAAATGGCCTATTAGTAGCACCAATAACAATCACATTATCATCTCTTAATGACTTCAGACCATCCATCTCTTGCATGAACTCGGTAATGACACCACGGTGAGCAAATGCACCGCCGCTCTCCCGCGTAGTCACTCGTGCGCCAAAAAGAGCGTCGAGTTCATCAAGGAAGATCACACATGGCGAAAGCTTGCGCGCCAGAGAGAATACTGCACGAACGAGTTTCTCCCCCTCACCTATATACTAGGTATATTTCTGAGTAAGATGAAATCATTGAAAGCAGATGACACACGGACCATATCCATGACATCAGAAGGAGATACCGCCAGCATGTGACAGCCAGCTTCCTTTGCTAGAGCTCGTACGACAAGTGTTTTCCCTGTACCTGGAGGACCGAATAACAAACAGCCTGTCATACTATGTTCCTTGAGTATTCCTTGTTTGAAAGCTTGCGGGTGCAACATAGGTAGCGAGACAAGCGTTCGCACAGAGTCAATAGTGTGCGCAGGAAGATGGACTTGGCTGAACGATGTTGGCATTGTCGCTTCAGAAAAAACAAAGAGATAAGGAGCCTGGCGGGTAACCAATGGAGAGGGACGTGCCTGGATTGACGATGCATGATAACAAGCGTTCTTCGTGACCATCTATGTCATTCCTGAGCTGCTCAACGACTTCGTCGACATTCTTAGGAGAGTCTTCAACCTCCTCTTGGTCCTCCTCGCGAGTACCACACAAAAGTGAAGCCTCCTTAGACCACTGTTTTCGTACGTCAAGGCTTCTCATATGGGAAGCCCAAGCATTCTCCACATAAGGCCAAGGAACAACAGTAGGCTCCAACGAATTGTTGTTTGAAACACTAGCATGAACATTGTTGGACATTATGTTCCCAACAGCCCGATCGGCTATACGTCGCACATCCAACCATAACTCGACCTTGTTTCCCCATTCCTCCCACATTCGCTTATGATTTGTCCGTGACAGATGAGGACTCTCTTCCGTAGCAGGCCGAGCAGCTTCAGCTTCAGAAGATACTGTAGATATAGAACCTTCCTCCACCTGCCCTCCAATGGCACCAATGCCCATTCTCATCGTCAATTCATTTATCTCCCTTCTCCTAGCAACACGATTCGATTTCTCATGCGTAGGCGAACGCGATGTTGGGACGAGCACTGAGGAACGGAAGAATGATGACTTGTCGTGAGGGGAGTTTTTACCTGCCTGAGAAGTGGATAGCTGGTGTCCGAACATTGATGGCAAACCTTGAGGAGATGCGCGAATCAAAATTAAGTCCGGTTTAGATGTCTTGCCCTCTTCCTCAGCATCAGACCCCATAAAAAGGGGGGAGAACTCGGACTGTAAGCCTGCATCACCCTTTTCCCATTTTTTAAGTTTTTCTCGTAGACGCTTCTCTCTGGCCTTTTCTGCAGCTTCATCCTCACCCCAATCCGCCTTTGGTAGCTTCGTCGATGGGAGAGAAATCTGGGTCGCAATACGACTTATTAAAGCCAAACCATCAGATGCTGAACTAGGGGATGAAGGGGGTAGAAGGGATGGCGTCATTCCAAAAATAATTGTCATGGGACAAGCTACGGTAGACGATGGCTTTGAGACGGGTCCTCTCCGCCGTGCACGGACTGCAGATAGGAGAGGTGTATACCAAGTATCAGAGGAAGCAGCAAGAGTTGGAAAATCACGAATGTAGACGAAGCGTGGTCGGTTAGCTCGACCTTTCAAAGAGAGTTCGTCTTTTTGCGAAGGCGTATTAACCAGTGCATCAAAAAATACTTTGATTTTGCTCGTAGACGAGGACGTCCGTCTAGACGACGATGGTAAGAGGCTGCGACTTGAAACACTAGGTTCCAGGAAAGTCAGTGTCATCTGTTGAGGAGGCATCTGTAGACCAAGACCCTCCTCGTCATCGAAGTCATCTCTCTTGGGAAAGCGCCCATCGGAAGAAGAGAAATGCAATGGATTGCGTGTCAACTGAAATGAATTTGCAGCTTGAGCATGACAGTTAGGCTCTGACATACAGGAGTAGATGATGCAATCAATATACCTTTGCCAAATCGGCCCCACTCTCCTGCTGCTAGGTGGACCGTATCTAACACTAACACTTCTGCCCCCGTTCTCCGGGCCAGCTCGCGTACAGTCGCATCAATAATGTAGTCTCCACCCTCGATAGGGCAATACAAACCAAGTGTAGGTTCGACTGGAGGTCCCGAAGTCGAGGCATAGGTAGCCCGATGCTGTGTTTGAGGATGGAGAGTGATATGTAAGTTGTGCAATGCCTCCTCGAGCACTTCCGGAGGGGGTAACTCAGATGGATCGAGATCAGAGTCCCCGTCAGCTGGACTCCAGAGTATGTCCAGATCCTCTGGAATCTCCACTGACTCAGTGTCCTTGGAAGCAGGTAGGGTTATTCTGGTGGACCTCCGTGTGCGTGGCTTGTCCAAGTCTTCTCCTGGCGTTTCATGCTTATCCGGGGGCTCCGTCACGGATTCAGGATTTTGCAGCGAAGGCGCTACAGGTTCGGATGGTGGCGACGATAGCCAGCGCCTCCCGACACCACCATTCAAGTTTAGGGAGAAATAAGAGCTAAGTACTGGATTCCTTGCTGAAGATGGCCTGAAAAGAGACCGCGACCCGCGCAGGATGAATGACGACGACATGTGAGCAGATCAGATTTCACCCTCGTCGGCGCTTTACAAAAATAACAAAAATAACATCACGTGCAACTCCCATGAATGTTCATCACCAGCAAATGCATTACAATTGAGTAATTATACGAGTATATACTGCCTCAGAAAGAGTGTTCCAAAAAACCCTGCCTCATTCCTGTTTTTTCCCTGCACGTTCAGCCACACGTTCGGCCAAATCCACCCCAACAAGGATTTTTGAGGCTTTCCACAGCTGAACCATGTTGATGACATTCTTCAAAGCGAATATTGGAAAAGTCCACAGTGCCGTTAATTGTGGCCAGGTCAACGCCTGGAAATAATGGCTGGTGAAGCCAATGGGAGTCGAAACCCACTTGATCAAATACAAGGAGACGAAAAACAGCTCGTTCCCTGCGCACACAAAAAAGAGGGTGCGCTATAAAGGGTTTTTATTGATAAAACAGGACAACCTTGAAGTGCAGAACTCACCGAATCGTTGTAGTAATACCACAATATTCTACTAACCTCACTCGTGACCAACTTATGGTTCCGAGATCCCGTCACTAAAGAACTATCCGGGGATAAAGTCAGTCTGAATGCATCTAGACCACGACAACGGACCTATACATATGCATGTAGTGACTGCTGAAGTCGAGAGCAATCAAGAATTGAAAGAAGATCGCCCATTGCGGATAGGCGGACGAAAGGTAACAGAGCAAGCAAGAGGTTGTACATCTACCAACTCATCAGCATCTCTCGTATTACCAAGAAGACACATACCTGTCAGTAACCATGTCCAGGACTGCACCAAACTTTGACGCTTGTCCAAGTGCCCGGGCCGCCTGGCCATCCACAGCATCTAAAAGACATGATACACCATATAGCAGGGTGCAGTATTTTGGATGATAACTCATAAAATGGAGCGAAAGCCCCGCCAATATGATGCGTGTATATCCTAACAAACCAAGAGTGAGTGGAACACAATGCAAGCTGAGTGTTTTCTACCTATGAGGTTGGGTACGAAGAGAAAAACATTCTCTGAGTATGTTTGTGCAGTCGCGAGGTCGACAGCCTTTTTGGCATCGACTACTTCAATAGAGCCCCCTCTTCGGCGATTTCTAGATGTTTGCTCTGGCATGGTGTGGCGAGACAAGAGGCGAACGGACCGGAGGAAAGACCAATTTTATACAAACACAAACCTGGCAGAATTTATATGCAAAATGATCACAAACGTCACCACTCCTATCGCAACTGCGCTTCAACCCTTTGGTCTCGCAGCAGACTGAAACTGATGTAGAATCCAGCTCAGGGTACATTCTGAGGGAGATATGACATAAAAAAAAGGATATATTCGTGACAGCTTATGCTAGATTTTATATGGATAAGATTAAATTTAGCACATCGAAATGAAAAAAATAATAACGATAACTTAAGCCTGCTCTGCAAACATCAACGGTGTCGCGTCCCGAAAACCACTCCAAGCACAATGGCCAGTGCGGCCAGACAAATAAGGATGATGATGAAACATATCCATCGCATCTTACGGGCCCTCCTCGCTGCGCGTTGACTAATCAGTATGACAATATGGAATAAGACGGCAAGACCGAATTACCATGGACCACTGCCTCTTCTTCATGCTTCAACCTGGTACCTAGCAGTCAACGATTGGAACAAATCATACATGACAAGGAACACACCCTTTCATAACATCACCCTCGGCCTCTATGGCAGTGTCTTGTATTCGATTGATGATGGGCTCATGCTGTTCGACCAGCGTTCCCATCTGAAAATAGAGCATGAGAAGATCACAAGAGAAGGGTGGAGTCACATACATCGATGAACAGCTGGGCTAGCTCGACGAGAGTGTTTTCCATTTGCTTGAGATCTTGCTGCCGCTGTTGGACTTCCCGATATGCATTCCGTGATTCAGCATATCGCGTTGAGCTTGTCAACTAGAGTAGCAGAGTGAACGAACAATTCCACGAGCCAGCGCCCTACACGCACTGCCTGGGCAAAGATCTGCTGGCCACTGCCCTCTACTATCAAGTTTACTTCTTCGGGAGAAGCATCGGGATTGACTTGGATCACGGTAAGCACAAGGTGAAGCTCTAACTTGAGAACTAGTCATACCTACTCTGACCTGTCTCTCTGCCCGTTGTCGAATTTTTATACGACCCTCTTGCTCGACGCGCTGGTAATTTTGAATTGCTTCCAAAAATTTATTCCGTAAAAGTCCCAGCTTTATCCCCGATAAGTATTGATATTACCTTTCAGGCACACAGAAGTCACTTACCTGATTACTCCGTACCTGAATATCCATCTGTGCAGGCGAAGCCTCTAGTTTCTTTATTCGATCTCTGAGTTGCAGACTGAGTGTTCGAGTCTCATCTGTCAACGCTTCCACCCGCGCCATGTCATTTTGATCTTCACCATCTAGAGTGTTTAAAGCTTGCAGGCGTAGAGTGGCGATTTGTCGTATATTCTCATCAAACTGCTCGATACCCTCTTGAATTGAAACAACCTGAGGCACGGCATTAAGGAACGTAGTTACGTTGTACAGATGATGTTGAGAGTACCTCTTCTAAGAACGTAGTCTTTCCATGAGCACGCCCGTTGCTTGGCTGCTGGTAGCCCAGATTGGTCATCTCGACTGCTTGGGCAGGACCAGCCTAGAGAAAGGAGACTTACTTAGTGCCGAGACGTGTGTACCAAAGCACCCACCCTAAATTTTGCAAGCCTGTCTGTCATAAGGATGGATACGTAGACAATGTGGGTTCTGCAAAGTCAGTGACAGTCAGACGGGTAGAGGTGTGAGCAGAAGGAGTGGTCTCGGACTCAGTATAATTATAGCAACTCGCGTGGGTCTGCTATTTCCTGATCACCTGTCTCTCTCCTTTCCATTGTCCGCAGCGTAGCAAAAAAACAAGTGCTAATCTCACTTGCAATATAGCGACAGCCGGCCTTATCAAATAATAATCATTTATTACCCGATCTGCCTGATCAATTTATCTCATCCATTGAGTCATAACAATGGATGTTTTCCGGCTGAACTTCGTCTGAACTTCTTTTTCCTGTCACCTACTGGCAACATGTGTGGTATCCTTGCCGTTCATGGATTGAACAAACCCTCTAATGAGGACCGTGCACGGTTCATCGCCCTCTCGAAAAGGCTGAGACATCGTGGTCCCGATTGGTCTGGTTGTTTTGTGGGCCAGCGCAGCATCCTCACACACGAACGTCTTGCAATAGTCGGCGTTGGTATGGTGTTTCTCTGCGTTCATGATACAGATCAATGACTCATTCATTCTTCTGGCAATCCAGACACCGGAGCCCAGCCTCTTGTCAGTCACGATGGCAAAATTATTCTCGCCGTCAATGGCGAGATCTACAATCACATTCCTCTCCGTGCATCACTCGGTCCCGACGCCAAGTTCAAGACACATTCTGACTGTGAAGTCATAATATCCCTTGTACGAATTTTTTCTGTCCAATGGAACTGACAAAACCTGATACATCCTTGCATCCAAGTATCGCAAACACGATACTGGCTTGTGCGACCTTTTAGATGGGATGTTTTCCTTTGTTCTTCTTGACGAGTCCGTGACGCCCACCAGAATCATTGCCGTACGGGATCCCATCGGCATCACTACTCTTTACCAAGGGTGGAACACAAAGGTCCCTGGAGCTGTCTACTTTTCTTCCGAACTGAAAGCTCTCAGCGATGAATGCGACACAATTATTTCGTTCCCGCCAGGACATGTCTACGATAGCAAGGACGACTCCACAAAACAATACTATAATCCTACATGGTTGAATGGAGATCAGGAAAAGGCTTCAATACCCACCAATCCAGTGGACCTCAAGCTTCTCCGCGAAACGCTGGAAGCTGCCGTCCGCAAACGACTCATGTCAGAAGTTCCTTATGGAGTTCTTCTCAGTGGTGGTCTTGACAGCAGCCTTATCGCTGCCATCGCTGCGCGTGAGACGGACAAAGTCGCTCAAGCTCAAGCCGATTTGAGACGGAAAAGACTTCAGGAGACTATCAGTGGTCCCTCATCTCCCGCAAGTAATCAGATAGATGAAGCCGGTGGGTCATGAAAATGAGCTTCTTCTCTATACGCTTGTTTTGATGTCCTGACTTGATCCTTTCAGCTACACTCACCTCTTGGCCTCAACTCCATTCCTTCTCCATTGGTCTTGAAAATTCACCTGATCTATTGGCTGCAAGAAAGGCAGCTCATTATCTAGGTACCGTGCACCATGAATACGTCTTCACAGTCCAAGAAGGTCTAGACGCGATTCCGGATGTCATCCATCACCTCGAGACGTATGACGTCACAACCGTTCGTGCGAGTGTCCCAATGTACCTCCTCAGTCGTAAGATCAAGGCCACTGGTGTCAAGATGGTTTTGAGTGGTGAAGGAAGTGACGAAATTTTTGGGGGTTGCGTTACCAAAAACCACTTTTTTTCCTGACCCATTCTCAATTTTTTTCTAATAGGGTACCTATACTTCCACGCCGCCCCAGATGCGGCATCGTTTCATCAAGAGTGTATAAGACGTGTAAAGAACCTTCATACTGCCGATTGTCTCAGGGCGAACAAGTATGCCTCCTTGACGCTTTGTTGACGTGTTCAAAAAAATACTCTTAGGTCGACTATGGCATGGGGTCTTGAAGCTCGTGTACCGTTCCTCGACAAAAACTTTTTAAATGTTGCTATGAATGTTGATCCAAAACACAAGATGTTCAGCAAAGGTTCGACACAAGAAATCGACCAGGACGGCCGCCCTCGCATGGAAAAGGTAGTTCAACTTTTCTTCAACAACTCATGGTTAGACTGACAAATCTCAAGTACATCATCCGTAAAGCTTTTGATGTCGCTCCAGAAAATGGGAAAGTGGGTGTATTCTGACTGATCCATCGACTCTTTTTTTCAAAACTCAATGCTTCACACCCATCCGCCCACCCATTCACATAACCATAACAACAACAACAGCCTTACCTCCCGCGCTCCATCTTATGGAGACAAAAAGAACAATTCTCCGATGGTGTTGGTTATTCTTGGATCGATGGGTAAAAAAAGTTTTTTTTCCCCACTTTTTTTTTTTTTGAATAAAAAGCGGTCAACTACTAGCATGAAAGAACACGCCAACAATACTGTCTCAGACGAGGCGTTCGCCAAGCGCCACGAACAATGGCCATTGGATACACCTGATACAAAAGAGGCTTATCTTATCCGTGAAATTTTCCATGGTAGGATACATATACAATAACCTCTCTCATCCAGAATCCCCCCCTCTGACTTGCGCCCCTTTTTTTGGGATAGATCTTTTCCCTTCGAAAACGGCCGCTGAGACTGCAGTTCGGTAAATCGTCTTTCCTTAAAGTTTTTTTTAATTCAACTCATCCATCGTATAGCTGGATACCTCGTGGTGATTGGGGCTGTTCGTCAGATCCTAGCGGTCGTAGTGTCAGTATCCACAATGCAGCGTACGACGTAGATGAATAACCATCTCTCATGTCATTATACATATACATATCTATATGCACAGCCGTTCGACTTTTAACAAAAGGCAGCTCAAATCTTCCCAAAGATAGCGAATCTATTATCTAAATACCAAAATTTATACTGCAAACGTATTCGTAACGTCAGTGAGTTTTTGAACAATGATACCCTCCAGATTATAAAGGAGGAAAAAAGGAACGGATATGTCAAAGCAATAATCAAGATCTTTCCAAGAGGCAAGTGGTATCAACTCGAGACCAAAAAAAAAAAAGCATGACACTCATAATATATCGGACAATGATCGGCGGATGTGGCATGCATGCATGTTATGATTCAATGAGGGGGAAAAGGAAAGAAAAGCAATTGGTATACGAGCATAGTAATGCAGGAAATAAAATAGTAAAAAAAACACCTTTTCTGTAAGGGTAAAAGAGAAACCAACCATCAATGAATGCGTCGAGTCAATCACTGAGCGAGGGATCATTCGCCAACACTTTCTGATACAATCCCAATCCAACACCCGAATCCTCCGAAGGAACAGGCGACAAAAGCTTCTGCGGCGGAGCACCACCAACAGCAGGCGTCACCGTCGCCTTGGTCGACGTACTCACAAGCGAAGCATTCCTCTTCCTCTGTCCATTAACTTGTCCACCCATCACTGCCGGCTTCGTACTCGAATCCCACGCCGAGCGCGTGATCGTCGCCTTTGCATAATTCGGAGTCTCTTCACCCCCCATAGGCATCGCAGGTCGACGGTTCACAGGCGTATTCACCGTTCTCCGACTCGCAGGTCGATAACAATCCGCTGAAATCAGGCGCGTCCCAAATTTGGCATTGGCAGACGATTCTCGCCCGTAAGACGCCAGAGGCGTCGATCTTCTCGTCGTTGCACCAAGTCTCCCCTTGACAACGGGTTTCTGGACAGTAATCTTGTCGGCTCCCCAGTAAGAGAAACTCATTTTGCTTTTTTTATCAGAATCATCAGAATCGTTGTCGTGGTCGTCGTCGTCGTCTGGAAGGGGAATAATGCGAGGTTGCTGGTTGACAGATTGGTGTCGAGAGCGGACGACACTGGCAAATGTCAGTGGCGGTCAAATGAGAGGGCTTGGCGGCACTTACTCTTCCATAGACACTACGCCTTCTCTTGGCTGCACAACATCACCAATGGTCCACGTTTCAATCTACAATACATTGAATCCATGGAAATTAACATCCACGAACGGACTGACCTTGATGAATTTGTACAGGTTTCTTGGCTTGGTGTACGAGTTTCTTCTACGGGTCGCCGCGTATTTGGACTTGCTTCCCATATCCGGTAACGAGTTGACTCGATTTGTGGCCGTATGAGCAATCGGTACAGAGGTAATCCCTGTCCTCTGGCACTGCAACACCACATCATTGAATACTACATACCACAAATCCTTCTTCCCTCCAATCCCGCCGCTGCCCAGAACATCACTCAGTCGTTTGAAGGACGACTTGCCCCTCACGCCTTTAGCGTTGATCATCGGTGGAGGTGACAGTGACGGTGCAGGTTTCGATGTCCCAGCCATTGGACCACCGGCATTGCAGGATCTCTCCTCCACCAGTACTCTTGAGGGCTTTGGCAGCGCCAATTGTCGAACCTTGTCGAGACCCTCAATTCGCGCAAACACGTCGCGCGTTTTGTCTCGTTCTTCTTTCTGGATCTTCTCATCCTCGATGCTTCTCACGATGTTCTCCACCTCTGCAACCATGAGCAACGTACTTTCGTACTCGTAGGTGCTAGGGTCTGTGTGATACAGCAGGTTCTGGAAAAGGAGAGGGTACTTGAGAAGTCGCTGGAAAGGTTTTGAAAGCGTGATGGCAAGCCCGGTTTCACCCTTTTCCGCTGCCGATTCCTCGAGGTTTTGTAGAACCTTGCAGACCTTTTGCCAGTCGCCTGCATCCTGTTTCTTCGGCTTTTTCGCAGTTGCATTAGATAGTGCCGCATCGACGTACTCTAGGGCCCTTTCCAGATGCAATACATAGGTGGCATAGCCGTGGAAGATGTCCGACTGGATGAAGATGAGAATGATACAAAATAGGGGAGACAGCTTACATTCGATACAAAGACATCTGCCAGGGACCTGACCAGGGGATACTGATCATCGTAGCGTCGTTTCAGGGCCTCGGAGAGTCTCCTGTGACCGTCGAAAACGCCGCCATCGATGACCTCCAAGCATGTTCGGAGGTCCTCGGGTAGTTGACGGGGGGGTATAGCGGAATCGCCAAGGACATTGGAGGGAGTGGTTTGCGTTTTTCTGAGTTTGCCAAGAACACCCGATTTCTGGGGCGTTGTCTCGCTGTGCTTGGCTTCGACGATCGTTGACTGCTTGCCGAGGGATTGAGTGGATGCGGCAGCTTGGTTTCTGGGGTGGGGCAGGGACTGATGGGATCGGGAGGGGAAAGGGACGGTGGTGCCGACACGATTGGATGTGCGGGTGGCTGTCGAGCGATATGGAGAGTGCGGATGGCTGTGATTTGAGGCCTGGCGGGAGACGGCAGAGGGTTTGGACGGATAGGGCCTGGCAGGATCGTCGTCGTCGTCTGTGAGGGAGTCGTCGATGTTGGAAGTCTCTGTATTTTTGCGAGTTGAGGAAGATGTAGATGGGGTTGGGGACATGAAACGAGCGGCGATGGGGGGTAGGTCTTCCAGTGATTCTGCGAGGGCAGCGGGAGAGTCATTGCGATAATAGTCGTAGTCTACTGCCAGGGAGGGGGTGGTGGAGAATGGATGAAGCAGAGGATCGATAAAGGTTTCCTTCATCTTTGCGAGCTCCTGTACGTAGCTGGGAGACATAAGGGGGAGATGGGGGATGGGGGATGGACGTACCGTTCCTCGCTGGAGATGATCTCGAACAGGACTTCTTGGCGGGTGCGCTCGCGGGAACCGATGTTGGAGACGAGATCGTCCTCTGTGAGCTCGCTCCAGGAGGCGGCTGCGAGGATGCGGCTTCCGCTGGTCTGGGCGGACATGGGGGAGTAGGGGGTCGCTGAGCGGAACGACTGGGGGGAGA
>Ga0153942_1000653_pt1 | contig 13764 bp, 15 predicted proteins | sample TSNJ026MetaG_FD_104731 | JGI IMG/M metagenome (GOLD analysis project Ga0153942, IMG submission 104731) | Attine ant fungus gardens microbial communities from New Jersey, USA - TSNJ026 MetaG | ecosystem: Host-associated > Fungi > Mycelium > Unclassified | place: USA: New Jersey, Brendan T. Byrne... | reverse complement strand
GATAGTCGTCAAGATGTTTTGACATGTCGTATTTCTCCTTTCGTTTTGACAGTTTGTACTGCCGCAGATTTGGTTTTATATATAAAAAAAGCAGAGGCTCATACGAAACCTCTGCTTTTGATACATATAGCGAGAAACAAAAAAAGCGCCCGTGGACAAATCTGCCCAAGGACGCTCTGTAACTCGGAAAACTGTTCCCGTCAGGGACGGAATAAAGATACTTTACAGCTTTCATTATACCATTACTGCGTACAATAGTCAATTATCATTCGAAAGGAGCCGGGGCCGTTATGCCGACAGCCGCAAGATCAGGTTCAGTAATTCAGGCCGTAAACCGGGCATGGTCTCCAGATCTATGCGGGTTTCCTCCGGAATAATCTCCATAGCGAAATCCAACAAAGCGTTTTCACATGCCCGCAGAAGATCCATAGAGACTCTATGCGGAGAATGTCCGTGGCCGTCAGTGTGTGCGATACAGGCCTGCCTGATGGTTTGTTCCGCGCTCAAAGCCGTATAATAATTCATCTTCAGCGCTGCCAGCAGCTCCTTGTCATAGCTGCACCCTTGATTCACAATACTTTTCAATTAGAACACCTCCTGTTTTAGTTATTATTGAAGATAGGGCGGCGGTTTCCCGCCTGTCCGTGATTGATATTTACCCGATCAGCTATCTAAGCCTTCTTGTTTGTTTTCTATATTCGAGGTCATGGTTCTGAAGTCAAGAAGTGCGGATTTAATTTTCTTGATCGCAGCTTTCAACTTACTGCTGTTTTCCTTGAACTGCGGAAGGAATTCCTTCTCCGCGTCATAATCGAGATATAGGGCAATATAACATGACGACCATATCATATCCATCACCTTATCAGTTACCTCGCTTTGCTCCTCAAGCTTTCTGAGATCCATAGAGAGAGGCATGAGCGTTTTGTTCCATGCACTGTAAAACTCATCTTTAACCGGGATACCGAATTGTGTTAACCAACTTCTCACTGTATGCGTTTTTGTGATAGAACCGCAGTCCGCTGGGTTTATTATGTATTTCGCAACTATATCCTGATCCGGATCGAACGGTTCCGTATTTGATGCTTGCACCATGCGTCCAATTGGGTAAAGTGCGCAAACAGCTGGCTTTACAAAATGAACCCTGCATTTTTTCCCTTCAAGGAACGGACAGACGCGGTTGACGCCACGGGGCTTGAGCCTGATAATCGGCATCCTTGAATCCGATCCAATATACCGGTCACAAAATTTTACAATCAGCTGTTCATGAGACAGATTCAAGTATTTGGCGATCCGGAAAATGTCCCGCGGGTTTAGGATAATGTCTTCACGTTCTTTGCAGCATTTCCCGCAACCACGGCATTTGAACTGAAATGTGTCGTCCAGTCCAATAAGTTTAAGGTGTTGACTTTCCAATATTTCTTTCAATGTTTCATCCATGTTTATATCCTCCATAAATTATTGTTATAAAGATAGGACAGGCGGGAACATCCGCCTGTCGTGTTCATTTTGCCTGTCTGGCCGACAGAGCCTCCTTTATATGGCAAAGCCAAGTTTTTTGTTTGCGCACCATTGTTGCAGGAAACGCCGCTCATCCTTTGTAACCGACCTGCGGTTTAATCCTTCAGCCTGAACCAGGTTGTTTGCGGTGAGCTGCAAGGTTACCAGCGACTTGTCCGGGTCTCGGGCCTTCCGAAGGAACAAAATATGACATTCTCCATCGGCGACCCGGGGGATATAGTCTTTGACGCAGTGACTCAGGTTGACGCCTTCATCCGCCAGTTCCTCGGGCTGCTGGGGTACGGCAATACAGTATTGTCCCTGCTGGCAGGCCAGGTGATCGACTTCATCTGCCCGCATGGCAAAGTTCTCACAGGTGATGATCTCCTTTAGTGTATTGCTCTTCAGCGTCAGGACGTCGTGTTCGGTCTTGAAATGAGCAGGATACTTTTCTTTGATTTTTCCGAAAAGCTTTTTCTGCATCTCCAGATAATCGCGGTATTCCCTCCAAAAGAAGACATCTACTTCCGCTATCCCCTGAGAAAAGAGATCAAAAAGGATAAACTCAGTGAAACGTCTCATATTCAGATTGATATCTTTGCTTTCGATCAGCTTCTTGAAAATGCCCTCATTGGAAATATAAGAATATTGCCGATTGCCTAAAGTAACGCGTTTCACACTGGATTTGACCAACTCTTCAGCAAAGTGAAGGGCTTCGTTATAACCGCGTACCTCTTCAATCGCAAATATCAAGGGGATGCTCGTATAGTATTTGGGTAGCTTCATTGATGGAAATATGGATATCAGCCGCATCAGAAGCTTTTTATTTTGGTCCCAGTACGGTACCAGCGCCTCCGGGTCAGACAGTTCCGCCAGTCCGTTGTGCTGGCACATCTCCACCAGGCTTTGATTGAAAATGACCTTTTCTATGTCGGCGGCAGAGTCCTTGTCGATACCGGAGATCCAATTAACCGTTTTGAGTTCCAGGGCCTGGTCATACATGCCTCGCAGAAATGTTTTGATCGTTCCCGGGCGGATGGGCGTTGTCTTGCCGTTTTTCTCCCGGTAATAGAATAGTCCTTGACTGATTAAAATAACCATCTCCCGCCGAGTGCTTGCCGTATTTCTGGCAATGATGAAGTCGGTGTTGTTTTCCAGTACCACTTCATAGTCGGCGGAAGCTGCCGGTTGATTACCCACTGCAATGATGTAGTCCTGTATATGGACGCTTTTGTTTTCACTCATAATCTGATTCCTCCTATCGGAGCAGGGCCGGAACGATCCAAACCTGCACCTTGTTTTTATTCGTGCTTAGTGGCACGCTTTGATAACTTTTTGTCTTCAAGATATACTTAACTTCCATTTCAGCCATTCCCACGGCCATGGCAGCCAACGTCATGACACCCAGAACCGGGAATCATTTGTTTATTCCCCGATGGTATCACCCAGCCGTCATATACCGTTCCGTCCGGATAGAGCACCTTTGTCTCGGAGCCTTTTCGAACCGGCGGTGCTGGCGCCGGCCGGTTCGAATTGACCAGGCCGCAAGCTTGCCGTACCCAGATCTTAAATGGATCCGTCTCAGTTGCGTCTTTTATCAGGTGTTCGCATCCTCCGCAGAAAGGATCATCCGGAAGATGGCCAAACAAGTCGGGGTCAACATCCTGAGCTGACACAAAAAGCTCTTTGCAGTGCTGCAGCTCAGCGAACCGGATTTCATCAGCGCCCATATCACGGGCAAACTGAATCATGCAGTTTATATTATCCGGTGCCCTGAGCACACCTTTGACCAGATTGGTATTGATGCGAACTGAAACGCCGGCAGCCTTGAAAATATCAATTGCTTCCTTAATCGCTGCAAAAGGTATCCGGCGATGGAAGAGGTTTGCATTCACGGCCTCCATATAATGGTGTATCGAGATATTGATCCCTGTGAGGTGGTTGGCGATGCGTTCCAAGGGATGCCAGTCGAAGGCGTATCCACTGGTGGTGATATACACCTGTTCCTTGTCGATACCCTCCAGATACCGTGCCAGATCACCGTATAGGAACGGTTCACCGCCCAGAATGAGTACCGTCTGGTAATCCCGAAGGGCGTTCGTAACCTGTATGAGCTTTTCCACAGGGGCCTGTTGGGGACGGTAGCCTCCTTTTTCGATACAGAACCCACAGCTGCAATTGCAGTCGTTTGTGATTTTAACGTCCAGTGACTTACCGTACCGGCCGTTACAGGGATTATTTTGATGTACTTGATTTTGCATAGATATGCTTATACCTCCAATCGCTTTTTATAAATAGCAACAGGACCGGAGAAATCCCGACCCTGTTGCTTTGTAGACCGTATTAGTCCATGATTATTTTTGTTTCGCCCTGATAACGATGATCGTGATACAGATCACCAGGATCAGGAGCAGTGAGAGAGTGTTCGTGACAAGAAACATGTGTCCTGATCCCTGAAGCGCCAGATGAACCGCATAGGCTTCCATCAGGGATATCCCGATGAACAGCGAGAGATAGGTCTTCAGGTTCAGGTCGGCAGTCGATTTTGTACGGATCAGCTGCATGATCTGTGGAATGTATCCCAAACCGAGAATCAATCCGCCGGTGAGCTGCAAAATATCAAATAACACAGCTATACCTTCTTTCCGACCGGGCGAAATTCAATCCTCTGGTATCCAAACGTGTCACAATAATAGTATTCACTGCCTTCCGGACCGTTAAGCTCCACAATATCAGATGTGGTTAATGACCGGCCGGTATAGCCTTCCGGAAAATCCATATTAAACAAGTAGAAGATTTCATCCAGATTATCGGTTTCCAGGATGCCGTCAAATACTGCCTCGTATGTCTCCGCAGGCGGGGCGGTAAGGCCTGCCTCTTTAACGGCATCATACCCCTTGAATAAATATGGACTGGTGCCCGGTATGATTTGATGAATCCGGCACCGTTTCACCGGCCGGAGCATGTCCGGCGCCATGACTACGAAGCTCAGGCATAAATTATCTACGGTTTTGGGTTCTCTGTTCAGGAGGGCGAAACGCTCCTCAATAGATTGCCGTATATGAGGATCCTTCGGTTCAAGTAACTCGCATTCAATTTCCGGTTCCTTGTTTTCCGTTTCTTTGTGCTCCCCATCCCGGATCTCCAATATCCGGCCGTAAAAGCCTTCGTAATCTGAGCCTTTGACGTAGACATTCATGCCCACCGCAAACTCTGTGTTACCAAATATAGCGCTCTGGCCTATTCTGTTCAACAACATTTTGATCTCTCCTTTTGTTTTTTAAGTATGGATAAATGATTTGACTTTTTCCGTCAGCTTCACCGGCAATTGTTCCAGGTCGGTTATATCGAGGAAGGAATCAGTGTAGATCCGCTCGATGTTTTCTTTATCGGATCCTATTGCGGCGGCGACCAAATAAACGCCTTTGTGGTGGAATTCCTTTTTGATTCCGCGCAGGTCTTCCTCCGCGGCGATCCCACTATAGCCGGAGTGATTGGGCTGGCCATCAGACACTATGATCAGCAGCTTATATTCCTCCGGCCGCATGGACAGCCGCTCCGCTACAAAACGAAGGGCTGCGCCATCCCGGTTGGTACTGCGTGCGGATATATCCATGAGCCGGTACCGGTCGTTCCGGTCAACGACATCATCCTCCGCATGGGAAAACAGATCCACGCTGTATCCGGAGGTGGAGTGACCGTAAATCATGATGGGTATTCCCAGGGACAAACAAAAATCATGCAGGATGATAGCGGTCGCTCTGGCGTAGGTGGCCCGGTCGTAACCGGACATGGAGCCCGATTCATCTAAGAGCAGACCTACTGCCAGCTCCGGCATTTCATTGGGCAGGATATTGCGGTAGAATACCCGGCCGTCGGTACGCATCAGCGCCGGTGCATGTACGTTCCGGCCCATATATAGACCGGTCTGTTTCCCACCGCGCCGCCTGTCCTCCAGTGCGTGAGTAATACTGCTCTGCAGCTGCTTGGATATTCGCAGCAGAGGCGGCGATATGGCGTCGTACTGAGCAATGAGCTCATCGCTTACCGCCGGCATGCGGTGTACCGTTACGGGGACACCTTCGTGCGCGTCTCCAAAGCTTATGTTCTGCGCAATTTCATTGAGTTCATCCCTGCGCTCTGTTTCTACTGCCTCATGGACCCGGGCCTCCGCCAGCTTGTCAAGCACACGCTCAATATCACTGGCGGCGTTGGGATACCCGCTGCCGATATACGATTCATCGTACTCCATATCACCGGTGACAGGCACTTCCACCTGTTCGGTCTGGTGGTATGGTATACGCCCGGTTTCAACGGATTGTACCTGCTCTGCGCCGCACGCGGATGTTTCCGAATCTCCAAAATTCTTCTCTTCCGGCTGATCAGACGGAGCTTTTATAGGGATCTCAGCCTCCACGGCCTTTTCATCGCCATTCGGATCATTCTCAGCTGCAGGATTCTCCTCTTCATCAGCCGCCCTGGTTCCGGAAGAAGGGGCGCTGGCAGAAGCTGCCTGCTGTGCGGTTTGTCGGCGTTTGGCCGCAGCCGGGCTTCGTGTGGGAATCGGAGCCTGGGATAGAGGAACCGGCTGTGTATCGCCTGTTGCTTCTCCGGAACCACCGGTTAATTGTGACATCAGGGAACCGGCCTGGTTACCCGCACTGTTTCCGGTAGCATTAGGATCAGCCTGCTGTGCTTGCTTTGCCTTTTCCTCGCAGAGCTGCAGAAATTCTTTGATTTCCGGCCATAGCCGCACTAAAATGCAGTTGATCGCATCCATGCGCTCATGGGAGTCCTGCGTCAGAACAGACTGGTCCATAACCGGAATCAACCGGAAAATGGTCTGGATCCGTTCATGCTTTAGGGACGTATCGCCGTACTTGATCTCACCCCACCGTACATAACAAAGGATCAGCTGTATAAGGGTAAGCCACTGGCACCAGTTGTCTTCATCGTCTTCACTTTCCAGTAGCTGCGTTACGGTAGGCTGGTCTTCAAAATCCCTTGCACGCATATACGCCAGGTTTTGCCCCAGCTGACCGGGATACCGGTCAAGCATCTGTTCCTCCAGATAGGCGTCTTCTAAAACATTGGCAATTTCATGTGCTACCTTCAGGAAGGCCTCCTGGTGGGCGGGGCTTTGTCTGCAGTAATCCCATAACTCCCGTTCATTGCGGCGTTCTTCCATACCACTCAGTTTCGGCTTTTTCGGGAACCACACACCTGCGGCTAAACGAAGCAGGTGAGTCTGATAACCCAAAAAGTCCGTATACAACGCATGACCGAGTTCATGAGCGAACAGGCCGCTGATCATGTTGTAGCGGTCAGGCCGTCCTTTGATGCTGGTTACGCACTCGTTACCGGCATTTATCTCAATGATGCTGTGGTTGATCCGTGCAGCAAATCCTAAATCTTTGTTCCAAATGATATGAACTTTAATCCTGCGCCGGTATCCGTATCTGCGGGTTTGTGCCTGGGCGATTTCTTCAAAATGTCCCGCCAGAAGGCGGGACGTGAAGAACTGTTTATCCGTGATTTTTCCTCGCTCACGATAGATGAGCTCTTTAACTCTTTTGTGGTCAATAGCCACTGTGATTCACCTCCTGTTATGCAGACGCTGCCGTTTTTGCTTGTAAAATAGGATCCAGAAACGAGGTAACCAGACTGCTCCGTTCCCGTTCATCTGTGGTTGCCTTGCTGATTACCGTATAGTGCGCCGATTTGTATGGATCTCCCGTGATCAACGCACTTAAAGCCCAGTCGATCAGGGAACGCATCCCGCAAGTGCCGTCGTTTATGCCTTTTTTGTGCAAATGGTCGGAGATACCGTTGACGATATCCACCATCTGCATCATTGTGTACTCATCATCATAGCCGGTCAGCTTCATGGCACGATCCGCCATGACTTCGGCAGACGGCCGTTTTACATCGATCACCAGGCCGAAACGGTCCAGAAAACTCTGGTTTAAGTTCCGGCAGCCAGCGTAATCGACATTGGTGGTACAGATGATAATGCAATCCGGATGACGGCGTATGGTTTTCCCGTTCGGCAAGCTGATGGACCCACTCTGCTCCAGCAAGGAATTCAAGCTGGTTAGTACGCCGGGCTGCGCGATAACCGTCGGCTCCTGCAGTTCTATCACCCATCCGTTTTCAATGGCCAGGAGCAAATTGCTCTCATAATAGGTAAAGCTCTGACCGTCTTTCGGCTCAGTCGCCTTGGTGATCTGCTGTACTTTAGACATGGCTTTTTCCAGCATGATCATAACGCATTCCTGGGGAGTCGCATCGGGCTTGCCGGTACCCGTCATCAACTGGTACGAGCTTGCCGGATCGTATTCGATATCATCAATATCCGGGAACTGCAGCAGCTTGGCGATGTTGTTATATGTAAGGCCGCCAAGGGACTGGAGCTTCGCTATATCCGCATCCAGGCCGTCGCCTGCGCCTCCGCCAATCAGTTCCGGCATGATACCGCCGGACAGATCAAAGGTTTCTGTTCCCGAGGAGCAGGTGTACAGCACATAGGGCAAGCCTACGCCGGCCGCCGTGGCCATTGCCATAGAGGTTTTCCCACAACCGGCTTCACCCCGCATCATGATATTGCGGATTTGCGTTGGCTTCCCAGTGCTTTTGAGGATGTGTTCACAGACATACTGTTCATCCTTGGTGAGGATATGCCAGACCGGCAGTTCCGGAACCAGCTTTTTTTCGGCCAGGCTGAGCTGACGGCTGCCGCTGATAGGATATTTACCGATAAAATCGGCGTGCTTAATCACCACGGAGGATTTTTTCGCCGTACCGCTCATGTTCTGGGACAGGATCTGAAAGCTGCCAACCGTAACGATGGTTGGCTGAAATTCACCTGCGTCCAGTGAAGTGCGCGGTACCGGCAGTAAATTACCGGATGATTTGATGTCCGCCTTAACATGCGCGGTACAGGCGGGATCCGAGACACGGCGGTATATGTTATCGCACAGAACCGCAGCAATATCGTGCGCCCTGTCTATATCAGGGAACCCGGCGTCATGTTCGGTCTTATAACGGTCGAACTCATCTTTGAACTCCTGATCCTCCATAAGCACCGAGAACATTGCCATCAATACAACAGCGCCGTCCCTGGCTGTTTTGGAAACCGTGTATTTGGAAACAGTTCCATGGTTCATATCATAGACTGCGGCCATAACACTGCCACGGCCGGGATCGTATACTGCCAAGTGGTATTCATCATCGACAGATGACTTGTACTCGGCCACGCACCGATGGTCAATTTTTCCCACGGCGCCTTCGCCCGTGCCGGTAAGGCTTGCGCAAATAGCGTTCAAGGCCTTCAGCGGCCCGGAGGTAAGTGTGGCCTGGGTACCGTTGCTGTATTGTGACTTTTTTTGGCTGGTCGTTTTGCTGCCGTCAAAAGGTTCCGGCAGGCTGCGGCCAAAAACAAATAAACTGTGTGCCATATCTTAGTTTTCCTTTCTGCTATCAAGCATTGAATTGATTAAAATGCCATCCTCCTCCGGTTCAGCCCCGGAGAAACCGCGCCGGACCAGCTCTTCGCAAATCACTGGCCAGGATTCCGGATCTTCGGGCAGATCGGCGTCAGACACATAGAAGGTCTCCTGTCGGTCTGCAATTGCATCCTGACACAGGTTATTTAACCGCAGTATGTTTTGGTCTACCCAGGCATACGCAACCAGCTCATAGTTTTTCGGTTCCTCACTGTCATCAGCGTCGGACGAAGAGGGTGGAGCAGGATCGCATGGAGCCTCAGCCTTCATAAAAGACAGGCCCGCAAACTGCAGGTTGTGCACGGTGACATACGCTTTGCGGTATCCACCGGCACGGTTAAGCAGGACCGTTAATTCACCGCCCGCCTTCATCTGTTCCATAGCGTCGGAGGCCTCCCATATCCAGCGTACATCCGGGTACTGGGATAACAATTCCTCAGTGATCCGGCGCTGCAGGAGCCCGTATGCGACGCGGTACAGGTCCTGTTCATTGTGCATCTGCGGCGGAGGCGGCAGAGCCGGTATATCCGGAACCTGCCGCTCGGCGGCATCCGGTTGTCTGGCGCCTAAAAACAGCAGCCTGACAGCGGCGATGACAATGGCCAGGATAATGAAAAGCAGGATAGGCCATAACCGTGTGATCAGAGAGAGGAGTCCCATTACGATCAGGATCATCAGGGCCTCGTATGCAATTGCCTGTTTACGTTCTTTGGTCATCGTTTTTCCTCCAGACGAAAAAAACGCACATGGCAGAGTGATACCATGTGCGTTTTTCAGCCTTATTCAATTTTTGGTCTTGCGCCCCATGACTTAAAAAGGATCATCACCTCCAGCATCGAATGGACTGTAACCGTCGAACCCGCCTCCAGGTGCGGAGGCACTCTGAGTCGAGCCTGCTGCCGGCGGCGCTGAAGCTGCGGGAGCTGCGTTTTGTCCTTGTGAGGGCGGCGTGTCCGCTGAGGCGCCCGTAGACTGGTCACCTTTCTTGTTATCCGATTTTCCGCCGTTGCTGTAAGCATATCTAATGCTTTCCAGGCGGATATACGGATAAAAGGCCTCCGCCTCGTTCTGGGTTGCGGGTTTCCAGTCTTCCTGGTATTCACCGGATATATGGATACGAGATCCCGCCTTGATGTTCATTTTGTTGATGCGTTCCATCAGTGCGGCGTCAAACACCTTTACCCGCATGTTGATCCAGTGAGATTTCCCGTTGTGGGCCTCCTGGTACTTCGGGTCATAAACGGTGTATCCGACTGTGAACCACATGACACCGCCATTTTCCGATGTTTCGATTGCCGGAGCGTCTTTATATCCTGCGGACACAAAGACATCCATTCCAACGATTTGTAGGGACATGTTCATTTCTCCTTTCGCAGTTGCCTGCATGTTTTATTTATTTCAACCCGCATTGTGCGGGGCTGAAAACAAAAAAAGTGCCAACCGGCGCTTTTACGCCGATTGACACTATGTTTACTCAGATACTGTGCGATCTCCCAAAAGGGAAATACCATGAAACTTAATACAAGCATTATAACACCAAAAGCGCTCCGCGTCAATCCACGCCTTTTTCAGGCCTTTTTCAGGTTCCGGATCCACCGGAGTGCTCTTTGTATCTATGGTTTGTTTCCGGTATGGCTGGTTTAAGTCCATGGCAAGGTATTCGTATATCAGTAAATACCCGTCCTTTTCGTATACCGGGGCAGTATCCGCAACATACAGGCTGACCGGCATGCCTGCCGTCAGGCTTCGCCGCCGCTGCTTGAGCTGGATGCGGATCAGCTTCTCGTCATAGGTCTGCATCACAATGATTTTTGCTTGTTTTCTGATCGGCGTCAGGACGGCGTCCTTCACCGCGCCTTCGATCACGATGTATCGTCCGGACACCGCCCGGTTATAAAGCAGCACGGCGCTGATAACCGAGAATGCCGAAACGCCCAAGGGCGGCAGCAGCGAATAAATGTGAGGTGTGTAACAAAAAAGGATAATGGCGAAGATAAAAAATAAGATCCCCAGTATCCCGCGAATCCGGATTTGTTTCTGCAACGGTTCCGGTATAGCATCAAATTGTTTTTTCATTTCCTTACCTCATATTAGATAAATCACCTTCAGACGCAGCAGCTGAAGAACATCCCGGACGGTGCCGGGCATGGCCGCCGATTCCTCCATAGCCGCCTCCAGAATACGGTCCTGGATGTTGTTTTCAATATAGATCAGTTCAACCAGGGCCTGCCGGTTTCTTTCCCCAAGATATTGGGGATAAGGCATGGCGCAAAGCTCCCGCAGCTTAACCATCTCTGCCATGGTGACCCGGAGCCCCGCATACCAGATCCACATCATCAGGTCGCTCTGGGTGCTGGAAAGACTTTCGGTACCGGCATGTGCGGTGCAGGGGCAGATAACGCAATTGGTTAGGATCCGGTAGGTGTCCAATATATTGTCCGGTTGACCGATCTGCAGCTGGATCAGGCCAAGATGCTGTAGCTCCTCCAGCGCGGCGCCGGTACCGGCCTCTGTTACCTGGTATTGCCCGGCAAGCCAGGCGTCCGCCGCAGCGTCCTTCAGATGGAATTTGTCTCCGCAGCGGTATACGACCACGGAACCGTCCCGCTTTCTGTTGATGAATTGCCCTTTGGATATATATTTCATGTTGTCACCTTCAATCTGGTTTTACTTAATTACACCGGTGACGGCGGGAATTTGCAACAGAACCGAGAATTGTATTCATAACGGGTTATAACAGCTGCATTGCCAGGATGGCAAGGCCAATGATCACCAGCGCTCCGGCGCCTACCCAGGCGATCTGTTTGATCAGTTTGCGGTCGGCGCCTTTCTGTTCCCGGTCATGATCCGGAGGCAATACGTCATTGTAATACCCGTCATACCCGGCATCTGGGTCCACCGGCCGGTCCGGTTCGGATTCAGGCCCTGAAGGCAAGGGGTCAAGCTGACGGCGGGGCTTGCGCCGTTTGAGTTCCGGAGGCTTCTTTGCTTTTCCTTGTGTAGTCGTGGCTGTATCTGCCGCAGCCGGCGTGGTCTGTGTTTGCTGGGATTGGCTTTCCGGGATGTTTTTCCCGCATCCCATGCAAAATGCGGCGTCATCAATACACGATGCGCCGCAATAGGGACAATATTTCATATTTGACACTCCTTTGCATGATAATAATAAAAAAACCATGCTCAAGGCATAAGTGTGAACAATAGTATTATAGCAGTACAGGATTTGCATGTCATCGGCGCATTTATGCAGGTTTTTTGCCAGTGTTTTGCATTCGATTTGCGAAAAAAAGCAGCCGCGGAACCGCAGCTGCCTTTCTGTTGGTTATATGTTCGTAAAAGGATTATTGGATGGCTGAACAGGCGCCTGGTTTGTTTGGGTAAACTGGCTCTCTTGCCGGCCCTGCTCCATTTCCTCTGGCGGCGGAAGCCGGGTAAGTCCCGCCTGCATATACCTGGCGCCCCAAAATGCCTGGATGTGCATCTGCGTAACCAAGGCAATATGGTTCAGGCTCTCCCAGGAAAGTCCGACAAATACGGAATTCTCAGGCTTGCTGCCAAACCGTGGGACGATCAGTCCCTTAGCGTCCGTTTCACCCGGGCCGCTTTGCGCAATAAAGGCGTAATCCACCTTATCGCCGGCGCAGAGCTTAGCCACGCGGGACAGGCTCATACCGTCCTTGCGCGGCCTGCCGTATCTGGCCAGGTCGTCGGCCGATGTGCCGCCCATCGATGAGTACAGGGGCTTATTCAGTTTATCACTGTCGGTTTTGAGTTTTTGCATATCACGGTGGATGGATCCGCTCAGGATCCGCCTGCAAAACTCCAAAAATTCCGGGATGTCAATGTAGATATTGACCTTCTGGGTGTACCGGCTGCCTTTTTGCAGGGAGACATCGTACTTTGCAAAGAAAAGATGGACCTTGCCAACCCCGAAATAGTCGTTTTGCACCTCCAGAAAACATTTATTGGCGTCTTTGCGGATTATCTGGCCGGCGTTTAATTCATTCGGTTCCGGCATGGTCTTCACCGCCTTCCTTCAGTTTCCTCACAAGGTCAGTCAGCTGCCTCATATTACGCTCAAACTGTGGCTTAAAATCCTCTTCCATATCATAATGGGTGTACAGAGAAGGGAAAAGCGTATAGAGCAATAGAACCGTATCGACCGTGATGCCGTCACCGTGTTTTGCGATGGCCTTTGACAGCGTATCGTTCAGTTGGTGCCACTCCTCAGCGGAGCCGCAGTCCATAGGGGCGCCACGGCGGCAGATCCAGTCACGGACCGTTACCGGATCCGCGTTCTCATCCTGTTCTTCATCAGAGAGAAGGAATCCTACACAGCTGTTTTCCTGGTCATATACACGCTCCAGAGGGGACATTTTACATACGTCCGGACGCCGCGTGCCAAGAGCACAGCCGTTTTCGCCCAACATAAACGGGCATGCTGCCGTACCGGTGTATTCCGGTCTGAACATCAGCTGCGGGATTCTCAGTTCTGGATCGATGCCGAAGACCGCGTACCGGCGGATGGCTTCCCCGGAACTGATATTCTGGGATTCAGCAATCTGGTAAACGTCATACGGCGTCAACCGAACCTGGAATTTGCCCTGCCTGCAGGGCAGGTGTTCCGTATCCTTGATTATGATCTCGTTTTCCAATTTCAAAAGTTCACTCATTTTTGTAATAACCTCCTGTAAAAAAAGATAGAGGAAGCATACCGCTCCCTCATTGATTTGAGTCATAAGACCCGTAGTATTGAATTGTACAT
>Ga0153942_1000652_pt1 | contig 13774 bp, 12 predicted proteins | sample TSNJ026MetaG_FD_104731 | JGI IMG/M metagenome (GOLD analysis project Ga0153942, IMG submission 104731) | Attine ant fungus gardens microbial communities from New Jersey, USA - TSNJ026 MetaG | ecosystem: Host-associated > Fungi > Mycelium > Unclassified | place: USA: New Jersey, Brendan T. Byrne... | reverse complement strand
GCTGCATCATCTGATGAACGCCTTTGTTCAACGAGTATTAGAATACAATAGAATTGGTTTTTCGTCAATGATAAATTCTATAAAAACTGCACTCATTGCAAATAATCTTGGTACTTTAAAAACGTAAAGGGTTTGATACCCAGCCACGCCATGATTTCCCGCATTTCATTCTCCACATGACCGCCAACTATGGCATAATGATGTTGGAAACCGTTAGAAAGCACACTGTTTATCAGCTCCCTTATGCCTATTGCTTCTCCGTCTACGTGTAAGCCTCCGATCCAGCCACGGCTGCCATCGTAGCTTTTATCAGCCTTTTCCATAATTTCGCCTGAAAAAAGCAGCATATTTTTGTAATCGTTTGTGAGTCTGGCGACAGTCACCGGGCCGGCGGCAAAGCTCATGCTGTTTACAGCGGCTGCAGGCTTGCTGTCCTCGCCAGGCACACGGCTTCCCGGTTTGTAATGCATCGCCAGGGATACCCCATCCTTGTCCGCGTAACTTTTCGGAGCCGATCCGCAATGCCACATCAGAATGGTTTGATCGGTCTCGTCAAATTTTGATAAATCCATGAGCATAGGCTGTTTCCCTGTCAGGCTTTTCAGCAAAAGCATGGTTATCGCGCTGTCTACGTCGCCCTCACAAGCGGCTGTTATGCCGTTTTCCAGAAGCCTGCCTATGACGGAGCAGATGACAATGCCCAGATTTTTACGGTATTTGGGCCAGCAGCTAATGGCGGCGGCATCAAAGCCTCCCTCCGCGAGCACCTCTTTGAAGGCCCTGTACACGCGGGTGGAGGTTTCAAGATGTTCTTCCTCAAGATTATCCCCTACGCAGGTATATTCCGCTTGCATCCGGGCGGCTTCTTCTTTAATTTCTGCCTCCGGATATGACAGAACCCTTGCGTATATATCTCCGAACTCAATGAGGCTGTTCACTTTGACGCCCAGCTTTTCCAGCGCGAGCCGCTCGTCATAGCAAAAGTCATAAAAACCGGGTGCAATCCCGCCGATCAGCGCGACCTTTGCGCCCTTAAGGCGCTTAATTGCCGTAAGCGCTGAAACGGTAACCTTAAACCGCCTAAGGAACAGATCGTCATCAACAGTTCCGAAGAACCACTTATAATTCTCGCGGCGCAGGTATTGCTTTAGAATGCTACCATACATATTGACACCGCAAAGGGAGTTGTTGGGTATGGCTCCCTCGCCGGTGATTTCAGGCACGCCCCAAAGCCCTATTCTTAACCCTGTTTCAGCCAGAGGTAAAAGGAGTTCACCGGCTGCGAACGTGGAGAGCTGTATCAAAAGAAAATCGGCCCCCATACTGTCAATTTGCTCCTTCGCGTTATTCGCGCCAGCTATGTCGCCAATGGGATTTTCTATATACAAAAGTTCAAATTCCAGCTGCTCCGAAAGCTTTTTCATTTCAGGGATATATTTTTTCTTGTATTCTTCCGCCGAACTGCCCCAAAAGCTTGTCTGCACCACGCTTACAAGGCAAATCTTAAGCTTTTCCATAATGGCCTGCCTCTCTCTTTAATATTTGCCGTTTGCTCCGACGACTCTGATCCTGTCACGGGCAATATCCGTTACCGCCCTCATACCATTTTGCAGAAATTCCATCGGAAAAATTTTATCGGGATTCGCATTTGCATACGAAACGGCATTTTTAATAAAACTGATATTAAATTCGGTCGCCACGTTTATTTTGTTGATCCCTAAGCTTACGGCGCGCTTAACGTCGTCGTCCGCTATGCCGCTTGAGCCATGAATAACCAGAGGTATGCCGATTTTTGCGCGAATTCTTTGAATCAGTTCAAAGTCCAGCCGGGCGGTTTTGTTCTTCATCCTGTGTACATTACCGACAGCTACCGCGATGCTGGCTACGCCGGTTCTCGCGGCAAAATCAAACGCCTCGTCGGGATCGGTTAAATCGGACACGTTATTTCCCACGTCTTCGTAAAGCTTCACTTGACCAATTTCGCCCTCTGTCGGAATCCCGTACGCCTCGGCTGCAATAACTGCGGATTTCGTAACAGCCACATTTTCTTCGAACGGCAGCGGCGAGCCGTCTATCATGACGGAAGTAAAACCGGCTTCCAGACAGTTCTTGACAACCTTCAGCGAATTTCCGTGATCTAAATGTACGCACACGGGAACATCCGCCTTCTCCGCGAGAGGCAGCGCCAGCGCCGCCAAGGTGGAAGCCGGAAAAAAATTAAGAAACCGTACGCCAAGTTGCAAAATCAGCGGTGATCGTTCACGCTCCGCCGCTTCAATAATGGCGGGTATCATTTCAAAGCAGTTGGCGTTAAACGCGGGCACGCCGTAACCGCGGCTCATCGCGTCTTCAAAAAGCGTCTTGCTCGTTGTAAGTGGCAAAACAACTCACTCCTTTAAACTTGTATAGAAAGCCAGGGTTTCCTTCATGGCCGTTTTAAAATCCGGCACGCCGGCCGTCGCGCCAAGTTTCAGACAGTTCATCGAAGCGACGGTGTTCGCGAAGCAGGCGCATTTTATGTCGTCCCAGCCTTGGGTAAGGCCTAAGACATATGCCGCGTCAAAGCTGTCGCCCGCGCCGGTGGTGTCCTTTATATCATCCTGCGGCTTAACCGGGACATGTTCTAAAAAACGATTATCCTTATAAATTGAGCATCCATCCCCGCCAAGCTTTACGACGACGGTTTTCACTCCTGCGTCCATAAGCTTTGACGCGCAGGCCGGGATACCTGTTTCCCGCATAAGCTTTACAAGCTGTGTGGCATTCAGGAAAAAATAGTCTATCAGGTGGACGAAATGCGTCAGCCTGCTGTACCATTTCCCGTCCGGGTCGGATGAAGCCAGATCAAGCGATATGGGAATGCCTCTGTCCTTGAAGCCGCCGAGTATTTCCCCCAGGCTGTTTTCGACGTTCGGGAATTGAAAAAAGCCGTTTATATGTAAAAAGCAGTAGTCGTTCAAATCGATCCGGTCAAAATCACGTTGGGTTATACCATTGTTTGAGCCTCTCATCGTTATAAAGCAGCGTTTTCCCGTTTTATGCACAAGCCCTGCGCATATTCCGGTTGACAACTCTTCGTCACGGATCAAGCAGTCGCAGCCCACGCCGTTTTCCAGCATGCGGCTTCTTATGAATTCCCCGAAGGTATCGCCGCCTACCCGTCCGAGTATATCGGTTTTGCCGCCAAGCTTGCCAATCGCAATCGCGCTGTTCGCCGCGCCGCCGCCTACGCCGATCATCGCGTTTTCGGCCCGCAGCGTCTGTTCCCAGTGCGTGGGGAGGGCGTCCAGGCCGTCCAGTAAAATATCCGCCATAACCAATCCAAAGCAAAGTATTTTTTTTCGCCTAACCGTTTCCATGTCAGTCCTTATCCTTTCAAACCGCTGGTCGCTATGCCCTCCACAAAATATTTTTGCGAGAAGAAGAACAACAGCGTCGGTGGAATGATAGACACCAGAGACATTGCCAGAATCTGATTCCAGTTGGTCATCTGGGCCGCGTCAATCGCCATCCTGAGCCCCAGGGAAACTGTGTATGTTTTTGGGTCGTTCAGGAAAATAATAGAGTTAAAAAAGTCATTCCATGTCCACATAAATTGGAACAAAACAACTGAAAGGATTGCGGACTTCGCCAACGGCAAAAGAATATATATAAGCGTCCTGAATGTGCCGCAGCCGTCTATTTGCGCCGCATCGTCCAGCTCCCGGGGTATACCCCGGAAAAACTGCACCATCATAAAATTAAAAAATGCGGAGGTGCCGAATAGCGCGGAAATATAAAAGGGCATGTACGTGTTTACCCAGTTTAGATTTTTGAAAATAATATAGCGGGGAATGATCGTTATGGAATTCGGCAGCATGATCGTTGAGATCATCAGCATGAATAAAAACCCGTGTCCCACGAAATGGAAACGGGCAAACCCGTAACCAATCAAAACACTGGATATCACTGTGAAAACCAAAACAGGAACGACAAGCTTGATGGAGTTTGTGAAAAACAGCGTATAGTTATACTGGCCTGTTCCGGCCCAACCCTTGGAAAAATTGTCCCATATCCATTCAATGGGTAGAAGCTTGATGGATGCAAATATCTCATGGTTTGACTTGAACGCCGCGAAAAACATCCATATCATAGGATAAATCAAAACGAAACCGATTGCGGTAAACAAAATGTTTTTGACGGCGGATTTGATAAACGCTTTACGCCTCCTTTTCATTTCTACTCCTCCTTGTCCTCGTAGAAGACCCATAGGTTTGCCGACTTAAAGATGATGATCGTAAATATGAATATAACTATGAACAATATCCAGGAAAGCGCCGACGCGTAACCCATTTTATAAAAATTGAACGCTTCCTCGTACAGCTTCATGGCGTAGAGATAAGTGGCGTGCATCGGGCCGCCGTTTGTCACGATGAACGCAGCCGTGAATTCTTGGAACGCGTTGTTTGTTTGCATGACAATATTGAACAGTACAATGGGCGTTATAAACGGCAAAGTGATTTTGAAGAAGCTGTTCAGGGGCGATGAGCCGTCAATCTTAGCCGATTCATACATTTCCGCGGGTACCTGCTTAAGAGCAGCGAGAAACAGTACCATCGGCGAGCCGAACTGCCACACCTGCAACGCGCCCAGTGTAAAAATCGCTAAACCGGGATCGGACAACCAACCTACGGACGCTATGCCCAGCTTCCCCAAAAGCATATTTACGGTTCCTTCCTTCATAAACATAAAGCGCCATAGCAGCGAAACAGCAACGCTTCCGCCCAAAATCGACGGCAGATAATAAATCGTCCTGTAGAAATTCATGGTTTTAAGCTTTGCGTTCAATAATACCGCCATAACAAGCGCGAAAATGATCTTACAGGGTACAACCGCTATAACATATTTGAACGTTGCCTTAACCGAATCCATAAAGCTTGTGTCGGATGTAAAAATATCAATATAGTTCTTTAGGCCTATAAAGTTAGGCTTGCTGAGCATGTTGAAATCCGTGAAGGAATAGTATAGCGACGCCAAAAGGGGATAAAACTGGAACGCGGCAAATCCGATGAGCCACGGCGATATATATATCATTCCCCGGAACTTATTATTAAAAGGCCTGCTGCTTAAGCGTTTCATGTACATTACCTCTCCAGCATCTCGCTGATAGCTACAACACGACCGGTTTTCACGGATTCCTCCGCCGCAGCTCCTACAGCAATCGACCAAAAACCCTCATCCACCGTGGCTGCGGAGCTGTTTTTATTTTCGATGCCGTCCACAAAGCTCTTGTGTTCGTAATAGGTGGCGCCGAAGTGACCGCTGCCCTGTATGACGGACGGATAACACGGGGTGGACACCTTCGATACGCCGTTTTCTCCGCACAACATCTCCAGGTGCGTACTTTGCCTCTTATCCGGCAGGAAGTCTTCGTTTTCAAACACCTTAAGCCTGCCCCTGTCGCCACAGATTACCATCTCTTCGTAAAACATGGGCGAAAACATGACAAGGTCGAAGCATGCGCGGACACCGTTTTCATAAGTAACAATAACACTGGCATTATCAAGGATGTCGGACTTTGCGCCGCCGTACGCAAAGTCCGTGAAATTGACAGCCATTCCGCCGCTGGCATATACCGAAACAGGCATCGAGCCCGCAAACAGATTCATGAGGTCAAAGTAGTGGCAGCACTTTTCCACAAGCGTTCCGCCTGAGTATTTGCTGAATTTATTCCACTGCTTTATTTTGTCCAGGAAAGGCAGGCGGTGTTCCATGATGCTGATTGTCTTTATACTGCCGATTGAACCCCGGTGCAAAGCCTCGTGTATAGCCTCCGCGTATGTAGGCTTATACCTGTATTGAAGGCCGATCTGGAATACGCCGCTGTACTCCTGCGCAGCCCTTTTTATTTCCAGGGCATCCTCCAGAGTGGCAGCCATAGGCTTTTCCAGCAAAATATGCTTTCCGGATTTGACGCTCTCCCTGACGATGGCTAGATGAGAATGATTTGGCGTGCAGATAATGAGCCCGTCTACATCAGAGTCGTTAATGGCGGTTGAAAGGCTTTTGTATTTTACAAGCGGATGACCGGGAAAGCGTTCGGCAAACATTTCCTCAGCTCTGTCCATTACCAGAGGTTCCGCATCATATATGCCATGAATGGTGGACCGGCCCTCCAGCATCGTTACCCTCATGTGCTCCTGACCCATGTTGCCCGCTCCGATAACGTTGAACCTGTGCTTTGCCTTGCCGCTTACCGAAAGATACCTGTCCTCTTCGGGCAAATACTTCGTGTTTATATTCTGTACAAAGAAATTGCTGTTAATCGTCTCATGCATGTTTTACCTCTCCGATAGAAGACATTAGTTATCTGAAATCAGCGCATTTTTTATCAACAATTGATATCGTCTTTGTCACCGCCTCCGCCGGAGCGGTTTTGCCCATTGCAACTTCAGAAATGACGTCAAGCATGATCTGATCAAGCTCTGAATTTGTAGAATTAGCGTTTTCTCTCGCGGCTGCGCTTTGCGTTCCGTATTCGATTCCTTTAAGCATCAGCGGTTCAAGGGCGCCGGATTTTTCCGCGGCTTCCTGATGAACAGAGGATGCGGGCGTACCATTCGACGAGCCAAGTATCGCGCCGGCCTCCGCGTCGTTCAGGAACCAGTTCATGAATTTTATGGCTGCTTCCGGGCTTTTGGAGTTTTTAGATACCGACGCCATGAAGATCGGCCGGATCAAAGCGGCGCCATCCTTTTGGTTCTGATGCTGCGGGTACGGGATCACGTCTACCTGCGCGCCTTCGGGAAGTGTCCCCTTAAAGCGCGTAATACCAGAGGTCCACTGGAAAGACAATATAACGTTGCCATTTACCCACAACGGATTTTGTTCTCCTTTGCCCTCGTAAAGGTTTGCGTCGCCAAGCGGCTGGAAAACATCGTCCTTGTAGCATTTTTCGATCCATTCATATGCGTACAACAGTTCGTTTTCGGAGTAGCCTCGTTCAAAGTTGTCGCTATAAAGCTGATTTCCGGTCATCTGCTTTAAAATTTCACGCGTCATGATCAACAACTCACTGGGACAGGGAGACGCCAAATAGATATCGGGATATTCGGTATGGATCTTCTTGCCGTCCTCGTACAGGGAATCCCATGTGTATCGCTCTCCATAGTTGAGGCCGCCGATCTTTTGTGCGGTTGTATAGTTGGTGATGACAGTGCGGCTGTTGTAGCCCATGGGAATGGCAATCAGCTTGCCGTCGTAATAGCCGTAATCGTCAACAATTTGTCCATCCATGTGGGAAAAATCAAACAAACCGGGTGTTTCATTCAAATCAGCAAAGAAATCCCCCTTAGACGTAAGCTCCGGGTACCACGGCCCATCCAGCACCATTAAATCAGGTTCCATGCCCCCGGCGAGTTGCGTCAGGATTTTCTGCTTATAGCCGTCAAAGCCCTGAAATTCCCCCGATATCTTGACGTCGGGATTGCTCTCCATGTACTTTGCCATCGCCGCCTGATAGGGGTCATGGCGGGTGTCTGAGCCCCACCAGGAAAATCTTAGCTCTGCCTGTTCGGCCTGATCCGGAGTCGGTGAGCTCGTTGGCGAACCTGACTGCGTATTCGCTGCGGAAGGGGAAGGCGTTCCGCTCTGAGAGGATCCGCCGCAGCCGGCTAGAGAAATCAGTAAAATAGCCGATAATGCTGCGCATAGAAATTTTTTCATTAAATTTTCCTCCTTAAGATTGATCTTATCTTATTTTAAAAGCAGGCTTGTGCCTGATAAAACCAGTAAGATGTTGGTTAAATCCAGAAAAAGCTTCTGGTTCATTCTGTTATGTATCTTGTTCCCGATTAACATGCTTAATAACATAGCAGGAACGGCGTATACCGTGAGCAAGGCTGTTGAGGTTGTAAAGCAGCCTGTTATGGCGTGCTGAATAAAAATGATGGTGTTAAGCACAACCCATATAAACGAAATTGTAGCGCGGAATTCGCTCTTGTCCTTGATTACACCGGTCAGAAATATCACCAGTAAGGGCCCGCCGGTAACAAACATGCCGTGGAACAATCCCGCCAGAAATAGGAAGCAATCCGCTATAAGAGGCCGCATGCTTTTAGGAGGGATGTTCATTTTAGCCTTAAGCATGTTATACACACCTATCAACAGTACAAAAATCCCCAGTATTTTGAGCTGAACCGCCTCATAATCCTTGAGCAGCCTCAGTGCGTAAAAGCCCATGAGTATTCCCGGCAGCATTAAAACTAATATTTTCGCGGCCACTTTGTATTGGATATGCCTGTGTGATACTAAGCATACATACAGGCCCGACACCATCCCGACAACATTGAGGATGGGCTTGCTGACATTAATATCTACAAAGAAAAGACTGACGGGCATGGCCAATACGGTTCCCGCGAAACCGGTAATTCCCTGAACGATATTCGAAAACAATATGATCAGAAGGAAAATAGCATCGTTATTGAAGTTATTTGAGTTCATATTATTGTCTCCGAGTGTATCAGGATAAGTAATGCTCCTGTCAAGGCAGGCGTTTAAGGCTCAAGGAAATCACCACCGGCAAAAAGCTTGTATGTGGCTGAAAAGTCTTCCTTGCCGTAGCCATGATCTATAGCCGCATCGTAAACGCTTTTCACCAAATCAACGCCGTTTAAATGAATACTTTGCTTTTCGGCGACATCCTTTATAATTCCAAGGTCTTTATGCATGTTCTCAACCGAAAAGGCCGTCTGATAATTACCCTCTTGTATTGTCCTGTTCTTTGAATCAAGATAAAAATTCTGACCGCCTCCATAGGACACAGATGTTACAAAATCCTCTGGTGATATGCCATTTTTGACCGCAAATGAAAGCGTTTCATTTACGCCGTTTTGAATCTGGGCTACCAAGGCGTTGTGGGCGATCTTCATAATCAGGCCTTTTCCGTATTCGCCGAGATAAATTACGTTGCGGCCCATGTAAAACAAAATATGTTTTACCCTTTCAAAGCTGTCTCTATCCCCCCCTACAAGGATTCCTAACTCACCCTTAATCGCGGCGGGTTTGGATTTCACCACCGGCGCGTCAAGCATTTCTCCGCCGCGCGCACGTACTTTTTCCGCAAGAGCTACGGATATATCCGGAGAAATTGTGCTCATGTCCACGCAGAGCTTCGAGCTGTCCAAGACAGTCAGGATTTCGTTGTAAACCTCCGTCACATGATTGGAATTGGGAAGCATCGTTATAATCACATCCGAATTCCGGGCAAGCTCTGCCGCGCTTTCAGCTCCGCGGCCACCTTCGTTTTCAAGCTGTTTGACCTTGCCCTTGTCTATATCATACAGCCAGACTGTCTCCATACTTTTTTGGATAATGTTTCGCGCCATGGGTTCACCCATAATTCCCAGTCCAATAAATCCGATGGTCATTCTCTCAACTCCATTTGCAAGAGTATTTCGCAAGCGCTTTCGGAAAGCGCTTGCATGTTGATATTATATTAAAATAATATGATTGTCAAGAATAAATTATGTAAAATTACAATAAATATCCGGTATATATTGCGAGCTTTGTATTTACTGCATTAAAAAAATGTATTATAATGAAATTTAAAATGGGAACAGAGGGGATTTTTATTTATGAATATTTTCGATATCGCGGAAAAATCAGGAGTTTCGATAACGACCGTCTCCAGAGTCTTAAATAATACGGGGCATGTAAAGGAAGAAACCAGACAGAAGATTTTGAAGGTCATAGAAGAGAATCATTACACTCCGAATAGTTTGGCGCAGGGGCTTGCAAAAAAAGAATCAAAGACGATAGGGGTCGTTATCACTAATATCAACAATCCGTTTTATTCTGAAATGGTAAGGGCTATACAGGATATCGCCAGCCAGAAAAACTATTCGGTGATGATTTGTAATACCGACGATAATGTGGATGAGGAGATAAAAATCACTAACACGCTGGTGTCAAAGCAAGTAGACGGTATTATTTATGCGGGAGGGCGGCCGCTTGATGAAAAATTAAACGCCCACGTAAGGAATGTGTCCAGGCAAATTCCAACCGTACTAGTCTGTGAGGATATGACCGACGACAATATATATTGCATCAATTCCGATAAAGAAATGGGCATGTATCTTATCACAGATTATCTGACAAGCCTAGGACACAGAAACATTTTTTTTGTCAATACACCGGCCGGTTACAAGCCCAGTGTTGAAAAGCTGAATGGTTATAAAAAGGCGCTTGGCGAAAAAGGAATCAAAATCTGCGATGACTATATATTTAATTGCGACAACTCCGTTCACGGGGGCTATAAAGCCGGTGAGTATATCATCAAAAATATGATGGGCGGAACAGCTGTATTGTGCGCCAGCGATATCATGGCGATGGGCGTTATGAATTTTTTTGTTAAAAACTCCTATCAAATTCCCCGCGATATTTCCATTGCGGGCTTTGACAATATTATGTTTTCCGGCTTCTTCAATCCTACGCTGACGACGGTGAGCATCAATTTATACAAGATGGCGGAGGAAGCCGCAAGGCTGTTAGACAAGCTTATCCAGAAGAAAACGGTAAAGAAGAAAATTAAAATACTTGAGCCTATGCTAAATATTAGGGAAAGCTGCAAGAAGCTGCATGAGGATGCCTAAGCAATAACGCGGAAATAAGTTTCTGTGGTTCATGCCCAATCTTTCGTACCTGTAATAAATTCTAAAAAAAGTGAGAAAATAGTAAAGATATAAAAAACGAAAGAGAGGCATTATCATGACAAAAATAAAAATTGGAATAATTGGTTTGGGAAAAGCATGGGAAAGGCTGCACTCTCCCGCGTTCAACAGGCTTACCGATAAATTTGAAATAATGGCGGTTTGCGATTCAGATCTGAGCAAGGCGACAGCCGTGGCTCAATCACTGGGACTTCCCGGGGAATCAGCATATAACAGCTTTACGCGGATGCTTGAGTACGCGGATATAGAGGCTGTCGATACGATGGTTCCCATATACGAAAACTACGAATGCGCCAAAGCTGTAATTGAAAGCGGCAAGCATTTGATAGCGGAAAAGCCCTTCGCGTCCACGGCGAAAGCGGCCAAGGAGCTTATAAAGCTAAAGGATAAGTATGAGGTTAAGGTTATGGTGGCTGAAAACTATAGGTATGATAATGAGAATATACTAATAAAAAATTTGATTTCGGAGGAAAAAATAGGGGATGTTATATATTTTATAGATAATTATGTAACCGATTTTGAGCAGGAAATGCTGGGAGATACGTTTGCAGCCACAGAATGGAGGCAGCATCCGGAATTTAAAGGCGGCATATTCTTGGATTCGGCCATCCACCATATTGCAAGACATAGGTTTTTGTTCGGCAAGGTAAATAGCCTGTATGCCTTCGGATACCCGTCGGATGTGGATTTCTCCCCTTATTCCTGCATAAACGCCCTTTTGACCTACGATGATAACATAGCAGGGCATTATTCGTTTTATGCCGTGGGAAAGGAAACACAAGCGCCCTTTGTGGGCTTTAGAATATTCGGAACCAATGGGGAAATATATTTGGAGGATAAGCAGTGCGGTTATGTAAACGTGTCCTATAATCACGGTTACCACGACGCAATTCCCTATGCCCCCAATGAAGGTTATTATCATGAGCTTAGCAATTTCTATGAAGCGGTTAGAAGCAATGCGGAAATAGTATCTACTCCTGAAAAGGAGCTTGGAGATATTGAAGTTATATCCAGCATATTGGAATCGGCCGAAAAGCAAAAGCTGGTAAAATATAAAACGGCGCAGGAATAAAGGGACTTCCGGGCACTGCTTGTGCATATGATATAAAATCAGCAGCATTTAGGCAGGGGATAGGAATGAGGATTCAAAGGTTTTTCCGGCGCAAGAGAAAAAGACGCTCTAAAGAAAGGGCGTCTTTTAGTGAGAAAAAAAATAAATCCCGGTTTCGGGCGGTATTTGTGTGTTTTATTTTAGCAATTATGATATTGTCAGCATCAGGAGTTTATAGCTTGGACAAACGGCTGATGCCTTCGGTTCTGACCGTGGTGGATATGAAAAGTAAAACTAAAATAAACGCGGTAATTAATGACAGCGTGGGAGAAATAGTCAAGGAGCTTGGTGTTTCCTCCAGCGATTTTTATGAAAGGACAACGGATGGGGACGGCAGGATATTATCCATGTCCGTCAATACTCTATTGGTAAACGATATTTGCAGCCGCGTGGCAATGGATGTATCCGGAAAGCTGGTAACCCTGGAAAAGGAAAAGATATCCATGCCATTAGGTTCTCTGCTGGGCATACAAGCCTTTGCCAACCATGGCCCGGATTACACCGTTACCATCATTCCCATGGGCAACGCCCAGGTCGATTATGAAACCGGCTTTGAGGCCGTCGGGATCAATCAGGTTAATTTTCAGGTGTGGCTTAAGGTGGATTCTGTCATAGCCGTAGTAAACCCCTTGCAGCGGCAGGAAATTACCGTAAGCAGGAAGGTGTCTCTGGTTAATACTGTTATTACAGGAGAAGTGCCGTCGGTGTATTTATCGCCGTCGGGGGCTAGCCCCAGGTAAGGCTATGCAACTCAATATAACTCTCACCATAGATAGCCACCCCCTCCTACTCACTTTTGCCGACAATTATTCAAAATCTCTCGTTGTCATTAAGCCGTGCTGGATCACTTCTTCTTTCAGGCTTTCCCTGCAATCGGGGTGGGCAATGGCGATCATCGCTTTAATGCGTTCTTTAATGGATTTTAGATATAAATCTGCCACGCCGTACTCCGACACAATGTACATGACCTCGGTGCGGGGCGTTGTGATGACTGCGCCGGGCGGCAATGCAGCCAGTATATTGGAACATATCTTGCCATTTTTATCAGTATAAGTGGATCTTAGACAGAGGAAAGAGCGGCCGCCTTTGGATTTGGCGCAGCCTTTGACAAAGTCAAGCTGTCCGCCCACACTACTGTGCTGCCGCGGGCCAATAGCCTCGGAGCAAACCTGCCCGGTGAGATCGGCCATCAGGCAGGAATTGATGGAGACAAAATTATCAATTTTGCCAATGGATTCGGGGTCAATAATATCATAGCAGCTTCCAAACTCAACCATGTCATGGCTGCAAAATTCGTACAGTTCCTGATTACCAATGGCGCCGCATGTTCTGATATGATCGACAACGCCTGCTTTTGCCAGCTCCACAATAGAGTCGGTAATAATTTCGGTGTGCACTTTCAAGTGCTTTTTATCTTTGAGACCGTAACCGATGGCGTTTGCCAAACCGCCCCGGCCAATCTGGAATGTGTCACCGTCGTTCATCCTCTCGACAATATAGGGCGCGACCTGTCGGTCGATGTCTTGTACTTCCGGCTGGGTAAATATCGGCATTGGGTGATCGCCCCTGCAAAACCAGTGTATGTCGTTGACATGGATGGTGGTGTTATTCCCTTTAACCGGCACCTGTTGACGGTTGACGACGCCGATGATTTTAGTGGCGAATTGACATATATCCGGCGTCCAGCCTGTGCCAAGGGGGCCGACGTTGCAAACTCCTTCCGCGTCCGGTTCAGTCACTTCCGCCAGCACGGTGTTCACTTTGTAAACATCTCTGAGGGCTTTGACCACATAGGAATAGGCAATTGAATTGACGTCGGTCATCCCTGTTTTTGTTCCTGCCCGCTCCACGGCGTCCTCGAAAATGGTAATGAAATGAAACGCCTTTTTATACTTGGCGTCGCTGAGCATTTTAATCGGTTTCAAGCACAAATTGCTGATGACCGTCACATTTT
>Ga0153942_1000649_pt1 | contig 13814 bp, 10 predicted proteins | sample TSNJ026MetaG_FD_104731 | JGI IMG/M metagenome (GOLD analysis project Ga0153942, IMG submission 104731) | Attine ant fungus gardens microbial communities from New Jersey, USA - TSNJ026 MetaG | ecosystem: Host-associated > Fungi > Mycelium > Unclassified | place: USA: New Jersey, Brendan T. Byrne... | reverse complement strand
TGGCGCCCGGCCTTGTGGACATCCATCTCCAGCCGGGGGGAAGGGGGCCGCTTTGTGTTATGCCAAGTGTCGCAAGGATGCCCTCTTGCCGCTTGGCAAGCTTGACCCCAGCGGCGTCAGCTCCCATGAGGAACATGGCCTGAAGCAGCTTATCCATTTCCTTTGTAAATTTGCGCATATAATTTTGCAATTCCGGCTTGCCATAGGTGCTTTTGTTAAAACGGTTTGGAAATGCGTCATCCTCATGGAGCGCCGGCACAAAAAGCTCCGGCTCATCAAAGGCCAGTTGATATATGCTTTTTACCAAACCGTAGAACTCCTCCTGCTCAGGAAGAGGGATGCCGTTTTCATCCGGGATAAAGCTTGGAAATTTATCGAGATATGTGTAGGCTATCCGCTGTTCGACGCTTGTAAAAGTTTTGGTTGATTCCACTCCAAATGCCCCCTCATAAATCTCTTGTCGTGTTGACTAAATTTATGCCGCTCCACGCATTATTGAACGCGTACCTGACGCCCCTCAACGGACACCCGCCCTTGGGCAAACAGCCCCACAGCCTCCACAATGGCTTTGTGCTCCCATTCCAGCACATCCCGCTGGAGCTGGACAGGATCGCCTGTGGTCACTGCCACCGGCTTTTGCAGGATAATGCCGCCGGTATCCGTTCCCTCATCCACCAGATGCACCGTACAGCCGGTGACCTTCACTCCATACTCCAGCGCGGCCTGGTGCACCTTGAGGCCGTACATCCCCGCCCCGCAAAAGGAGGGGATCAGGGAGGGGTGGATGTTGATAATTCTATTTTTATACCGGGCAAGCAGCGTCCCCCGCAAAATAGAGAGAAAGCCCGCCAAAACCACCAGGTCTATAGGCCCCTCCTCCTCCAGGATTTCCAGCACCTTGCCCGAGAGGCCCTTCTTATATTCCTTCCGGGCCGCCACATGGGTTTTTATCCCCCATTCAGCCGCGCGCTCCAAGGCAGCGGCCTTGGGGTTGTCGCTGATGACGCAGGCGATCCGGCAACCGGTTAACCGCCCATCCTCTACCGCCTCGGCAATGCTCATAAAGTTCGAACCGGCGCCGGAAACCAACACGGCTATTTGATACATATAGGTTCCCCCAGCCCAGCCACAACCTCACCCACAACCCGGGCAGGAAAATCGCCGTCATAGGCGTTAAAGAAATCCAGCACCGCGTCGGCCTCATGCCGGTCCACCGCGATGACCATAGAGGTGCCCATATTAAAGGTGTTATACATCTCCAGCTCCGGCACGCCCAGCTCCATCATATAGCGGAAGGGGGCGGTCACGTTGAGCTTATTTTTATCAATCACCGCTGTCTGATTCTTCGAGAACATCCGGGGGATATTTTCAATAAATCCGCCGCCGGTGATGTTGGCGATGCCGTGAAGGTTGAAGCGGAGGTTGGCCTCCAGCACGGGCTTGACATAGATTTTAGTGGGGGTCAACAGCACCTCGCCCAGGGTCTTGCCCCGGTAGCGGGGCTCAATCTCACCGCGATAGACGGCTTCAAAGGGGGCGTGAATATCCCCCGCCAACCGGTTGACCAGGGAAAAGCCGTTGGAGTGGAGGCCGGAGGAGTCCAGGCCAATAAGCACGTCTCCATCCTGGACGGCGGAGCCGTCAATCAGCCGGTCCCGCTCCACGATGCCCACGCAGAAGCCGGCAATGTCGTAATCCCCCTCCTTATAGAAGCCGGGCATCTCCGCCGTCTCGCCGCCCACCAGGGCGCAGCCCGCCTGTAAGCAGCCTTCTGCCACGCCGGTGACCAACTGGGCCGCTTTATCAGCCTCCAGCTTTCCACAGGCCAAATAATCCAGGAAAAAGATGGGTTGGGCCCCCTGGCAGAGCACATCATTGGCGCACATGGCCACCGCGTCGATGCCCACTGTGTCGTAGACGCCCAGGGCATAAGCGATCTTTAGCTTGGTACCCACGCCGTCGGTGCCGGCCACCAGCACCGGATCCTTAAATTGGCCGAATTTGCTGATCTGAAAGAGGGAGCCAAAGCTGCCGAGGCCGCTTAATACCCCGTCAATCATGGTCTTTTGAGTGACCTCCTTCATCCTGGCAACCGCCCGGTATCCCTCTTCAATGTTGACGCCGCTCTGCTCATACATGCTGGACATGGTTCTCCTCCTCCATTTGCACCGATATGGGATATTTCCCATGAAGGCAGCCCAAACAAAACTGCCTTTCAGGGTCCAGGGCTTCCAGGAGCCCATCAATACTCAAAAAGGCCAGGCTGTCCGCGCCAATCTCATCCCGCATCTGGGTGATGGTCAACTGCGCGCCCATGAGCTGGTCCCGGTACGGGGTGTCTATGCCAAAATAGCAGGGGAATTGGACCACCGGCGAAGATATGCGGAGATGCACCTCGGTGGCCCCTGTATCGCGGATCATTTGAATCAACTTCTTGCTGGTGGTCCCCCGGACAATGGAGTCGTCCACCAGCACCACCCGCTTGCCCCTGATCACAGAGGACAGGGCGTTCAGCTTAATGCGCACCGCCTGCTCTCGGGCCTCCTGGCTGGGCAGAATAAAGGAACGGCCCACATATTTATTCTTAATGAGTCCAATGTCGTAGGGGATACCGGAAATCTTGGCAAAGCCTAGGGCAGCATCCATCCCTGAATCGGGAATGCCCGCCACCACGTCGGCTTCCACGGGGCTTTCTTTCCAGAGGATTTCTCCCGCGCGAATGCGGGAGTCATGGACGGAAATCCGGTCAATGACGCTGTCGGGGCGGGCAAAGTAAATATATTCAAAGGCGCAGGGTTGTGGAAAGGTCTTCTCATTGTGGTTAATGCTTTTGACACCGTTTTCATCAATAACCACAATCTCTCCCGGTTCCAGGTCGCGGACAAATTCGGCGCCGATCCCCAGGCTGTCGAAGGCGCAGCTTTCACTGGCCAAGAGGTATCCCCCGTCATATTTGCCCAGGCAAAGGGGACGGATGGCGTTGGGGTCACGGATGCCGATCAGCTTGTTATCTACCATTATGGCCAGGGCATAAGAGCCCTTGATGGTCTGGGTCATCTCCAGCACAGCCCGCTCTATCCCCTTCCTATTGGCGGCCCGGGCAATCATCTTGATCATAATTTCGCTGTCGGAGGAGGTCTCAAAGGTGAAGCCCAAATCCTCAAACATCTCCTTGAGCACACCTACATTGGTCAGCGTGCCGTTGTGGGCCACAGCGATCTCGCCCTGCTTAAATTTCCCGTAGATAGGCTGGGCGTTGACCACATTGCTGCCTCCGGCGGTGGAATAGCGCACATGGCCTATGGCAATGTTGCCGCCCAGCTTTTCCAGAACCTTGTCGGTGAACACGTCTCCCACCAGGCCCATGCCCTTTTCCACCTGGATGCCGTCGGGGCCGTTAACCGCAATACCGGCGCTTTCCTGGCCCCTGTGCTGGAGGGCATAGAGGGCCAGATAAGTCAGCCCTCCCACATCCACACCGCCACCGTTGGCGTAGATGCCGAAAACGCCACACTCCTCATGTAGTTTATCGTCGTTATACATCAATCCGCGTAACCCCTTCCAATAATCCTAAAATCCTAATGTATTTATAGAGGCGTGGCTCCGCCACGATTTGGAATGGGAACCTTTTGAGGAAATGGTCAGGAATTTCAAATAGCACCGTTGGGTTTCCCGCAATACTATTTGAAATTCCTGACTTTGTTCCCAATCCCTCCAAACCTTTTTTGCAAGGCCAGAGGGGTTTTCTCGGTATAGGTCACTTTTTCGCCCTAGGCGGTAATAAGCTGCCCGGCTACGCGACCAGCGTTTTCATTTTTATCCCGCTTATTCAGCTTCAACCGCATGAGCGTAAGCTTTATAAACTATAGAAGTCCCTTTCACTGAGGAGGCAAGGCCGGCTCCGCAATCTGACGGAAGGCCTCACAAATGCCGCGAAAATCCTCCCTTGCGTCGGCCACAAGCCCCCCGGAGGTATATATGCCATCGGGCGTTTCCACAGTAAGGAGGATATAGTATCCGTCCTCGGCGACGCCCTCTATCTCCTGCGGGAAGCTGAAAAATCCATTTCCATTTACCACTGTCCATAACGGTTCCAGCTTATCCACGTTGACCCAAGCCATCTCAGTAAATTTGGCCTGATCGGACTCACAGGGAAAGACCTCCCGCAACACACTGCCGTCGGCGTAGATTGTGGTCACCGTGCGCTCCATATCCTCCTCCATGCCCCAGGCGGGCTGGGTTTCCAGGGATACGCTGAGGATTTCCTTGTGCACCTGGCGCTTGGCGGAGGCCAGCTTCTTGATACTCAGCACCGTTAGCCCAGCCACCGCGGCGGCGGCCAGAATGGCGGCCGGGACCCACTTATTCATTTTCATAATCGGTTACCCTTTTCAGAATTTCTACATAGGCCTCCTTGACGCCGCCCATATCCCTCCTGAAACGGTCCTTGTCCAGTTTTTCGCCCGTCGCCTTGTCCCAGAAGCGGCAGGTGTCAGGGGACACCTCGTCCGCCAGCACAATCTCACCCTTGTAGCGGCCAAACTCCAACTTAAAATCAATGAGGCGGACACCGATCTTGTCAAAAAACTCTGTGAGCAACTCATTGACCTGGTCGGTGATCTCATAAATTTTCTGGAGCTCATCTTCAGTGGCAAAATCCAAGGCCAAGGCGATGTAGTCGTTGATAAAGGGATCACCCAGGCTGTCATCCTTGTAGCACAATTCAAAGATCGGCAGCTTGAAGGGCGTTCCCTCAGCCACGGCGTAACGCTTGCTGAAGCTGCCGGCGGCTACGTTGCGCACAATAACCTCCAAAGGCACAATCTCCACCTTGCGGCAAAGCTGGCTGCGGTCGTCAATTTTCCTCAGGAAGTGGGTGTCCACACCGGCGGTGCCCAGCATCTCAAAGATAATGGAGGTGATCTCGTTATTCATGACACCCTTGTCGTCAATGGTGCCTTTTTTCTCGCCGTTAAAGGCGGTGGCGTCGTCCTTGTATTCAATCAGGACCTGATCCGGGTGGTCGGTGGCGAAAATGCGTTTTGCTTTGCCCTCATACAGCATGTCTCTTTTTTCCATAATACCCACTTCTCCTTCTTTGTTCCTTTTAGTACTGTTTCGTAGGGTCAGCCACAAAGCTTGATCATTTGGATTATCGATTGTTTCAGGCGGGATTTACAATTCCACGCCCGATCCGTTGTCCCGGATGAAATTTTCCTTCATGCTTTCCCGGAAGGCTGCCAGCTTCTCCTTCAAGGCAGGGTTGCCGACGCTCAATATTTGTACCGCCAGCATGCCGGCATTGTAGGCGTTGTCGATCCCCACGGTGGCTACCGGGATAGATTTTGGCATCTGTACAATGGAGAATAGCGCGTCCATCCCGCCTACCGCGGCGCCTATGGGCACCCCAATGACCGGCAGGGTTGTTTTGGAGGCTATAACCCCCGGCAGATGGGCCGCTAGGCCCGCTCCGGCAATCACCACTTTGCCGCCGTTTGCCTCAAAATTGATGAGCACTTCTTCCAGCTTTTCCGGCACCCGGTGGGCTGAGAGGATATGGGCCTCATAATCCACTCCAAACTCTTTTAGGGCATTCGCCGCCCCCCGCATCTTCTCGATATCGGACTTGGAGCCGAACACAATCATGACATCCATAATGGATTCTCCTTTATTTTAATCACATTATATTTTAACGGAGCATCTATCTGTCTAAAAACGGCGGGTGAGAATTACCGCAAATTGAAGCTACCTGAAATAGTCCACTCCGGCCTCAAAGAGCTTTTGATCATGCTCGCCGGGGATATTTTTGCCGATATGCCGCCCTATACGCTCACTGTGGGCCATTTTGCCGTAGATGCGGCCATCAGGGCTGGTAATGCCCTCTATGGCGTAGTAAGACCCGTTGGGGTTGTGCTCTAAATCATAGGAGGGCGTGCCGTCGGCGTCGGTGTACACGGTGGCTATCTGGCCGTTTTCTATCAGCCGGTCATAGTCCTCCTGCCCCATAACCACCCGTCCCTCTCCGTGAGATACCGGTACGGTATAGACGCCGCCGGTGAGGCTGCGGGACAGCCAGGGGGACAGGTTGGAGGCCACCTTGGTGTGCACATACCGGGCGGTATGGCGGCCCAGGGTGTTAAAGGTCAGGGTGGGGCTGTCGGCTGTAGGCTCCAGCATCTCCCCGTAGGGGCAAAGGCCCAGCTTGATCAGCGCCTGAAAACCGTTGCAAATCCCCAGCATCAGGCCGTCTTGTGTATGGAGGAATTCCTCCACCGCCGCCTTGATCCGCTCATTGCGGAATACGGCGGTGATAAATTTAGCGCTGCCGTCGGGCTCATCGCCCAGGCTAAAGCCTCCGGACAAGGCCAGCATCTGGCTCTCCTTGATCTTCCGCTCCATAGCCAGGAGGGAGGCCTCTATATCGCCGGGGAAGGTATTTTTAAAGACGAAGATTTCCGCGTCGGCCCCGGCCATCTCAAACCGCCGGGCCATGTCATATTCGCAGTTGGTGCCCGGGAAAGCGGGCAGCAGCACCTTGGGTTTGCCGCTGATGACAGCTGCGCTCTTAGAATAGCTGGTGCGCACAAAGACAGTGTCCTTAATGGGGGGCCGGGAAGCCTTCTCCTTAATCTGGGTGGGAAATATGCCCTCCAAGGTAGCATAGTCGGCGGCTTGGACCTTATGCAGGTCCACCCACGCATCGCGCAGGGTCACGGCAAAGTCCTCCACCACGTCCCCCAGCTCAATGGCGGGGAGCCCCAGGAAACTGCCCATTTCGGTGACCTGTACCACAAAAGAGCCGTAGAGCTCCTTCTGGAGCAACGCCTTGTCCAGATAGCCGCTGAGATGCACGCCGCACCGGTTCCCGTAGCACATGTTGGCCAGAGCCTTGACCAGCCCGCCGGCCCCCACGCTCATCACCGCATGGGCTTTGCCTTTGCCAACCAGCCTGTGTATAAAGGCGAAATTCCGCCGCAAGCCTTCGTAATCAGGGGTGCCATCCTCATGTATCCGGTGCTCAATCAGGTAAAGCTTGCCCCCTTTTTGGGGTTTAATTTCCTGACTAACCGTACAGTCGGCTGTTCCGGGCGCCACCGCAAAGCTTATCAGGGTTGGGGGGACGTCCAAATCATTGAAGCTGCCGCTCATGCTGTCCTTGCCTCCGATGGCGGCGCAATCCAAAGCGGTTTGCGCTTCCAAGGCGCCCAACAGGGCGCCTAAAGGCTTGCCCCAACGGCGGGGGTCCTGTCCAAGCCGCTCAAAGTATTCCTGGAAGGAGAGGCGGGCGCGGCGGTAATCCGCTCCACAGGCCACCAGCCGGGCAATGCTCTCCACCACGGCATATTGGGCCCCCAGATAGGGGCTGTAGGACATGAGGTAGGGGTTGTAGCCGTAGCTCATCATCGCCACAGTATCGGTCTCCCCCCGGAGCACAGGCATCTTCATGACCAGGGCGTCGCTTTCAGTGCCCTGGTATTTGCCTCCCAAGGGATGGAGCACGCTGCCGGCCCCAATGGTGCCGTCAAACTGCTCCGTCATCCCCCGCTGGCTGCAGTTGTTCAAACCGGTCATAGTGGTGAGGAACATCTCCTCCAGGGAGGCTTCGCTATCTTCAATATAAAAATAATTTTCCTTTTCCGGAGGCAGTATAACCGCATCCGCATTCTGGGTCACACCGTTGGTGTCCAGGAAGGAGCGCGCCAAATCCACGGCGGCCACTCCCTTATAATAGATCCGCATCCGGCCGGTGCCGGTGACATCCGCTACCTTGGCGGCCTCCATATTTTCCCCATGCGCCAAGACCAGGAATTCATCCAAATCCTGGGCCTCTATAACCATAGCCATCCGTTCCTGGGATTCGGAGATGGTGATTTCAGTGGCGTCCAGTCCCTTATATTTCAGAGGAACCGCATCCAAATTGATATCCAATCCGTCGGCCAGCTCACCGATGGCCACGGCTACGCCGCCGGCGCCAAAGTCGTTGCACCGCTTAATGAGCCGGGCCACTTTTGGATTGCGCATAAAGCGCTGTATTTTCCGCTCGGTGACGGCATTGCCCTTTTGGACCTCGGAGCCGCCGGTTTCCAAGCTCTTTTCATTGTGATCCTTGGAGGAGCCTGTAGCCCCTCCAATGCCGTCCTTGCCGGTCCGGCCGCCCAACAGCACCACCACATCCCCGGCCACAGGGGTTTCCCTGCGCACCTGCGCCGTGGGAACACCGCCCAGTACGGCGCCGCACTCCATCCGCTTGGCCACAAAGCCGGGATGATAAAATTCCTTGACCTTGCCGGTGGCTAAACCGATTTGGTTGCCGTAGCTGCTATAGCCCTTCATAGCCCCAGTGGTGATCTTCCGTTGGGGCAGCTTGCCCTCCAAGGTCTCCTCCACTCTCTGGCGGGGGTCGCCGCTGCCGGTGACCCGCATGGCTCCAAAGACAAAGCTGCGTCCCGACAGCGGATCGCGGATAGCGCCGCCAATACAGGTGGCCGCGCCGCCAAAAGGCTCTATCTCCGTGGGATGGTTGTGGGTTTCATTTTTGAACATTAAAATCCAAGGCTCCGTCTCCCCGTCAATATCCACGTCAATGTGAATGCCGCAGGCGTTGATCTCATCCGATACGTCCAGATCCGGGAGCAAGCCCTGCCCCCGCAAATATTTCATGCCGATGGTGGCCAAATCCATCAGGCACTGGTCACGGCTTGGCTCTTTCTCCCCATACACCTCCCGGCGGCAGCTCCGGTACTTGTCGTAGGCCGCTTTGATTTTACCGCTTAAAGGCCCGTCCACAATCTTTATATTGTTCAGCCGGGTGGCAAAGGTGGTGTGGCGGCAGTGGTCGGACCAATAGGTGTCGATGACCCGGATCTCCGTCAAGGTGGGGCAGCGCCCCTCCGTATCCCGAAAATAAGCCTGACAAAAGGCCAGGTCCTCCGCTGTCATGGCGAGGCCCATGTCCTGTACAAAAGCCTCTATACCGGCTTGGTCCAAGGCATTGAATTCGTCCAGCACCTGGGGCATCTGGGGATCACCTTCGCTCATGCCAAAGGCTGCGGGGGCGTGGACATCCATTTCGCAGGAATCCACCGGATTAATGCAGTACGCCTTGATCCGCTCGAAATCGCTGTCGGAAATATTCCCCCGCAAAAAAATGACCTTTGACGACACAACAGCAGGGTTGCTGTCACTCGCCAAAAGCTTGATACAGGCTATTGCGGAATCCGCCCTCTGGTCAAACTGGGCGGGAAGATATCTGTACGCAAAACATCTGCCCTCCAGCGCGGAGGCAGGGATTGAAGTATATACCTCATCCACCTGAACCTCGGACAGGATCAGGGACGCCGCCTTGTCAAAGGTCTCCTGGTTCAAGCCGTCCATGTCATATCGGTTTGCACATTTGACCTCCTGGATTCCAGATATTCCCAAGTTTTCCCTTAAATCAAAAAAAAGCCCTCTTGATTCATGGTCAAAAGCCTGCTTTTTAAATACATATAACGTTCTATTTCCCATCAATACACACCTCTCGAGACATCGGGGCACAGCACATGCCATTCTTCCTTGCGCCCATAAAAACCAAAACGGCCTATCCAGAAAAAAACATAGGCCCTAACAGGTCGCAGTCCTCCCTAATAAACCACATTACAGCCTCATTATACCGTTTACAGAGTGGATCGTCAATACGGATATAGGCCAAAAAGGGAGTATTTTTCCCCTTTGAATTTGGGCAATAGCGTTATGATACGAATCTTCGTTTAAATCGTCAATAAATAAAATTTCTGTTGCGGCCTACTCCGCGCGGTTTTAAGAAATTTTATTTACACTTTATTTGAAGATTAGTATGAATAGGAATGCGCGGCATTTCTGTCAATACAAAAAGCTCCAAGCCCGGCCATACCGGACTTGGAGCTTTTTCCACCAAATCAAAAATTATGTATACACTATTTTAAACAAACAAAAATCAGATTTCCACGTCGGCCGCAATAACCTGCCGCTCAATGGGAGTTCTCAGGCTGGTACACCCGGAAAATGCAGCGGACAAAATAATGCAGACTGAAACTGCCAAAATCACAATTCGCTTCATAAAACGTTATCTCCTTTTATCGTGTCAAATAATAATAAAAACTACCGCATTTGACTGGCGATATAGAGATTATAAGAAATTCTTAAGATTTTGTCAATCGATGCTTGTTCCCAAACAGGTAGCACGAAAAGTGGTAACAGAATTTGTTACCACCATAAAAATCCCTTTATAATAGGATTAGATTCTGATTAGAGCCCCGGTATTTCACGGGACATCTCCCTGGAATTTGTATGAAAATTGTAAAGATTGTTAACGGACTATGAAGCCGGCATATTCACATAATCGCTGCTGATTTTTCCATCCGCTATCCGGATGATCCGGCCTGCGTTTTTAGCGATTTCCAGGTCGTGGGTAATAAGCACCAATGTCCTGCCCTGAGTGCTCAGCCGTTTCAAAATGGCCATCACCTCCCGGCCGGAGCCTGTATCCAGATTGCCGGTGGGCTCGTCCGCCAGGATGATGGCGGGGTCTTGGCAGATGGCCCTCGCTATGGCTACCCGCTGCTGCTGGCCGCCGGACATCTGCGCAGGCGTGTGGCTTAACCGGTCCCCCAGCCCCACATTGATCAAGGCTTCCCTGGCCCGCTCTTGACGCAAGGGCCTGCTCAATCCCCTGTAGAATAGTGGCATCTCCACATTCTCCAAGGCGCTGATACCGGGGATCAGATTATACCCCTGAAAGACAAATCCTATTTTCTGATTGCGAATATGGGATAATTGCGCGTCGCTTAAGCTGGATACATCCTGCCCCTCCAGGCGGTAATTGCCGCTTGAAGGGGTATCCAAACAGCCCAAAAGGTTCATCAGAGTGCTTTTGCCTGAGCCGGATTTGCCAATGACAGCCACCCATTCCCCGCGGCCAATGGAGAGGGATACGCCGTCCAGCGCCCGGACTTCATTTTCACGGCCCCGGCCACCGTAAACCTTGGTGACATCCTCCACCTGGATCAGCGGGAGATTCCTATGTCCCTGGCCTACCCCCATCCCTCTACCCCCTGCAAATTTTTTCGTCTAGAGCAGTTTTATAAATAATCTGAAAAAAATAAACGGGCAGCGGCAGATTCTAATAAGGTTTACAGCCAAGGCTGTATTCCTTTTTTTCTAAAACTGCTCCTGCATATCCATACTAGTATATACAAGGGGAAAATTTTTATGCTATAATGACAGACGGAAATTAATAGCAAAGGAGCAGTCCTTTTGAACATCATAGCCCAGTTATGTGACGAATTTAAATTGCAGCAATGGCAGGCCGACAATCTGCTTTCCCTCATTGATGAGGGCAATACCATTCCCTTCATTGCCCGCTACCGGAAGGAGCTTCACGGCTCTCTGGACGATCAGGTGCTGCGGGAGTTCGCCCTCCGCCTCACCTATCTGCGCAACCTGGAGAAACGCAAGGAGGAGGTCGCCGCCTCCATACAGGAGCAGGAGAAGATGACGGAGGCGCTGGCGCTGGCTTTGGAGGCCGCCAAAACCTTGGCCGAGGTGGAGGACATCTACCGGCCTTATAAGCCCAAGCGAAAAACCCGCGCCTCTGTGGCCCGCGGGAGGGGATTGGAGCCGTTAGCCCAGGCGCTGCTCTGTCAGCCCGTAGGCGGGGATGTGGTACCGGCGCTGGAGCTGGCCGCCGCGTATGTAAATGAGGAGATGGAAGTGCCTTCGGCTGTGGAGGCTTTGCAGGGGGCCCGGGACATCATTGCCGAGGACGTATCCGATAACGCGGACCTGCGCAAAAAGATGCGCGTGTTCTTTATGCAGACCGCTCAAATAATCACCAAGGCCGCCACTGAGGAGGACACCGTCTACCGCATGTTTTACGACTACGCTGAACCGGCAAAGAGCATCGCGGGGCACCGGGTATTGGCCATCGACCGGGGGGAGCGCGAGGGTTTCCTCAAGGTCTCCGTGGCGGTGGAGTTGGACAGGGCCCTGGACTTGGTCAGAGGTCCCTTTGTCAAGAAGGGTTCCCCTTATACTGAGGAGGTCCAGGCCGCCTGTGACGACAGCTATGGCCGGCTGCTGGCCCCTTCACTGGAGCGGGAGGTGCGCGCCACCCTGACGGAAAACGCCGCCGAGTCGGCGATCAAGGTCTTTGCCCTCAATCTGCGAAACCTGCTGATGCAGCCCCCCATCAAGGGCTGTGTCACCCTGGGTTTGGATCCGGGCTTCCGCACCGGCTGCAAGCTGGCGGTGGTGGATGAAACCGGCCGCGTATTGGACACCAGCGTCATCTACAATACGCCTCCCCACAACAAGGTGTCGGAGGCCAAAAGGATTGTGCGGAATCTCATTGAAACACATCATGTGGACCTGATCTCCATCGGCAACGGCACCGCCTCCCGTGAATCGGAGGCCTTTATCGCTGATTTGCTGGGGGAGATGGGCGGCTCCACCGCCTATGTGATCACCAACGAGGCCGGGGCCTCGGTTTATTCCGCGTCAAAATTGGCGGCGGAGGAATTCCCCGGCTACGACGTGTCGCTGCGCAGCGCGGTCTCCATTGCCCGCCGTTTGCAGGACCCTCTGGCGGAGCTGGTTAAGATCGATCCCAAATCCATTGGGGTGGGCCAATACCAGCACGATATGCCCCATAAACGGATGGATGAGGCCCTGGGCTCCGTGGTGGAGGACTGCGTCAACAGTGTGGGGGTGGACCTAAATACCGCCTCCGTCCCCCTGCTGAGCTCGGTGGCGGGAATCAATGGGGGCGTAGCTAAAAATATAGTGTCCTACCGTGAAGAAAACGGCGCCTTTGGCGACCGCAAGACCTTGCTGAAGGTACCTAAACTGGGGAAAAAGGCCTTTGAGCAGTGCGCCGGCTTTCTCCGGGTGGTGGAGAGCGGCAATATCTTGGACAACACCGGGGTTCACCCTGAGTCCTATGACGCCGCCAAGGGCCTGCTCAGCCTGTGCGGCTACGATTTGTCCCATGTGGCAAGGGGCGAGATCGGCGATCTGGGCAAGCGGGTGGAAAAGCTGGGCAAAACCGATTTGGCGGAAAAGCTGGGCATCGGCGTACCCACCTTGGACGATATTGTAAAGGAACTGCTTAAGCCAGGCCGCGATCCCCGGGATGAGCTGCCCAAGCCCCTGCTGCGGAAGGATGTGCTGGAGATGAAGGACCTAACCCCCGGCATGGAGCTCACCGGCACGGTGCGCAACGTCATCGATTTCGGCGCCTTTGTGGACATCGGCGTCCATGAGGACGGCCTGGTGCACATCTCCCAATTGGCGGACCGCTTTGTCAAGCACCCCAGCGACGTGGTCAAGGTGGGGGATATTGTCAAGGTGCGGGTACTGGAAGTGGATGTGGACAAAAAACGAATCAGCCTGACTATGAAGGGCGTGCCGCAATAGGATCAACCGCCGCCGATGTCCTGAAACAGGTCATAATAAACTTGGGCGGTGCATCTCTGGGCAAATCTAAATATAATTTCACCATTGAGCAAGAAGCTGTCGCCGGCCAGGATGGTCACAATTGTATTGTCCTGGAACGCCACCTCAATAAAGCATCCTTCTGTGGGGAAATTGCCGTAATTCGCGGGATCGCCTTCGTGGAGCCAGGTATCCCCAAATAAACCATAGAGCTTTTCTATTGCATCCTGGTCCAGCTTCACGGTATTCTCTTTCACCGTTATCTGTGCCCAGGCAACATGTTCAATGCCGCCGCCGGTTTTGGGGTCTGTCAGCCATTGGAGCATAGTAAAATCCTGGCCGTTGGCATAAAGCCCGGAATA
>Ga0153942_1000646_pt1 | contig 13836 bp, 14 predicted proteins | sample TSNJ026MetaG_FD_104731 | JGI IMG/M metagenome (GOLD analysis project Ga0153942, IMG submission 104731) | Attine ant fungus gardens microbial communities from New Jersey, USA - TSNJ026 MetaG | ecosystem: Host-associated > Fungi > Mycelium > Unclassified | place: USA: New Jersey, Brendan T. Byrne... | reverse complement strand
GTCTAAGCTTCAACTCGAAAATTTCTCAGGCAAAACTAAGGCCTCCGTATTGCAAGATTTTTACGCCACTATATACCTTGCCAATGTAGCTGCCTTTGCGGCGGAAGAAGCCGATAAACGCATTTCTGACGCGGACCGGGACAAAGAACTCAAATATCCCCGACAGGCCAATCGCAACCGCGCAATTGCGAAGTTGAGGAGTATTTTCCTGTGTTTGATTATGGAGCAAGACGCCGATTTACGAGACGCTATGTTGGATAAACTGGTTGTGTCTATTGCAGAACGTCCTGTTTCTGTCGTCCCAGACCGCTCTCCATTACGAAAGCCACCTCGCAAGAAGCGTTTTCATATGGCAAAAAAGTCAGTGGTTTAGCTTAGGTTGACAGCAGTGGAGGAAGAATTAGAAAAAGCAATTAAAGAAAGTTATCCCGGCTTACCTTTTGATTCTTAATAAATTCACACACTGACGCGATTGCAAACGAACAATCGCGTTTTTTTGTGCCCGAAAGGAGGCGGCTGTCTTGTTTGTCTAAAATAAAATCTCTATCCTCTATCCACTACCGACATCACCAACAATCGTTCAAAAGGAGGTTTTCATCACGGATATCAAAATCAATACCAGCAACCGCAATAAAGAACAATTTATCTTGAGTTGTAGACGCAGCTCGCTTGGAAAGGAGGAGCAGCATGGCGGTTGACCCTGTAACGCTTAAAATCGCGGCAAAAGCGGCGTTTAGCATTTTGATCGACGAGGATAGCCGGAAAAAGGCGGTAACGATCTGTGCAACGCCTGCCGCTATATTTGTTTTATTGATAAGCCTTATCGTACATATCGCAACCATGCCCTTTGCGTGGCTGTCTGACTTCTTCTTAGGCGACCAGTACGATTACGTGCAGGATTTCCGAATCGAACACGGCTACGACCAGCTGATCGCATCTACAGACGAAAGCTATCTGGAAAGCGCGGGGCTTGATTTTTCCGGCATATCCTTTACGGACGGCGTCACGGAAGTATTTTATTATAATCAACTGGACGCGCGTTGGAAGGATTTGCCTTACGGCATAACAATGATTGAAAGTGGTGTGATGTGCTCCGTCATTCCAAACGTGGCATTTTCACTGGCAATACGCAAATCACAGGAAAGTGCCAGATCCACACCGCCTCCCAAGCAATAGCCATTGATTGCGGCAATGACAGGGAAGGAGTATTCCTCAATCCTAGTCAGCATCTTTTGTCTGGGCAGAGTCGCGTTGCGCATTGCCATAGCAATATTAAAGGGTTGATTGCTCCAGTCATCATTGACGTCGTCTCCAGCGCAGAAAGATTTTTCACCGGCTCCGGTTAAAATAACGCCAAATATCTCCGGATCCAAATCAAGCTTGTCTAGCGCATCTGTCACCTCTTGCGCGGTGGGAATGTCGATACAATTCATTACTTTGGGGCGATTCAATGTGATGACGGCATACTTTTCCCGTTTCTCAATTATAATATTTTTATAGTTCTGCATTGTTTGATTTCCTTCCTTTATTATATATTTTATTCTACTGCTATACTTGCGATCTTGCTTCAGACTCCCTTAGACATTATACTTACATGACGCCATCGGCCTTATACTGGAGAATCTGATCCTCCGTAAGCCCTAAAACTTCACAGTTATGCTGACCTACCAGCGGTGATGGGAAGTCCACGCTGCCAGGTGTTTCAGAGAGTTTTATGACGCAATTTTGAATCAGCACATCACCCGCTGTTGGATGCTGGCAATGGACAAGCATTTCTCGCGCTTTGATATGCGGGCTCTCAATAGCCTCCTTCATGGTATACAACGGTCCGCAAGGTACATTTGCTTTGTCCATAATGTCTTCAATTTCCTTCTTTGTATGCGTTAGACACCAATTGTTGATTGCTTCTTGCAAGCCAAGTTGATAGTTTTGCACATGCAGGATATTGGTAGCGAATCGCGGATCTGTAATCAGATCTGGGCGGCCAATTGCTTCGCATAGCCTGGTATACGGTATGTTCGAACCAACGCCAATGGCTACATACCCGTCCTTGCAGTGGTAAATATCAAATGGTGCAATCGTCATGTCAATGTTGCCATTGCGGGTACACTCTTCGTTCATCATCGTATACATAGGAATAGCACTCTCCAAAACACTGAAAATACTATCTACCATTGATACATCGACATGCTGGCCCTGTCTGGTACGGGCACGGTGGAATAGCGCCAGAATGACGCCAGTAGCGACATAGAGCCCGGTTAAATGATCCGCAACAGAGGGACCGACTTTTACAGGTTCCTGATCGGGAAACCCGGTCAGATTGATAATTCCTCCCATTGCCTGCGCGAATATGTCAAAGGCGGGACGATGGCTTAGAGGACTATTTTGTCCAAACCCAGAACTTGAAGCAAAGATGATGTTGGGGTTGATTGTCTTCAAGGTTTCATAGTCAATTTTCAGACGTTTGGTTACGCCGCCTTTATAATTTTCTACTATAACATCGGCACTCTTTACTAAGCCATAGAACATTTCCAGCGCCTTTTCATTCTTCAGATTCAGAGTTATGCTTTTCTTATTACGGTTAAACTGTATAAAAAAACCGCTCTCTCCTCCCCTGGCATCGTCCAGCATAGGAGCCAAACCTCTGCCCATTTCACCTCCTGGCGTTTCAATTTTAATTACCTCCGCACCATAATCCGCCAAGGTCATCGTACCAAAGGGGCCGTTCAGCGCAGTGGTTAGGTCTAATACCTTAATTCCATCAAGTGGTTTAATAAGTTTACTCCTTCACTTAGTTAATAATTTCATTTCGCACTCATTTTTTAAAAAACTGTATCCCGTTTAATTTCCAGATGTGTTTTCCAGAGCAGACTTGCTTCCACCGCCGATAAAATAACTTAATACAGCAGCAATTAGTGAAAACGGAACCCATTCCATCGTATCTGCAGAAAACGGCAAGGCATTATACAGATTCAGAATTGCATTTGCAACTGAACCAGTGGCGCCCAGCAAACTCATATAGACCACGATGGCATCTAAGGCGCCAAAAAACAAAGCTACCACCATTCCCCATCTGCACACCTTAATTCTCCGCTTATCCAAACAGTTTGGCATAAAAGTGAAATAGAGAACGAACACAATTGTTGGGGGATAAATAAGGTAGAGGACGGGACCAACCCAACTCAACATAGAGGTCAATCCCATAGAGGCCATCACGGCACTAGCAAACAATATGAAACGCACGCCGGCTTTATAGCTAATCTTTCCATTGCTTACCGCAAGATAAAAATTACCAGCCGCACCGCCCAACCCAATTGCAGTGGTCAGTGCGGCAAAGAAAATTGCAACAATGAAAACAGACCCGCCAATTGCACCAAGGAGTTTAAACGCAACTGCTGTATACAGAGAAGTGTAGGTAAGTTCGGGCATAACTTCAGATACACTAGCGCCAATAATCATATTGCCAAAATGTGTGCAGGTCAGAAAACCCATACCAACGATACCAACCCGAATGATATTTTTACTCTGACGTTCTTCAGCAACGCCTTGCTCTTTCAAATTTGCAAGGATGAGCGAGCCAAATACTAGAGCGCATAGAATTTCCTGAGTCGCATAGCCTTCGACAAATCCGTATGCGAAAGCGTTACCTGAAAAAGCTGGCGCTCCGGGCTCTCCAATTGGAGAAATTAAGCCTTTGCCGATGATAGCGACGACAACAACAATCAAGACAGGAAAAAGCCACTTGCTGATTCTATCCATGGCCTTACTTGGGTTACTGAGGAACAAATAAGCCAAAAAATAAAATACAAAGGAAAAAATTATAAGCGGTAGCTGGTTGCTCGGCATATACCCACTGGCTTGACAAATTGCGTCCCATGTCGCCGCACCCATACGTGGCACTCCATATAACGCGCACAATATAGTAATGACGACTGTTGAAAAAATTTTGCCACCCTTCTGACCCAAGACTACCTCTGAAGTTTCTGAGAATAGCATACCGCTCCTAAAAAGTGCGACATAAGCAAGAAGTGTCAGCAGGACAACTGTGACAAACACGCCTGCAAAGGTTAAAAGAACTTCCGTACCAGCGTCTTTTCCCCAGTTCATCGGCCACACCATGCTTGCAGCGCCAAAATGCATGGAGAATAGGGCTCCACCCATAAGAACCAAGGATAGAGGCTTCAGATCACCTTTAGAGTTTATTCCCAATTTTTATACACCCTTCCTCACTAATTGATCAGTTTTAGAGATTTTTGATCCTACTCTTAAATTTCACCTCGCTTCCTCTTGATTGGTTAATTTGAATATCTTGCTACCAAATTTCTAAAACATATAGCTTTTTAGGAACGTGCACGTCCTGTAAGGTTCACATTAGCAGTACCCGCTGGTGGAATGTCAATATCCATTTTCTATTTTTTTAGCTTGTCCATCTTCCGTTATTATCTATAACATTCCCCTTACTGTACCCTTAATAATCTGTTCATGCGTGTTCTCGAAGGCGAAACGAGTTTTAGCCGGGGGAAATCCAAAAACCGACAAAAAGGGCGGGCTTCATTCCCGTCCTCGCCATTAGGAAAGCGCCTTGATACCGGGGTGCTTTCGCGAATGCGCCTTTGGAATTAAGCTTTGAAACACAAAAACGCCCAACTGGATATGGTATCCAATTGAGCATTCTCAAAAATGGCATAATGATATTCAAAGCTATTTCCGACGTTTTGAAAAGAGATTGATTGATGTGATTTTATCCTGTTGTCGGCAGGTTGAATGTAACAGTGATAAGTCTGGAAATCTCAATTAAAGGTAATTACTTTAGACTCAGCGGTAAAAGAAGATATGGTAGCTGTTGCGTTTTGAAGATACAACACCTCCATTTTTCCATCATCAGCGGCATACATTTTTTCAAGGCTAGGGTTATCGGCAAGCATTTTTCGCGTGCCTCTTTTCTGTTATCGCGGACGACTGCCGCCTTCACCCGAATCCATGTGTCATTTTTCATTCCAGAAATTTCGATCTTTGGATTTTTCTGCATTTGCTTAAATACATCTTTTTGATTGTTCGTACTGATGTACAGTTTACCTTCAAAATCTGCAACGGCTCCAAATGGACGAACACGCGGTTGCCCCTGTTCATCGGTCGCAACGTAAAATACTCCGCATTCTTTGAGGTATTCTAAAACTTCTCTCATAAATGTTGCTCCTTTCAAATAATAGTGGTATAATTATATATACTGAGATAGATAATACAAGTACGTTCTTTTATGATACTAGTATCAATTGAGATACCAAAATAATAGAGAGGAGTTAAAAATGGAGAATGATTTATTTGGTGTTTGCCCATACCTTACTACACAGAAGTTATTAACTGGCAAATGGTCGATATATTTGCTTCATTTACTTAGTGAAGGTACCATCCGCTTTAATGAATTAAGAAGGCGTCTGCCGGATGATATTACCCATGCCACTTTATCCCGCCAGTTAAAAATGCTTGAAAATGAGGGATTGATTATTCGTACCGAATACGCCCAGATACCGCCAAAAGTAGAATACAGCTTGAGCGAGATTGGAGAAAAATTCAAGTTAGTGCTTGGTTCTTTGGAAGTGTGGGGAAATGATTACATCAAGTATTTAATGGAAAGGGATACCAAACAAGACAGGGAGTAAGTCGCCTGTCTTTTTTGCGCCAATTTTTAAGAAGAGAGGAATCACGCATGGTGGTTTTTCGTGTTGAACGCAACAAGGGATATACGAGCAATTACCATTTGAAGGATAAGCGGCTGACGCTGAAATCAAAGGGATTATTAAGCATGATGTTGTCGCAGCAACACACGTCAAAAGGGCAAGGCTTGCCTTTCCCAGTTATAGTACAAGCAAGTATTTACAGGAGTAATCTTCTACCGAATATCCTTTGAAACGGTTCACTACTCTGGCATTGTTTTTCAGGGCGCATTGCCCACTTTCTGAAAAATGGCAGAAAAAAGGCGAGAGCAGAGTATGTGTTCAAACTCTGCTCTTTTTTGTTGTTATGGTTTTGTCATTAAAAAGATAATTTATAAATGATTGCTGAGCCTTACTGAGTTTTGCATCATTACGATTAATTAGATATAGTTCCCACCTGCACTCTTCATCAAGGATAGTCCTTAAAACGATTTCTTCATTGATAATATATTCAGCAGCTAAATCAACGGTAATTGCTAAAGCGTTAAGTTTTACGCAAAGTATATAAGCCATGATCGCTTCGTTGATAAAACAAATAATATTCGGGCTGAACCCCGCTTTTCTGCAACACTCCATTATACGGTAATAAGCCATGAACTCTTTTGAGAACATAATTAAACGCTCATTTTTCACATCTGCAAATTCGATATGCTCTTTTGCCGCAAGTGGGTTACTTTTTTTAATTAGCCAGGCCAAGTTGAAGCTTGTTAAAAACCGCTCGGATAATCCTTTTTTATCAACAGGTCCTACGGAAATACCGATAAAGTCATCCTGTTCAGCTACTATGCTCTGAACCTTTAAATCAGTAGCCTCAATGACATTTAAGGTGATTTCCGGATACTTTTTTTGAAAACCATTAAAGAGGGATGGATTTAACGCACCGATAACGCCTAAGGAACAAGCCACGTTTAAAGGCTCGAAAATCTGTTTGTTCAGTTGTTCTATACTATTGTTAATAGCCTTTATATTATCAACAATATTTTTGGCAAAGGGTTTAATTGCCTCTCCGTATTCTGTCAATTGGATACCGTTTTTTTCACGCTTAAACAGTTGTATTCCCAGCTCCTGTTCCAGGGTTTTTATAGATTTTCCCAAGCCTTGAGGAGAAATATAAAGCGACTTTGCAGCCTTGCGAATGGAACCGTCTTTACATACCTGCAAAAAGGATTCAAATTCTTTTCCATACATACTGAGGCCCCTTTCGATCCACATTTATATCTACACCAAACGTTTTGGTTCCACATGCAAACACCTTGTTGTATAAGCTAGCAGTACTACCTATGTTATAATACTAACAAAATATAGTTGCGTGTCAAGTTGAAAAGGAGGGATTAATCTAAATAAAGAGCAATGTTAAGAAATTAAAATTTTATGGGAGGTAAAGCATGCCGGAGTAATTATTGGATTTCGTCGATACGACAGTGAGTACATATAGCCGGCTTGTTTCACCAATGGCGTCTTTCAGTGCAGGCGCTGTTTTTACAGTGGATGCGGGACAAACCGCATTCTGATCATTGAGGAAAAGGAGAAAAGCATGAAAGTCATTGTTGTGTTCAAATGGGCTAGAAACCCACAAGATGCCCTGGTGAGAGCGGATGGAACCGTTGACTGGCCGGGCGTGAAGCTGTCGGCAAATGACGACGACCCTGTAGTTATGGAAATTGCCGGTGCTCTGGCCGGAGATGACGAGATTATCGGTCTGACGGTGGGCGATGGCGATACGGCATGGGCCGCAGCCAGAGGCGTGGCGCGCACGGTATCGGTCACCGATGCTAAAACAGATGGTGACAGTTCCGTTTTAGGCACGGTTATCGCCGCGGCGGTACGGCACATTGGCGAGGTTGACGCGGTTATCGTCGGCGATTCCTATTGGGATTACGGCGTGGTTGCAGCTATAACAGGCCAACTGGGCTGGACAGCATTAGCCGGTGTTACCTCTGCTTCTTATGAGCAGGGTTCTCTGCGGGTAACACGCAAAATAGGAAGTGTATCGCAGGTGTTGGAAGTGAATGGTCCGGTAGTGCTCGCTGTGGCGGCAAGCCGTGCCGAGGAAATTGAGCCGGGCATGAAAGTGGTGTTGATGGCGCGAAAAAAACCGGTGGAACGCATAACCTTAGCCGATTTGGGCATCACGCCTCAGCCCGCCGCCGCTTCCCGGGGAACCCGCTTCCCCGACACGCTTCAGGCAAAAATTCTTGACGGAGCTGATCCCGAAGCCGCTTGCGCAGAGCTTGTAGCCGCTTTGCATTCGGATGGAGTAGTGTAAGTATGTTGTATTCAGTTGAATCGTCTGGAAATTATCAGGAAAATCAGGAGAGTTGCCAATGAAAATGAACAGTTGGATTATTATTACTGATGAACGCCGGGTTGGCGGTATGCTAAACTTGGTACGCGCGCTTAGCGGTCAGGTTGTGGCGGCTGTAGTAGGGCCGCGTTCCTTGGCGGACAGTGTGGCTGGCATAGGCTTTGATCGCGTGCTTTGCTTTGAAACAGCAGAGGAAATACCGGCTGAGGCTTATGCCGCGCAATTGGCTGCGGCGGCGGCCGCAGATGACGCGGGGCTAGCCGTATCCTCCGATATACCGGTGAGCCGCATACTGCTGGGTGCTGTGGCCGCGAAGCTAAGCGCCGTTATAGTCGGCTCCGTGCGTTCTATGGCGGCTGAGGGCGAAAGCATTGTTATCAGCCGTTCCGCTGCCGAGGGTAAGGTTTTGGAAGACATTGTAACTGCGGGACCAGCAGCAGTGATTTTTGACGGTGAGGACATAGATATGCCCGCCGCGCAAGCTGTGCCGGTGGAAATAATTAAAGCGGAGGATACCGGCGACGCTTTGCGGCTGGTTGAAACTCTGGAAGAGGAGAGCGGCTCAGGCTTGCTGACCGCCGAACGCGTGGTTAGCGTGGGGGCGTGCTTGATCTCGAAAGACGATTTGAAGCTTATTGAGGAATTGGCGGAGGCTGCCCGCGCTGAAATAGCATGCTCCTTACCTGTTTGTGACGACTTACGCTGGTTACCCACTAATCGCGTGGTGGGTCATACGCATAATCAAATCGCGCCAACTCTTTATGTGGCGGTGGGCATTTCAGGTCAGCCGCAGCACATGGCCGGTGTTCGGGACGCTAAAATTGTGGTAGCCATCAACAATGACCCGGAAGCCAGAATATTTAAAAACTGCAACTATGGCATTGTTGGCGATTTGTACAAAATCGTTCCCGCGTTGATTGCAGCATTCAAGAGCGCCCATTGACCGTTTGGCGTTCAAAAATATAATACAACATTTTACGAAGGAGTGTGTCGCATGAAACAACTTTTAGACTTTACCGGGAAAGTGGTTCTCGTAACCGGTGCCAGATCGGGAATCGGGCGAGCGGCAGCCGTGGCTTTTGCAGAACAGGGCGCTAAGCTTGCTTTAGCCGGGCGCAGCAATTGTGATGAAACCTTGGCTTGTATTAAGGCAGTAGGCGGCGAGGGCATCTTTGTAAAAGGAGATGTCAGCGTAGCTCGTGATGTACAAAACATCGTCAATACGACAGTGAAAACTTACGGACGGCTGGACGTGGCTTTTAACAACTCCGGTGTTATGCCGCCGAATGCAAATATTCCGGATCATCCTGAAGAGTCCTTTGACCAAATTATAAGCGTCGACCTTAAAGGGGTATTTCTGTGCATGAAATATGAAATCCCCGAAATCCTTAAGCAGGGCGGCGGCGCGATTATCAATAACGGCTCGGTGGCCAGTCTTATAGGTGGTATGGGTCAATGCGGTTATGTAGCGGCAAAACATGGCGTGGCGGGACTTACCAAGGCCGCGGCTTGTGAATTCGCCAAGGACAATATACGCATCAATATGATCGCTCCCGGTTTTACCGCCACCGAAATGACTGGTCCTTGGCTTGCTGATCCGGAACTGGAAGCATATTTCAAATCGCTCAATGTGAGCAATCGCTATGTTCAACCGGAAGAGATTGTGGGTCTCGTTCTTTTCCTGGCCTCGCCAATGGCATCATTCATGGCGGGAGCTGTCATTCCGGTGGATGGCGGACAGGTTGCGATGTAATCATTAAGGTAAAAGGGGAAGCCCAACGAAAATAGAGGAGGAATTTTAAAATGGCTAATCAGAACATTACATTTGATGTGGAATATGATCTCGTGGTTGTCGGCAGCGGAGGTTCCGGTAAGATTGCGGCGCTGACGGCTGCGCAGGGCGGTTTGAATGTCGCGTTGTTGGAAAAGATGCCCGAAACCGGCGGAACTTCAGTTTTCACCGAAGGTATGGCTGCATTTGAATCCAGTGAACAAAAGGAACGCAAAATGACCAAGGACAGAAGACCCTATCCTATGCGTGAACAGGCCTTCCGTTGCTATATCGATTCCAGTAGTCACCAAGCAAACCCAGATGTTATTCGTATGATGGTGGATAACTCAGCGGAAATGATTGATTTCTTAAAATCGTTAGGCGTTGTCTATTACGATGTGGCAGGATATGCCAAATACGATGAAGATAAGGAGCTCCCCGTCTTTCACTATCCGGAAGGTATGGGCGCACGCGTTCAAGAAATCTTACTTCGCCATTGCCAAAATTCAGGGATGGATATTTTCACTTCAACACCGGCTAAGAAGCTATTTACGCAAGATGGCGCTGTTGTGGGTGTTCAGGCATTGGATGCTGACGGAAACATCATGAACATTGGCGCTAAAGCAGTTATTCTTGCTACCGGCGGTTACGGCAACAGCCCGGAAATGCTCAAGAAATATTTTGCCTATCCTCGTAGCTGCGATAGAATTGAACAATTTACGGGAAACCAAAACACGGGCGACGGACTCAATATGGCCATTGAAGTCGGTGCCGACACATTTGGTTTGGGCAATGTCGGATGTATACCTTTGGCTCGCGGGAAAACATTAGAGTCGGGCATAAATGCAATTGGCTCTCAACCCGGGCTGTGGATCAATAAGTTCGGCCGCCGTTTTTTCAGCGAAGAATATGCTATGACTTTCGTCATAGCGTCATTCAACATCGCCAAGCAGAATGATGGAACGGCATACTCCATTTTTGATGTCGATGTCGTGAAGCGCATGATTGAAGAGGGTTCGGATGTCAGTCTGGGCATGTTCGTTGAGTATAAGAAAAAACTTCCTGGCCTTCAGGCGCAATTGGATCAAAGTGTGGCTGACGGGACTACTTGGAAGGGCGAAACCATTGAAGAACTGGCCAAAGCTATCGGGGTTGATCCCACTGTTTTAGCTGAAACGGTAGCTGATTACAATGATGCTTGCGACAAGGGCTTTGACCCGCAGTTTTACAAACCCGCCGAGTACCTGCGTCCTGTACGCAAGGGGCCGTTCTATGCCGTCGATATGGCAGCTGGTGTACTCACAACCACAAGTAGTGTTCGTGTAAATGGCAATTTACAAGCTACTGATGAGTTCTATCGCCCAATTCCTGGCCTTTATTGTGTAGGTCAGGAAGCCAGTGGGCTATATGGATCATCTTACAATTTAGGCATTCCCGGTTCGGCTAACGGCTTTGCTCATACCTCGGGGCGTACGGCAGCCCGCCATGTGGTCAAGACTCTCAATGTCGCGGACGTATAACAATACGCATAAATAAACGCCGGACGGTATGAGGATTTTCGTGCCGCCCACCGCGCTTTTTCATATATTGAGATGTGATTGATTATGGCCTCCTTTTGATCATCACTTCCAATCAGAAGGGGGTCATCCATATGACAGAACGGAGATAAAAAATATGAGTGAGGAAAAATTTGATTGCATTATCGTGGGCGGCGGTCTGGCTGGCCTGACTGCGGCATATGTGCTGGCGGGGGCAGGCTTGGATACGCTGTTGGTGGAAAAAGGTAATTACAGCGGCGCAAAAAACATGACCGGCGGGCGTCTGTATGGTCACAGCCTGGAGCGGTTAATTCCTGGCTTCGCCGAAAGTGCGCCGGTGGAGCGCAGAATCGTCAAGGAGCGGTTTTCCCGCGGCGCCGACGGGGAGCTGACTACAATGGAATACGACAACGCAGGGCTTTCAGCTCCCGAAGGGGAATCATACGCAGTACTGCGGGGCGTATTCGACAGGTGGCTGGCCGACCGGGCGGAGGAGCAAGGAGCTATGCTGGTATATGGTGTGCGGGTTGATGATTTGCTGGTGCAGGACGGCAAGGTCTGCGGGGTAATTGCGGGCGTGGAAGAGATGGAAGCAGACACGGTGATTCTTGCGGACGGGGTGAATTCGCTCTTAGCCCAGAAGCTGGGCTACAAGCCGGTGCTGCGCCCCGACCAGGCTGCAGTAGGGGTCAAGGAGCTGCTTGGTCTCTCTGAGGAGGCAATCAACCAACGGTTCGACGTGGATTCTGGCAAGGGCGTGGCCTGGATATTCAACGGTTGCGGCGATGTGTACGACGGATTTTTGTATACTAATAAAGATAGCGTGTCTGTTGGCGTCACTATGATGTTGGAGGATATAGACAAGACAGAAAACTCAGTGCCGCAAATGTTGGAGGATTTCAAGAATAGCCCGCAGATTGCACCGCTTTTGGAGGGCGGCCGGTTGTTGGAATACTCGGCACACCTGATACCGGAGGGAGGCGTTGGCATGCTGCCGCAGCTATACGGCGACGGGGTTCTGATTGCCGGGGACGCAGCGGCGCTGTGCGCCAATCTGGGGTTCACGCTGCGAGGTATGGATCTGGCGGTGGAGTCGGGACGCTTAGCGGCCGAGACAGTGCTTGCGGCTAAGGAGCAGGGCGACTTTTCGGCGCAGACGCTGTCGGCCTATCAAGCGGTGCTCTCGGACAGCTTTGTAATGGCCTGCATGAAGGGCGAGGCAGCCTGCCGCGCTGCAGTTAAGGCAGACAACTGCAAGGATGATCCGCTTGGCGTATTCAACGGCCTCATGAGTGAAGCCGGAATCAGGTGAAGGGAGGCAAATGAAATGGCGGCTAAAGTCAATGTTGCGGAAAAGCTGGGTGTGAACAAGTTTCACACCGACGAGCATAACAGCCATATTGATGTGGATATGGAGTATCCGGACAAAAACGAAATCGACCGGGTGGTGCGGGTATGTCCGGCATCTGTGTATTCGGTGGACGAAAACGGCGTCTTTTTCTTCGAGTATCTTGGTTGTCTGGAATGCGGCTCCTGCAAGGCGCTCAGCGAGGGCAAGCTGATCAAAGCCTGGAATTACCCTTCCGGCACGCTGGGTATTGAATACCGTTTAGGCTGAGAGCCTGTTTAGTGTAGAAAAAGCAGTAAATCCGAATGTTAGGATTTACTGCTTTTTTTCCGCCTCAGGCAACGAACCGCTATTAATCCGGCAGGATTTGGAAGGTTCCCAAGGTTCCAAGTGCTCCAAAAATTGAACACATAAATTTAGTAAAAATTCTTATTACATTATGAAATATCTATATTTCTCATGCTGTTTCAAAAATGAAGCGCACAATCATTCTTGAAGCAGGTATTTACAATAGAATTGTTATCTATAAAAAGATAAATAGTATAATTTCATGATATATAGAACATCTCAATTATAATTTTTGTTTAAATATTGAATTTATAAATGACGTAACTGCATCAAATGTAATTAAATAATCACTGCTGTCAACTTAAGGACAGCAAATAAAACTGCACAAAAACCGAAGATAAAATTCATGCAAAATGCGAATTGACAACTGTCGTCGCCACCCATAATTGAGCGAACGCAAGTAATTGCGTACCTCCTCAAAAATGGATGTGTAATCATGATAAAAAGGAAGCTTGCCATGGTCATCGAAAAAACTCAGGAACGGATTGAAAATTGTCTCAATGAAGGCGAAGGGCTGCGGCTCAATGAAAAATTATTTACTAGAAAGGGAAAGCTCGGAGTTAAACGAATACTGCATCTAATACTTCTAAGAATCTACCTGGCGCTGCAGCTTCATCTGGACAATTATTACGATGAGATTGGAGAATGCCCTGTAAGCAAACAGGCATTTTCAAAAGCGCGTAAGAATTTGAGCCCAGAATATGTTCGTGGATTTGCCGACATGACAAGCGAAGTTGCGGCGGGGGATGAAACTATGCCAAGCTACGAAGGTATGCGTCTGATTGCAATAGACGGCTCTGACGCCGCACTGG
>Ga0153942_1000645_pt1 | contig 13846 bp, 14 predicted proteins | sample TSNJ026MetaG_FD_104731 | JGI IMG/M metagenome (GOLD analysis project Ga0153942, IMG submission 104731) | Attine ant fungus gardens microbial communities from New Jersey, USA - TSNJ026 MetaG | ecosystem: Host-associated > Fungi > Mycelium > Unclassified | place: USA: New Jersey, Brendan T. Byrne... | reverse complement strand
CGGTTCCTCATCTGTACCGGCTCATGTTGAGATGATGGGATTGATTGGTATGGGCAACAATCCGATGGTTGGTGCTACTGTGGCGGTGGCTGTTAGTATCGAGGAAGCTGCGAAGGCTGGTAATTTATAAGAAATCCAGTGTTTATAAGGATTATAGATGTTGTGAGATTTGCTGAAATGTTGTGAAAATTGGTGTGTAGCTCACATAGAACTCACAAGTAACTCACATAAACAACTCACAAATTAGAATTATGATAGAAAGTATATTAGAGGTGTATCGGTATTTACTGGTACATCTCTTTATCTTTTGATTTTAGTTATTTCAGACTGTAGCTGTTCCATTGTGCGGTGGGTATATACTTTTTCTGTAATGTCGGTAATTACGTGTCCGACGATTAGTTTCAGAATATACTCGTCCATGTTGACGGCTTTGGCTTTGGTGATAAAGGTATGTCTTGTTTCGTGAGGGCGGTGGCTTAGTTTCATCCGAGACATTGCCTTATTGAAACGATTTCTGTATTTATCATAGGAGAGCCGTTTTCCAACGCCCTGAGTTGAATTCACATCATTTAATAGATATTCTTCATTCTCATCGTATCGTTTCTCTATTAAGGGATAAATCAGTGGGTGAATCGGTACGATTCGATTCTTACCGGCATCGGTTTTTAGTCCGCCTTGCATTGTTTTTTTAACTAGGTTAATATCAGCAGTTTTTAAAATGGCTAATTCTTGTGGTCGCCAACCGCTGTAAATGCCAATCAGTATCATATCTACAAATGGAATTTCGTTCATCTGATTCCAAAGTAACTCGATTTCTTCTTGTGAGAATGGAATTACTTCTTTTTGCGGTGCTTCTCTTTTAACTGAATTGCAAAGTGCTGCATAATCCTTTTCTACGATTTCATGTCTAAGAGCGTAGCGATACATGAGATTGAATAGGGATTTGATACGCCCTTTTGTTGCACTACCGACATCAGCATCTCGGATAGTCCCTTCCAGATGCTCCACCCGAATATCTTTCATCCGCATCTTATGCAGTGGGGTACAGTAGTTGTAAGCACATATGACGGTGCGGGTACTGGACTTACTGGATAGAGTAGGGAAGTATTCTTCGCTCCATTTCTCATATACCTCTGAAAAGGTTATATTGTCAGTTTTAATATCATAAGGACTATCGTTGTAATTGAGTAGTGCTTTTAATGCTTCATCCTTAGTGGGGAAGTAGCCAAGTGTTACTCTTTTCTGTATCAATTTATCTTGTTCTTCGTTATGCTCCCAGCCGACTGTTTTAACAGCACGCCAGGGATTTCTTCGGCGCTTTCCCATGTAGAAAACAGAGCCGGTTCCTTTTCCTCGTTGTAGTTGTTTTGCCATTTAATCCTCCTCTTCAAATGTTGATATTTTGTTATTGGTTCTTAGCTTTCTACGTTTTGTAGGAACATCTTGCCCAATATGTGATTTAGCCTTTATTAATGCTTGGATGATTCCGAATAAATAGGCATCTTCGATATCTGGTGTATGAAGTGTCTGGTGTCCGACAGTGATAAAATTTGCCGGATAAAAAGAATCAGGTTCTGAAATGAATTCCTCATCAGCATCAATATAGAAAAAGTCAACAATACGGTCAATCAGGAAATCATACTGTATTAAGTTACTCAGCGTGTCCAAATATCTTTTACTTTCCGAATCTTCATCATATCTTTTTGCAATGCCTGTCAAATGGTCTAAGGCACCGTCTGTTAGTCTGGTGGCTTGTTTGACATCCTGAATTTCCCGGTAAGGCGTGTGACTTTTACCTAACAGGTAATCATAAGAACAGTCAAAAAATTCTGCAAAAAGTTCTAGTGTTTCAATGGAATAGCAGACCTGCCCGGTAATGTACTTTTTAAGAGTGGAAAGCCCAATACCGACTTCCTCTGCAAATTCTTCTTGCGTATACCCCCTTTCTTTAATCAAATTCTTCAATATAGCTCCTATTTTATTCTTGTTCAATATAAAACCTCCTTTTGTATAAAATATAGCTCTTTTTATATACTTTTTGTAATGCTATTATAACTGGTGTCAACAGCAAAGTCAATAGCAAAATGAAAGGAGATTAAAAATGAATAACCAAGCAATAAGAGCAGAAATGAGGAGGAAGAAAGTCAAACAATGGGAGCTTGCCGAACAGATGAAAGTGTCAGAATCCACCTTTTGCAGATGGATGAGAAAGGAACTGCCATGTATGAAAAAGCAGGCGGTATTAAAGGCTGTAGCGGAGGTGGTCAAGGAAAAAGAAGGGGGGGATGTCGATGGATAAACGGTATCATGTTGACCTGCCGAAGTTTACAGGGCGAAATGTACCAATTACAGAGATTGCAAAGGCGATAGGAAAAGACCCACATTATATCCGATATGGATTGCAGAACGGGATATTCCGTTTCGGGTATGCGATAAAAATAGAAGGATCATCGGAATACAATTATTACTGCCCGGATCGGAAGGTATGGGAAGAGTTGGGATATTATAATTCGATGGACATAGAAGAGACGAAAGAACTGCGGGTATGAAAATAAGGATGCAATCGTGACTGAGTAGTTCCCCTGCCGGGGAAATGTAAGACCAACGCACATGAACGAAATGCCTTGCTACGGCTGACAAATAGGATTACCATTCGCAAGCGAACGACAATCCAGTTGTCAACCTTGCTTCGGCAAATTCGTTCACAAGCTTATGGCTTACATGCAGTCCTCTACGGACTGCCACATACTCGGCAGAGTATGGCAAGCTCCCTAAGTGGCACACCACTTAGAGCTTGCAAGGGGAAAATCCCCTTTGAACCCCTTGCTAATGCATCGAAAATTTAAAAGTATTGGTTGAAAGGAGGAGGTTTGATGGCAAGAAGAAAGCGGAGCAAAAGCCTTGCTGTCCGGGTAACAGAATCAGAGTTGGCAACGATTAAAAGGAAGGTGAAACATTCCAATCTGTCACAACAACAATATTTTCTACATTCACTGCTCAATAAAGAAATCCACGTTAAAGAGGGTGGTCTGGAAGTAGTGAAAGAGTTGAAACGAATCGGAAATAATGTAAACCAGATTGCCTACAAAACCAACATGGGACAGCTTGGTAATTGTCAGGAGGAGTTACAGCAGGTCTATTCCGAACTAAGGGAGCTTAGAGAGACATGGCAATAATCAAAGCGGTCAATTCAAGAGCAAGTATCGGACATGCTGTTAACTATATTACTAAAAAAGAAAAAACGGAATCAGGACTAATCGGGGGATTTAACTGTAATCCTCAGTGTGCATTGGATGAAATGAAGTCAACGAAAAGAGCTTGGAAAAAGACTGATGGAAGACAGTATAAACATTTCATTCAAAGTTTTCCCAAGGATGAGATAATTACTCTGGAAGAAGCAAATCAAATTGCACGAGAATTGGTGGAAAGTTGGAAGAAGTTTGAGGGGTATGAGGTATGCTATGCCACCCATAAAGACCGGGAGCATATACATACCCATATCATTACCAATTCGGTCAGTTTTGAAAATGGGAAAAAGTTTAACTACTCCAAAAAGGAATTGCAAGGATTCAAAGATTTATCTGATGAAATACTGAAAAAGCATCAGAAAAGTATTTGTCAGAAAAATCAAGAGATTACCTCGTTTGATATGGATACCTATCGTTCAATTGAGAAAGCAGTTAAGAGAACTTATCAAAGTTGGATGTTGGATATCGTAATGGCGGTAGAAGCGGTAAGAAGGGAAGCAGATTCAAAAGAAAGTTTTTGCAGGAAGATGCTTGATAAAGGTATCCAGGTAGAATGGAGCGAAAGCAGAAAATATATAGTTTTTGTGGATAGCAATGGAAACAAAGTGAGGGATAAAAGATTATCCAAGATATTTAAAACATCAATAGATAAGGAGAGTTTGAAGAATGAATTTGAACAATATAGCAGAACAAGAAGCGGTGCTACAAAGTCAGGAAGAAGTAATAGAGAATATGATTCACGAACGAATCAATACGGACTTACTCACGCTGGAAAATGCCAAACTGAAAAGACAGTGGAAGACCTTAGAAGCCGATATCAGGGAATTTCAGGAGGTGATTCACAGGTCGCTGGAGAAGAGCGAGCAGGAGACCTCAGAACTCGTCAAAAAGCTGGAGGAGAGCTTGCAACTGAAGTTGGAGAACATCTTGGAAAGCAATCTGCTGGTAGAGAACACGATAGAAGCAGAAATCCAAAAGTACACAGGAGAAATGGAAGAAGCCGCTAAGCAGCAAATTAAGAGCTTTGATCAGATGTTTACAGGGATTCAAAAAGCGACAAAAAAATATACGGATTTACTCATTGCGGACATGGTGAGAGCGCAGAAAGATAATCAAAAGTTCTGGCAGGATGAACGACAATTGAATTTTATATCAAGCGCTTATCTGCTTATATCACCGGCACTGGTGATTATTGATATCTTGGCAAGATATTTCAACTGGTTTTAGTTAGAGGACTGACGCAAAACAGAAATCTTATAGAATATTCGGATAAAGAGAAAGGCTGATGTAGCATCCCGGTTACATCAGCCTTTGTTTTAGAGAAGGGTTTCTGTCAAAATTGTTGTAGCCAACTGAAAACCATAGAAAAAAGCATCCTCAGAAGCAGAAGAGATGTATTCACTGCGATTAGAAAATAATGTTTTAAAAGATTTCTGCTGATCTGAATTTAAAGAGGATACAAAATCCTGTTCAGAAGTAGATAGGATTTTCAAAAGGTCTTCACTCTTTTCAGATTCTTTAAAATCTTTGGCTAAATGAAAGGAGTCATTAAACAAATCCTTGATAAGTGGGGTATTGTTTTGCGGACTTTTTTCTTTTAACTGAAATAAATCAACAATTTTATGACTATCAAAGATTCCGGCTAAATAACTGAATGTACAGTATTCCATATTTACCATATCAGCTAAAGAAAGGTATTCATCGACGATTTGCCTTTGTTCCTGAGGCAAATCAAGCTTCGTGTATTTTCTTTCGGCAGTAGTCATTTCTTTACAGTAATCCTGATAATCTGAGTCATGTTTTATGAGCTTGTGTAGCGTATCTTGACGTAATTCATCAAACATCCGTTTCAGATGGGTCTGAAATTCTTGCTTTTTCATATTTTCCTCCTTTTGGTTCCTGCTTGTGTACCATTATAGCATAATTATTGAAGTATAATCAAGAAAAAATGTGCCTAATCAGGAACTGAAACGGAGGGGCATTATGACAATGATTTTGCAAGATGCAAATTTCGGTAAAAACTTACTAAAATTAAGAAAAGCTAGTGGATTATCACAATATGAATTAGCTGCAAAAATGCAATTGATGGGAAGCAATATGTCTAGGTCTACTTATGCCAAGATAGAGCTTGGTGAACGAAATATAAAGGTTACGGATTTAGTGGCATTACAAAAGATATTTAAAGTTGATTTTGCTCATTTTTTTGAGGATATAGGAACATCATAGCATTTAAAGTGATAGTTAATTTTAATATTGGCTGAATGATTTGGATGGAGGTGAAAAGTAATGAGTTCGAATAATCTTTTGCTATTAAATCGTTTTTTTTCTAGAAGTACTTTTCGCCATTTGATCGACAGAGAAAATGATAAAACATATACGTCAGTTATTCGAAGGTATATTGATTTAGATATAAATAAAAGTAACGCTGAATTAATAAGTGAAATATATTGTAAACTTGAAAATAATTATAGAAACGAGTATTTTTATAAAAATACCTTATTAAACAAGTTACTTTTAGGAGTTCATAGTGTTAATACTACTACAGCACTCACAGAAATGCCAATCGCAAAGTCCAAAGCAGACTTTGTATTAATAAATGGTAAAGCAGTAGTTTATGAGATTAAAACTGAATTAGATAACTTTGATAGACTGAATAGTCAAATCGATGATTATTATAAAGCATTTGATTATGTTGCTGTAGTAACATGCCTGGAGCAAGTGAAAGCATTAGAGAAGAAAATCGAATTACTTAGAAAGCCTGTTGGAATATATGTTTTAAAACAAAATGGTTGTTTAAGTACAATAAAAAAACCAGAAAAATATGATAAAGAAATAGATCCGGAAATAGTATTTAAAATATTAAGAAAGGTAGAATATGAAAATATTATACTAGAAGCATTTGGTTCTCTGCCAGAAGTATCACAATTTCAGTATTACAGTGCCTGCAAAGATTTGTTTTTAAAAATAAATAGTGAAAAAATGTATGATACGTTTTTGAAAGAACTGAAAAAAAGGAATCATATAGTAACAGAGTTATTTCAAAAAACACCTTACGAACTAAAGTTTTTATCTTATTTCATGGATTTAAAAGAAAATGAATATCTAAAACTTAATAATTTTTTAGATAAACAATATGGAGGTGTCTAATGTATTTTCCGATATTAAGAGGCAGGCAGTTTGAGCTAATAGCCATCAGAGAATTGAGCGAAGAAGGTTTATTAAGTAAAAAGATTATTCCAATTATTGAACCAGTAAAACTCTCATCTACATTAAGTAAAACAATTAGTATGTATGGAAGTAAAGGGCAGCCATTAGCGTTAATATATAATCCTTTAGTAGGTACATTTGATTCCGATCTTGACGATGAGAAAAATAGAAGCTTAGTAGAAGCTTTTAATAATGAGATATCTGCAAATGATAATTTATTGTATGCTTTTCGACTGAATTTAGAATCCCAAAAAGAAATAGTGAATTTTATTGCTAAATATAGTGATAGAATGATGACTATTTGTAGCGATAAAGATGCAATTCCTTTATATACAAATGAAATTGAAGAAATTGATAGCAAATATAACTTAATTCCAGACGAAAGTGGATTTCGCCGAAAAATCCGTAAGAATCGAGTGATGTTGGATGATAAATTCACCAAAATGGCTCGTAATACTGATTATGCAAAGAAAGAAGACGAACCATTTTCAGAAGATCATTTATTTTATCTAGATGATGGGTATGTTGGATTTGCTGACTATTCAATGGTAGGTGATGAATATAGTGATTCGGGATTCGCGCCATATGCAGTTGCCATACATATTGTATATTTTGCGAATGATAAAAGCTTGCGTATTAAACATTTTGTTTCAGACACTAACGATGATATAAAAGATCCAGCTGGAAAGTTCAAAGAAGCAGTAGAAAAGTTGGTTGAGTGGAATAAAATTCAAAAGTTGGATACTAAAGCAATAAAAGAATTTGAAGATTTGTATTATCGTGAAGCATATCCAGGATTAGGAACTGTAAAAAAACTATCCATAATGCATCATATTGAATTGATGGGAAGATTTTTAGATGAGGAGTAGATATGATTTTTTGCGAAAGATGCTTTTGTGATGAAGAGATTATCTCTATTATTCGAAATTATGAGATACAGGGAGAATGCCAAATTTGTAAGAGTAAGGATGTATATACATATGATACAGACAGATTTGATGAGTTAAGCGGGTTGTTTGATGAATTAGTAAGTATATTTACACCCAGTAGATTATTACCAGATTGTTTTCCACGAGCAGAAATGAAATTAATAAAAAGTGAATTGTTAGAAAATTGGAATATTTTCAAAAGTTGTTCTGAAGTTGATGTCTATAAGATAATAACAAGTATATGTAAAGATAAGTATCAATATATGCCAGAGTTATTTGATCAGCCAATAGGATTAGAGCCATTATATGATGAAGAATATTTAAATAAGCACTCCCTACTTAAGACACATACTTGGAAGTCTTTTGTAGATGCTTTGAAGAACCAGAATCGTTTTCATACTAACTATATTAATTTAGAAATACTTGAAAAATTTTGCTCTTATATTAGAAAGCCCTACAAGAGAGGAAGTCGTTTTTATAGGTGCAGAATTTCTTCGGAAAAGGGATTGATGCTTTCAGAAATGGGTGCGCCCCCTTCTGGTAAAGCATCTGAAGGGCGAGCAAATGCATTAGGAATTAGTTGCTTATATTTGAGTGATAGTGTTGAGACTACAATCCATGAGGTTAGAGCTAGCGCTTTTGATTATGTTACGGTGGGAACTTTTGAATTGCAAAAGGATATAGTAGTGGTGGATTTAAAGCGCATTAATAAAATAAATCCATTTGTCGGTGAATTGGATTTTATGGAACACGCAATAAACAAGGAACATTTAATGAAAATAAATGAAGAGCTGGGTAAAACCTTGCGAAGAAGTGATAGCACTTTGGATTATTTGCCAACACAATATATATCTGATTTCATAAAGAGCATAAAGTATAATGGTGAAGCAGAATATGTGGGAGTAGAATATAATAGTGTAATGAATGCGGGTGGAAATAATACGGCAATATTTGATCCTTCTTTGTTTGAGTGTGTAGAGGTGTGTACATATAGAATTAATGATATAGCATATCATAAACGAAAAATAGATTGTTGAAAATTGGTAGATATTACACAAAAGATTAGATGATGGTATAGAGGGAAAAATATGTTGGATGAAGCAAGAACACAGAATTTAACAATTTTTTTAATGAAGGATTATATAAAAGATTATAATAGTTGCCTGAAAAACAGGGGTGCAATTAAAATGATATCATTAAAAGATAAATATAATCTTGATGGTGTCATTTGTATTGCAAATAGCAGTAATAAGCCTCCTAGGTGGAAAGAATTTCTTCAAAAATACTCGAGTGAAGAAATTGAATTGGACGATAATATATCTAATAAAGCACTAATGTTAGTTAAGCTACAAGACAGAATCTTAGCATTATCTTTTGGATATGGGCGAGCATTTTTAAAAGAGGAAGTTATTGAGAAGAATTTTGGATTCAAAACGGCATTAAATGTTATAAGTCCAGAGAAAATAAGAAGTGTAAATGCTGCAACGATAGAAGATATGGTTGTGAATACACAAAGACAGAGTAGTCATAGTGCAAGCCAAGAAGAATTTGGTCTAAATGTTACAAATGATATAATGATGGCTGTAACGGGAAGTCCTCAGAATGAAGATATAGGTAAGACGGTTAGTGGAAAAGATTCGTTTGTTGTATCGGTTTGCATGAATGTAGATGAGTTGAAAATGAAATTGGAATTATACTTGAATGCATATAATAGCAATACATATAAAGATAAAGGCTTTGATTGGATTGACAATGTTCGTGCAGTAAAGGATTCGGTATTAAGGGAAGAACTTGATTTTGAATTATCAAAGATTATTAAAAAGAAAGATTATTCTAAAATCCAAATAGCGTCACCGGACACGGTTAATTGGAATGATCTCGTGGGTTTTTGCTTTTCTGGAATAAGAAAAGATACCAATGATGTAAATGACTATTCTATGGAAATTAATCACAGTGAATATTTTGACTCAATTAATGAAAATAGTAATTTATTAAAGAAGCTTAAAAGAGATAAACTATGTGGGATGAATAATGGAGAGAATGCATTTTCTATTTGTAATGTATATTCGGCTCTTATTGCTCAGATGTCTTATGATGATAAAACATATATTTTGAATGCTGGTATATGGTATGAAGTTAATAATTCCTTTTATTCTAGAGTGACAGAGTTTGTTTCTAACATTCCAATTTCAAGTTTAAGTTTACCAAAATGCCCTAAGGGAATGAATGAGGGTGACTATAATGTAGAAGTTGCAAAACAGCAAGAGTATTGTTTAATGGACAAAAAGCTTGTATCTGTATTGAACGGTCCTAAACATATTGAAGCATGTGACATATTTACAACTAATAAGCAATTTGTTCATGTAAAAAATAAATGTAGATCATCACAGCTTAGTCATTTATTTGCTCAAGGGAGAGTCTCGGCACAAGCATTTACAAGTGATCAGGAATTTAGAAAGCAGGTTTGGAATAACGTGAAAACTAAATTTGGGGATGAAGTCTTTGATTATCACAAAAAGCCGGAATCAGGTGAATATGAAGTTGTTTATGCGATAATTGATGAGAAAATAGGAAAAATTGAAGATAGATTACCTTTTTTCAGTAAAGTAAATCTTATGCTTTCTGTTCAGGAATTAGATAGAATGCATATGAAATATGCGATCATGATGATTGAGAAATTATAATTAGGCTGAAATGATGATTTGAGATAGGTATGATGTTCTGAATTGCCGTCTGATGTGGACAGTAGCACACATGCAATTCACAATGGTTGCCAGTTCCTCTCAGAAAAACAGCCTTCACAGTTTCGATTAACTAAGTACTGATAAATTATAGATAAAAGAGGATAGAAGATGCCAAGTATTAAGACAGAGACAGAAACTGTTATAAAGAAAATTTTACCTTATCTTGAACGTAGGGGTTATGATATTATTAAAGATCTCGATTTTGAAACACCGTTAACAAAAACGGATAATTATACAAAAGGCTATGTGGATATTTTAGTAACATTGGGGAAAAAGAAGGCTAGTTTTTTAATAGAAGCTAAGAGAATATCAAAGCAGTTGACAAAAAAAGATATTGATCAGGCAATAGAATATGCTAATTCAAAAGATGTTAATGTTCCTTTTGTAGTGATAACAAATGGTATAGATATACAGTGTTTCAATGCATTAAATAAAAAAAGAATATTATGGGATGGTAAGTGTACAGATAAAATTCCTACCAGAGAGCAGTTGAAAATTGTTAATAGAACATTAAACGCTAATCCTAGTGAAGTGAACATAAGTATTTCGAATGATGATAGCTTACCATTTAGACCAGGGTTAGCATTAAGGCAATTAAATGCCCTTTTTTATAAAGGGCATAGTACAATTAGAAGAATAGAGAAAAATGAAGAATACGCATTTTCTGATTTTTCTAAATTACTATTTTTAAAATTGTTAGAAGAAAAGAGTGATGTTGAAGAAGATTTTAATTTACCTTATACATATTCATTTCATGAACTTGCAAAATACCCCTCAGCTAATGCGGATCAAGTTCGTGTAGCAGTTAATAGTATGATAGATTCAATTAGAAGGAATACACCTTATGGAGAGGTGTTAGAAGAGAAAATCAGGCTTAAGAATCCTAAAACATTTTTAAGCCTAATTCAAGATCTATCATCTGTATCATTTTATGACTGTAGTGTCGATTCAAAAGGAGCTGCATTTGAATATTACGTAAGAGCAACATTAAAAGGTAAAAAACTAGGTCAATATTTTACGCCTAGAGAACTAGTTCAGGTAATGGCAACCTTAGTTGGTAAAAATAAAATAATTAATTCTGTAATTACACGAACACCAATTAAAGTATTTGATCCGGCGTGTGGAACGGGTGGTTTTCTGGTATATTTGTTACAAGATTCTATAGATAAGTTAAATAAAAAATTACAAAAAAGAGATATCAATCAAGAAACTTATAAAGAATGTGTCCGAAAACTAAAAGAAGAAGTATTTTATGGATCAGATGCAAACGAAGGAGTTGCGGCATCTGCTAAGATGAATATGATTATAGCAGGCGATGGACATACGAATATTCAACATGAGGATAGTTTATCAATATCTGCAAAAAATTGGTCTATTGCTTCCCCAGACTGTACATTAATATTAACAAATCCACCATTTGGCACGTCCGAAGGTGATTCTTTAACTAAAGAAGATATGTCACAGTATGATGTTCCAGGAACAAAAGGTCAGTATCTTTTCCTTCAAAAGATGATTAAATCTACTATTTCCGGTGGCGAAATTTGTACTGTTATAGATGAAGGCGTTTTAAATACAGATTCCGGAAAAGCTGTACGTGAGTTTATAATACAAAATTGTATTGTTAAAGTAATAGTGAATCTACCAAGTGAAACATTTAAACCTAATAAGATAAATGTTAGATCAAGTTTACTATATTTAGAAAAAAGAGAGAAGCCAGATCTTGATTTTGAAGAGAAATACAAGGTAACTATATGTCAATTAAATTCATTAGGATATGAGGGATCAGGCGATAAGATTCGAGGTTTTTCTTTTGAGACATTGCTAGATGATATCGAAAACAAAGTAATGGATTCATCATTAGGAGAATGTAGAAATGGTGCTCACTGGAAAGTCTATGATGTAAATATCGAGGATATTTATTCTGATAATACTTACAGACTGGATTATAAATATTGGGATACAAGCATACGTAAAAAAATAGAAAATTTAAAAACAAGTAAAAATCCTACTATTGCTGATATTAATTTAATTGCTACCAGCCGAGGAAAAAGTCCAGCTCCTGAAAATTATGTTGATGAGATGGATGGTTTTGCGCTGGTTGTAAAGGCTGGTAGTAGTATAAGCAAATTAGGAGAACTTATATTAGAAAATTCAGATTGGATTGAAAAATCTGTATATGATGAGTTTTGCGAAAAATCAAAAGCTGAAGGTAGAAATATTAATTTGATAAATAATGGTGATGTATTATTAGCTTCTACGGGTGACGGTACATTAGGTAAATGTTGTGTGTATGACTATGACAGGCCGGCTATAGCAGATGGGCATGTTACGATAATTAGGATTAATAATGGAGAGATAAATCCTTACTACTTGGCAGACTATTTAAGAAATGGGTTTGGAGCCAGACAAATAAACAGATTGTATACAGGATCAACTGGACTTATAGAATTGACGCCAGATCAAGTTAATAATATTGTAATTGAACTGCATTCGGATGTAATTAACCAAGAACGATTATCGAAACGTGTACGAGAGTATGAGGAACAATATAAAGAGAAATTAGCAGAAGCAGAAGAATTGCTGAATAAATCGAAAGAAGTACTGTTATAAATAAAAAACTTGTTGAGTTGTCGTCAGATGTGGTCTGTAGCACACATGCAACTCACAAACGACTATAAGACCCCCATAGGATCAGCCTTCACAGTTTCGATCGAGGAAGCTGCGAAGGCTGATAATCTTTAAGAAAACTGCATAAATACAAGGGAAAAAGAGACTGTCTCAATCTTTCGTGGTTGGGGCAGTTTTTTTGATAGATATTATACTTTAAAATCACTTTATGAATTTGGGTACCACAATATGTGCCACAGTTAATGAAGGAATTATTCGATTGGTTGAAGACTTCCAAATTTCATCCTTTGGTAAAATCTTGTGTATTTCATTATGAATTTGAGTTTATTCATCCTTTCTCAGATGGCAATGGAAGAATTGTATATGCCGCTCCCTAAAGACCATCTGCACGCTCAGATAGGACCACCTTACCGGTTGAACTGTACCATCTAAACGGCTGGCTGTACCATCCGGCAGATGTTAAACAAGTATATGTGGAAATTCCACCCGTAATTATTCACCGGGTGAAATCCTCACAAGCATTCGTATAGATCTACGGGTTAAAATCGGTCATCCTCAAGTCCTTTTGCTAATTGGTTAATAGCAGAGGTCCATTCCTTGAATGATAACGGATCACCGCCATCATAATAAAGTGACATATACATCTGGTATCCAAGGTTATCATAATAAGGTGTTTTCAAACCTGACAAGATGTTGCTGCGATAGTACTCATCTTCTGGTGACCGCATATGTTTACTGAGATGATATCTGATTCTGACGCACTCCGCTTCCAGATGTTGGATATCCTTTACCATGATGTCAATCAACTGACAAAACGAAAGGATGAGTTCACATTCATCGGATTCAGCGCAGTAAGCAGCATTGTTAAAATCGGGATCAAGCATTTACCGTCACCCCACTTTCTGCTTCTGATTTAAGACCGTGACGCTTACGCATAGATACCCTTCCGTCGAGAAAAACATCATAGGCATTGTGAATGATCCGATCCATAATAGCCTCCGAAATAGGACTGCCTTCCGCAGATTCCGGATCAATCCGGCCATACCATTCATCCGTTGCATACTGCGTACAAAAGACCATAGAACCTTTG
>Ga0153942_1000643_pt1 | contig 13855 bp, 13 predicted proteins | sample TSNJ026MetaG_FD_104731 | JGI IMG/M metagenome (GOLD analysis project Ga0153942, IMG submission 104731) | Attine ant fungus gardens microbial communities from New Jersey, USA - TSNJ026 MetaG | ecosystem: Host-associated > Fungi > Mycelium > Unclassified | place: USA: New Jersey, Brendan T. Byrne... | reverse complement strand
TGAAATACAACTTCACACATCACACATGAGAAGGAGACCTTGTTCGTGGTGCTAAGCATCTTCGACGAGGATCACGCAGGCGGGGGGGTGATTTCATGAAAGAGGTTATTTAGGGTCATGCATCACAGTCCTTGTGAAGTCGATCAAACCGTTGCCAAATTCAGGTCCGTCATTCCCAAAACGAGTGAAGACTTGATAATATTTGATGAATGACAATGACTTCCTTTTTTGGATGTGGGTAGATAGATAAGGAGCCGAGGAGCGGGATGAGAGTGGGGCTCTCGGAGCATTCACTCAACCCCATCTGTCACGCCGTCAGATAATAACGTCACTCATCACACTGTGATCTATGAAAACAACATCCAACATCCACGCGGCATGTTAGCGTTAGCAATCACTGAAATTACACCATCGAAGCGATCAAAATATCTTGATTTTCGATACACCTGTATTGAATTTTTGATCAGGTGATCAGACCTTGCTGAAGTAGCTCAGAGAATGATATATCATCTATCAGTTGTTGGCCAATCTAATCACCCTATTTCAGCTTCAATCAACCACAATACAGAAGTAAAAGGAAAAATCAAAAATCAAATAATTGTTCATGAACATTGAATTACACTCCAGACAATAGAGTGAGACCCAGAGCAAAACTAATAAGAAAAGAGAGGACGCCTCCTACGGGGTGATCAGTGTGATGAACGAACCCAAATGCCTCCAGTGGTTTAGTCTTGTTTGAAGCAAAGACTCACATTCAGTATATAATAGACCAAGATGCAAGATAACAAAGCTTTGCTCTCCATATTCCGCAACAAAATACGGCATATCATAATCTCTTCCCTTCCCTCTATACAAATGGAGATCAAAACGAAAATCCCTGCGATTGGAATCCCCGACCCCCCTTCCTCCCTCCAAACGAACTAAATCCTCCAGCACTGCTACCACCATCACCACCACCAAATGAGCTAAACCCACCCCCTCCTCCTCCATTAAACTGAGAAAACAGCTCCGTTAAATCAACATGGCCAAATCCATTCCCTCCCATTCCGCTCATTCCACCGTTCATCCCGTCTTCATCTTCACCCATGTCGTACCTCGCACGACGCTGTGAATCGGACAGAACTGCATAAGCTTCAGCTACGAGTTTGAATTTCTCTTCCTCGCCACCCTGTATTCGAAATATTCATGTCTCCGCGTGGTCATTGGCTTACTACTCACCTTATCAGGATGATGCTTCAAACTCTCCCGTCTATAAGCCTTCTTGATATCTGCATCCCCACAATCCCTAGGTACACCCAATATCTTATAATAGTCTTTTGTCTTGCTCCTCTTCAATGCCGCTTCTGCCTTTTTCAGTTCCGCCCTCAACCCACGGATATCACTATCTGTGGCGCCGCCTTCAGTTTGCGCTTGCTGGATCGAGGATTTGAAATCAGCTACAGAAGCATCGAAGGACTCGAGTTGGAAATTGCATCGGGCGCGTGTGCGTAAGCATTTGAATGAGTTGGGGCAAAGGAGGAGGGAAACATCGGTATCTGAACGTGCTTCTTTGTGATTGGAGAGCTGATAAGGTCAAGTAGGTGTTAGTGGTCGAGTGGGAGCGAAAAGAAAAGAAACCTTGAGAAGCGTTGTTGCGCGATTAGAGAGTAAAGTTGCGCGGATCTGTCCACCTTTTCCTTCCTCTTCCGACTCACCAACCAACTACACATAATCATAGTACGTATGTGAGGAAAGGGTCTAAAGTGACAAGAAAACACGAACCTCCAGTGCTTGGGTATACTTGTCCACTGCTTCTCTGAGTTCACTCGACTTGAAAGCCGCATTGCCTTCTTCTTTCAGCTTTTCCACGTCTTTTATACGTTTCCGTAGCTTCCGCGCGGGTTCACAAGAGGGATCGAGTCGGAGAGCCTCTTGTGTGTGTATTTTGGCATGTTCGAATCTACCTTCTATGAATTGGATACGTCCGCGTAAAACATGGATATCAGGCGAATTGGAGTTCATCCGGAGGGCGTCACTGTAAAAATAATTGAAAATTTCAAAAGACGAGCAAAACTTGCAAAAAAAATCAACGGACTTTGCAGCCATACTAGCACCCTCCCAATTCCCTCTCGCCAACTCAAGTTCTGCCTTCTTTATTCTCCACTCCTCGGGAATCTCCCCACCCTCTCCCTCAATCGCTTGAACACACTTGTCCAGGGCAAGTCTTGCAAGTCCCCAATCCTTCTTTCCTCTCGCAGCCTCGAAATTTATAATGTGTCTCTCAAGAGACTTGACCTTGTCGCGAAGTTGAAGGGCCGGCGTGTTGAAGGGTTCTACGGCGAGAATGTCTTTAATTGTAGATGAAGCACCTATTAGTGATCCGAGAGCAAACTGACAGCGGGCGAGACGGAGGAGGGTTTTTGAAGAAGAGAAGGACTGGAGGGTAGCTGCATGCTGGCAGTCTTCGAGAGCTGGTCGAAATCGTTTAATGCCCATGTACGCCGCTGCACGGTTTGTTAGGTAGGCTGGTTCGGTGGGATTGAGTTCTGTAATTTTATTGAAGTTTAAGCGATCAACACAGTCGTGTGCTTACTCATGGCCTCAGTATAAAGGTCGATAGCCATGCCATATCGCCCGGCTTTGAAGGCAACATTCCCTTGTTCCTTGACCTTTTCTGCGGCCGCGACTGGATCTTCCTGTTCCGGGGCAGGAGGGTCTGTCTGAGGAGGAGATATCGATGGGTTCTCAACGTCAGTGGACCCTGCAGATGAAGAGCTGGGGGTCATGGGTGGTGCAGGACTCGATCTGCAGAGAGAAACAATAGATGAGTAGATCAATGAGTGCCATGCATAACCATTGTGTCTGAAACTGGCAGGGACATACCCGTCGACGGTGGTGTCATTGCCTAGAGTAGGCTTCCGTGCCGAGCTTTTAGCAGCTCTGGTCTTCTGACTGTTAAGCCTGGCCTTTTTGGGGGGCATGGTGGAGGGCAATTGAGTTGGGGTACCGAACGAGCGCTTCGTTTTCGAACAAACCAATTTCCAAAATTTGTGGACAAGGTAACTTGGAAAAAGTAAATTTTTACCGTATTATGTTAGAGTTACCTTCTTATTGTCTGGCTCCACTTAATTCAAATACGTCTCTCCTTAAATACTTTCATCCATGTTATTTCATTCTCACTGTTTATGCACCTCTGAGCAATATCTGCTTCGTCCATCTCTTGTGTCCATGTTGAGGCGCCGCGCAACAACATTATCAGACATTGACTACTCAGCAACAGCCAAAAACCCAGATTCTCAATTCTATCCCTTTCCAAAGGCTCCTAGGCCCACTCCTCTAGAGATTTTCCATCTGCCGATAGGTGCATCGTCAGCCGATGTGAAATCTCGATGTCAGTCTTCAGCTCATATATCTATTAAACTTGACAACCGATGGTCTCAGATTATGAACTTGTCCGACAACACCATCCCGACTCACCTTGCGCACGAACACACACATCATGCCCTCATGAGCGAAACACTCGTTTCCAAGCCATCTGCTCTGCCTATAGCATTTTGCAAAACCCTTCTCGTCGAACAAATGCGACAGGAGGTTTTGATCCATACATGGCCGAAATTCACCGTAGACGTCGTACCTCACAGAACGCACAATATCTGAAACAGCGAAGACAAGCTATGAAAGACGAGCAACGGCAGCATGAACGAGATGAATGGGCCAAATCAGCGGGTGGACCTCGGGAACGGTTGATGGTTGGTTTGGGAGTTATTGCGCTATTGGGAGGACTGTATCCCAGTTTCTTCCTTTTTCCGTTTCGTCTTGAGAGAACACATCGAGATGCATTGGCTAATTTAACCAAGGCGAGGAATGATGCTCAGGAGATCGGACACCTCAGACGAGGGGAGGTCAGAAAACGAGTCCAGAATATGAAAACTCCAGTTACGGATGCAGAAAAGTCGGATGACAAGGTCTAAGTTATTTCATGCTTTATACTGCTGTACAAGGGTTCGTCATACTAAAAAATATTTTTTTCAATTCACCCAAGAAGAATCCAGTCACGAGAGCACAAGTTATCTGGTGTATGAACTCTGGTACTGTATCCATCACTGATTGTGTCCTGTACGAACCCTATCGTTATTGTACAACTCATTCAACTTCAAACGCTCACAAGTGTTGCCAAGACATACAATTATCCACCGACGAAATAAGTCTAAGAAACAACACATCCGACAAAAAGCCCGTAATCTGAATCCACCAAACATGACACCATACCCAAGATATGCCGCCACTTTGCCGTCGCAATGGCACTAGGCTCAACAGACTTATGCTCCTCAGTCAGATTGGAAAGCCCAGGGGTTTCCTTATCGTCTTCGATTCATAGATCTTGTTCTTCTTTGGATTTAAAGCCTTCGTAAAATAATTCCATGCAAGTTAATTTGCGCCTGAAAAATATCAAGATAAATTTTTAAAGAATAAGTATGGAATAAGGACTGCCAACTACCAGCTTTTCATGAAGCTTATTTGAGGATATTCCAGCACTAGACAATTTTTATTATCGATATTGAAATTTGAGCACATGGCGGCCACTGGTCCGCAACCTGTGCAGGTAATGGATGAGTTCAGCAAACATGGTATTGTTTTAGTAGGGCAGAGAATTGCGGGATCCAATCATTTAGTCCCGTTCGTGATGATAAAACATTGAGCTGGTTGCTTTTCAAAGATAGACAAAGGCTTCTGAGTGAGGACACGGATTAGAGAGAGATTGACTTGAGTGCGACCTTCGTTGATAATTGACCTGCTCTTGTAGTCTAGTACATCGCGTATGAAAGACGCCGATCCAATGTCTTCTCAAAAAACATCATCAATTAACTTCTGACAGATGATTGACGACTATCACCCCCTGCTTCAGCAGGTGATAGAGGATGCGCATGAATCCCTTGTCCTACAAGTTGACACCACGTCATTTCGACCATTTGGAATAAGGAAAACGAGATCGAGGGCATCGGGATGGCCAGCAATGCATCGGTTAGCCCTTATAGCATCAACACCGATTGCGGACAGTGTCAAGTGATGGGAACAAAGCGCTCTTGTGTCGGCAGCAATATACCAAACATGGCACTAACGACATATTACTCCTCCGAAATCCGGTGCCGGCCGTCCGTCATGACTATATCCAAAGTTTCCCGGATACTAATTCACTTATGGTAAATAGTCAATATTCCTGCCGGGGATTGGAATAACACAATGCCAATACGTAGCTTGCCGCGTCTTGGCTGCAATGCTGACTTCAACAACCAACTGGTGTCACAAAATAGGAAATTTCATCAGGCACACATACTGGTAAACATAAATACCAATTATATAATTATTGTATGGCTTCCCATAGGAATCTGGGGAGTGCAAACCTTATTCTATGGTCTGAGGAAATCTAGGAGAAATGCATTTCCTAGATGTGATATCATGATGTCACACACGTCCCTTGTGCATGTATTGCAATGCGATGCTCATGAATTTACCTCTCTACTAGGTAGTAATTTTTCCCCCCTTACCTGTCAATGTGTCTTGTGATGAGATACTTCATCTACAACTTCACTCGAAACTTCTCTCATTTGGAAGGAGCAATTGAAAGAAAAATTCAATATTTCAGACTCCCACTGTCTCTCACTTGTATTTCCTGGGGAAAAACTTCATTGTAAGGCCTTCAGTACCTCGTAGTCAATAAATTGTCCGTCTCCATCCCGTAGATGCCATCAGGGGAAATTTGATCCGTCTATCCATAAAAGGCTAGAAAACATCTGGGGAAGTCTGGCAAGGCCAGACCCCTTGCCAGGTGACGACATCTAGGGAAGTCTGGGAGACCCCCAAATTCGGAATTCATGCTCGGCATCTCCGCATGTAGCATTCTGGGGTAATCTGTGTACACAAATTTCCCTGGACTGCCTACAGGAAGTCACCTATTCTTTTGCACATGCATGCAGTATTGGAATTGATAAAGATAGACATAATGCTATTCAGAAAGTAAATAGTGAGTGTGATACAAGAAGTAAGGTGGATTACATAACACAGGGGGCTACCCTTGGTTTGGCATTTCCGTCTTACATACTATATCTAGAAATATCCTTATCAGTATAGTGAAAATCCAAGGGTCCAGATTTTCCCAGATGAACATTGAAGTCTTATTGGCATCTTTGGATGTTGTAACACTTGCAGAATTCTGATGTTCTCAGACCTTTATGGATCGAAGGTACATGCCATGTTTGGAATTTATTTCGGTACCCAAGATATAGGTTCAGGCTTTATTTTGCTGATAATTTAATTGAAAGAAATACACACATGTACATGTGACAGAGTGGTAAGTTAAATGTGATAGAGTGGTATTACATCCAGGAATTACTATTAATGGTCTACATTAATACAGCTCTCTTAGAAGAGTCTTCACTGCACAGGAACGATTCACTCAAAAACTCATCCGGCATGCATGGCATGATGGAAACAGGATGAACTTCAGATGCCCTAAGCACGCCAGTGATTTTTGATGGCCTCGCTTTATCTCTTGGATATCAGTGTTTTCCCTGATAGCGTCGCCACCTCCAGCATCCAAAGGGTTTGCGATACGACTCAGCAAGCGATACATACACCTTGATCGGACAAAACACGGCTGTGACTGGGCTGCGATTGTTCCAGCCAAACCTCAGATATTGATATCTACTTATAGATTGCTGTGATTGGTGCGGAGGTGGCTCTGCTTGTTCTGTCGATGACAATGGCTACTTCCGCAACGGGTGATTAACTGAAGGGTGATTACATTGTTCATGCGACGGGGACAGGGGGTGAGGTTGGTCCATCGTGGTGAATCGTCGTCGCGTGAAAGATGTGATATGTTCTAGAAATTTTGATATGTTCTAGAAATTTCCGTTTCAAGGACAATCACGGGATTACCTGATTGGTTCAAAGAGTTTCCGTCCTATTCTACGATATTGGGATTTTGGAGAGATCAGGCATCACCATGGTTCGTGCTGTAGATCAGTAATGATGTTACCTGTACACTGACATGACAGAAAGCTAATCTTCACATATCCACCCTCTCGATCACCACGATAACCCCACCATCACAGTACGGGGGTCACGACATCATTCTGATCCTAATCAGCGATCTAATGAGCTAGATTTCGTCTAAGATCCTGTGAAAAGTAACTTTTGATGCTGTCACTATCATTTACTCCCTCGTCACATTCTACCGACCTTCACTGGACTCTCAATGCGCCTCCCCGTTCCCGAAACTGTTCACAGTACGCTTTCGAGTGAAGAGTCCAGTAAACGCTAGCATACGACATATATCCTGTATATAAATCATGGATGAACCTTGGGATCCAGTCACCAGCAGTCTTCCAGCTTCTCGTCCTTCAACGGGTAAACCGAAACAGTATACAGCTCGTCTCACAAAGTCTAATACTATATATTCCAACTGTGTTCAACATGTCTCGCTACCACAATGCTATCCACCTCCCAGTATTTCCTTCTCAAATTTCAAAATACTCTTCTTTGTCGGGTGCCTTGGCACTGCCCCTTCCCGAATTTAATTCCCCTCACCGCCATCGTGTCCCGCAGAATGTCTGTAAAACCTCAGAGCCTCCTGTGTGCGATCCAATCAGGTTCGATTATATGGGGCAGGCTGGCCAAGGCGTTTCCCTTGCCGATTTCAGTTCTCGATCGCAAAGTGCGATCAATCAACTGGTGGCTGGAACAAATGATCAAGTTTTGGCAGGGACCGGGATCAAGGAGATTCATCTGCGGATCACGGTAATGTTATGTTCTAATGTATAGCTCAGTGATACTGACCTGCTATATATAGTGGCCTGGTTACGAGGACCTTAATTTTGTAGCAAGTATGCCGGCAAGCGCTGCTATCTCACGGGGACAGCTGGGAGCTAATATTGCTGTGCAATTCTGGTCTTTTATGACAGTGAGTTTCTACATTGTTGCTGTTCTGTTCGTTCCTCACTCGAATTCAGCAAGCAGAAAAGTCTTCAACAACGAATCGTCGGTGGCAGATCAGCCAGCGGACCATTTCGTTTGAGAAGATATTCCTCATTGCTCTGTACAGCTTAGGCAATGGAATTTGGCAGACAGATATTGCTGTTGACTTCTGATATGCACCGTAATGATTTTCTTCATATAATTATCTTTTTCAGTATGTTTCTCCCTCAGTAGAATCATGAATTCTTTGTTTATTCCTGTGCATATCTGTAATTAAAATGTAAAATATCATTTTTGCTTTGCACGGGAAAACATCACTTATCGAGAACTATACACGGTGGGCAATCTGATGTCAAATCACTGAGGTATTAAATCAGTCGCCACCTATATCAAGTCACCTGACCATCAGGTTATCAGCCCGCCATGATCAAGTTTGATATCACTCGATTTGTGTACACAATGTGCTGAGATAGTTTTTTTGAAATAAGATGCATGATGTCCTAGCTGGTATCTAAGAGTCAACTTGGTCATCGGTGATTTTAATCAGCAAATATTTGGATGAGAAAAATTGTAATCAAACACTGTCGTGAAATTTGAATATTAAGTACTGGGTGGTAGAAATTTGTGGATGTTATACAACAAATTGCACCAAAATGCAGTTTAATAGAACTTAGGGTACTGGACTCCAAGTTTCAAGGTTGAAGTCAGTATTGACGGGTAAACACATCATCGATACTATAAGCAATCAGGAGCACTCCAGTAGATCAGTGTCTCAAACAAGTAATCAGTCATGTGTCATACAAGCATACTCATTTGTGGGCTAATTACATAAAACTATTTTTGCGTGTCAGTCAGACGCCAGTCAGACTCGACAATTTTTGTCAACTCAAACGGGTTGGATGACAGGCGAATCAGCGAATGTAGTGGTACTGGAGCTTGAAATTTTTCTTGCAAATGCCTGATGAACGATGTCAATGTCAACAGCGTCTCCATGCACAGTGATAAATGAATTTACCATCCCAATCCCGCTACGCTTCTCATCTAAACCCTGTCGAGCGTGCCCAAGATCGTTCCTATCACATTCCTGGATCAATTCAGTATTGAATTCTTCGGTATTTATTTTGATGGATATATTGGCTGAGTGCTGATATAGAGAATATGTTTGATTGGAATTTTGCAAGGTTGATGCAAGGAGTCCGAAGTTAAAGATTGGGTGTACCTACTTTTGTTGCCATGCTGATGCCACCATTTCTAGGGAGTTCTTGAAGTGAGAGTGAGAGGTTTTCACTCGTGGTTTGGACTCCATCGGCGGCTGCACGGATCTTTTTACGGGAATTTAGGGCTGCAAGTAGGGAGTTGGAGTACACTGTTATTTGGAGGTAAGTGGTAGTGATGTCAGAGTCATTTGATGTTCTCACATCGGCCGATACAGAAGAAGAACATGATGTAAAGAAAAGTATGACCTGCAAACACAATCTACTAGACATTTAGTGTTGAGTGTTACGGCAAAGGCAGTGCCGTTTTTACCGATATAAGCGATGCTACAGCACAGAGACTAGGATGGATCAATAGGGGAAACTTCTAATCGAAAGAAGATATCACCTTGTAAGAAGACCGGTATTGACGGAGTAAACAATCTACCAGTACGTAGTCAGCAGCCTTTTCAAACAACATAGGTCTAGTTCGTACCAATTTCTTGATCATCGTATCGGACCTGTAATGGTTTTGTTTCAGCATTTGTGCTACTACTGTGATAGTACTTACCTCTTGAAGCCTGTTCGCGACTGATGAAGAATAATGCATAGGCTGGCAGCGATAACCAGATCACCAGCAGCAGCAAGGACATTCACCGCAATTGAGAGGCCCTGTGATGAGATAAGTTATTCGTTTGATCAGCTGAAATTAGAATGACTGGACCTTCAGTCGTCCAAGCTCTAAGTATGTTCGCAGTCGAAGTCTGTAATTAGGATTTCAGCACGATTGCCTTCATGATCCCGAACAAAACTGACGAGAGAATTGTGTAGGCTAATCAGGATCCGAGATCAGTGTCGATAACTCGACCGATGAAGTCACCTTACCGATGATACAACCTGAATCAAGGTGTTATAAGTGATGCAGACCTGATATTCAGGAAAGCGTACCAAACTCCCCAGCGATGAGGAGCACCTATTCCACAGGATGAGCAACACAAGAAAAATAGATAAGCGAGGAACAAACAAGTATGCCCGTCAGCCACATCCTACGGTTGCTAACTAATGATTGTTGAATATTATTCATGGACAAAATCGGTGATAAGCATACATTTCCAGACTCGCATGGTGAGGAAGCTATGAAAAAAGATAGTAAACTAGCTAGTTGTATTCTGGAATTTCGCTGACCTTTGAACCAAGAAGGCAGTGAGACCCTTGTTTTTTGAGCTTAGATTCAGACGGTTAATAAGATATAGAAATGAGCTTACGTTGAACAAGACCTCAACCTGGTCAAGGCTAAATCAGATTCGGGGTGGCAAGTGAGGAAACAATTTTACCAATAAGCTCCTTTTCTATGTATCAGAAGAGTGGCAAACTTAGATGACTGAAAACATACCAAACGAGTTGACCGAGCATCTCCGGTTGGCTGAAGTAGGAGACGAGATAAACATAGACTAGAAAGGAGCAACGTTGGCGGATTAAGCGCGACAAAAAAGAAAACACAACATACTGCAGTGTGTGATAAGCCCTTGATGTATGGTCTCAAAAAGCATGACCAATCCAACCTGACAGGATATGTTCTTTAGCGTAGTTCCACTTAGACCGGAATAAAGCGACGTACGAGCATTTTTATAGGCCAAGTATCTGTCTGATGAGTGCAATAATAATAAGCCTGAAGCACAGAAACTAATTTCATATAATGAGGACTGAGAAAGGTGGCCAGGACATCAAAAAAGTAATACCTCCATAGAACCTAAAGAGAGACATGATGCATGAGTATGGTTAAAAGGCGAGTGGAGTTGACTTACGCTGAAGCAACGACAACGCCGATCAACGCCACGCCCATCCTGCATGAATGTCAGGCGACTTAAAGATGACATTGAACTGCACATACGTGCTATCCAAATTCAAACTCGCCTCCATAGTTGACGACGAAGAGAAAGGGGGAGGGAAGAACGGGTAAGAGCTGAAAAGAGGGGCAAGCAGGGAAAGCGTCTCCATCAGAAGGAGGAATTATATCCTAGAGAAACCGGCAAGAAGTTCAAAAAATTTGGGAGTGACTGCCAACAAGCTAAACTTCGAAATGTCGGCTCAGATATACGAGGGTACTCCAATACGGAAGTTCGCTCTGAGGTATTTCGAGAGAAGTACTCCGCTTTGCCTTAATTATGTGATAATGTAGTGAAACCAGGTTTTCTGGTCAATCTGGTACTTGAATTTCGAGATGTTTTTGGACGAATGTTCCACGAGATGCAGAAAGCAGCCTGGTGTAGCACAAAAAATGAATCTCAAAGACCTTTTCCGCGATAGAGAGTTAGTATTGCGGCCCGCGGAAGAAGTCTTCGAATTTAGAGCTCATGCCATATCCTTCGTTTTTACTTCTGGAGGTGTGGATCGTGATCTACCGCTCAGTTTGTCAAATGGTAATCCAGACGTAAGAACGAAAGCTCTGAATATTCGAGAATATAATAGAACGGGGGACACTTGGGTGGGAAACAGTACTTGGTCGAGATGAGCTTGATGAGCTTGATTCTTCGAAAACTTTAAATTCACGTGACTCTGGCGGTGTTCTGGATCTTCCGCGCAGCCGCCAGCCTGAAGTTTACTGGATGATTGTTCTACATCCATTTTGTTTCCACGTCAGCGAATATCTGTCACTGTATCTACTAGGCAAGGTATACGTCTCAACATAGAAATCCAACCGGAACTACCATACGGTAAATAAATGAAAAAACAGATTACAATTGTTGCCCGGATCTTATGATAATACATGGGAGGTATAGAGCATATGTTATGAGTGAAGATGAAACAAGCAATGAACTACAAAACCTCAACTATTTTCACTCTTCCTCGTCTTCGAAGCGAAGAATTTGTGCATCCTCATCGATGGGAACATTTCTATAACCCCTCCTTCCTTGTAACCCACTCCAATTCAGACGTGACGAGACCCATTCGAGTGCAACAGCGGCGATACCAAGGAGGAACCATGGTACGGATGCAAGTGTATCAAATGCTTTACCAAAGCCACTCTCTTGCCTTGAGAGTGCATCTCCTGGGAGGCGAATGGTCCTAGATTAGAGGAAAACGATGAATGAACGTTGGTCGCATTTAAAGAAAGAAAAATGTCACTACACACCCTCTACGAGGGCCACTTCGACGGTAGTAGTAGCACCCAACCAGAGCAGCAAATCCAAACGGCAAAAGAAGCATGAAAAGCCAGAATAAAGTTCCCTTGGACTTCAAACCCGGACATTTATGCGCATTTCCACGATCAAGTCGATTGTTGCCTTCACAGCTCGAATACGGGATCAATCGATACGCAGTCCTCTCATACCAATATTCGGCACCATTTTGGCATGATGTGTCGTCGGAGAGAGGTTGTTGCCCAGGGACAAGGACACAGTCTCCTGCTGCATTGCGGACGTGGTTGAACTCGCTACAATTTTCATGAGGCTACAATATTTTAAAATATAAGAGGTAGCTCACCATTCGAAGTCGACATCAGTGCAAGTACAGTTTTTTACCAAATTGTCTGCAACCTTGATGTCTCCAACAATACAGTTGGCCGAACGGGCGCGACGGTGATATAGGGTCTTTTTCTCGATCAACAGTAACTTCATTAACATTGACATGGAAGCTCACCCGTCGCCCAAACAGGCAAACCTCTTCACGCTCAATGCTAGGTCCCCAGAGTTCAAAATCGTCATCATTGGGGTCTTGCATATTGAGTTCACCTCCGGGTTGATTAGATATGAGGATAAGGATATGAAGTCGTACTCACATTTTCTCATCGTCAATGACGAAAAGTCAAGGTGCACAGCGATAGCACCAGGTAATCTCAGCCGAGCACCAAAGAGAATAAATCTCCTGCTATTATCTTCAGGTACAGTGACCAGCGACATCACCCGTATCTTCTCTTCCGAGAACCGATATTCCAGCCAGGTCAATCCTTCATCCGTACTGTATAGCACATGATCCGTTGGCCCCTCATCATTCACAATGACCAAAATTGAGCCTGAATCTCCGAACTCCCACATGTGAGCATCTTTATGCACTTCTTCCCAAGTGAAGCCGGCGTCTCGGCTGAGGAAGGTATCAGATTCTTTATACGGCTTCAGGGATTCACCGACGTTGCCGACAGCCATCAGGACACCGACTATGCCTGGACTACTGAACGTGGTACGTGGATCGCGTCTCTCAGTGTATCCATGTATGTGTAGAGCGCATCTCTACAAGGTTTTGGAACAATTTACTTGACAGAGAACAAACTGCAGGGCTCACCGTCCCGTCGCAGTCATACTTCTGTCCCAGTGAATCATGGGCGGGAGGGTTCAAGGGCTTCCAGCTTCCACCTATTTCCTCATCAACATTTAACACTTGTCAGTGAGACTAATTTCATACCATCGTTATGGGTGATTCTACTCTGCAACCTCTTCCTTCCACTGACCCTAGCTTCATCAAGATCTGCAACGACGTTGATCATCGCAATACCATCCAAACCAATGACTTTCTCAAAATCAACATATCCATCTTCGTTCCTATTAACATTCTCAGCAGATAAGGCGAAATATGTTCCATTGGAATTGGACTTGAGGATATTGCCCCAATAAGGTCCTGATGGCTGTTCTGACATTGTCATGTGAAGAAAGAGCGAATGAGTGTTTGATTCCAGAATGGTATAGGCCTGACAAGATTATGAGACATGCATGGGC
>Ga0153942_1000639_pt1 | contig 13929 bp, 17 predicted proteins | sample TSNJ026MetaG_FD_104731 | JGI IMG/M metagenome (GOLD analysis project Ga0153942, IMG submission 104731) | Attine ant fungus gardens microbial communities from New Jersey, USA - TSNJ026 MetaG | ecosystem: Host-associated > Fungi > Mycelium > Unclassified | place: USA: New Jersey, Brendan T. Byrne... | reverse complement strand
ATAATTAAAAGTATGAAAACAAAGACACATACAATACTGAATTTTTTTACTGATTTCATAACTCATCCTCCGTTTCAATATGCAACCGCCTGTTATTCCTTATGTATGCCGGAGGGTATCGGCTATTTTTCTGCCATCGCCAAAAAGAGGCACTCAACCGACGCATAAAATCCGTCCAAGTCACAATGCAGGATGGTTCTGTCCATTGGGCTTCTCCTCCCTTCCCGGCAACCTCCTCTATATATGCCGTTTCTTTTGACTTATTTGCTGAAACACAAAGCAATCCGTTGTGTGGTCGTTTACCATCCCGATTGACTGCATGTACGCATAAATAATCATGTTATGCCCTGCAAGCGCTTCCTTCAAACCGGGCGTTTCAATGGAAACAGCCGTACTGTTGTTATCGCACTGCGCTACAAACTGCTCAACGCAGTGTTTGGTATTTCCTGTTCCACTAAAATACGCGCCTATCATTTATTTCCATCCCGTTTCTTTGACACCGTTTACCCCACATCCACGTCTCAGATGTCTTACCTAAATATTCCGTAATCCATTCTACTAGTTGTTAAATAACTATTTTAGAATGATAGTTGAGATTATATAGCCTATTACTTCTGCCATTCTCATAAAACCAAGGTCGTTCGGATGACAACCATCTACTGTACAACTGTCTCTGTTTTCATCCTTGAAAAGATTTTGACCATCAATATAATATACATTTTTATCTCCGGCATTTATAGCATTAATGTATGTAGAATAAATAACGTTCCACCTTTGGGTATCGCATGGTATATCAATGTAAAAATCAGGTCTGGACACGATAATGATCGGCAATTCGGGTTGAGCAGTCCGGATTCTTTTGAACATCCTTTCGTGTGTGTTGACTAAATATTCAATGTCAGGCGCATTATGGTCATAGTCGTATACAAACACACTCATATTTAAGCTTGCCACATAATCAGCCATTATATCTTCACCTTTTGCATTTCCCGAAAAACCTAAATTGATATAGTCACAATCAATCTTTCTGGATATGATAGCAGGATAGCAATTGCCCGGCCTTGAGGCACAACCGCCTTGGGTTATTGATGATCCGTAAAACACTACTGGAGTTTGATGATTATATTCAGCGCCATTTGTTACACTAGAAGCTTGTTGCAAACCTATATATAATTCAGTAACGTCATTATACAGAGGAAAATTTACAGTTAAATCTTTTTCAGTATTATCGTTAAAATATATGATAGACTCATAACCGCTTTTCATATCAACGGGCGGCATAAATGTTTTGTAAAATGTACTCATGCCTTTTTTATTAATATATAAATCAAATCCTGAGCTCCCGGCAAGCGTCATATGAGGCTTAAATGTAACAGAGGGCATTTTAACTTTTATAGCAATATAGGGTGAGCTCGTTTTAAACCGAACCCTTCCACCTGCCGTGTTGCGGTTCAAAATGCCAACTCCTTCGCTCGTAGCTCTTGCAATCTTATCCGGCATACGCTTAAATTCTAACTCTTGTACATAGTTTATAGAGCCCATAAACTTTAAACGGCTCATTTCGGATATCATAAAACATTACATCGTCTACGCCAAGTGATGCTGATACTATAAAATTTTCATCAATTTTAGAAATATTTTTATTCATCATTTTATCTCCTTGAACAAATCAAATATTTTTAATGGTTTAAGCTCCTCCACAAGAATAACCATATTTTGACGCGCCATATTTTTACAGAATACGCGAGGCATGGGACTTGACAGTGCCAAGATCGACTAAACGGTTAACGGTGATATTCTTATAGGAACCGCTGTTATAACTAATACAATTATATCACAAACAGCAAGAAAATCCATTTTTATTGATTGGAATTACGGATAAGAAGCCGGACACGTATGTAGATTGCTCCTAAATAGCAATTCTTTTAACAGCCATTCGCTGTATATTGGATGACCAATATGCTCTACCAGCCCTGATTATTGATGTTCAGGATTCTCCTTCTGATTGTCCGGTATAATTAATTCTGATATAATCAATAAATGGTGATGACTTAATCCTACGTGGAACCTGCTAAGCTATTATTTATTCTTAGCTTTTCAAGAAGTGAGTAAATCCTCCTACTTCGAAAAAAGTACATACAAAGCTGGGAAGTAAATTTTGCAAATAAGAATCCTTTTGGCCATGCCTGTAGGTGGGTTCTAGGCTTTACTCTGAGTTGAATAGGTAATGATGGAAGGTAGTGAGCCGTTTATGTATAACCCGCAACTTGAAACATTTATAAGAGTAGCTGACGCGGGAAGTTTTTCAAAAGCCGCCGAGGAAATGTTTATTACGCCTACGGCTATTATCAAACAAATTAACATTTTGGAATCCGATTTAGGGCTACAGCTTTTTGTGCGGACGCATCGCGGAATTGCTTTGACGGAATCCGGGAGAGCCTTTTATAAAGACGCAAAATACCTTATTCAATATTCTAAGGATTCCATCGCAAGAGCAAAGAACGCGATGCTCGATACAAATCAAATTATCCGTATCGGTACTTCCCCGATGACGCCCGGACAATTCCTTGTTGATTTATGGCCGAGACTTTATGAGCAGTGTCCGGACATCAAATTTCAGTTAGTTACATTTGAAAACATACCGGAAAATGCTAGAGAAATTTTGAAGAACCTAGGCCAGAATATTGATATTGTCGCCGGCGTATTCGACCAAAATTTTTTGCAGTCGCGCGGATGCGAGACGCTGGAACTCTCAAAAACGCCCGTCTGCTGCGCGGTATCTGTTCATCATAGATTGGCGTCAAAAGATACATTAACGATTCAGGATTTATACGGTGAAAACCTGATGCTGATTCACAGAGGATGGAATTACTATGTGGATGTGCTGCGAGATGATATTCTACAGTGCCACCAACAAGTCAACATCATGGATTTTGATTTTTATAATGTAAGCGTATTTAATCAATGTGAAAACTACAATCATGTTTTAATGACTATTGACTATTGGAGTGATGTACACCCATTGCTCAAGATTCTGCCTGTCGAGTGGGACTACACGATACCATTTGGCCTGCTTTACTCCCCTTCCCCGTCAAGAACAGTGCAAAATTTTTTGAATGCGGTGCGTACCGTTTTGAAACTGTAGAACAAAACTACAGCTATAACCTTTAGGTATAAGCTGCTGAACGAATCGAGACTTCTGCCGAAGCCTCGATTTTTTTATAATGAAAATATTGAATAAGGAATGGAGGATGTGCATTTGATGAGGCGTGTATATTCCATCTTCCTGCCCGTAGCATTTTCCTTATCGCTGTTAGGATGCACCGAAAATATTGAGATATCTAACATTGGGGCAGTGACATCAGATGCCGGAAGCAGTTTAAGCGCCATGAAAAGATTTTACAATGTGAGCGCAGACGATAAAGTGATTGATATTATCAACCATCCGGCGTTTGAAGGCTTCGGCCGGTTTTTGTTTCCAAGCGAATACAGAATGCCGGATGATAAAATGCGGTTGGATGGGATAAATTCGCTCCTTCCATACCATAGCAATATCAACGCGGATACCACACAAGTCCTTAACTATATGCTGTAGGAATCGGCACAAGCGCCGAAGGGTGGATAGATGATGCCGTGGCATTTTGGGAAAATCATATCAATAAAAACCAATGAAATTAAGGAGAGGAGGATTAACATGAAAAAATACTGGTAGACGCAGACGTTATTGTTATGGCAACCCCGGTATATTACTACACGATGAACGGTCAGATGAAAACATTAATTGACCGCACTCTTCCAAAATACAAGGCAATAATCGGTAAGGATATCTATTTTATCGCTACAGCAGCGGCGGATAGAAGTAAAATGAATCGAACGATAGATGGGCTGCAGGGCTTTAGCGATTGTCTGTCCGGTGCGGTTATCAAAGGCGTCATTTACGGCGCGGGCGCATGGCAGCTTGGTGACATCCAAGGCAATGAAGCCATGCAAGCGGCGTATGACGCGGGTAAAAATGTATAAGCAGTTAACTTTAGGAGGCTTTAACAATGCAAACAGTCCATGATTTTCTGAAGAAGACGGAGACATATTACCTTGCCACCATTGACGGCGGCCAGCCGAGAGTGCGCCCTTTCGGAACCATCAACCTATTCGAGGGCAAACTTTATATCCAAACCGGCAAGAAGAAAGATGTAGCGAAGCAGATCGCCGAAAATCCAAAAGTTGAGATTTCTGCTTTTGACGGCGAGGCATGGATTCGCGTTGCCTGCACATTAGTGGAGGATAACTGCGCTGAGGCGCAGGAGAGCCTGCTGGCCGCATACCCGTCGTTGCGCAAGATGTATGCCGTGAACGACGGTAATATTGTTGTGTACTATTTGAAAGATGCCACCGCCACCTTCTACACATTTGGCGGCGAGGCAAGAGAAGTGCGGTTATGATGAAAACAAGAAATAAATTATATGGAGGCGCTTTGCGATGGAATTTGTAACCTTGAATAATGAAATAAAAATGCCTGTCTTGGGATTCGGTGTATATCAGATAGCCGATGCGGCGGAGTGTGAGCAGGCTGTATTGGATGCGATATATACAGGATACCGCCTGATCGACACGGCTATGTCCTATCATAACGAGGAAGCCGTGGGGCAGGCGGTTAAGAAATGCGGCGTCCCGCGCAATGAATTATTTATCACTACGAAACTGTGGCTGGCCGACGCCGGTTACGGCAAAACAAAGAGGGCGTTTGAAACGTCGCTTAAAAAATTGGGGCTGAACTATCTCGACCTGTATCTGATTCACCAGCCCGTGGGGGATTATTACGGCTCCTGGCGGGCGATGGAGGAGCTCTATAAAGATGGCGCTATCCGCGCTATCGGAGTGGCGAACTTCATGCCCGACCGCCTTGTGGATTTGGTTATGAATAATGAGATTACCCCTGCTGTCAATCAGGTTGAGGTCAACCCGTTCTGCCAGCGTACCTTTGACCAACAGATTATGGAAAAGAAGGATGTGCAGATTCAGTCGTGGGGGCCTTTTGCCGAAGGACGGAACGGACTATTTGAGAATGAGACGCTGAAAGTCATCGGTGAGAAATATAACAAGTCCATCGCTCAGGTTGTTCTTCGGTGGCTCATACAGCGGGGCGTTGTTTGTATTCCGAAATCTGTTCATAAGGAGCGCATAAAGGAAAACTTCAACGTGTTTAATTTTCATTTGGGCGAGGAAGATATGCGGACTATCGCTACTTTGGACACCGGAAAAAGCTGCTTTTTTTCTCATCAAGACCCCACAGTCATCGAAATGCTCTGCGGATTAAAACGGTAAAGTAAAATGCTGAAAGGAGGCGGCAAAGATGAAAACAAAGTTGCGTATAAAAATCTTAATGCTATATTCAATTCACTGCACAATGCCGCCAATTCATTCTGTGCGCTGGTTCCTGTCTCCAAACTCACTCCCTTGTAGCCGCGGCTTGGAGAAGGGCGCCGCCGGGGTCTGAGCTAGCGGTGTGCGGGTGATCGGCGGGATTCCCGCCGCCCCGGCCGGTGTCACCGTGGATGTGCGCGTGGTAATGGGATTGTAATATCCGCCCTGTAGGCGGTTATCTAGCGGTTGCCAAGTAAAAACGCACAGGCTTGCGGTACAACTATCCTTTTATGTTATAATAGAATAACAACAAGGGAGGGGTTAGCGTGGGCAAACCAAAAGAGATTCGGGAAGGTTTTTCACTCAACTGGGGGCTGACCGGTCTGGTGATGGGCTGCTGGCTGGTACCGATTCTTTTGATCATCGCCGCTCTTTCCCACTACACGACCATCCGTGTGAGGCAGCAGGTGGACGATACCATCCAGCGGGCGGCCGCCAGCGCGGCGTACAACTCGCACCGGGAGTTGGAGTCTCTGGTGGCGGCCTCCCGCCAGGCCAGCATCGACGTCGATATCCGCCAGGCTTACCGGCACTACCAGGGGAACAGTGACGAGATGGTGCTCTACCACCGCGTCACCTATTATCTTTCCAGGCAGTACCGCTACAACGACAGCATTATCTCCACCATGCTATTCCTGACCGAGGAGCCGGAACACGTTTACGTGATCCACAACCCCACCGTGGCGGGGGCTCAGGCCCAGTTTACACAGTACCAGGAAATGGCGCATGGGGAGATTGAGCACCTCTCCCAAACACTGGACACACGCATCCTCTTTTACAGCGAGGGCGGCAGCCTTTATATGGTGCGCAATCTGGTGGACAAGCAGTACAACCCCTACGCGGTGATCGTTATGCTGCTAGATGAAAAAAAACTGTTTGAGGGCTTTGGGAATATATCGGGGAGCACCGGCATCGTCATCTGGCTAAACGATACGAAGGTGGACTTCCGCCACCCGGAGCCGGGCGGTGAGCTTGCAGGCTTCGAGCTGCCGCCCTATACCTCGTTGGGCCGCGGCGAGCGGGCGGTGGCGGAGTTCGGCGATTCCATCATTTTGTACGGCCGCGAGAGCATCGACGGGGCACATATGCTGTACGCGATCGAAATTGACCGGCAGTTTTTCGCGCAGCACCTGTACGACCTGCGGGGGCTCATCGCGGTGCTGGTGGCTTTTTTGATCCCGCTGCTCCTTTTTACGGCCTTCTTTCTTTACCGGAACATTATCCTGCCCATCCGGCGGCTAGAGACGGCCTCCCGCGCGATCCGGGAGGGAAACCTCGGCTATGTCGTCAACGAGCGGGTGGGAAACAATGAATTCGACTACCTCACCAGATCGATCAACAGCATGTCGGTGCAGCTCAAGGAGCAGTTCGAGCACATCTATAACGAGGAGCTGGCGCTGCGGGACGCGCACATCATAGCGCTGCAATCGCAGATCAACCCCCATTTTCTGGGCAATACGCTGGAGATTATCAATTGGGAGATCCGCATGGGGCAGAGCACCAGGGCCTCGCGGATGATCGAAGCCCTCTCCACTATGCTTGGCGCGGCTATGGGCCGCAGGAGCACCCCGCTGGTGCCGCTGTCCCAGGAGCTGATGTATGTGGATGCCTACCTCTACATCCTCTCCGAGCGGTTCGGCAAGCGCCTGGAGATCCGGAAGGAAATCGACGAAAACCTGCTGCATGAACGGATACCTTGCCTGATCATGCAGCCGATCATTGAGAATGCGGTGGAACACGGCATGACACCGCAGCAGACCGGCGCAATTGTGATCCGCGCGAAGAGGAAGGAGGGCCGCGCGCACATGGAGGTGGAGAACAACACACCGATGTCGCCCCGGGACAGGGAACAGGTGGACCGGCTTCTCTCCCCCGGGTGCGCCGCCAAGGGCGAGGGCTCCCTTCATCTGGGCATCCGCAACGTAAACATGCGCTTGCAGATGATCTACGGGGAAGAGTATGGCTTATCCATAACCAGCGATGGGAACTCCACGACCTCGGCTTTTTGTATACCGTTGCATGAAGAGGGCAAAACCATACAATAAGATGCAACAAAACGCAAACAGAGTTATTTTATTTTTGGATATTTTCCTCTACAATTAGTCTTGTCAAGGGAAATCTTCTGTGCGAATCAACGAAATCCAGTGGCGCAAATTAGAGAGGTTCTCGTAATCGACAGGATGACTATATGAACAGGAGGAAATAATCAATGAAAAAAGTTGTATCCATATTGTTGGCAGTTTTACTCACGGCGGCGATATTCGCCGGTTGCTCCGATACATCGGGCGCTTCCAATGCGGTGCAGACCGACTCAAGTGCCCTGGACAACTCCACCTTACCTGAGACCTCGGTTCCCACGGAAAACGCCAAACCGGTCGACCTGGTGGTAGTGACCTCCTATGGCGGCGACGACGCTGGCCGCGTCCCTTATGAAGCCGCCTTCAGAGAATGGGAGGACAACACCGGGAACACCGTGATGGACTCCTCCGCCAATGCGAATGAGGAATGGAAGTCCCGCGTACTCACCGACTTCCAGACCGGGGCGGAACCGGATGTGCTGTTCTACTTCACCGGACCGGACATCCAGCCTATCGCCGACAAAATCGTGCCAATTGACGAGATCCGCACCACGTATCCCGACTACGCGGGCAACATGAACGACGCCTCCATACCCGTCAGCCCCGACAACAAGATGTACGGCGTGCCGGTGTACGGCAACTGGGAGGCTATGTTCGCCAACAAGAAGGTACTCGCCGAGGCCGGCGTAGATGTGCCCGGCGCTGACTATACCTGGAGCCAGTTCCTCGCCGACTGCGAGAAGATCAAGGAAGCCGGCTTCACTCCCATTGCCTGCTCGCTGTATGAGGTTCCCCATTACTGGTTCGAGTTCAGCATCTTCAATTACGGCTCCGTCGCCACCCATTCCACCATCCCCTCCGGCATGGACGACCCGCTGGCGCAGAACTGGGTGAACGGCCTTAACGATATCAAAGACCTCTACGAGCGCGGATACTTCCCTGCCAACACCATGACCGCCACCGATCCCGAAATCTGGCAGCTCGGGTATGACAACAAGGCAGCCTTCGCGGCTGACGGTTCCTGGAAAGTAGCCGGCATTCTCAGCGACGCGCTGGACCCCGATGAGTGGGTCACCGTGTATGTTCCCAGCAACGGCGGTACACGCAAGACCACCGACATGGTCGCTGGCATCTCGATGGGTTACATGATCACCCGCAAGGCTTGGGACGACCCCGAGAAGCAGGCTGCTGCCGTCGATTTCATCAACCACATGACCAGCCGTGAAGTTATCAGTACCTTTAATCAGTTCCGCATGACAGCCCTGAAGGATGGCGTGATTCCCATGGGCGACCTGGAGCCCTTGCAGGAGTCCGGTATGGAAATGGCCAACGGCTCCACCGGCGCGGCCTTCTTCCTCGGCGACATGCTCACCCCGGACGCACGCGCCTATATGATGGAAAACATTAAGAATGTCTGCACCGGCAGCATGACCGCAGAGGATGTCGTAACCAAGACGCTTGAAATACATCACACAGCTTCGTAAAAACAACCGGCCTATGGCCAGAGAGATTGGATAAAAGAAGCGCCGGGGAGTCACTCTTCGGCTTTTTTCTTAAATACAAGAGCCTGTTTTGTGTCCATGAACGGTATGCGCATCCCACCTGGTATCATGGACAGAGGCTTTGACAACAGCAACCAAAGGGAGGCAAACCTATGAGCTCGATGGTATATAAAAACAAAAAGCCGCTGATTTTCTTTTTGGTCCCGGCATTCCTGTTTATGACTCTGTACCTTTATTACCCCTTTGTACGCAATATCATCAACAGCACCATGAATATTACCCAGCTCGGCGCTGCGGCCGACGGCGTGAACGACCCCTGGTACTTAAACTATGTCCGGCTGTTTCAGGACCCCCTTATGGGCGTCGCCATCAAGAATACGATCATCATCATGATTGCCACGCTGGTCTTCCAGGTAGGGCTTGCGTTGATGTTCGCGCTGATGGTGGATAACATCACTATTGGGGCAAAGTTTTTCCGCACCGTTTATTTCTTTCCCATCGTGATTTCCGCCACGGCGCTGGGCCTGCTGTTCAACATCATTTTCCTGTACGATGGCGGCATGATCAACAACCTGCTGCTGAAGCTGGGCAGGACCGGGCTGATTGACTGGAAGGATGAGAACCACTTTGTATTCACCATGCTCTTTCCGGTCATCTGGCAATACGTGGGGTATTACTTCGTGATCCTCATCACCGGGCTCAATAACATCGACACCGAAATCTACGAGGCCGCCCAGATCGACGGCTGCACCGGCCTGCAAAGGGTTCGCTACATCTCGCTGCCGCTGCTGCACAATGTAATCGGCACCTGTGTCACCTTAGCCATTACCGGCTCGCTCAAGGTGTTTGATTTGCCCTTCACCATGTTGCCCTACGGCATGCCGATGGACAAATCCTGGCTGACCAGCACCTATATGCAATACCACTCCATGCGAACGCAGGACGTCGACTACAGCTCCACCATTGCGATCGTCATCGTGGCGTTCGGCGTTATCCTCTCACTGATCGCGAACAAGGCCATCAGGGAAAAGGACTATTAAGAAAGGAGGGTGCGTCGTGAAACAGCGTGTTTCATTAGGAAAATTACTCATCTACATCGCGCTCAGTATCTGGGCGCTCGGCACCATCTACCCGTTTTTCTGGGTGATTATGAACTCCTTTAAGGACCGCAGGCTCATCCGCTCGGAATCCTTTTCGCTGCCGCTGGGGGATAAATTCACCATCGACAACTTCGTCAACGCTCTCAGCCGTTTCAATATTTTCGGCGCTTACCGCAACAGCATCGTCATTTCCGGTTCTGTCACCATAATTGTCATGCTGCTGGCTGGGCTTGCGGCCTACGGGCTAGGGCGGTACGCCTTTCGCGGCCGTAAGGTGTTCCAGGCGCTGGTCATCGCCAGCATGATGTTTCCCGCCTTCTCCACCGTCCTGCCGGTTTTTGAGATGCAGGTGAGATGGGGAATCGCCGGCACCTCCAGCCTGGCGCGTTCGCTGCTGGCGGTCTCACTGCCCCAGGTCGCGGGCAACATGTCCTTTGCCATCATTGTGCTGATGGGATTTATTCGCGGACTCCCTGTGGATATGGAGGAATCGGCTTATCTGGAGGGCTGCAACATCTTCCAGATCTACTTTCGCATCGTCATGCCGCTGGCGCGGCCATCCTTCGCCACGGTGGCCATCTTTACGTTCCTGTGGTCGTACAACGATCTGTTTACCCAGTTTTATTACCTGCGTTTCCCCACACAGTGGACTGTCACCCGCCTGCTGCAGGAGATCAGCTCGGACGCGGGCGTCAACTACGGCCTGATGGCGGCTTCGGTGGTGTTGGTGGTGGTTCCGGTGCTGGTCGTTTATATGCTGCTGCAAAAAAACATTATCAAGGGCCTGACCGCGGGCGCCATCAAAGGGTGATACTCCGGACAAAATACAGGCTGACAAACCGGATAAAAACCGTTACAATAAAAACAGACCGACACAATTAGGAGGCCTGTTCCATGTACAAAGTATTGATTGTGGACGATGAATCCATTATTGTGGAAGGACTGTCACGGGTCATTCTATGGGAAAAGTATTCTTGCCGGGTGGTGGCCACGGCGGAAGATGTGGCGCAGGCCACCGAGAAGGTGTGGACCTGCGCGCCGGATATCCTGTTTACCGATATCTGCATGCCGGACGGCGACGGGCTGACCATGCTGGCCGGGTTGCGGACGGAATTCCCCGACATGCAGGTGACCGTGCTGACCGGTCACCGCGAGTTCAACTACGCGCAACAGGCGATCCGACTTGGGGTTACCCGCTTTTTGCTGAAGCCGTCCCGGATGGATGAGCTGGCGGAAGCCCTGCAGGCCATGACCAACGCCCTGAAAAAGACAGGGGAACCCCAAACGGAGGTGGCGCGGGAGGAAATCGGGGAGAAAGCGGACGCAGCCGGCAGCTTTGTTGTACGTCAGGCGGCCGCGGTTATTGAGGAGCGCTGCCCCGAGCGGATCTCGCTTCAGGATGTAGCCGATTCCTGCTATGTCAGCCAGTGGCACCTGAGCAAGCTGCTAAACAGGCATACCGGGCAAAATTTTTATGACCTGCTCAACAAGGCCAGGATTTCAAAGGCCAAGCAGCTGATGATGGATCCGGCGCTGCGTATCGGGGATATTGCGGAGCTTGTGGGGTATACCGACACGCCGCATTTTTCCCGCGTGTTCAAAAAGCTGGAAGGGATCTCGGCGAACGAATACCGCAATTTTCGGCTGAAATAATCGGATAAATGCAAAATACGACCGCGGATAGGATCACATGTCTAGAGGGGGGAATGGCCGGCTTGCTCTTATCAGAGCAGGCCGGCCATATACTATTTGGCACGGGACACGCAGTTAAGTGCGCGAAGTCTGGTGGACAGGCATTTAACTGTATCACAATCTACGACGATAAGAATGGATTTGCCCGTATCTCTGCTGTTTTAGGGGATGGTAGGCCATATGTGCCTGCTAAGTCTGATAAACTTTAACCATGTAACTTGACTTTGGCTATCTCTATGTTAAAATTGGCTTTAACTACTAATGACAGAACAGGGCGGTTATCCACATGGATTATTCAAAACAAGAAATATTGCAAAAAGTCAATAAACTTATGGAGCTATTCCATGCAGGCTCTCTCGGCGGTGAAATCATGCCCGAAGACGCCAACCCCGCTCTTGCGAAGGACAGCTTGGAAAACTATACATATTTTACACTACCAATGGCTTTGAACTATCAGCGTAATTCGTATGCTCTATGGGAATGCGCAAATAAAACTTATTGCGATCCTGAAACACATGATGTATTTTCTCCTTTCGATGTTACTAAAATGAATATTGACGTTTTAAGGGAAAAACTCATTAAATATAAAGTGGCGCTTCAACCTAATAAGCAACCTGTTATCTGGCAAACAATTTGCATCTCAATCAATGATTTTTTCGCAGGGGATATCCGAAACTTATTCTCCTGCAACTCATATTCTGTACTTAACATCAAACAATTTGTATTAAACAACAAACAGTCATTCCCTTACTTGAGTGGCAACAAAATCATAAATTATTGGCTTTATGTCATGCAAAATTACACAGACTTGAAATTTGTTGATAGAGAAAACATCACTATCGCTCCCGATACGCATGTTATTCAGGCCAGTATGAAACTTGGCGTTATAACCTTTGAACAATCTCAAAAATCGGATGTTCAATTATTGGTTGCTAACCGTTGGAATGAGCTTCTATTAAATACTCCGTATCAGCCAATTGATATTCATACTCCACTTTGGTTATGGAGCCGCAATAAATTTTCAGTTAACATATAACCTGCTTTGTTGCATAATGGGATGGGTTCAAACCTAAATTTCTTTTCATTCTTAATGGATGGTGTTGATAATGATCATACATAAAGGGACACAAGCTATTCGCACCGCGAGACTCTATCTGCGCAGGTATGAGCTGGAAGATATAAATGATATATACAAAAATTATGCTACCGATGAACGGGTAACCAAATTTCTTTCATGGCGGCCTTATGAGAACATAAAATCGTTAGAAAGATTTGTTGCTTCGCAAATATCCAGTTATTCAGAAAATGTATATAACTGGGTAATTGAATATAGGCAACAAGTAGTTGGAAGCATTTCCGTAATACAGGCTGATGAAAAAAATGAATCTTGTGAACTCGGTTACTGTATCGGCTACGAATTTTGGAATATGGGCATAACATCAGAAGCATTGTCAGCTATTTTACGATATTTATTTCTTGAAATTGGCTACCATAGGATTTATGCAAAGCATGATGTGGAAAACCCCGCATCAGGTAAGGTTATGCAAAAATGTAATATGATTTATGAAGGTAAATTGCGGGAACATTACTTGCGCCCTGACGGGACTTTTTCTGATTCTTTCGTCTATAGCATTTTGAAAGAAGAGTTTAGAGGTACAGTATAGAACATTCATGCCTCTGATTTTTCAGGGAACGGGACGTAGTATAAACAGTGTCCCGTTTTTATTCATGCTAAAGCGTTATTAAAACCCCCGGCTTCACTTAGCCGGAGGTTCTAAAAATGCTTTAGCAAATGGATTTCGTATCATCTACCGGCTCATAAAAAGCTGCCTGTTGCATTGAAAGTAAAAATGCAATTCCAGGTTTTATACAAGCCAAGATGAGCGGTATTTGCCGCTTTAGCGGCGGTGGGACATGTAATGCGATGATGTGGTTCCAATTTACCCCTTGCGGGGCTAAGTCCGCATTGTTCCCTTCTAGGGCTTGTGCAAATCACTGGTTCTGATTAGCCCTTCAACTCATGCACATAAGGATCTGTGCTGGTGCATGGCTTCCATTCCGGCAAGCCGGGGCCATTGGGGTCGCCATTTCTCGCAAAGTTCGTCCAATATCCCACCATCTTTTCCGAAAGGCAGT